>Ga0209389_1000138_pt1 | contig 63273 bp, 81 predicted proteins | sample CowpearedBW_FD_187526 | JGI IMG/M metagenome (GOLD analysis project Ga0209389, IMG submission 187526) | Root nodule microbial communities of legume samples collected from California, USA - Cow pea red BW (SPAdes) (version 2) | ecosystem: Host-associated > Plants > Roots > Nodule | place: USA... | reverse complement strand
CGTAGAGCTGCACCTCGGGGTCGTGCTTGCGCGAGTGCAGCGCGTTAAAATCTGAGATGCCATCGACGCCCAGGATCACGGCCTCGCCGTCGATCACGAAATGCTTCTGCCGGTTTTTCAGCGCGGCTTCGGCGATCCAGGGGTAGCGCTTTGTCCAGTCGCTGCCGTTACGGGATAGGAGGCGCACACGCTTATCCTCCCGGATGACCAGCATCCGGTAGCCGTCGTGCTTCACCTCATGAATCCAGTCCGGTCCGGATGGGACCTGCTTGCCGGCGGTCGCCAGGCACAGCTTGTATGCCTTAAACATACCGAGCAGATAAACAGTTCGGCGCGAAATTGCGAATCCCTGCCTCAGCGCCTCGCCGCTCTCTCCACGAACTTCAGGACGCATGCCGGCACTTCGTACTCGACAAATCGGCGGCGTAGCTCATCGGCGATCTCTACGGTTACATCGCGCGACCATCCCTCAGTCGTGTTGAAGGCCACGATGCGAGTGGGATGCTCATATAAGCCGTCCATCAGGTGCCGCATCAGCGTCGCGCGACCGGTGTCCTCTTCGGCTGTTTCGCACCAGGCTCGCCGGCCGGCAAATTCCTCGACCACAAGGTAGACATCCGGGTCTGCTGCCACAGGAGGCACAATCGACGGGGAGCGGCTCATACCCCAGAAAACTCCAACAAAATTGCAAGTTCCATCATCGATATTGCGCTATTAAATCGAGAAATAAAATAATACATAATACCAATTAAACAATTTAAATCGTGCAAATTATTTAAATTTGGATTAGGCTAGGAATGGTTCGGGGAAATTGCGAGGCGAACCATGCACTTCCTATCGGCGGGGGATCTATTTCTCATATCCGCGATGACAGGGACGGTCTTGCTGGTTGAGATCGGACTTTTCATCATTTTGGGCATGATCTAACGGACGCCAGGAAGCGGGGCTTTACAGCATCACCGTTGCTTCTTGCGCTGCTTGCCTGCTCTCTTTTTCGATTTCAGAACGTCGGCCTGGCTTTGGAAGGCGCGCGCTAGCCTCCCGCAGTTGCCTGATACTCCCGCATCTGCGGCTGCCTTTGCGGCGCGCGCGGCCTTTTCAGCTTGTTTGCGCAGCTGTTTGAATTTCCTTCGCCATGGATGAGTCCTTGCGCGCCCGCCGCTTGGCCGCAGAAATTACATCATCGCGCCGCCGATGAGGAGCCGGACATAGGTGCCGCTCTCGTGCAACTCGAGCCAGCCGCGTTCGACGGCATACCTGATGCCGGCGCCAAACTCCTCGCCGGTGGCTTTGAGTGTGTAGAGAAACGGAGCGTTGATCTTCTCGATATGGATGCGGCCGTCCTGAACCGGCTCGATGCCGGAGGCGAATTCGACCAGCTTGCGGGCTGCGGCTTCCGGATTTGCGAAGGGACGTTCGGCGGTAAGTTTCATGCGGGAGTCAGGCGGTGGGCAGTGCTGATATGGGAGTCGAGTGTGGGGGTGGTGACTACCTCACCGCAGAAGCAACGGGCAATCCCTTCCGGCCGCTGTGCGGGCAGCGGAAGCGCCAGATCGTGCATGCGATCTATCCAGGCTGTCCAGTCTCGCTGGCGGCGCCAGGCCTCGTAATCGGCCTCCGAGCGCGTGGCCGCTAACTCCTGCGTGGCGAAATGAAGGACTGCAGCGAACAGGTGTCCGGCTTCGAGCGCGCCGCTGTGCGCATGTCGAAGGACGACCGCGCCGATATCTTCGGTAAGGCCAAGATCAACCGCAACCGGCTCAAGTCTGGCCTCGAGCGCAACGGCAGCCCCAAGGCGATCGGATCGCGCACGCAGGGCTCCTACGCCATGAAGACCATGATCCAGCACGACCGCGGCGACTATGACGTCGATGACGGAGTCTACTTCAAACGCGACAGCCTGAAGAACGACCAGGGCGAGGACCAGTCCCTCGAAGACGCCAGAAAGATGGTCAGCGACGCGCTGCAGGACAAGCGTTTCGCCGACCAGCCCGAACCCCGTAACAACTGTGTGCGGGTCTACTACAAGCAGAAAGGCTACCACGTCGACATGCCGGTCTACCGCGAGAACCGCACCACGGATCCCATCACGAACGCGGAGAAGAAGTGGTTCGAAATCGCAGCCGGCGACAACTGGAGGACATCCGATCCGCTCGCCAACACGAAATGGTTCAAGGATGCGAACGCCACGAAGTCGCCGGATGCCAGCGCCGACGGCAACGACGGCCAGTTCGTCCGGATCGTCCGCCTCGTCAAGGGTTTCGCGCGCAGCCGCTACGGCTGGTCGGACAAGATCACGAGCGGGTTCACGATCTCCAAGCTCGTCTGCGACAACTTCGTTCGGGACGACGGACGCGATGACAGGTCGTTTCGAGAGACGATGAAGGGCATCAGCCTCGCTGAGTCTGGGTGGCGCCGTGCGGCATCCGGTGCTGAACGAGAACCTCGCCGAGTCCGGCGACCAGAAGACCGCTTTCTTCAAGGAAAAGATCGACGAGAACCTGAAGCACCTCGACGTGCTCGACAAGCTCGATTGCACGCACGACGAAGCGATGAAGGCCTGGGATGCCCTGTTCTTTACCGACTGGTTCTCGAAGCAACCCGCCCCCTCGAAGAAGTCGAAGGTCGAGAAGGCCAGCGGACCCGCCGTCATCAAGCAGGGCGAAACCCGCTACGCGAAGGAGAGCCGCCACGCGTGAGCCTGCCGCTTGAAGCCGCCCTGCCGGCCGCATCAGAGGAGCCAGGGCTCGACGACTGGTTCGTCGCGCTAGACGACGAATACGTCGGCCGCGCGCCGGCCGGTTCGCTGCGGGCCGGCATGGTCGACGGCTGGCGGCTGCATTGGCGCGGACGGGAGCTCGACGTCCAGGTTGACGCGGACTTTCCCTTCAGCGCGGCGCGCATCTATGTCGCCGGCTACGCGCGCGCGCAAGCACAGCCGCACATCGAGAGGGACGGCAAGCTCTGCCTGGGCGCCAAGCCGGTGCCGGGCGATCGCGTCCGGACCGTACAGGCGGCGCTCGCCGAAGCGTTCAAGCTCCTCACCGAGAACGAGACTCGGCAGCACGACGACTTCCGCGAGGATTTCGGTCTCTACTGGCTGAACTGGGCCAACAGATCCGATCTTCGCGTCGAAGTCATGCCGGGCACGGAGGGTGCCAACGAGTCGATGCTTGGCCGCGCGGCTCTGATGGAAGGGCGGGTCTTCGTATTCCCGGACAAGGGCTACGCTGGCAGGTTCTGCGCGAACTTGACCGGAGTCGCGTCGAAGTGGCTCAAGGAAACGCCGGTCATCTCTATCGATCCTCTGCCAGCTCCCGATCGCTATCCTGAAACCGCCGACGAACTGTGGGCTCTCGTCGAGGCGCGATCGCAGGGCGGCACCGACCTGCTGGCGCGCCTGATGGCCAACGCTTCCAAGGAGGCGTTCGTCGTCCTCGCCGGCAAGGCTCCCTCGGGCCGCGAACATTACGCCGCCGTGTACCTTCGCCGGCCGTTGGATCGCGAAGGTCGACCGCTCAACCGGCGGGCCTTGCGGAAGGGCATGGAAAAACCGAAGGAATCGGCCAGCAGCCTGTTCGGGCGCTTCAGGCTGCAGCGGCTCGCCACTCAGAGGATGGATTCCTCCTCCTCGCGGCTGCCCGAAGGGGTGCAAGGCCAGATCTCCGCAGCCAAGGTCATCGTCGTCGGCTGCGGCGCGCTGGGATCGGGCATCGCCCGCATGCTGGCGAAAGCCGGCGTCGAAAACCTGCACCTCGTCGACCCCGAGAACCTGGGTTGGGAGAACATCCGCCGGCACGACCTCGGGGGCAGCGCGGTCGGTCACGGAACGGCCAAGGCCTTAGCGCATTCGATCCGTGCGGACTTGCCGATGATCGGCTTCGTGGAGGGCTACGTAACCACGTTCGCTACCTTCGCGCGGGCTTTCGACGAAGGCGGCAGGACGGCCTATTCAAGTGCTTGTGCTAGGAACTATGGAGCGGGAGCGTTCAGATATCATCGCTAGATTCAAGAAGGCCATCAAATCGTCAGCCGAGGTCGTCAACGGATTCGATATCACGGGAGATGCGGACTTCGTTCTATACGTTACCGACGGCGCGGTCGTGATGTTTATGATGCCTTTTGTACGAAACGAACCGCCGAGGTGACGGACTCAGGCGAGAAACGAAATTGTTCGTTCGTTACGTACTGTATCTGTCGTAGTACGGTCCGCGGGACTAAGGTATTTGACGCTGGAGTCCGACCCTAGCGTCGTATGGTGAAGTCATCCCTTGCTGTTCGGAAGGTGACGCTGGTCCGATGGTCCTAACATGAAAGACAGCAATAGCAGCCACCCTGGAACATCGGAGACAGATGACCAGCGCGAATTGAGGCGCTGCAAGCAAGAGATTGAGCGTCTCAAACAGCTGGTTGTGGAGCTTTCCGAAATTGTCTTGCGCAACGTCGTAAAGAGCGACGAGGGGCGACAATCGGAACGCCCGCTGAGTCTCTGAGCGACGTCGAATTGGTGCGCTGTTTCCCAGCAGCGCGGCTTCCCGCCTTGGGGAGCACGGGGAGCGGCCCTGCCCTTATGCTCCATGAGGCAGGGCTCTTAATTTTTAGTTGGAAGCGTAGGATAGGCCAGGACACACATTGATGACGGGATGAACTGATCAAGCGCGCGTCTTGTTGTAGCTGATTGTAGCTGATGGCAACGATTGCTTCTGATCTGGCGCGGCGCGCTCATTTCAACCGTTTTTTTGATGGATCACACGCGGCCTAGGCGAATGAGTGGTGGGAGCGGTCAAACGCCAATGTCACCATTCGACAAAATCGCGCTCTTTATCGACGGCGCCAACCTTTACGCAACCTGCAAGGCGCTTGGCTTCGACATTGACCTACAGGCGCTTGCTCGGGGAGCTTCAGAGCCGCGGCACGGTGCTGCGAGGAACAGGAATGTTCGCCAATCAGGCCGCTCATCGATTGGCTCAGGTATAACGGCTACACGGTTGTCACCAAGTTGACCAAGGAATTCATCGACGCCAGCGGCCGCCGCAAGGTCAAGGGCAACATGGATATCGAGCTGGCGGTCGACGCCATGGAGCTTGCCGAGCATATCGACCAGATGGTCCTGTTCAGGGGCTTTATGGCGATCCATTCATGGTCGGCGAGTTCGTAGCGCATGATTCGAGCCCCAGTGCGCGGCGATTTTGAATCACAGGGGGCCGGCCAAACGCAACGTCCTGGCCTGGCCGCGGTCATCGCTCACGGTGGAAACGCCCATGAATCCGCCCGATTCCATCGATGCGCGATGTCCGCTGCTACGCAGGCTCCAGGGATTTCCAAACAGCCTAAATCCTAGCCCGACTTGCGCAAAAGATGTGCAATCAATGATTGCTGTAACAAAAATTTCAACTAAATCTTGGTAAAAAATTTACTGGATGGCCTGCAGCATGACGACGTTTAGGAAACATCGTCTTCCAATATTTTCCATTTGTGCTGTCGCTCATTTCGCAGGAGTCCCTTGCCATGCTTTCGCGCTATTCGATCAGGAGCAAACTCGTCGTCGTTATTTCTTTGCTCCTTCTCGTGTTCGGCGGCACTGGCCTGCTCGCCATCAGCAACATGCGGCTCATCCAGGGGGGCGTCGCTGAGTTCCAATCCCGTTGGCTGCCCGCGGTCCGCCTGCTCGGTAACCTCAGAGCCTACACCATCCGATATGGCAGCGTCGTGAGGGATCACATTCTGGAATCCGACTCCGCGAAGAAAGCCTCAGCCGAGAAGCTTCTTGCCGACCTGACGCGCGACATCGAAAAGGAGGGCGCCGCCTACGAGCTGCTGCTCTCCTCTCCGGAAGAGCGCAAGCTTTACACGGACTTCCAACAACTCTGGAGCGCGTATGTCGCGCAAGTTCCAGACGTGCTCTCTGCGTCCCGCAGGAATGATATTGCCACTGCCAGCGATCTGATCGTTCATCAAATGCAGCCGCTGCGTCAGGACAGTGGACAGGCCCTGCTGAAGGCAATGGACATCAACAACAAGCGTGCAGCGGCCGCTGGTCAGAGTGCTGAGCAGACCTATGCCTTCGCATTTGCTCTCATTGTTGGGACTCTTATCCTCACCTTGGTACTCAGTTCTATCGTCGGCCTATTGCTGTTGCGCGACATCTCAATGGGGATTAGATCCATCATTGCGCCAATGCGGGCATTGGCCAACGGCGATGTTACCGTGGTGGTCCATAGCCGGGCCAAGCATACCGAGATCGGCCAAATGGCCGCTGCCCTGCAGGTCTTCAAAGAGTCCCTCATCGCAAAGCAAGCCGCGGACAAGCTGGCCGCAGCAGAGGCCGAGGCCAAGATCTTACGCGGTCAGCGGATCGACACGATTACCGGCGGGTTCCGATCAATGATGGGCGAACTCGTCGCCGCGCTCTCCACCTCCTCCGGCGAACTGGAAGCGGCTGCAGAGACTCTATCTAAGACCGCTGATACAGCCCTGCATATTTCGGCAACAGTGGCGGCGGCGTCCGAAGAAGCATCTCTCAATGTTCAGACTGTCGCGTCAGCTACTGAGGAGATGACATCGTCCGTTAACGAGATCGGCCGACAGGTCGCGGCATCGACCAAAATCGCGAGCGAAGCGGTTGGTCAGGCTGCAGAAACCAATCATCGGATCCAAAAATTGTCCACGGCAGCAACGCGCATAGGCGATGTTGTCAGCCTTATTACGACCATCGCAGGGCAAACCAACCTATTGGCTCTGAACGCGACGATAGAAGCCGCGAGGGCTGGAGAATCCGGCAGGGGCTTTGCGGTCGTTGCTTCCGAAGTTAAAGCCCTCGCCGGCCAGACCGCGCGGGCGACCAGCGAGATAAGCGAGCAGATCAGCGAAATACAAACCGCAACGCAGGAATCAGCCGACGCGATCAAACATATCAGCACAACAATAGATCGCATTTCGGCGATTACGGCCGCAATTGCCGCTGCCGTGGAAGAGCAGGCCAATACGACCGGAGACATTTCGCGTAGCTTGCAGCATGCCGCCCGGGGAACGGCACAAGTCGCTTCGAACATAACTGAAGTAAAACAGGGCGCAGTCGAGGCAGGATCAGCATCCTCGCAGGTGCTATCGTCCGCGCAGTCTCTCACGAGAGAACGCAGTCGCTTGGAACACGAAGTCCAGAGATTTCTCTCTGCCATCCAGGCCGCTTAAGCGCGCATTTCGAGCCATTTCCAGTGCCGCATATTCAACAATCACGCCAGCAATCCAAAAATAGATCTGGAGATAGCCATGGGGACGGTCGTTCATTTCAAGAAAGCTGGTCGGCCGCTATTACCGTTCGAGGTCCAAGAAGGTGAGCGCGTTCTTGCGGAGGCACTGGACAGACTCACGAAAGCGAGGCTGTGGACCGCCGTGGGCCATCTCCAGACAGCCCTGATAGGCGCCGACAAAATTCGCGACCGACTGCCGGCCGGACCGATCAAGGATGATTTCGAGCAGAAGCTGGCGGCGCTTATACGGCACCTCTCCTATTTGCGCGAACAGGTCGAGCAATTGTAGCCTCATGATGGAGACACAGTTCGGAAGCCAGTGAGGTCACCAAGTGTCTCATCGCGTCATTTGCTGCGGTTGCACAAAGGCGGCGGGGTACCAGAGCGAAGCCGGCATCGACGAAGATTTATGATGGGGTGGACGCCCCGCCCGACGGCATCGATGTGCCAAAGTGGAGGTGTTGAGCACCACTTAAGGGAGGCGTCCGTGTCACAAGTTATCACAATCGGTCTGGATATCGCCAAGCACGTTTTTCACGTTCACGGAGCGGATGGGCGGGGTCGAGCGATGTTCAGCAAGCGGATCAGCCGAGGAAAGCTGCTGGATTTCTTCGCGGCGCAGCCGAGTTGCACGGTAGCGCTGGAAGCATGTGGTAGAGCACATCACTGGGCTCGTCAGCTGACCCAGCTTGGCCATGAAGTTCGGCTGATCCCGCCCGCCTATGTAAAACCATTCGTGAAGCGGCAAAAGAACGATGCGATCGATGCCGAAGCGATATGCGAAGCGGCGCAGCGGCCGAGCATGCGGTGCGTGGCCGTGAAGAGCGAACAGCAACAGGCGGCGGGCCTGGTGTTTCGGACGCATGATCTGTTAGTGCGGCAGCGAACCCAGCTCATCAACGCGATCCGGGGGCACCTCACTGAATATGGTTGGATTGCACCCAAGGGGCCGTCGCATGTGGCGACGCTTGCTGATCTGATCGAGGTAGAAGCGATGACCAGCTCGCTTCCCGAAGCGGCCCACACCATGTTCCGATTGATGTTAGACCTGTTCGCCGGCCTCAACGGCAAGATCGCAGATCTCGACAAAGAGATCGCGCGACGCGCTCGCGAGGACGAAGTATCGCGCAGGCTGATGACCGTTCCTGGCATCGGCTCGATCTCCGCCACCGCGATCGCCGCTCTAGCACCGCCGGCCGAGACTTTTGCCAAAGGTCGCGACTTCGCGGCCTGGCTCGGTCTCACGCCCCTTCAAAGATCTACGGGCGGCAAGCAGAAGCTCGGCGCGACATCCAAAATGGGCGAACGCACGCTCAGGCGCCTCCTCATCATCGGCAGCAGCGCCGTAGTGCAGCAGGCAAGCAAACGGGGCGCGCCAAAGGGGTCGTGGCTCGAACAGATGCTGGCTCGCAAACCGCGCATGCTGGTAACGGTGGCGCTCGCCAACAAGATGGCGCGGATCGTCTGGGCGCTACTTGTAAAGCAGGAAAACTACAGAGCTCCGGTCGCCGCCAAGGCGTGAGCCTGGCGGGCCTGAGGTCGTCACAGGTGCAGTCGGTCGAAGGAGAGTATGGCGCAACAGTCGGCGAGACGGGGCTGGAAGAACCAGATGTACTCATCGTGCCTGGAGCACGCATTTATGATTTGGTTCCGGTCCGCGAACTCCCATACAGGCCCGCAGCTCCATCGCTGCATCAGAGGCCGGACAGATGGCAGCATCCGACTACGTGCCAATCTTCCTCTAAAATACCGCTTGCATCCGGCGGGGCGTCCACAGATGAGTACGCGCCCTAACAAGCCGGGCGGAAAACGTTGCATAGTAGCGCGCGGTTCGCGGCAGCGTAGCTCCCCGCCCTTGCGGGGCAGGCGGAGCGGCCCCGTCCTTGGCTCCATGGAGCCTCCATGGGGCGGGGTATTTGTTGGACGGTCAGCCAAAGTGGAGGCCCTTGCACAATGAGCGAATACAGTCCCCTCCAATCCGATTGGTCCGCCGCGTGAAGAAAAGAGCCGAGAGCCGGACGAGCGATACGGAGTAATCTCACCCGGGTGAGAGTGATAATGAGCAATTTTATCCTGTGCTGTTGGCTGTCATGGCCATAGGAGCACACTCAGGAGGCGTCATGGGCTTCTTGCTGGCCGGACGAGTGGCGCTTGCTTTAGCCGTCTTCGTTTCCGCTACATCGGTATCTTTTTTGGATGGATCGCACGCGGCCTCGCGAATGAGTGTAGCGGGCGCGGATTGCGGCCCGCCGTTGACTTTATAAGCTCATTGCGACGACAACTCCCACGCCGAGGACATATATCCATCCCTCGTGAAAATCGAAGAAATGCGATTTGAAGAGGGAGCTGGTGATACTTCTGGATCACTACAAGGAGCCCGCCCAGCTCGCCAATCCGTCTTCGTATCGACGTCGTAAAGCCGTTTATGCCGTGTCATTCGGCGTGCAATGTTGGGACGCCGATTGATACTCCAATAGAAGTGGTGCTCCGGGCGCACCGCACGGTGCAGATTTGAGCTTGACGGGCGGCCGGCACTCAGCAACCATACGTAGATTGACTAAGGAATCACCGCCTAGTGGCATCGAGGTGGTGCTGAAAGATAAGCTCGGCCTCACCATGACAATGCAAAGCTATTGTGACGTTTCATAGACTCGCGTCGTGGACCACGCGAACAGACGTATAGGATAATAGCATGCGGCTTCTTATTGTCGGCACCTTGAAGGGCCAGCTCACGACAGCCACCAAGATCGCCATCGACAATGGCGCGACCGTTACCCAGACCGAGGATCATGAACTGGCGATGCGGGTTTTGCGCGGCGGCAAGGGCGCCGACCTGCTCTTGGTCGACGTCGGGCTCGACATCCGCGACCTCGTAATGCGGCTGGAAGCTGAGCACATTTACGTGCCGATCGTCGCCTGCGGCATCACCAACGACGCCCGCGCCGCGGCCGCGGCGATCCGTGCCGGCGCCAAGGAATATATCCCGCTGCCGCCGGAACCGGAACTGATCGCAGCGATTTTCGTGACGGTGGCCGACGAGGCCCGCGACTTTGTCTACCGGGACGACGAGATGGCGCGGGGGATCATGCTCGCCCAGCAGATCGCCGCCTCCAGTGATGCGAGTGAAACTATCCTATCCTAATGCTTCCGGGCCTTCATGCGATGGAAGGCACCGGTGACGCAATGACCATGGTCGGTTTACCGCACCGTTGGTACCCGGGGGATAGCGCCGGTCGCAATGTGTTTCACATCGTGCTGTCCGCGGGCGGAGCTTGACCGGATGCGTACGTCCAAACAGCCCGATGCCTGTGGACACGTCTTTCTCCGTCGCAAGCGGCTATGGCTCGCTCGATATCGTCGGCAATCAGGGAACCGACGCCAATCGCAAATTGGCGAAGAGCGTCCTGGTCAGCGCTGAACTACGCCAACCTCGTCGTTGGTCGGTGGCGGCTAGGCCCTCATCTGGTCGCACTGAGCCGCATCGATGCTGCGCCTCGCGTCCTGCGAGACCCCGCGGCTCGGCTACAGCGTCGCGCATCACGTCTTCGGCTTCGTCCTCTGGGCATGATAGCCTGTAACCATGCGGCGTGGGCCGCAGGATCACTGCTTCAGCAGTTTGGGGTTTTCCTTGTTAACTTGATGAGCTGGATCAGGTTTTCGATTCCGAAGTCGGTAAACGCCTTGACGCGGTCTTCTCCGACGCCATAGACCCAGATGACGCCGTTTCCGACGGTCGGGAAGACGCCAGCTCCCCGGGGCAGCATAGCGATTACCCCCACGGCTATCCCCGGATCAAGGCGAGCGCTTCGGCATGAAGCCGCGGCGTTGCGGTTACCAAGATGCGCCCTTCCGAGTGAATCGAGAGCGGGCATCCCTCCCAATCGGTGATGCAGCCGCCGGCGCCCTGCACGATCGGCACCAGCGCCATGTAGTCATATGGCTGAAGCCCCGTTTCGAGAACGATGTCGCAGTGTCCCGACGCAAGCAGGCCATAGATGTAGCAATCGCCGCCGAAACGGCGCATCCGCGCAGCTCGCGACAGCCGCTCGAATGGCTCCATCTCGCCTTTGCGGAACATGTCAGGCGATGTGGTGTAGAAGCGCGCGTCGGCGACGCTCTCGCATGCGCTGGTCCGTGCCAATCCATCGCCGAACCGCGCTACGCCGGGCTTCGCCATCCACCGCTCGCCGGTAAAGGGGACGTCGATCAGGCCGCAGAATGGTTGCTGCTGATAGGTCAACGCGATCAGCGTGCCGAACAAGGGAAAGCCGCTGATGAAGCTCTTGGTGCCGTCGATCGGGTCGACGATCCAGGTGAAAGCGCCACCTGGCTTGTTTCCGATCTCCTCGCCGATGATGCCATGCTCCGGAAAGCGCGCCTCGATCCTTTCCCTGAGACGCAGCTCGACGGCTCGATCGGCAATCGTCACCGGGCTGGCATCGGATTTGGCGGCGACGTCCAGCGGAGTGCGGAAATAAGACAGCACGATGGGCCTGACCGAATCTGCGAGTTCAGCGGCGAATGACAGATAGACGTCGGCATCGTCTGCCGTGACGGCATGCTGGGCCATTTCGAGCGTTCGGCGCGCTGCTCGAGGGCCGTTTCGGGATTGCCGAGCGCTTTCGGTGAAGGTGCCGATGGTAGCCATTGTATCATTCCCTTTGTTTTCTCGGGCCGCGCCGATCACGTCCTCGATGGCGGTCGTGAGACCGGAGACGGTCGCGTCAATGCGGGATTCGCGTCGCGCGGCTTCCCCAATACTTCCAGTCCCGCTCATCAACGGTGACGAAGAGATCGTCCGCTGGGAAGAAGCAAAAGAACACCGTTTGGCACGAGATCTCTTCATTTCGCGCCTGCGGTTGCGGTCCAGCCACGGCGTCCCGGTCCGGAACGCGCCAATATTGGCTCAAGCAATCCGCTTAGGCGGCTCCAGGCTCCCGCTCCAAACGTCCTGCGTCTGCCACCAGGATTTCAAGAGTCGTTTCGCGACAGCGGTGGGATCATCGTCGTTGCCAAGGGCGGCCTGATACGCAACGCCACTATCCTTGAACTTGTTAAGCAGTACGTATCCATCCTCGACCTTGTATTGTCCTTCCGCTATCTCGCCGGTATCGCCCTTCGCGCCCGACGGGGACCGAACGAGAACACTAAGGCTGCGATAGTCATGCGGCATTTGGACACCCTAGATATGTGATTTGTCTATTAACGCCTTGCCGATCAACGTCGCGCGCGAGGTGCCATATGTGTTCGTCAAACGCTACGTCATTGCCCCTCCACCTGATCGAGCATGACCGGTGAAGGAAACTGCCCAGGCATCTTTCGGGCAGTGCCTGACTAACCCCGTCCCCTGACCAAAAGCTGACGGCCACGATCAATTCCTCGAATTCGGGAACTTGCGGGGCGCGATGCACCCCGGTCAACTTAGAACAGCGATGCTACAAGCCTCAAACTTGTCAGAGCTTTCCAGCCGCGCAGGCAGCCTTCGTCTTTGTCAAGGTCTTCACCAATCGTGGCGCCTTGATGAACCTTGCGGCCATCAGGCCACTCAGCAACCGCGGGTTCAAGGCTCAAGGGCTGACCGTCAAAAACAAAGACAACTTCGTCATCTTCGATTCGCTTTGACGATCTCAGCCTCGGAGGTTGATTGGGTAGTCGGCCCCTTCCACTTCATTCGGCCGTGAATACGCCAACCCAATTACATTCTTGGAGCAAACTATATCGGCGCTGCATCGAATTGGCGCGGAACATGAGGCTTGCCTTGTGGCCGCCAGCCAGTGCTCTTTCCACCCACCGTGCAGAAAGACAGCGGATGACAATCGCTTTGCGCTGATTATCGCCGTGATTGCAATGCTAAGGTACGCTTGGTATTTGCCCAAGACCGATATGGTCAGTGTATTCGCAATACTGTCATGTTAGGCATTTTCCTCGGAGTCGCCGCTGGCAATGCGACTTGGGATTTTGTGAATAGCTATGTTTCGCCGCCATGCAAACGCTTACCGCCTCATTCGATACTGGCGCTTGGTTCGAGCGAGCCTTGATCAAATGTGCTCATCGCCAGATGGTCCGCCCTCACAACGCGGACTGGCGCGCCGGAGACTGCTAGTCTGGCAATCGCGTTCCACCCAACGGCCAAGGCGAAGGAATGAAAGTCAATCATATCGTGCTTAGGAACCGGTCTAGACGATGGAGCAAGGAAGAGGACAAGCGCCTGCTCGAACTCACGTCAAACAACGAAATACCGAAGCGCATCTCTATCCTACTCGAGAGAAGCGAACTCGCTGTCGTTCAGCGGATGAGGAAATTGCGCGTGTGGCGTCCAAACTCCGGACCTCCTGAGAGGCCAGACAAGCGATAAGCGAAGACGCCGAGCGCGATCACCACCGTGCCGGAGGAGGCGCCGACCCCGGAGCACATCGCCGTAAAGCCGGGACAGAAACTCCGCTTCCGGCCCCGCCCACGTACCAGAGCCCCGCCTATGACCGATAAGCCAGAGAGAGAAATAACGCACGAACGGGCCGCGCTGCGCGGCGATGAACGCGCCAAGGCCTGCCCGTTCTGCGGCGAGATGCCCGAGGTCGAGCTAGGCCTGACGGCAAGGATCGCCTGCATCGAGGTCGACTGCCTTAATCCTATCGTTCATTCGCCGACGCTCGCAGACGCGCTGGCCTTCTGGAACATGCGCCGGGCGTCCGGACCGGCGGTAAGCTTGACCGGCGAGCACGGCTCGAGGAGAGCGACTTCCTCGAGAGCTAAGATTGGCAGATAGCTCTCGATTGTCGCCGGCCGTAATCTCCGCCACGCAGAGACCGGGGATGATCATCCCATGACCAAAACCCTCGTTGAATTTATTGGCGGCCCCGCACATGGAGCCAGGATGACGCGTCCGCGCGTTGCGACAGTAAACGTTCCTACTCCGAGTTTCGGCAGGTTCGCCTACACGATCCGACGTTGCCGCGACGATGACGGCAATCTCGTCGAAATCCTGGCGCCTGCCGGTCGCGAAGTCGATCCCGCCTTTCTTGCCAAGCGAGGACTCCGGAATTGATGGTGGAGGGACCAAGATCTCCGATATGCTGTCGCCAGGGACTTTATGGAGAATGTAGTGATGACGAAGGAACCTGACGACGTCCGCGTGTCGAGGAGATCGAAATCGACGAGTCGGCTGCGATCATAGTTGGGCAGATCGATGACGAGATCACCGGTCGCCATTGCGAGCGTTGTCGGCGTTCATTTCCGGGTAACGGCGGATCAGGCGCTCAAACTCTCTCGCGCCTTGGCTGTGGCCGCGGAGAATGCGGCTAAATTCCTGGCATCCATCGAGACGTAACGGCGGAAAGGACACCAAGAGATGCAGGCGGATTTTTCCAGCCGGAGTCGAGCGATTCGCCCGTCGGACACCGGCACAAAGAGGGGCTTGGGCGCGAGAGGCGAAGCTCCGGCAAAACGGTCTGTTCACTCTTGCGCGTCAATCAAATCGCGCACCAGCGACAGCACTTCCGATCCTGAGTCTTCGGTGTCGGTGATTTGTTCGATAACAGCGTCGGTCACATTGAGGAGCGCGCGTCGGCCGCTTCCCTGTCCTCGTTTCGCTGTCTGAAGTCCACGTCTATCAGGGGACCCAAGTCACGTACTTTCAGGCCACGATAGGCAGCGCTGGCGGCTTTTAGTTCTATTCGCGCGGCGTCATCTACACATGCATCGGAGAGCTTCAAACACACGTTTTTCGATGCGCTCGTCTTCGACCTCGTGATTCTTTTGGCGGACCACCCAACGATCCGCTCGCGCTCGGGGAAGCATGGATCGAGTAAGCGCCAATTGCAGCCGTCATCAGAAGGAGCAATCCGAAATCGACCATCAGCCCCGATTTTGATGTTTGCAAGCACTTGCTGTCGCTTTCTAAAGATTTCAATTTAGCGAGCTTGAGGTCTTGCTCAATCAGATTGAGGCCGGTTTCCAGCTTAGCCCTGCTGAACCGTCGCAATCTTTTTGCATGGTCGCTCGTATCTGACGATGGTCTTGCTCCAGCGTGGCGTGATCAATCGTGAGTTTGGCATTCGCTTGAACGGTTTCAAGCCGTTGATCTGCACGTCGACCTGGATCGCGCGCCATCGGTAACGCCACTATCAGGTGTCACACCTACTGCATCCAAAGTTCCGAGCGTGCAGCTATGCGAATGGATCCCCGATATGAATCGAAACGCTTAACGAGTGACCCACATTTGCCCTGTATTGAAGTCTAACATCGGCGGCACAGACAGTCGCACCAGCCCTCCGGCGCCATTCACATGATGACGACAGGACTGAGATGAAAACTGTCGAAGAGCTCAAGCTAAATGATCTCGAAGTATCTCCGACGTTCAAAGTCGGTGACCCGATGTTGAACGGCTTCCCATTCCCAACGGCGGGAACAAGAAAAGGCTTCAACAAACCTTTCTCCGAAAACATCATTGGCCGCTGGAGACTGTGCAAACCGAGATGTTGCCTCTGATAGGCTTTGAGGCAGTCTCTCGGACAGAAGACACATCTCGACGCTAGCATCACCGACGATCGACGCCGGTAGTGCCACATCTGTCTCGACGCCCAGTATGCCGGAACCAATGGCACATGCGAGGGCGAGATATGGGTTCACGTCAGCGCCACCCAGCCTATACTCCAGTCGATGGGCAGACGGCTCTCCCGGAATGGCTCGAACCGCGCAGGAACGATTGTCAACTCCCCAGCTTGGACAGATTGGTGCCCAGCAGCCAGGGACCAATCTCTTGTAGCTATTGAAGTTCGGCGCCGCGAGCACACAGAAATCATTCATGTATTTCAGTTGTCCGGCGATGAATTGCCTCATAAGCTTCGAGACGTTGCCGAACGCATCGCTGTCGTAAAACGCATTCTGACCATCCGAGGACATCGAAATGTGAATATGGCCGGACTGACCGGGCCATTTCTCGGAAACCTTGGCCATGAATGTAGCCATCATGCCTCGCGTTTGCGCCCAGGCTTTTATCATCGACTTGAATATGGTTGCTCGATCGGCAGCTTCCAGAGCATCACAATGACGAAGTGACGCTTCGATCACGCCAGGTCCCGTTTCAAAGTGCAGCCCGCTGAGAGGTATTCTAGCCTTCTCACAAAGCGCCAAGATCTCATCGAACAGCTCATGTTGCGCGACAGAGCGCGCAATCGAGTAGCCGAACGGGCCCCGCGTTAAAGGGGCCCATTCGCCGAACGGCTTGTCTTCAATTGTGTCGGCGCTCTCCTTGAACAGCATAAATTCAAACTCGAACCCGGCAGCGTAGCAATAGCCGTGGTCAGCAGCCCTTCTCAGGACCTTACGCAGAATACCGCGCGGGCAGATGTTCTCATGTGCGCCGGTGAACTCGGCGAGGTAGAGATATTGATCGCCGACATAAGACACCGAACGGCCGGTGCCTGACAGAATACGCAGATCAGCGTCTCCGAATGCTGATAGCGGCTTTTGCGTGAAACTGGCCGGAATGACCCGGTCCGAACAATCCCACGCGAGCACCGCTTCAGAGAACTTGATAACTTTATCTCCATCTGAGAGATCTTCACCTAAGACGTGTTTGCCTCGCAGCACGCCATCGAAGTCGCTTACGCCGATCATCGCCGAGCGGGCTGGATTCGCCCTTGTCAACCTGGCATCAGTTGGCATTAGTCGCGATCCTGCGTCACTAAATCGAACACCTGGTCCATCCGCATTGCTCGCAACTTGCGATAGTCATCCTCAAGCTGATTCAAGTCGCTATTCACGAGATAAACGATGCCTGGTGTCGACGCCAAGTCGATCGTCGGAACCAGCTCTTGACCAATCGGAACGAATGCAATGGCATCCGCGAAGCTCGGGAGCTTGCGGATTGTTTCGAGTCCCGGGTAACCGGCAACGACACCGCCGATATCAGAGATCAGCGAGACGCATAGTGCGTGAGCCTGCCGCTTGTAGGGCCCGCGCAGCCTCATGTACTCACCAAAGCCCTTGGGATCTGCGTAGCGCCAGGCCGTCAGCGTCAGATGGTTGTGCCCCAACGCCATGGTTCGTGCTTTTGCCGACATGGTCCCTTGAAGCCTTGCTCCGAAGTCCACCAGAACCGGCCCCCGATGATCGACAATGATCTCAGCATGAGCCGGTCCGTCGACGATCTGAAGCGCCTGCAGCGCACGCACCAAGTAGTCTGACAGCTCCTGAACGATTGGTTCGCTGCCCCCCAACAACCTCTCAAGTGAGCAGACCGATGATGCCCCCTCAATAGGAACGGTGTCATAGGTCCAGGCCTCCGTAACGAAGGCTTCCCCGTCGATCGAGACGGCATTTACGGTGTATTGCTGGCCATTTATTTTTTCCTGCCCAAGGGCAAAACGATTCAGCGCTCCGACACGGTTCGTCTTGCCGACAATTGCGCTTAGAGCCCGCTGAATATCAGCATCTGTCGAGCAAAAGAATACATCCTCGGTACCCGTACTGTTCAGAGGCTTGATCACGATCTCGTCGAACTTCGCTTCACGCTTCCAGCTCGCGATCTCTACAGCACTGTCGGACACGACTTGTCTGATCGATCGCACGCCTGCAGAGGTCAGCGCGCAAGACAACCGCGCTTTGTCACGCCGAGCAGCCGATAGCGCGGTCCCATTTGAAGGTAAGCCCAGCCGCTCCGACAAAGAATCGGCGAGCTCAACTCCGGTCTCGCAGCCCGCGATAACGAACTCAAATTCCCTGCCATGGAGAGCCTGAAGATGATATTCAACGATATCGTCATACCCCATGCGCTCGCTGGGGCGAATGACTTCATCATACAGATCCGCATTGAAATGCGATTGGAATATGGGTGGAATCTGTGCAGCCGACATCACATGCACCGTTCCAATTCCATAACGCTTGAATTCTTCCGGCAGGTACCGGCCGGTAGAGTATGCGTCTACGATTACACAGTTCCGTTCTTTCATGTGGATCTCCGATACTGCAAGTAGATGTTGCCGACAGCGACAGCCGTAATGAGAACATTTCCAACGAACGTATGTGACGAAGGCACGATGCGAGAATCGAAGTACTGGAACAGGAAGGTGATGATAGGGGCGGTGGACAGGACCATGTTGACGGTGAAGGGCTCTACGCGGCGAATGCCCTGCTGGATCAAGAGCAAAGGAACAAGGATCGTCGACAGCCCAATTGTTGCGATCGCAAACCAATGCTGCGAGATCTCGGGCACGATAGATGAATGGTCGACCAGCCCCAGCAGCAAGAGAATCGTTCCATAAAAGCGATGCGCAAGCACTTGGCGGCCAGAAAACCCACGGTCGAACAGCAGTTTGACAAGTATATTTGTAAGGGCCAGCGATAGGCCGGCCATGATCGCCAAGACGATGCCAAAGGACGATCGAGCTCCCCACTCCACGCCCGCGTTGCCGCTGGCCGAGATCCAAATCATGTAACTCCCGATCGTTGCGATCGTAACGCTCACGACAATATCGGATGCTGGAGGGGCACCCTGGCGCCTGATCAGTGCGTTTAACCACACTGTTGCTGTGGGCCCGAGCGCCACCATGAAGGCGACGACGATCGCAGGTTCAGCGTATTTCAGTCCGATAAATAGGCCGATCCAGCTGATCGCTGTCACGACATTGAGCGCGACGAAGACCAGGAGCGACCATTTTGCCACCCTTTCCTCGCCTCCCTCGTGGCGAGCCAGGAGATTGAACGTCAGACAAACCCCAGCGAAGGACAGCAGGAGCGCGACGAACACATCTGCTTGCTGAAAATACGATGCCGCATAGACCTCACCTGCCGCGCTCACGACGACATAAAGCGCCACAAAGAAAACTCCTAGAGTGAAGCGGTTCGCCAATCGCCCACTTTTCCTGTGCCCGCGCCGCGGCGCACGGCCCTCGCAGGACCAGGTGCGTGCATCGGCTCCGCGGGACTCTCCTTCCGACCTGCACGGACCACGTTTGGTTTGAAATGTCACAAGCCGCCTCTAGTGCTTCTTAGTTCGGCAGTACCCAACACACGCCTCTCCAAATGCCGTGAACAGTTGCTTGCTGAGGAGATCGGTTGAGACGTGCCATTCGGGGTGCCATTGCACGCCGATTTGCAGTGTCGGCGCGCCAATGACCGAAGCCGCCTCGACCAGGCCGTCAGGCGCCCACGCCTCCCGCCTCAGCGCCGGGGCAAGCGCCTCGATGCCTTGATTGTGCAGCGAGTTGACCTGCGCTTCGATCGTCCGCGCGATTGGGAAGAGCGCGCCATCGGAACATATTCTGACGCTGTGCGCGGCGTCGTACTGACGGTCTCTTGGACGATCTGGCTTCTCGGCATGCATTGCGCCACTTTCCGGCCTCCACTCCGCAAGCGATGGGCGGAGTGTGCCGCCGAAATAGACGTTGAGTTCCTGAAGCCCACGGCAGATGCCCAGAATAGGCATTCCGAGCGCGATGGCGCTCTCTATGGTTACGGCAGAGAGCCTGTCCCGCGGACGGTCAAGGATCCCAACCTCAACGTCCTGCCGATCAGCCTCCGTCAAGGACGAAGGCGCTCTCAGGATGGCGGGGTCGATGTTCGATTCATCACCAGTCAACACCAGGCCGTCGAGCCGGCCTATGATCGCCGGGGCGACCTCCTCCCTCGCATCTTCCACGTCGACCGTCGGCAATATGACGCACGCCACTCCCGCATGACGATGGAGTGCCTGCACGTACTTGCGCCGCAACCAGTCGCGATGCACACCATCCACCAAAAGACGGTTCGAAGTGACGCCGACCACGGCTCGGGCGCGCTCTGGCCGTAGCAACGTCACGCCACCTGCCCTCGCGTGCGGACCTCGGCAACGGACTGCTCATACAACCGTCGATTTCGCTCTTTCAACTGAGTTATGACGCTAGGTTGACCTTGGGGTCCCTTGACAAAGAGCCCGCCCCACGTCTCGGCAACCTTCGCGTAGTTCGGATCTTGCATTCGGATTTTCTGAGCTTTGCGCAATAGCCAAAACGGGATACCCGGCGAAAGGTGATGCTCGAGGTGGTACTCATCCAGATTCTGTCCGAGGATGGCCCGCTCAAGGAAACTTCCTTTCCGATTCCTGGTGAGATAGACGTTCTGCGTCTCGGTTTCGCACATAGGTGAGTGCTCGGCGAGCTCGATAAACCAGCCGAGGACCTGAAACGTGGTGAGATAGGGCACGATCCAAAATAGGACGACGATATGGAGCAGCCCAAGAGCATATGACCCGGCCAGGATGCTGATCCAGAAGAGATAGAAGCCATACTTGTCGATAAGTATGCCTGAGCGGCTCTGATCCTCGGCATCTGTGATCGAAAACCGATTGGTCCAAAGATACTTCAGATACGCCACTGTCGCGCCGCCGAAGATCGGCTTCCAGATCATGTTGAAAGCGTACCGCTCCGGAGGCTGCACGTCGTAAACGCCGCTGGCCAGGAAGAACTTCAGGTCGGGATCCTTGTCCGGGTCCCCGAGATAGGGATGATGCAAATAGACGTGCGAAATTCGGTAGGCCCAGTGGCGCTGGAACAAGGGATAGGAAGCGAACAGAATGCCGAGGACGTAGTTCCAGGTCGTGTTCTTCGCGAGCGTCCGATGAGCCGCATCATGAGCGATGGTTGTCAATCCGCGCTGATAGGCACCAATCAGAAGAACGGCGAGCGGGTAGAGCCACCATGAGATGGACACGGTCGCGAGCGTGCACGCTGCGATGACAGCGTAATCTTTGGCAATATAGGCCGCTCCCGTGATGTTGTCGGGCCTCAGCTCGGAGAGCTGCTTATTGACCTCCCGGCTGAATTGAACGGCCTCATAGCGTGATGACCTCAGTTTCCAAGCGTCTGCCTGATTCATGAGAACCTCTTCCTGATCGCCTTGCTGGTTGTCAGATTGCGGAAAGCGCCTTGTCCAGATCGCGTACGATGTCGTTGACATCTTCGATGCCGACGCAAAGTCGGATCGAGCCGCCATATATGCCGGCGGCTTCGCGTTTTTCCCGCGGGACGGTGGTGTGGGTCGTCGAGACAGGATGAGTCACGAGCGTTCGGGCATCGCCTACATTCGAAACGTGATACATCAAGTCGACGTTCTGGATGAACTTGCGCCCAGCCTGCTCGTCCTCCACTTCGAACATGACCATCGCCCCATGTCCGTATGCGGTATTGAGTGTCTGTTCGACGGTTTCCCGATCGGCGCCTTCAAAGAGCCCCGGGTAGAAGACACGGCGCACTTTAGGGTGCTCCTTGAGAACGTCGGCCACGATCCTGGCATTCGCGCAGTGCTGCTTCATGCGAAGCGGCAGCGTTTCAAGCCCTTGGATCAGTTGAAAGCTCGCAAACGGGGCGATGGCCGCGCCTGTATCGCGCAACCAGGTCATGCGAGCCTTGAGCAGAAACTCACTCTTTCCAAGATCGTCGACATCGCGCACCGCGTTATGCCAGACAATTCCGCCATGCGCATCGTCGGGACGGTTGAACAAGGGAAAGCGAGAGGCTTTCCGGTAGCTAAACTCGCCGTTGTCAACGATCAGTCCGCCAAGCGTCGTGCCATGGCCGCATATATATTTCGTTGCGGAGTACGTCGTAATCGCAGCGCCGAGATCTGACGGCCGGCATACGAGTGGCGTCGTCGTATTGTCCACGACCAAAGGCACACCGTACTTTCGGCCAATCTCCGCCAGCTGCTTGACGGGGAGCGGAATCAGACAGGGATTCGAAATCACCTCTCCGAACAGGCATATCGTGCGATCATCAATGGCACGTTCGAACGTCTCGGGCCTTCGAGGATCTGCCGTCCTCACGCTGATCCCAAGACGCTTTAATGTGTTGTGGAGCAGGTTCCAGGTATTGCCATATAGATAGGGAGAGGCGACGACGTTGTCCCCCACTTCGCCACTTGAAAGGTTGACGATAGCAAGGAACGTCGCCGCTTGACCTGACGCAACGGCGAGCGAGTCGCTGCCCATATCGACGGCGGCGTAGCGCTTTTCCAGCGCGCGGGTCGTCGGATTGATGATCCTCGTGTAGGTGAACCCATCGGCCTTGACGTTGTAGACGTCAGCAATGTGGTTTAGATCGCCATCGAGTTCATAAGCCGTATTCTGGTAAATCGGCACTGCGACGGCTTTCGTCACCGGGTCGCGTCGATAGCCCGCATGCAGAACAGCAGTCTCCGCGGAAAACGGTAGCTGCGGGTCCCCGGCCGCTCGAGCCGGCATCTTTACGCGAGCCCCGCATGCCTCATGGCTCGACATCGGCCTTGCTGACCGAGCCTGACCGGACCGGAAATATGTACGAAAAGCGCACCCCAACTGCTCGATCCAGCTGGATTGGATTTCCCCAATGCAACCGACGCGAAAACTCCGCGTCGGAAGATGCAGCTTCGAGTAGATGTAAAGGTTGTGGGCCGCCAAGTGGCGATACAGCCCATCAAATCCTGCCTGGTCCACGATTCCAGACGGCGCACTGAACGCGACGCAGACCGGCGACTGCAAGTCCGTGGACAGCAGCGGAGACACCACTCCTTCGAGTTCTTTGACGAGATCGTCCCTGACCTTCTCGTACCTGCAGCGCCTGGCATCGATGCCCTCCTCGTGCAGAATCTTCAAGGCCTTTGTCGTTGCCTGAACGATGTGGGTGGGAGGGGTCGATCGCCACTCACCCGTGCGCTCGAGCGAGAGCCATTGATCTCTCACGTCGAGCACAAACGACCTCGGTTCTTGAACCGCATTCTCCAGCAGCTCGCGAGACGCGATGACAAATGCCACTCCTGGCGGCCCTTCTATGCACTTGTTGCTCGAGGTGACCAGGACGTCAGGTCCACGCTGGCTCAGATCGATATTAAGGGCGCCGAAAGAACTCATCCCATCGATGATGGTCTTTACGCCACGTCGCCTCGCCTCCTCCACGATTGCGTCCAGCGGATTGACGATTCCAGTTGTTGTCTCACAATGCACGAGACATAGGTGCGTAACGCCAGAATTTCGGCTCAGATACTCGCCAATTTCTTGAGGATCAAAAGGATCGGTCGCTCGCTTGACAAGCTTCAGTGCTTCGACGCCCCATAGCCGCAAAATTTTTAAAATGCGCTCGCCATAGATGCCGTTTATGCAAACGAGCGGCCTGTGGGCTCGGGACACAAATGAAGAGAGAGCGGCTTCCATTGCAAAGGAGCCGCCTCCCTGAATAGGCACCACCGAATAGTCGTCAGCATTTCCCAGCAAGTTGAGCATCAGCCGCCTCATGCAGGCGGTCACTTCCTTGAACTCGCAATCGCGCGATGCGAGATCAAGCTGCATCTGGCTCCTGACCGCCAGCGATAACGACAATGGACCAGGCGTCAGCAAAGAGCGCTGTCTTGTCAAACCATTCCTCCTCAAGTTGTATTCGTCAATGGATCTGGAGTACGCCCACCCCACCAGGGAGCCCCTGTGGCGAGCGTCGACTTCTTCGATTCAACAGCTTCGGGTCAAACGCCATGGATCGCGGGCGCATTTCGGGTCGGCGTCCGAAAACTCCGCCGCATGACAACCTCCATATCTCATCGCAGATGCAGAGTGATCTTTCACAAAGCTCCTCACCGATGCCATTCAGACCTCCCAGAAATTGGCTTTGCCACCGCGCCCTCGAACGCAATTGGCGCCGACGCGCGCTCTCATCCAGCCATCACGCATGCGCAGGCTTGAGCGCGGTCGCCTTCTTGCGTCGCGAAGCGGCAGGTCGGCCGACCGACTTACGTGTGAACCTCCGCCATTCAGGCAAACTTGACGTTAGGAAAACGATGCAGTCGGATCATCGCGCCCGATGCAGATCAAGGCATGGCACACTTGATGATCGTCGTTGGCGGCGGGAGTCTGATGCGTGGGCTTGAGACTTGATGCATTCGCACTCCGTCGCGCGTTGGAGGGTTTGTGACGCTGATGACTGTCGTTGTCCATTTCGAGATCGTACAACTTGACGTTAGGGGCGTTTCAACCCTCTCGGAGATTTTCTTGCGTGAATTTTTCCTGACCGTACTCCCATCTGGCGGCGACAAGCCGACGTAGGCAGCAGAGTGCGGAGATTCACAGCGAGCTAGAAAAATTTGAGAGTTCGACATCAGGACCGTCGGCATTCCGCCTGCGAGCGCGCTACCTGCAGGTAAGTGATGGCCCAATCTTCCCTTCACGTACGGTTCCTCGCCAACGCCCAGATGGAGGTACCGAGCTTCTCCCCCGTGCCGGCGAGATCTTCCCGGATGCTGGTGCCTGGAAAGTGTACGCCCTCGTCGCACATGACTGCCGGTATCACGTCGTTGCGCTGAATGGAGCGGCCTTGTCAGGCTGTGGTCGAGTCCGGCTTGAAGGCAATCGAGCGACCTTGGATCGCTGGCCGTTTAGCAACGGTCAGTTTGACACCTTTCGGCGAGTCGCCGCAGAACATGTCGTCCTGCTTTGCTAGGCTACGTCGAGCCGGCTCCAGATGAGTGGCACGTGTTCCTCTCTGAGAGCGATCGCCAGGCTGGCAGCATCTCTCGGTTCTGCACGCCGTTTCGCGGCGAGAACGTCTCACGGATCAATTATCGCGGTGGTGAGCGTGCCGCGGTTAACGGTTGGTCCAAAGCGTAAGCCCAAGGTGAGCCGGAGTTCCATCGCGTCGCGGCACTCAATGAGCGTAAGTACTTCGGCCGTGAGGCGCTCTGGTTCGACGGACCGCACCTCCGAGCCGTTCTACTCGCGTTGGGCTCCTCTGCAGCGCCTGCTCGTTGATGGCGAGCTCGCGTTCGACGCGGTCTACCGCACGGTCGAACAGGTGGACGGTTGAAAAGAGCAGATCATCAAGAGATCGTCCTTGTCGCTTGCCATGGATGAGCTCCCTCGCCTTTTCGGCCGCGCCCATCGCCGCCTTCATGGCGATCAAAGACGGCAGTCGGGACGGAGCAGAATCCGAAGCGCGGCGGAGGTCCGTAGCGCAGCGCAGGATGGCTAAGGTTCGCGGCTGCGTTGTCTCGCGATGCGAAGGCGCGGGGCGTACGCGGGCGGTGTCCGCCGGCAAGCGGCGGGCCAAAAGGAAGCAAGCTTACCGAAAGCTGGCATGGCCGCGCCAGCAAGGAGTCGTGGTCGACTGCTAAGTTCGGATTGGTCAATATACTGAAGCAAGCGCCCGCTCGCCGGATGCGGCCAGGCCCGGAAAACCGAGGCCTCACCTACTGCGCGAGAGATCGAAGCCGGCCGAGACGCTGCCTGGCTCGGCTTTAACGGGAGCTTGCGTGTCGCTGGCCGCACGCGTAGCAAGAATCGCTAAGCGAAAAACTCAACCTACTGGAAGTCGGACTTCCTCTCTGGCCTTTGTTATCGCGTCGTAGATTCTGATCTGGAGCATGGGACGGCGCTTCTTGAGCTCCTCCGCTCCCGCCCATGCTCCATCTCTGCTCGCGTACTCGGTCTTGAATTGACCATCCACTTCGAGCACGTAACCGGAAGCGGGCAGTCGAGGGGTGGGTGCGACCATTTTGTTCCTTTAGAGTTGAAAAGTCCGATCGCAGGCCCTCCTGAGCCGAATCGCCTTGGCCTGGCCAGCAGGATATTGTGCGAATCGATGGTGCGATGCGAGGGACATCTAACCATCAAGAATTGAGCGCGCCATCAAGACATCCACTACCGCTTCCGCTGAATGCTCTAGGGTCTGCTCCATGGTCCTGAGATGAATCTCCGGGGTTGTTGGTGCTTCGTAGCACGAATCGATCCCGGTGAAGTTCTTGATCTTGCCGGATTTCACCTTTGAATACAGGCCTTTTGGGTCTCGCCGCGCGCATTCCTCGATCGGCGTATCGACAAAGACTTCTATGAACTCTTCCTTGCCAACCAGGCCGCGCACCCTGTCCCGTTCGGCCCTAGAGGGCGAGATGAACGAGCAGATCACGATCAAGCCGCTGTCCGCCATCAACTTGGCAACTTCACCGACACGCCGAATGTTCTCCACGCGGTCCACCTCCGAGAAGCCAAGGTCCGCGTTTAATCCGTGCCGGAGATTGTCGCCATCCAGCAGCATGGTATGCCGCGACATCGCAAACAGCTTTTGATCAACCAGGTTGGCAATTGTCGACTTTCCCGCGCCAGACAGGCCAGTGAACCAGATGACGCAAGGCTTCTGATTCTTGAGCGCGGCGCGCTCCCTCCTGTCCACGGACAGCGCTTGCCTAGCAATATTGGTGGCCCGCCGTAGCGGAAAGGCTATCATGCCGGCCCCGACCGTACGATTCGTGTAACGATCGATGAAGATAAATGATCCGGTCTTTCGATTGACGTCGTAAGGATCGAATACTGCGGGCATTGAGGTTGCAACATCGCAGAAGGCGATCTCGTTGAGGGAAAGCGTTCCGGCGGCTAGATGCTCACAAGTGTTGACGTCGATCCGATGCCTAATTGCGGTAATGCTGCCGGCAATCGTCTGCGATCCAATCCGCAGGACGTAACTGCGTCCGGGAGCGAGCGGCTCCTTGTCCATCCAGATCACATAAGCGGCGAACTGGTCGGCGACCTTCGGTCGGTCGTCCGGTCGGGACAGAATGTCGCCACGGCCGATGTCGATTTCGTCTTCCAGTGTAATGGTAACCGCATCGCCGGCTTCGGCGCCGACAAGGTCGCCATCATGGGTCACGATCCGCTTGACGCGCGTGGTCCGTCCCGACGCGGCGACAACGATCTCGTCTCCTGCCGAGATACTCCCGGAAGCCACCGACCCGGCATAGCCCCGAAAATCCGCGTTGGGCCGGTTCACCCATTGGACCGGAAAGCGGAAAGCCTGGCTTGCGGTGCTGGACTGGATGTCAATGCTCTCCAAATGCTCGAGTAGGCAGGGACCATGATACCAGTTGGCATGAGCGGAGCGGTCCACGACGTTGTCGCCGTAGCGCGCCGAGATCGGGATCGGAACGATCGAGGTGAAGCCGAGACCGGCGCCAAAGGCCAGATAGTCATGGACGATCCGATCGAAGCACTCCTTGTTGTATGCGACAAGATCGATCTTGTTCACTGCCAGCACGACATGACGAATACCGAGCAGCGAACAGATAAAGGAGTGGCGGCGGGTCTGAACCATCACGCCTTTGCGGGCATCGATCAGGATGATGGCGAGCTGAGCATGCGAGGCGCCGGTAGCCATATTTCGGGTATACTGCTCGTGACCGGGAGTGTCGGCCACCATGAAGGAGCGCCGCGGCGTCGTGAAGAAGCGGTAGGCGACGTCGATCGTGATGCCCTGCTCCCGTTCGGCCTCCAGCCCGTCCACGAGCAGCGCGAAATCGATGTCATTCCCGGTGCTACCGTGCTTGATGCTGTCGCGTTCCAGCACCGTGAGCTGATCGTGGTAGATCATCTTGCTGTCGTGCAGTAATCGGCCGATCAACGTCGATTTGCCGTCGTCCACCGAGCCACATGTGATGAATCGCAGCTGATCCTTTGTCCTAGCCGGGACCGGTTCCATCGTCGGCTTTGTAAACATCAAAAGTAGCCTTCTCGCTTCTTCTTCTCCATTGAAGCGGCTTCATCGGTATCAATTAGGCGCCCCTGGCGCTCCGACACAGTCGCAGTCTGCATTTCTGCGACGATGTCTTCGATCGTCGTCGCATCGGATTCAATAGCCCCGCTCAAGGGATAACATCCAAGCGTACGAAAGCGGATCATCCGCATTTCCGGCGTCTCGTCGCGATTAAGCGGCAATCGCTCGTCGTCGATCATGATCGACGCACCATTTCGACGCACTATCGGTCTTTGTTTTGCGAAGTAGAGCGGAACGACCGGAATCTTCTCGAGCATGATGTATTCCCACACATCGAGCTCGGTCCAGTTTGACATCGCAAACACGCGCATGGTTTCGCCCTGGCGGATCCGTGTGTTGAAGAGGCTCCAGAGCTCCGGCCGCTGGTTACGGGGGTCCCATACGTGTCCGGCCGAACGGAAGGAGAGTATCCGTTCTTTTGCGCGGCTCTTTTCCTCATCGCGCCGGGCTCCGCCAAAGGCCGCATCAAATCCGTGGAGGTCGAGCGCCTGCTTCAGCGCGTCGGTCTTCATCACCTGGGTATGGAGCGCGGAGCCGGAATCGATCGGATTGATCCCGCGCGCGATGCCCTCCTTGTTGACATGGACGATCAGGTCGAGGCCGAGCCGCCTGGCCGTCGCGTCCCGGAAGCTGATCATATCGCGGAACTTCCAGGTCGTGTCGACGTGAAGCAGGGGAAAAGGCAATTTTGCCGGATAGAACGCCTTGATCGCAATGTGCAGCATCACGCTTGAGTCTTTTCCGATCGAGTAAAGCATGACCGGCCTTTTGAACTCGGCGACCACATCACGCATGATTTCAATCGATTCAGCCTCGAGACGGCGCAGATGTTTCGGCAGCATATATCTTCTTTTCGATGCAGGATCTCTGTTCTTCGCCGTTCTATGGCTCCAGCCCAGAGTGGGAATATCCGCGACGGAAACGGCCGGCCAAGACGCATGGCTCGTCCATGGGGTCAAGCCCCGTTGGACAGCAGACCTGCAGACGTGGCACCATAACGCATTCCGCCGCTGGTGCTGCCGGCGCCTGCGTCACACCTGATCGGGAGATCAGCTCGCGCGGGTTAAGGAGCTTGGCTAAATCAGCCAGCGTGTTTTGATCGCAAGCATTCAGATCGGCCTAGGGGATATTGAGGATCTGCTCAAGCCGCGCGACCTCGCCTCGCAACATCTCGATAGCCGTGTCGCGTTTGCGAATGGCGTCCAGCCCCGCAGCTCGATCAGCTTCTGACGTCAACAGCGCCTGTTGCAACTGGGCCGCCATCGAAGTGGCCGGGCGCAAATTCTCCTCAAGGTTGGCGCCCGATGGACCGTTCGCCTGTCGCATCTTGGAGACGTCGCACGCCGAGCGAATTTTCTCCGAAACATCCCAAGCAGTATGGTCCGGCTCTCCAGCGTGAGATGGGCCGGATAATGCTCCCGCCTTGGTACTTCGCAAATCCCACCAGGTTCGGAATATCTGACGATAAAGTTCGGTTACCTCCCCTCCCCTATCCTGGACTCCGGCTTGCTGTGCATGCAGCAGTTCCTGCTCATATCCGAGTTCTAGCAAAAGCTCGGCGCCGACCAGATCGGTCACGGTTTGCATCTCTTCGACGCTCAATTGAGATTGCCATGTCTTGACAGAGCTTTGGTCGACGGCGTTTCGTTCCAGGATTTTTCGGTCTCCGAAGCTGCTGGATCGAAGATAATCTGCTTGTCTCATCCCCGCCGATGCGACGGCCGCTGGATCACAGCCGAGACCCGTCAACAGACGCTGGATTTCCTCGTCCGGATGCGACACGAGCAGTTCGTATTGCACGAACTGTGTCTGCGGGCGAGTGCGGTGCCCGGCGAGCTTGGGAAGGCCCAGAACCAAATCGGCCAGTGAAGATATGATGACGTCGGGCACACGGAGCATGAGATCGGCGAGACCGGAGACGCTGACCGAATGCGAGCTTTCTGCCCGCAGTGGGATGCCCCACGTCGATTTCAGTGAAGCGGCAATGGCATAGGGATTGCGCATCAGAAGGATGTGTGGCGCTTCTGGATAGACAGATTCAAGAAACTCAAGCGCCGTCCAATAGCGTGGTGTCTTGTCTATGATGATGCGCTTGCCCGCTGCTGCCAGATACTGATCGTATGCTGCATCGGCAAAAGCGCGGCTGACGATCGTGCGATCTATCCGCCCCAGGAATTCGGAGGTCGCAGCTTCAATCAGTGAGCTGCCCGCCGGATGGCGCTGGTCCACCCTGCCAAATGCTTCAAGCGCCAGCATCAACCAGGGTTCAGGCGGAGCCACAATGTCTGGATGGTGCTGGAGCAAATGCGCCAGGAGTGTCGTCCCGGATCGTGGAAGACCGAGGAGAAAGCACACCGCAGGCGAACGGCCAAAACGTCCGCTCATAGTTCAGACCCTCGTGCTTGAAAAGCGAACCCTGTCGGCGCTCGCTCGATTGAGCGAAACAAAGCCAGCCGCGGGATCACATGAGGAACCGCTTGCGTACAAAGCGTCAAAACGACAAGAATTTTGTCTGCCACTCATAATTTGAGAGCCGTTCAGTTTCGATCGATCGGGCGGGATCACGGAAGGATAACTGCAATCGCCTTCTCGATTGCTCGACAGTTGAAACGGAGTCAAGCGCCAGCTCAATTGCACGAAGATTGATTGCGGATATGGGAAGGTTCGAAAGAACTATACGGACGTTTGCCGAAGACCGCCCGCGGCACATGGAAGGTTATTACGTATAGTCACAAGCTGCCTGTTGCTGAGCCATTGAAGACGTAAATGCGACATGCACCTCGCTGATGCTCGGCATACACCGAAGAAGCTCGGCAAAAGAGCGGACAGCTCGGCGAGTGCGGCAAAGAAGCAGACCATATCGCGGACATCTCACTTGGCAGGGCGCAACGATCTTGTCAGCGCGTATCGATCCCGACGCAACTTTCCCGTGAATGCTGCCGTTGATCGGTCAAGACACTGAGCCATAGCTCCGGCCAGCCTGTTTTTCGCAAGCCCATCCATCCGAACTGTACCAAGTATTTGATTTACCTGCTTTTGCAGCGTTGCCCCTCCCCTAATCCGCGCTAAGGAGGCTTGTAAAGGATGGAACCTGACTTAAGATGCCGCCGGATTTACCTGATCCAGCAAGCGCGCTTGGCCGCATCTCTGCTGACGGAGACGAGATTGTCCAACCGTTCACGTGGGAGATCAGATCGATTCATGCGTGTCTCTAAGAACTTGCCAAATTCCCTGCCAATGTGCTGGGCATCACTGGGCCACGGTGGACGATCCTGATGGCGGTGACCTATTTGGGCAAAGAAAAGGGTGTACCGGTCAATCTGGTGTCACGATTGATGCTCGTCGACCCTTGCTTCGTGACGACCCACTCAAAGCTGCCAGAGAAAAGACGGTTTCCTGCGCATAAGTCCTCCGCAAGCGATGCTCGGATCGTGCAGATGTCGCTGACCGCCAAAACGCGCAAGCATCTCGCGACTTTGGCGCCACGACAGGAAGCGCAGGATGAGCTCGCTTTTGATGAATTCGGCGTTGACCGATCAAGCGAGTTCATTGCCAAGCTTGCTACAGTGAGGCATCGCCTGGAGAGGGCCCGCTCTGGCATTCAGAAGACCAAATGCACGACCGTCAGAAATGGAGCTCGCTAACCATGTCGAGTCTCCCGTCCTTCGAGTATTTCTTGAAGCAGCGCGGTCGAAGGTGGTTGTGGTCCGTTCACAACGCCGAGGGCGCGCAGGTGATGACGGGTTCAGGACGTAACCGTTCGGCCGCCATCTATCAAGCTAACAGAGCGCTTTTTCAATTGCTGCTGAGCGCGCCATATCGCCTCGGAGCTCGAGCTAGCCAACAGGCTCGGCGGCGTCCGCCCAAACTTTAGCCTGGCATGGGCTTCGAGGAGCGCCCATTAGCGAGGTTGTTTCCATATGGCTAACGCGATCAGCCCAAGTGTTCGGCCCAGCGCGGCCAAGGCTGCCTCGCCGAAGCTGAAGAAGCTGCTGGCCGAGCGGATGCTAGATTCGGCCTCCTACGGGAGTAGACCGGTCAGCTTCTCGAAAGCTAACGCGCCTAGCACTGGCGTTGTTTTGCTGGCTTCCAGGCCGGCAAGTTATTCGGAGACTGAAGCCTTTACCGGCTTCTCAGCGCTTACGCCCAGATCTGAGCTTGGCTGCGAAGACTTGCGGGCAGCCTGGGGTTGGGATGGAGAGCGGTATGGATGATTCACACTCCTGGCAGTCGCACAGATGGGTGCCGCGATTTCCTCAGAATGGCGAAATCCCGGCGGGCCAAGAGGGGGATGATGCGAGCCTGCAAGCAAGCTTTGAGCATCAGCTGTACCAGTTGCAATCTGGTTCGCGCGAGGACGGCGGTGGACAGATCCAGCGAAGCCAACTCGACCCTTCACTGGCGATACCGTCTTGGCCCAATCCGCGGGACGACCTGTTTAGTGACGCGCGCTACACCTCGGGCGCGGCGCACGAACCAGCCGCCTCGCCGCAGAATGGCTCGCAGCAACCGGAATTGCTGAATACAGAGATTCGTGAGGGTCGCGCCAAGCGTGACCGCTCCGAACCCTTTGCTGAGGACGTGACACTCGTCTCTGCCTTTAAGAAAGCAGCCCGCGCCGAAGGCATGCGCGAGCCAAGCGTCAAGACAGCGGGAGCCAATCTGACCGGTTTGAGCAGCTGGCTCCGCCAGAACTCTCGAGCCCCTATAGCAAACCGACTTGGCCGCGATTCTCCCGACCATGATTCGTTAGTGAGTGACGTCGGGGCCTATCTGAAAGATGGCGGCCGCTCGGCTGTCGTTGGGCTGCTGAACAAGATCGCCCCCGGGAGCCTCCCTTCCGCCGACGAACTGATCGGGGATCTGCCTGCCGAAGATGCAAACCTGCTGGCAAGGTTACGAGCAGACGGCGAGCAGCGAAAAATTCCCAAACCGACCATAGAGAAAAGCTTCTATGGACTTAGGGCGTTTATGCGGTGGCTCCAGGCTAACAAGAAGGATCCTATCGCTACTCGGTTGCAAGGCGATTCATTATCCAAGGATCTTTCGACGTACAGGAGCCAGGGGGGAGACCCTCAATACCGCCTCAAATCGGCCTTGGACGATCTCCGGAGGCTCGCGCCTGGGGCTGAAAACGCCGAAGCACGCGGACCCGGAACGCGTGCGATGGGTCGGCGCCGAGGTACGCTGGCTCCTCATCCCGAAGACGACTCCTTCATCCAAAGCGCGCTTGACCAAGCCTTGCACGATCTCAGAAGTTCGACTCCGACGCAGAGGCAGTCTGCCCAGAAGCGGGCTTCCCGTCTGCGTGGGTTCAGTGCTTGGCTGAAGGATAAGGGCGGAGAGAGCGTGATCGCCCGGCTCAATGGCCCTGAGCAGCAGCAGCAGCAGGGAACGTTGCAAAAAGACGTGACGACGTTCAGGCAGGCCAGAGGTAGAGTAGCAGACGCGGATTTATCGCATCTTCGGAGCTACTTGAAACTTACCGAAGCGAACCGGGCACTGGGCGTGCAAGCACGAGAGCAGTTGACTTCGCCAGCTGTGCTGGACGCCAGGCGGCCCAAACTGCTGCAGGTGCTTCCCGCGCCCAGCCCGAGCGGGGACGGCGCGGCTTTTTTGAGCGAAGCAGTGCAAGAACCCGCGTCATCATCGGCCGCCAAGGCTCGCTCAGACACCTACGCTGGCCTTGAGTCCTTTGTTGACTTGAATCCGCCGACGCCGTCCGAATTGCGCGACGACGCTCACTTTGCGTCGCTGCCCGCGAGGGCTCGCTCAGACACCTTCGCTGGTCTTGAGTCCTTTGTTGATCTGAACGCACCGACGCCGTCCGAATTAGACGACGACGCTCACTTTGCGCCAGCGCAGCCTGCCAGGGCACGCTCGGACACCTTCGCTGATCTTGAGTCATTGATTGATCTGAATGCGCCGACGCCGTCCGAATTGCGCGACGACGCTCACTTTGCGCCAGCGCAGCCTGCCAGGGCACGCTCGGACACCTTCGCTGATCTTGAGTCATTGATTGATCTGAATGCGCCGACGCCATCCGAATTGCGCGACGACGCTCATTTTGCGCCAGCGCAGCCTGCCCAGGCACGCTCGGACACCTTCGCTGATCTTGAGTCATTGATTGATCTGAATGCGCCGACGCCATCCGAATTGCGCGACGACGCTCACTTTGCACCAGCGCACTCGGCCAACGCTCGGTCAGATAGTTACGGCGATCTCTCTGTTATTTATCTGAATACACCCACGCAGTCCGAATTGGACGAGGACGTCGATTCTGCGCGAGCGTTTCCGGCCTCCGTCTCCGCTGCTCAGATCGGAGGTTGGGACCCCACAGCCTCTTCCCGAGGCCCCGGACTGGTGCTCGGGGATGAACAATGGCTCGGCGACGAGCACATCCAGAGGGATTACGAGTTGTTGGAGCAGTGGTTGCAGGAGAACCATCCGGATCTCGCCGTCCGGACGCAGCTCGTGGATCCCCTTGTCGCCCACTATCAGATACGCTTGGCGGCCGTCGATGGCGAGGCGCGAAGTCGATTTCAGCGCCTCATCGATCGAAATGGCGACGATACTGCCGACTTCCTGTTTCTGCCAATGAACGATGCCGATCGTCCTGATCGACGCGGCACCCATTGGTCGCTGCTGATCGTTGATCGCAGAGACCGGCAACGGCCGGTCGCCTATCACTACGACTCCATCCGGGGATACAATGACGGCCGTGCAGCAGAGCTCGCAAGGCGGCTGGGACTCAGCCGGAGACCAGCCGAAATGGCCCAGCAGCAGAACAGCTATGATTGCGGCGTCTTTGTCCTGGACGGCACGCGAGCGCTGGTTCGGGGATTGGCAACAGGACAGCCGGACCTGCTGAACCTAAAGAACCTCAGGGTCAGCCGGCTGGCGCTGCAAAACCGGCTAAGGAGCTGAGGTCGGCTAGCGGCTCTCGCCGAGGCCGGCCAGACGGGTGTGCTTGCGCTTGCGGAAAACCGGTCGCGTCGCGCCGTTACCGTGACCAATCGAGGGCCGCCGTAGCTGTCGGCAACGATCCGCTGCTTCTCTTCGAATATCAGTGGCGCCGAGCGGCCGTTGATAATTTCCAGCCGGGAAACCGTCGAAATAGGATATGATCAGTCATAAGCCTAGTCTTCACTCTCGATCATGCCGCGCCAAGCGGCCTTCGCCGTCAATGCCTCCTTTCAGGACTCAACAAAGATGAAGAAGCACTGGAGCCCGTTCCGCGACAATGAAAGGCCAAGTGCGTGAAAAGCTCTTTTCACCGCAATTGGTAGGGCCAATTTGCGACACAGTTTCAATGGCCATAAAGGGCGGCCCGCGAGCCGCCCTACTGGGCTACTTACCAGTGCTCATCAGTAAGCTACCGCTGATGTCCGAGTCCGATTCCGAGATTCAAGGCCTTCTGGCGTAGCGCACCGACGCTGCGTTTGGTCATTTTTGCTATTTTTATAACCGGGGTCCGCGCCTTCGAATGGACCTTGAGCTCTTTGATATCTGCCTTGGTCCACTCGCGCCGCTTAACGCGTTTCTTGGTTTCTTTTTTCACCATGAATGCTCCTTTTGAGAGGAGCGGCTTGTAACATAGTTTTTTCGGAGCGACGACCGTAAAAAAGGCAATTTAGGAACTCGCGCCACGTTATAAGCTCGGTCATGTGTTCACAAGACAAGGCGTCTGGACTCGTGCAGCTGTGGAATTGTAAACTTCGTACAGACGCCGTGTTGAGAGGCTTCGTTATAATTGAATGCAGCCCCAGATTCCAGGTACGCCAGAGGTGGTCAGAGCGCTGAAGGACCCGGCAGAGTCCCTCGCCAGACGACGTCGTCAACCAATACGCAGGTTCTCCGCACTTATTTTGCCTGAACGACCGGCGTTCATCTCGCAACTGACCCGGGCGCCTTCCGCAAGATTGATGTAGCCGGCCTTCTCGACCGCGCTGATGTGCACGAAGACGTCAGCTCCTCCATCCTCAGGTTGAATGAAACCATATCCCTTGGTCGCGTTGAACCACTTCACAGTACCCATTGCCACTGCATTATCTCCAAACTGAATTTGCGCGATCTAATCGGAGTACGTCGCCATCAGCAAGGGACCGAGCGGCAAGCCGTCACGCCGATAGCCCTTTGCGCGGGCTCAATCGCTTGCCGGGGAGCGCTTTCTGCGCGCGCTCGTTCGCGGCTGCGAAGTCACCCGGGGCGGCTGCTCATCTTCAGGCTCTTGCGCGATCTCCCGCTCAACCTGCCCCTGCATAGCACCTCGATCTAGCTGTTCGAGCGTCTCAAGAGCCTTCCTTCCCTCCTCGGTGATAATCCAGCACCCGGTCTCTCGCTCGATCAGCCTTTGGCCGAAAATATCGAGTTGGGGCGCGCGGCTCGCGATGCGCTTCATACGCTCCGACCACTCTGGGCCGCTGCTATAATAGATGGCCAAATGCTGTTTAACGATTTCAATACTCGCCCGCCCGTGCGGCTGGCCGGCAAGTATCTTCAGTATGGACAGCTGAAAACTCACGCGCGCACGCCATCGACTCAAGGAAAAGCTCCATAATACTTATCCTGAGGGAAGCCGCAGCGCCGTGCGCCGCTTTTCAAAAGAAACCTTGCTCCCTAAGCCTAATGAAGCAGGACCCCATCTGCCGCCGACGCGGTAAGCAAGTTTCTCGACCGCATCGGCGACATCCTGCCCAGAGTGTTTCGAAGACTGGCTCAGCGTGGATAGCCGCGTTGGCTACGCGTGTGACGAGGTCTCAACTGCCACCTTCGACCGATTTGAGATCAAACTACGTCGGTGGTAACCGCGCTGTTGCACATCTTGGCGAATGACATCGCTCACCGAACGCACCGCCCGCTTCTTTCGCTTCCAATTGCCGTCCAATCCCGCGGGGATCGCAAAGCCTCGCGGAACGACCAAAAGATCGTGTCTTCCGTTCAAATAAATATCGAACATGTCGTCCCTCGTTTGACACGAGCGTAGATCGCCGGTTCATCCATTTGGTGACATCGAAGCAACAGTCGCGTTTAAAGACTGCGGCTCCTTCCCTTTCACCAATGTCGCAAGGAACACAATGGGATAGATGACCCAGACGATGGTGAGCCAGAGATCGGCGTACCACTTCGGCTCGGCGTATTCCTTCGACTGGGTGGCGCCGAACAGATAGCGGTGCCCGCGACCAGAACAAAAACATTGACACACACCATAGCCGACGACCACTAACCACGGCGCGAGATCGCCAGTCAGTCGCGTGCGGCAAGTCTTCTGCACGACGTAGAACGAGGTCGCGATAAGCACGTTGCCGCCGAACGCAAAGATCATAGCCGACGTATGCAGCGGGCGGAGTCGCCCGAAGCTCGTCCAGGACAGACCGAAATCAGTGCAGGCCAAGCAAGCTGTGACGCGATAGAAGACCGATGGAAAACCCAGCGATGCCACATCGCCAAGCGAATTTGATCGGACCGATTTGTAGCTCGGCCGACCGTACATCTCCGCCGGCGGTAGTCGCGCTCGCCGTTCATAGTGGCGATTGAGGATGACGGCGGCGGCGGCCAGACTGGCGGCGAAAGCCAGCAATGCGCAGAAGGTAAACGCCGGATCGTGTCCCATCGCTCCGGCAAAGAAGCAAGCGTAGGCAGAAACAACGAATGCAGACATCAGGCCTGCTTCACCCATGTCGTGGATTTCGAGGCGGCGATGGGCTTGTCCTGTGTTGGCCTTCTTTGAAATGGGGCTTGCTCAGGAGTCAAGATCTTCGGCGAGGAACTGATTGAGCGCGATCGATCGCGAAAGCGCAGCGGGAGGATATCTCACGACCGAGCCGCGGGGCCTGTTCGTTTGGGCGGTCTTTGAGCGGATTGCATGGTTCTGCCTCTCGAGGTCGGCGGCGCAGCGGGTCTTGGCCTGACACAGGCCGCACACCCGCTGCCTCGCGCTATACGTCTCCTTGGCGGCAGCAAGCGCATTCTCGGAAAGACCGGCAAGTGAGAGGCGCTTGCTTAAGGCTTCAGGAGAGCCCGGTCTTTGCGCCATGGTTAGAAAGGCGGATGTGGACAGATTAAGCTCACGTGCGATCGCATCGATGTCCTGCGGGCTCAAGTGAGTCGGTTCGGATTTCCGGGACGGATCGCTCGTAACCGGCTGAGCAGATTCCTAAACCGACAAGGGCATCGATATGTGCAGATTGGCCAAACATGCATGCTCTTCGAAACAGCCATAGCTGCAGGAGGCAGACTTGTTTTTGACATCAATCAAATAAGACCGATTTGTGGGAGCAAATCCTTCGATCCGGATGGCGCGCCGGGACGACGCTTGGCGGAGCGCTGCAGAGCCAGTTGAACGGCGGGCTGGCAAACCGTCCAGCGAGGTCCGCTTAGGTGTCGTGAGACAACATGGCGCCTGCCGAATTGACGACAGCATCATGAGTTGTTCTCTCAAATCGACGGTCGGCACGACGCTGTCCGGGATCGCGCCTAGATTCATGGATTGACTCACAATTCAATTCGCAGACTTCCCTGGCCAAACTCAAGCTAACCACCCCATGCCGGCGGCAATGCAGGCGGGGTTCGAAGCTCGATCACATCGGCGAAGACTGTCCAATCGCGGACACTCTTTTGCTTGCAGAAATTGGTCTCCGCCTGCTGTGCAGCAGCACTCAGCGAGGCGGCATCGACCTTGAACGCCGCCTGACAGGCACGATGCTCGTGGCCGGTATCGTCACAAACGGTCTTAATGAACCGAACGTTAAATGAAGGCATGGCACCGTCTTCCTGTGGGTTTGCTTATCCGCCATTCTGCCATTCGCGCCACAAGAGTATTTGATCTGCCTCAAGCAGCATCCCCAGGAGGTGTCCGCTCCTCGGAGATGCGGTCGAGACTTGGGCGGCGCGGCGCGAGCGCTCCTGTTGTCCCGCAGCCCCCGCAATCGCTATCTGTCCGGCTTGGCGGACCGCACTCTGTTTTGAGCCGAGCGACAGCGCCTTCTGGTCTGTTCATGCCCTCGACCAACAAAATTGAGTCGATGATCGAGGAATGTCTTAAAGAGACGATTGAGAGCAGCATGCGCCGTCACGCCCGAGATGCCGGCTATTGATCTCTATCGATCCCATACTCAACCGCTGGCAATATGGAACCTCGAGAGGCCGCGAACTTGCACGCGATACTTCGTGGTCTCACGAGGCGTTGCCGCAAACACCGGGTCATTGGCCAATCACGGCAAAGCCATTTCTGACGCACGCCGTCGGCCGGGCGCTATTGACGGCGAGACCTACGCGCACGTGGTCCTGGGTCGATGAGGCGAACCGCCCCGATCTCGCTCCTGACGGTCCCCCCTGCCACCGCGACAGCAAAGCCGATGGTCAGGCTTGTCGCAGCCAACGTTTCGATAAGCCAAGGTTCAGGACTTCACCGCCAAAGCCTATGGCTCGATCAGCGCCGGCAAGGCTACCGACAATGCGAGGCGAGCGATCAATTGACCATCTGCTTGCCGGCCGATCACAGCATTGAGGACGAATGCTGTCGTGGCCCATTCGCGTGCGTGCGCCTCATCAACCCGGCTACACGCTGGCGTGTTGCGGACCAACGCGAGGCCCTGGCGAATCGCCCGAATTGGGACATGTCGTCTGCCAACGCGGGCCTGTCCGGCTCGCAGCGGCCGCTCGAGCTCGGCCATGCTGGACGCGCATCAGCTCCTTTTGACCTGTATCAATTCTGCGGCGGCTGCTTACTGATAGAAGTGATCTTCCAGTCCAAGGTCAGACACATGGCAGACAGAAAGACTTGGCGCCCCATCATCTTTTCATGTCCAGATACCGGCGACCGGGTTCAAGGACTGCTGCCGGACGCACCCGAGCCGCGTGCCGATGACCTGCGCGAGATAACCTGCGCCGCTTGCGATGGCGTCCACTTCATCGACCTGCGGACCGGCGCGATGATCGGCGCCGAGCGCAGCTCGGCCCATCCGAATGTCGTCAAGCGAATTCCGGCGTCTTCCCATTCTCGCCTGGGGATGCCGCCCCGCTCGCAAGGGCGCGGCTGACGTCATCACAACCCAACGCCCCACGCCGACGCCGTGGGACAAGGAGATTTCTCATCAACGGAGGATGTTTCGACATGACAGACCACGGCGCCATTTGTCCCGCCGCGGGCCAGATTGCGGGAGCGGCAGTCCAGTTTAACTTCTGCAGAACAGCGATCAATAGCAACAGCCGAGGGCTTGAGCTGATCCAGATCGATTCGACCGAAGGCCCGGAGTTGTTTCGCAGCGCCAATCCTAATATTTCGGTTGGTGAGCGGATCATGTCCCGGCACGATAGGTTCAACGGCGCCACGGCCGATAAAACCCCGGCCGCGGCTGACGTGATCGAGACCACGCGCCGCCTTGGTAATATTGGGCTGAGCCTGTTCGCGCGCCGGCCAAGCGATCTCGTCCGTACTGTTCAGAAGGTTGCGTGAATTTGTCAGCCGGCAGCGATGAACGCCGTCCAAGATCTAACGGCGACCTGACCTGGGAGCGGCTCGAAACGGCGCCGCCGTTTGATCGGGATCTGGAGATCGCCGTGATCGAGGGTAATACGATTCACCGGGTGGTCTTTCCTTGCCGCCGGATCTTCGGCGGCTGGATCAAGGCAAAGACCGGAGAACACGTAGCCGTGCAGCCGACGCACTGGCGGATCTGGCCCAGATAGGGCCGGCTTTGTCACGACCAAAGACCATGACATGGGTGTGAGGCTATCAATCTGCCAGACCATTCGAGTCACACTGCGGCCACATCGTCGCGGAAGCGAATCCGGGCGGCGGCACGATCTTTTAGTTCACCGCGCTCGCGGAGCTTAGTGAAGAGACATGATTGGCCGGCGCATTCTTGTGATCGACGATGACGCCGCGATGCGGGACTCGCTTGCGTTTCTGCTTGATGTTAACGGTTTCTACGTAGCAACATATGAGACGGCGACCGCGTTTCTCAATGACGTCGCGAGCGGTCCGGTTGACTGCATTGTGTCAGACATTCGCATGCCGGGTATGAGCGGGCTCGAACTGGTCCGCAAAGTGAAGGCCGACCGCGTCGACTGCCCCGTCGTCCTGATAACTGGTCATGGCGACGTATCGCTCGCAGTCGAAGCGATGAAAGCGGGTGCGGTCGACTTCATTGAGAAGCCGTTCGAGGAGAAGGTGCTATTACGTGCGATCAATAGTGCTTTGGAAGCGCGGCCAGCACAGCCAGCCGATGACGCAGCGAAACTGCAGGCGGAAGCCCGCCTCGCGGACCTCTCGTCGCGCGAGCGTGACGTCCTGCAGGGACTATTAGCCGGCAAGATTAACAAGGTGATCGCCCATGATCTCGGCATCAGTCCCCGGACGGTCGAGGTCTACCGTGCAAACCTCATGGCCAAGACCCATGTCCGCAGCATGTCCGAGTTGATGCGGATCGCCATTACAGCGGGACTCTAGCAGCAGCGCAAATGGCGCGAAATGGCTGATTCATGCATTCAAGCTGCGCAGTTCAGACGACGAACGGAGGGTTTTCGGGCGCACCGCGCCGCGCCGATCATGTTTTCAGTGACGGCTACCGATGCAATACACGCGATGCTAGTTTCTTGCGTCCGGACCATCGCGAGAGCTGCTGCTTGCTCAAACAAAATCACGACGGCGTATGAAGCAGATCAATTGCGCGGGTCCAGGTTTGTGCTCCGATGGACAGCAGGTCTATCACCCCGGAGAACGGCATAGTTCGGCAATATATTGGTCCATCCTCCCACGGAGCTCCCGGTGCGGGCTGCAGTAAACGGTCCGATTTCCTTCGCATTGGGCATAGGTGCGCATCTTGGCGCTGTGGCGGTCGGTTACGGGAGGACCATTATGCGGTCATTGCGCTCGGCTGGGCGGCAGTCACTTCAGTCTTCGAAATCAAACGGTCGCGTGCGTTGGAGCGGGCCGAAGCGGCACTGCGGGCACGGAACGCCGGCATACCAGTCTATTCCCTTTGCCAGGCCGGCGGCCCTGTCTGGTACCCGCCATGGATTTTCCATGGCGCTTTCTTCGATCAGACGAATTCGGATTCGCTGGGGCGGCCGCCGCCGTGCGGCCCGCGCGTTGCAAGACGCGATGCCGCTGCTGTGTAAAGCAGACGCCCTCACCGTCGTCGCGACCGCCACTCCGGCAGGGTCCCAGCGGAAAGCTCCACCGCCTGTCTGGGTCAGTATCTTGCAAAGCCGGGACTTTCTGCAAAGGTCGTCTCACTCCCGACATCCCGCTCAGTGCAGCGCGCCCTCCTATCGCTTGCGGCTGACGCAAGCCTCGACCTGCTGGTGATGGGTGGATACGGGCGCTCTCGGCTGCAAGAAAGGCCGCGCGGCGGTATCGCGGGAGATATCCTTCGTGCAATCACCATCCCAGTCCTCATGTCGCACTGAGGGCAGGAATTCCAGATGCGGTCAGAACGCCGTCGCAATCGGCGCAATAGCGACGCCAGGCGCGCGACCAGGAACAGGAGTGCCGTCTGTCCGGGCCATCATGCGTTCGTCGGCGCCCCATCGACGAGGTGCGGGCCGTCATCATGCGACACTGCTTCGAACGTTACACGTGCGCTAACGGTCGAGATGCCGCATGAACTGCTCGCGGACAGTCTGTCACCGGCCATCCGACGATGCCCCGAGCTCAGCTTCAAGCCAGGCCAAGTCACGATTTCCTCCCGTTTCAAAAATCGCTGGAGAGCGGTAAGCTGTCCGTTGAGCCAGGTCAATCTGTCACGCGAGCCGAGTTCTATGATCCGGGTCCCAACTCGGTCCACATGCGTACGTATCGGATGATTTCCAAGCACGTCGTCCACATCGGCCAGCGTACATCGATCAGGATGCCGTCAATATCCGCCTTGTCACGCGGGCCACCGATGCTGATCGGGAATCAGAGTCACGGCGTCCGAACAAGACTTCCTGCGGCGAGCCGAAAGTGGCGGTCGACGACAGCGTTCGGCCTGGCTGGAGTTCTTCACGGGTTCGGCCGTGCGCTTCCGACTGTTTCCATGGACGCGGCTGACGAAGCCAGCATGCAGCTTTCTAATCCGATTTGAGCATGTTTGAGCAACCAAGGGATAGCGCCGCATCCATTCAAGACGCCCTCCTCCACGGGACCTACGTGTAAATACTTAGGGGCTTCTACCTAGGGGAAACATCCAAATTTCCCAGTTCGTCAGGAGCAGCCAATCTGCGTCCCATCGACGTTCGCAAGATAGGGTCCGCCATGCACGCCCAGGCCCCCAGGTTTACCGAGACCAGCCACCATCCGACCAGGGTCTTGCGTGGGCAACCTCATGGTTGTGGACCGTTTGGCATGATTGCGACACCGATGCGGTTCACTCGCAATAGCGAGATCTACAGCGAAGACGAGGCAGCGGAATACCTGTATCAGGTGGTTTCGGGCGCTGTGCGAACCTACAAGATTCTGGAAGACGGACGCCGTCAGATCGGTGCGTTTTATCTGCCCGGCGACATCTTCGGGTTTGAGGCCGGAGGAAGTCATATCTCTTCGGCCGGAGCGATTTGTGAGACACAGCTGCTGATGGTGAATCGTACCGCCCTCATTGTTCGCGCCAGTCACGAGAGGGAGCTAACAAGGCAGCTGTGGGACGCGATGGCGCTCGAGCTCCGCCGCTTTCAGGAACATATGATGCTCCTGATCAGCAGCGCTGAAGACCGGGTCGTGGCCTTCCTGCTCGATATGTCTCGCCGCGCTACGAAGAACGCTGCCATCGAACTGCCCATGTCACGGCAGGATGTTGCCGATTATCTTGGCTTGACGATCGAAACGGTGTCGCGCACCTTTACCCAACTTGAGCAGACTGGCGTGATCGCCCTGCCGACCTCACGCCGAGTCGAGCTGCGTAACGACAGATTGCCCAGGAGCTTTGTGCAAAACTTCGGCTGAGTTGATTTACGCTAGCTCGAATTGAAGCGCGCTACTTTTTTGCGTCGAACAGCGCGGACAATTGCAGCGTAGCGAAGGACACCGAATTCGGCTTGGGCGATCCTGCAAATGGCAGAACCGCTTCCAGCCTGCATTGTGCCTCCAGGAACATCGCAATGATCATCGATCTTTTGCTTCAAGAGCATCGCAACATTGATCTGCTTCTGGTCGCTCTTCAACGCGAATTGGATATTTTTGAGAAAGGGATCCGTCCCGACTATGAGGTCATTCGCGCGATTATCAGCTATTTCGAGGTTTACCCCGAGGTGTACCATCATCCACAGGAAGACTTGATTTTTTCCAAGCTCAAGGCTCGCGATCCGGATGCAGCTGCAATCGTCGGCGATCTCGCGCTTGAACACCAGGAAGTCGTCGACCGTTTGCACCACTTCGCGCAAGCTATTGACGCCATCCTCGCCGATCGTGAACTCCTTCGGCAAGACGTCGGCAATATCATACGCGACTTTATAGTACGGGAGCGGCACCACATGATATGGGAAGAACGAGATTTCTTTCCCGCCGCCCTGAAGGCTCTCTCGGCTCAGGATTGGACCGAAATCGCTTCCGCCCTCACCGATCATGGAGATCCGCTGTTCAGCGAGACAGCGGCAGCGACTTCCGATGCGCTAAGAGCTCATATTCTGCAATTGGAGCAAGAAGTTGAGGCCGAACGGGGCTCGGTCGCGGTTTCGTCCGCCAGGGCCGGCAACCCGCGACACGGCGCCGAGACGGATGGGGCGTATTGACCGCTGCCGTTTCACTGCAGGGAGTGGACCTCATGCTCATCTTGTCGAAATGAAAATGGGGATGTTCGTGGGCGTACCGCCAAGATGGCTTCTGCACAATATGATCGCTTCCTCGACCACCGGTGCAAACGGCATGGCCGAGCCTTCCCGAGCTTTGGTTCCGGCACGTTCCACAATGTGACCGTCGCAGGTTTGGCATGCGCAGTAATATTGCGCGAAACGGACGCCTCTCATGTCCGCCGACCGATAAGGACGAGCGATTGCGGCGGCGCGGGTGCGGCGAAACACTCCCACTCCTTGAGTCCCGCCCGGCACGCTCTGAACCATCCGAGCGCAGCCGGTTCAACTCACTGCACGCCAACTGCGAGGCACTGCCACTTCCTGATACGTTCAGCACGAACGGCAAGGCGCTGGACGTCGATCGCCTGGCGCAGTTCTGGCGCGATTGGATCACAACGATCTATGGGGCTCCGCATCGTAAAGGATGCTCATTCCTGGCGTGTGACCGCTTCATCGCGATCCAAAATACGACGTATGCGGCGTGCGCATGCCCTACCAAATGCGCTTTGGAGTGGCCATCAGCAAACCAGATATTTTGAGGCAGCGCAAAGCTTGCCCGGTCTGCGTCCGATAATCGGACCCAGAAAGCAAGAAAGGCGTCCGAATGCGACCGGACCTGGCACAATCCTACGGGCAGCATCGCCTACCGCGCTACACTAGCTATCCGACGTCCCCGCATTTCTCGGCGTCAGTTCGCGAGTTGGACTATCAAGCGTGGCTCAAGTCCTTGGGCGGGCAGCAATCCGCCTCGATCTATGTGCACGTGCCATTTTGTCGAAGTATGTGCTGGTACTGCGGCTGCCACACGTCGGTCACGAAACGCGACGAGCCAATCGCGATCTATGCGGCTGGACTGCGCACTGAAGCCTACCTCATTGCAGAGGTCGTCGGCCAACGACAGCCGATCTCTCATATCCACTTCGGGGGTGGCACTCCCACAGTCATGACGCCTGCAACGTTTGCTGATCTGGTCGGTTCGTTACGTTATTCGTTCGCCGTCCTGCCTGATGCCGAGATCGCCGTGGAGATCGATCCACGCATGTTGAGCGAGCCGATGGCCGAGATGCTTGGTTATTGCGGGGTCAACCGGGCGAGCCTTGGCGTCCAGAGCTTCGATCCAGTTGTTCAGCGGGCCGTCAATCGTCTGCAGAGCTTCGAACAGACCGCAACCTCGGTCGATCGGTTACGCCGCGCCGGCGTCGGCCGGATCAATTTCGACGTGCTCTATGGCCTGCCCCAGCAGACAGTCGCGTCGTGCCTGGACACTGTCGCCAAATGCCTCGAGTTGCATCCGGACCGGTTTTCGGCCTTCGGCTACGCGCACATTCCTGCGTTCAAGAAACATCAACGCAAGATCGATGAATTCGCTCTGCCCGACAGTGTCGAGCGCTATCTCCAATTCGAAACGATCGCGGAGGCTTTAGTTGATGCTGGATACGTACGCGTCGGCATCGATCACTTTGCCCTGCCGCACGAAAGTCTTGCCCGGGCGAGGCGGGAAGGCAGGCTGAAGCGCAACTTCCAGGGCTATACCGACGATTGCGCGGACGCCCTCATTGGTCTCGGCGCCAGCGCCATCGGGCGCATGCAACAAGGGTTTGTCGCGAACGCTGTCTCGGCAAAGGACTACCTTGCTCGCATCAGCGAGGATCGGCTCGCCACCGCGAAGGGCTATTTGCTGACGGATGAGGATCGCTTCCGCGCCGAGATCATCGAGCGAATCATGTGCGACATGGCAGTCGATCTCTCCGAGACATCCCGTCGTCACGGTCTGGATCCGAAGCTCGCCGTCGTCGATCGTTCTCGAATCGACAGCCTTATCGCAGATGGCGTCGTAGTGATTGACGATGGCCGGCTTTCCGTAGCTGGTGGCGCAGAGTTCCTGGTCCGGAGCGTCGCATCGGCGTTCGACGCTTATCTTCCTCGGTGCGGGGCTACACACAGTCCGGCGGTCTAAACCGGCTGCGCGAGCCGAGTCGTGTCGGGTCCGAAATCGCCATCACCTAAATGGCCTATCTTTGGGGCAGGACCACACTCACGGCTGAGGAGCACCCTATCGGCACCCGCCACCTTCAAGCCCCTGACATCCTCTGCGTCGTCCGCTCATAGATCTCGAACAGAGGCCCAAGCCGAAAACTGACTATCGGGTGGAACCGGTCGACCAACGACTGCCTTAAGCAGGGTCCAAATCAATAGCAACCGCTCATGCATTGGCTACGTTTGCGAGATCCTTGCAGCCCGGTTTTTCGTATCGTCGCGCTGATCGAGTATATCGTTACAGGCATGAAAGCGCACCAAGTTTGCGGTTGGTGCCCGTCCATGCGGCGACCGCCCGGCATCACCGCCCCTCGTTGCTGTCGGCAAACCGTTGCGAACGTGCTCATGAGCGACAAACCTTGGTGTAGATTTCTAATCTCGGGCTATATCGGTCGCATACCACGGCATAATAGAACTACGCTGAGCTTGTGCTTTAACTGGGCTCCGATTTTCGGCGAATGTCCTCGCCGGGATCGAACCGTCGGCCGCCCTCTCTCCGCCGATGGAAGTCCGCGCGATGCGTCAGCGTCGCTCCTCCTAGACTTAACTTCCGCCCGGCCCGCTAAGCGCGGCCGGGCTTTTTGTGTTCCCAAGGCTCCCTCGAGATTATTGAGAGCGCAAATGACTACAAGCGGATCAGCTTTCTCAAGGAGAGACCCAAGCCCGGGATCAACGGCCTCGCGGATCGGATGCAGCGCGCAGTTCGCGGGCGGCAGCGACCATGTTGACCAGCGCCGGCCGAACCTCCTCCCATTTGCGAGTCTTCAGGCCGCAGTCCGGATTGACCCAGAGCTGCGAATCCTGCAGCCGTGTCCGAGCCAACGCCATCAGCTCCTTCATTTCGCCCGTCTCGGGAACGCGTGGAGAGTGGATGTCGTATACGCCCGGCCCGATCTGATTTGGATATTCGTAGTTCCTGAATGCGTCGAGCAGTTCCATTTTCGAGCGCGACGTCTCGATTGAGATGACATCCGCGTCCATTGCAGCGATCGCACCGATGATGTCGTTGAACTCCGAGTAGCACATATGCGTATGAATTTGCGTTTGATCGGCGACGCCCGATGAACAGATGCGGAAGCAATCCACGGCCCAGTCGAGATAAGCCGTCCACTCCGATCGACGCAACGGCAATCCTTCGCGGAGTGCAGCTTCGTCGATCTGGATCATGGTCGCACCAGCATTCTCGAGATCGCGGACTTCGTCTCGGATCGCGAGCGCAATCTGGCGGCAGACCTCGCTTCTGGGAATATCATCGCGAACAAACGACCAGTTCAAGATCGTCACCGGTCCGGTCAACATCGCCTTCATCGGCTTCCTGGTTAGTGATTGCGCGTAGCGCCACCAGTCCACGGTGATCGGCTTCGGCCGCAAGACATCGCCAAACAGGATCGGTGGCCTGACGCAGCGCGAGCCGTAGGATTGCACCCATCCATTCCTGGTAAATGCGAAGCCGGCGAGTTGCTCGCCGAAGTACTGCACCATGTCATTGCGCTCAAATTCACCGTGCACGAGGACGTCCAGACCGATGTCCTCCTGCCAACGTACGGCGCGCGCAGTCTCCTCCTTGAGGAACCTGTCGTATTGCTCGTCGCTCATCGCGCCTCGCGCATGCGCCGCACGGGCATTACGGACCTCTGTGGTCTGAGGAAACGATCCGATCGTCGTGGTCGGAAAAGCCGGTAGTCCGAAGCGATTGCTTTGGATCTCGGCACGACGGGCAAATGTGCTGGCGCGCCGGCGCATGGTCTGGTCGATAGCTCTCATCCGGACAGCGACATTGGCATCACGGATCTTCGGCGAAGTCCGGCGGACGGTCGCGGCACGTTCCGACTCGGCAAAGGCTGGCGCAACATTTTGGTCGCCCGCGAGTGCACGCGCCAGGATCGCAAGCTCGCGCATCTTCTGAACCGAGAAAGCAAGCCAGCTCTTGACGTCGGAAGCGAGACCGGTCTCGAGTTCAACATCGACCGGCACATGAAGCAGCGAGCAAGATGGGGCGATCTGTACACGATCCTTGCCGAGCTTCGCAATCGCCGGTTCTAGCCGCTGGCGGAGCGACGACAAATTCGACCGCCATACATTCCGGCCGTCGACGACACCGAGCGACATGACGAGATCACTTCGCCCGCCGGCAATGATCTGATCCAATAACTGTGGCGCTCGAACCAGATCGAGGTGCAATCCGGCAATTGGCAGCCTCAAGGCGGTGTCTAGATTGTCGCCGAGGTCGCCGAAATAGCTGGCAACCATGATCTTGATGGCCGGGCCCTCCTTGGCGAGCCGGTCATAGGCATGTAGCAAGGATTTTCGCGACCCCTCATCCAGATCAAGAACCAGGCAGGGCTCGTCGAACTGAACCCAATTTGCCCCGCGTTTGGCCAATTCCTGCAGAACCTCGATATAGGCCGGTATCAGATCATCCAGTAGTGAGAGTGGCAGGAACGCAGGATCGGCACTCTTGCCGAGCTTCAAGAATGTAACCGGCCCGATCAGGACAGGGCGGGTCTGGAAGCCAAGGGCCTTGGCTTCCTCATACTCCTCGATCGGCTTTCGAGAGCGCAATCTGAAAGTCTGTCCCCTGTGAAACTCGGGGACCATGTAGTGGTAGTTGGTATCGAACCACTTGGTCATCTCCTGCGCGGGTGCGCCAAATCCGCGCGGTCCGTGACCGCAACTCGCACCCTGGTCGTCGCATTGTGAACCGCGGGCCATGGCGAAGTACGTCTTGAGCGAAACGGATTCGGTTTTCGAGGCGTAGATCTCCGGGATGGCGCCAACCATGACACTTGTGTCGAGCACCTGGTCATACAGCGAGAAATCGTTCGATGGAATGACCGTGACGCCGATAGATTTCTGACGAGCCCAGTTCGCGGCACGCAGGCCAGCTGCGTCCTCGAGCAACTGCTGTTCGCTGCTTTTTCCGGCCCAGTAGCTTTCTAGAGCGAGTTTGAGCTCGCGCCTTGGACCGATGCGTGGCGTTCCGAGCGTGGCAACCGGAAGGGAGAGAAGAGACATAGCGTTAACCCCATGTTGGGGGCAAAGGCCATGGCGGACGCAGGCAGGGGAAGTCGCGCAGTGCGACGGCTGCTTGGCGCACCACCGGGACACCCCGCCCGTGGACGAATATATTGTCGGGGCAGGTCTCCTGGCTCGCGGGTCATCGCTGCTGTCCGGCCTTCCCGAAGCCGCGCAGGCTTCAGTGACATCGTTGGACAGCGGCTCGCCGCTCACAGTTGCGGGGGCAGCGCCGGCATGTTCACCGGCTTCCCTCTTAGCTCCGGATCAAATGGAAACCGGAGAACCTCGACGACTTGGATTATCGGCAAGAGAACTCTTCCGTCAACCTCTCAGATTTGTCTCAAGCTAAATGCTGCGACATCTGCTACGCGAATGGGCGTGCATCTCTATCGTTGAGACGATGTAGAAGCGCTCTCCAATCAGCAATATCGGAATGACCATCGGAGCTGCCCGCGGCGCGCACGCCAGATAGGTGGAAGGGACAAATGCGTTGCGCGGTCGGGACTGCGGCCTCGAGCAGAACGCATTTGATGCAAGCCCCGGCTTCCCAGCGGTTCTTCGAGCACGTCCGCCATCCAGTCGCCTTCTCGACCAACAGGATCCGGGTTGAGTAGACCCAAGATACCTGGCGAAGCCAGCAACATACCCGGCGAGCACGTTGATTTGCGGTGCCAGCCCGACTCCAAATGCTCGGCCGTGAAGATCGGCTTCGCGTCGTTGGCCATCGTGTGCAAAGCGCACCTGGCTGAGGCTGCTCTCGAATTCCGGAGCGCCGCATGTCGCGAAAGGAGCGCCAAACGCGGCAGGGCCCCTTGTCGCAAGTGCCCAACGGCATGGCAGAGATCGAAAGCCCACATTCCGGCAACGATACCGAACCAAACGGTTCAATGGCGGCAAACGTGCTCCCAATTCTCATCAAGAACTTGGCACCGAGGCGGTCCCCTGCGCCGTCGAATACCCGCTGCGTGCGAGGATGCATAAGCCGCGATGGATAGGCTGAATGGAACCATCGAAACGTGCGCAAGTCGGAAAGTCGACAAAGAGGACACAAAACCGGTGCGAATTGCCGTCTATTACGTGGCACGAAGAATGCAAGTCCTCGGCATGCCCAGTCTCCTCCTGCTGGGCATGTCCAGCACAGCAAATTGAGGCTGTCGCTGGCAACTGAAGTTAGCGGCGCGCGACATAGAGGGGAGCGCATGCTCGCGCGGGACCGGCGGTCGCCCCGTTGCGTCGCCGCTAACTTCTTGCGCTCGCGCATAACAGGTTGAAGGTTACCCGCTTTGGAACGACGTGTGGATGAATAGGCCGACGGTTATGAAGAGAATGTCTGGAAGACGCGCGCTATGGTTTTGTCTCGGTCGATTCCTGATCTGCCTGGCCGGGCTGGCTGCGACGAGCAACATTGTTCGCGCCAACGACAGCGCGCCTGTCGAAAGAGTCAAGTCAACGTGGCGAGCGCAAGACGGTGAGACAATAGAACAAATTCTCTCCAACGTCTCGAAGGTGGCACACTTCGTCCCTCGAATGTGGGGCGTCGCTGAAGGAGCTGACCAAAATGAATATGTTTTTGTTTCGTGGACCAAGCACCGGGACAATAAATCAGACGAACAGTACGTTATCGCTTGGAAGATCGCGCTCGACGGGACGATTGAACTTGCGTCGACCTATGCAAAGCCGATGGAATTGGGCTGGCGCGCCCTGGCGCTCTCGTTGATCGCCCGTGAAGTCGAGGCTGGCGAAAGGGACGCAAATCTTCGCTTTCTGCATGACCCGGCCAACTTCAACTTTGTGACGACCAAGCAAGGCCAGCTCGGCAATCTTCTGCGGCAGGGCCGCTGCACTATCGTTGAACCTGTTGGAGTGGACTACTTGCCGAAGCAGAATGACAAGCCGACCGAGAAAGGTGATCTGTGGCGCGTTCTGCTTTTGGTAAACTGTGATATCCCAGGGCCCCGTTTTTTTACCCACAACGGCATCATCACTTTCGAGAAGAGCGAAGGACAAGATTGGGAGCCGCAATCCCCTTTTGCCGAGCGTATCGCGGCCTATCCTCCTGGCTCCTGGTTCACTCGCATGGAGCCAAAGGAACGGGGAGAGTTAAAGGGGCGGGAAACGTCTCGGTAAATGGTCGCGCAGGGCAAGATCGCGCCGCAGCTCCTTTAGCGCCGAACGCCTCAGAGCAACTGCAAGACATATCAGCTCTCTAAAGTCGCGGTGTTTACGCCTTCGCAACAGTCGCGAGCCTTTCCCGCAGCCTTCAGCCCGTCATCGGAAAAGTCGGGCAGCACGATTTGGCTCGACTCTCTCGAGCTCAGCGGCGCGTGCCAGCTTGCGAGAACTGGTTTGGCTCCGGCGCACCCCACGCAGTGAGAGGACACCAATCTGCGAGGGAACCAGCTCTCCATGCCATTCTTCACGGGACCGGGCCTGGAGATGCCTCGGGCCCAAGCCCGATCCGGCGTTGCGCGCCGCGCATCGCGCGACTGACTGGCACCCGCAAGAGCGTGAACATGCCGACGCCGAGGCGGCACGCGGGATCGAATGCTGCGACGACACCGGTGAAGACGGCAACGGGGCCGTGTTAGCGACACCGGCATACCCCCTGAGCGCCGGCCCTTTTCCGAGCGCACCCGGCGAGGAGCCCAGGAGCCGTGCGCGAGGCATCGAGGACCGAACTTGAGTCAGCGCTAGATTTCCTCGCGCGCATTCGTCTGCGCGTCATAGATCCGGATTTGAAGCATCGGAAAACGCTTCTTTAGTTCTGCTCCACCTGCCCTGGCGCCGTCCCTGGTTGCGAATTCGGCTCTGAACCGGCCATCCACTTCAAGCGCGTAAGAAGAGACCGGCAATTCACGGGTGGCTGCAACCATTTCATTCCCATTGCGCAGTGAGGTGGTTTCGAATGATGCGTAGCTTGAGTCGGCCAAACCGCACCAGAGCTACCTGGCCGAGTGCGGTGATGGGCCAAACGCATGTTGTGGATTGATGCCTCGCACTGAATGGCATCACGATGGCCACTCGCGATCGCCCGACCAGGCGGGCGGCTTACCGCCTGCCTGGTGCGTATACGACAAGGCTACGGCTCGACATGGTTGCCCTTCCACATTCCCTGGCGCAAACGCACGCCCTCATGCCGGGCTTGGTGGGTAAACCTCCACTTGTGACCGCGGCGAAGCGTACTACGAAAGAGCGGCCGCCCGTCGCGCCGCCTGGGTCATGAACAATCCGGTCCTTGTTACGAACAGGGCGGCTGCACCACGAACGATTATGGTGCAGCGCGGAGCTGCGAAAAGCCACAATGCGATTGGCATCAACGACCATCCCGGCTGGCTCTACGAAAGAGGGCTTCGGGGTTTGCGCGGTCTGCGCAAACGATACCCATTCAGTTACGCAGCGAGCGTTGAGCTGAACTCCGTGGCGACTTTGTCCAAATCTCAGAGGAAGCGAGACCAGATTTCTTTCGAACATCGGTCTTTTCGTGACAAGAATTTACGGCGAAATGTCATCCTCCTCGTCGAAACCGTCGGCAGCCTTCTGTCTGCCGATGGAGGTTGGCACGAAGTATAGCAAGGTTGCTCCCCACGCCTGACTTCCACTCGACTGCCAAAATTCACAGGCGCCTTTTTGTTCAAGCGCGGGAGAAACAGCGTTCCGAGGTTCGGCTTTCTCCTGCATCGCGAGTTTGGCCCTGAGCGATGGGGATCTCCTCCTCAGGTCGAGAGGGTCCGCGCCCAGAGAGAGAGAGAGAGAGAGACGGGCGAGGCTCGACGGATACCGCGACACGCACACCGGAAGAAATCGCTTGAACCTCACGCAGCGTCAGGTCGTAGGTTCGAAATCACGACCAAGCTTTCATAAAGCACACGTCAAACGATGCGGGCCCAATAACGGACATGATGCGTCCAGCAGTCGAATGTGGCGGCACCGGATCGTGCGTGAACATAGATCAAGAGCTAAAGGTTATTGTCGGGATGAAACACCGCGTAATGATGGTCGCATTGCTCGCTCTCATCACATCTCCGGTCTGCGCGGCGACACTCAGCGGTGCTCCGCGCATCGTCGACGGCAATACGATCGAGATCGAGCAAACCAAGATTCGGCTCTCAGGCATCGAAGCTCCTGAGACTGATCAGATTTGCCTCGACGCCCACGGCCGCAAATGGGCTTGCGGCGTAGCCGCTCGCGACGAGCTTATCAAGCATTCGAACGGACGAACGTGGGATTGTCATACCACAGGAGTTGATGAGTACAGGAGGTCACTCGGCAGTTGCTTCATCGAAGGCGAGGATGTGAACGCCTGGATGGTACGCTCGGGCTGGGCACTGTCGTCGGGTCCATCTAACCATTCCTACGCTATCTATGAGTTGGTGGCGAGCACAGGCTATGCGGGGCTGTGGTCGGGGGCGTTCATCGCGCCTTGGGACTGGCGTCGCCGCAACAAGAGGACGATCATCGTCGGCGCGAGCTCGGTTCCGATCGACGCTCAGGAACTCCTGCTCGGATCCGCTCTGCTATCGGACCCGCCCTCGCCCGAGTGTCTGATAAAAGGCACCGTGGACCTCAACGGCGAGCGCATTTATCACCTGCCCGGGCAACTCAGTTACGGACAGATCGACATGACGAAGAAGCCCGGTGAACGCTGGCTCTGCAGCGAAGCGGAAGCCGAAGCCACCGGGTGGCGTAAAGCCGCGCGATGAGGTGACACGCATGCATGCAGGCCGTTCTCCGAATATGTCCTATCTGACCAAGATCGCGCCTTCGCGCCGCTCGCTGTTGCTGTTCGCTGTCTCGGCGGTTTGCCTGCGGCTTGGCAACAACATTGTCGATGCGAAGCAAGCAAAAGCGCCGCCCAAGCCGGATAACTTGCTCTCGCCGGATGCTGCCCTGAAGCGGCTGATGGAAGGGAACGATCGCTATGTCCAGGGTGCGTCACGAGGCGACGATTTCAAGCGCGAGCGCCCGGTTTTGGTTGATGGGCAAAATCCATATGCGGCGGTTCTGAGCTGCGCCGATTCTCGCGTGGCGCCTGAACTTGTCTTCGGCAGCGGACTTGGTGATCTGTTTGTCTGCCGCCTCGCCGGCAACTTCGCCAACGATGACACGCTCGCTAGTATGGAATATGCGGTCGCCGTGCTGAACACGCCGCTCATCCTGGTACTTGGCCACGATCATTGCGGTGCGATAGACGCCACGATCAAGTCGCTCCACGACGATAAGCCGCCGCCGGGGCACATTTCATCCCTCGTCGCTGCGCTTGCGCCTGCGGTAAAAGCATCTCGCCAGCAAACCGGTGACACGTTCGCCGAAGCAACCCGACAAAATGTAATCGATAATGTCAACAAACTCAAATCGACGGGGCCGATTCTGAACGCGGCAGTTGAGCAGAACAGACTGAAGGTCGTCGGGGGCTTGTATCGGCTCGACACCGGCAGGGTCGATTTGCTGAGCTGACGCTGGCACCTTCGCGCGGCCGGCTAGTCGTTTGCCGACTGATACAGAGCTTCGGTCGAGTTCCGCGCAATTCGCTCGTCCATCGGCTGCATCAAATGCACCGAATACAATCCGCTCCACAATTGTCATAGCTTCGGGAAAACCTTTAGTATGCGCGGCCTCTTAATTCTCCTCCTATTCTACCTACTCATGTTGGCAACGCGCGGCCAGCACCAAGAAACACTCATACCGCGGCCGCCAGCATTCATGCCTCCACCTTGATGCGCCAGGCCAACAGAGGTGGTTCAAACAGCAGATCGCGGTGCGAGGCATGCTGGGTCTGAGCTCGGCCTCCGGAACACGCGAGAATTCCGGCAGAATCTCACCCGCGATCCGGCAAACCACCTATGGTCCTTCTTATGATCACCAGGCTCAGCCAGGGCCGAAGATCACATAGAGCAGGATTACGACCACCACGACTGCCCAGCCGGCGGATGTAAAGAAAAATGCTACTCGCGTCGGCATCGGACGGTCTCTCCAGCATCAGCCATTTGGGAGACCGCCAGTGTCGGAAAAGCAGCCTCGTTTGCATCTGTCTCCTGTATCCTGGGTTGCGCGTACGAGAATTGCGATCACCGGTTCGAGCGAAGAACAAAGTTTTGTGCCCTCGCCGGAGTTCGTCAAGCCTGGCGGTCAACTATCGACGAACGCCTTGACGTGCCATTCAAAGAGCGTTCCTGGCTCTGCGCAGGCGGGCCTTGTCATTGGGATTTCCGAAGTGCGCATCGAAAAGGGGCATCTTTTGCGCGCCGGCGCGCACATTTGAAGATCGCGTTGCCGATGCGAACATCAGCCTCATGATCGCGGCCCGCGTCCTCATCGCACGTCGCCCCAAGTCTCTTCGACCAACGCATCGATCATATCGGATACATCAAGTTGCCCGACGTTAAGCGTCAGCGAGATCCGCAACCTTGCCGTTCCCACAGGCACTGTTGGCGGCCGTATCCCGCGGATATCAAAGCCGCGCGCCTGTAGTGCAGAGGCGAGCCGCATCGCGTGGGCGTTGTCGCCCACGACGTAAGGAATGATCTGGGAGTTCGAACGGCTCGGGCGCCCGCACACAACGAGCTGACGATGTGTAAAGTCGATCAGATCGATCAGGCGTTGCTGCCGCTCAGGCTCCTCCTGCAGGATCAAGAGTGCTTCTCGCACCGCGACAGCCATAAGGGGTGATGGCGCGGTGGCGAAAATGAATGGACGGCATCGATTGACCATGAAGTCGCACAATACGCCGGAAGCAGTGACAAGCGCGCCCGCCGCGCCCAGCGCCTTGCCGCAGGTGTGGACTACCACCAGATCTTCGCGCCCCTCATAGGAAGCGGTGAGCCCCCGTCCCTGCTCGCCGTAAACGCCTGTGGCATGAGCCTCGTCCACGACCAGGAACGCCTCGTAGCGCTCGGCGATTGCGACCAGATCTTCAAGCGGCGCGAAGTCACCGTCCATACTGTAGAGGCTCTCCACCACGATCCAGATGCGCCCCATTCCGCCATTGGCGCGCCAGTCGCCAATCGTATCTTCAACCGACTGTAGATCATTATGGGCGCTTATCCGAAACTCGGCTCGGCCCGCTCGCGCGGCTTCATGAATGCTGGCGTGCACGAGCGAATCGAGCACGAGCAGATCGCCCCGCTGCGGCAGCGTTGTCAGAACAGCGAAGTTTGCGATATAGCCGCCGCCAAAGAACAGCGCTGCCTCCGATTGGAAGAACTGCGCCGCCTCGGCTTCGAGAGCTTCGTGCTCCTCGCAATTGCCGCGCAGCAGCCGTGACCCACCAGATCCGATCGGCGTGCCGGCCTCAAGCGCGGTGAACAGAGCCTTTTTCATGCGCGGCGCGCTCGCCAGGGCCAGATAATCGTTCGAAGCAAAATCAGTCCCTGCGCGCGGCTTTAAGCCGCGCAGTCGATCGTCTCCTCTCAAGGCTTCCAGGGCCGCGGCATAGCTGTCAAGCTTGCCTATATGGGTTGGGTACATTGCTCAATCCGCTAATGCCATCAATCGTGAAACGTCTGTGATGGCTACAAAAGAAGATGAAGGGTCCGCCGTGCACTCTTTCAAGCCGGTCGGACGCAACTGTCTCCCATCAACCAGCACGATGCGCGGCCTGCACGTTTTCTCTCCCCGAAGGACGCATAACTGCAGCCAGTCGCGCGCCCATTAATCGCCACCATGATTGGCAACCGGAGTGCTTCGATTACGTAGGTGACCGCGCTTCGGTTTCGATTTTGGCAGGTCACAGCGTGTCCGTTGATCAACTATCCCGCCCCCGCGACAGCGCGCGACCGCGTCGCACAAACTTGCTCGTATCACCGGCGCGCGACGCATTTGCAGGAAGGTCGAACGCGCGCTGGCCAAAGAAGTCGAGCGCCCCCAGAGCCATCCGTCCGGCGAACAAGTCCCCTGCTGGGGTGCATGTCGCGACTAAACGCACTCGCATCTCTTAACGCTACCAAACGGCACGTGCTTGACGTCATTCCATAGGATAGTCGGGCAGAACCAGCATATCGAGGCCATCCTCAACACGCTCGCCCATGCCGGTGATGCCGCCGCCGCACACCTTGATGCCGGCTCCACGCGAGACACCTGCGCCCCCAATTCTTTGCACCTAAGGGCCTTTCCGAAGGCCCGCCGAAAGAAGGAATCGTTGCGGTGCGGACGATTCCCCACCGCATGGTTATTTGGCAGATTGCGCTTCGGCATGCGCGCGCAACCTTCGTACTGACCGGACAAATGCACACTCTTTCAGAGAGAGTGATCTGATCGTATCATAAGCGTACGGTACGTACCGGAGCGAGCGTGAGAAGATTTCCAGCTTCGGCGCGCCGAACCACCGGCCGTCTTGCCGCACGTCACGGCAGCCGCACCAGCATTGCGATACGGCCAAAAATCTCAAGGCCTGCTGGAAGCTTTTTGTCTTTCGCTTGCATGAGCGGGGGCACTCTTGCAGCACCTAGGACAGTGAATTGATCGTGCAATGGTAGCGCCTGAAGCCGCCGTCGCGTTTGTTGAACACCTGCCGTCTGACGTCCGCTTCTAACCAACAGCTCACCCACAGTCGCTTGCGCTGTTGGTAATGTCAGGAGATCGGAGCGGGCCTGACACTCCAGTAGACAAGCCGAGCCCGACTGGTCCGCGGTCGAGGTTCACTTTAGTCGTTTCTCCTCCCGCCGTGTTCGGTTGATGACGTCTTGTGCCTGGAACCAGACACGGGAGGCTCGAGCAATCCTGTTGGCGCAGCACGGGCTACGTGATCTCGCTCGATTCAGACAAGGCCGGCAGACCATGTTTGATGGCACGTCGATTGCTGGGGAGATGGAAAAGAGCCGCAGGCTTGGGCGACCTCGCGGTCGCCAAGTCAGGAATTCACAACGTGGTTCGAGCCGGCCCGGCCCCAAGTGTGACAAATCGTCCGTTGGAGAAGACATGACAAGACATGCGCGGCCGTCAACCGTCGGAGACATAGAGCAACAGAGGCGGATCGATCTCGCCGCCGCATATCGGCTGCTTTGCCGGTTCAACCTCAATGACAGCATCGACAGCCATATCTCGGTCAGCCTTCCCGGCCCTCAAGACCTTTTCTTTGAGCCAATACGTTCGGGATGCGGTTGGAGTGGCAACCGCCTGCAATCTCATCACAGTCGATATCAACTACGACAGTTTCGATGATCCCCACCGGTTGGGTATCAATCCGGCCGGCTTCGCCAAGCCCGCGCCATCCATATCAATGACGCGCGGCGTCGATCGGCTCAAGATACCGAGGACAGTTTATGAACACTCCACCAGAGAAGATCACTCCAGAAACCGACGCTACGGCTGCGACCTGGGATAATCTGTCGCCGCTACTGGTCGATATCCGCGCGCGTCGAGACGAGTTCGCCCGCGCGCAGAAGATTCCAGACGAGATCATCGAGGGCTTCAAGCGCGTTGGCGTCTATCGGGCTATGGCCGCCAAGCGATTCGGCGGCGAGGAGCGAACGCCGGCCGATTTTTGTCGCCTGATCGAGCGCATTTCCGAAGCCGACGGCTCCGCCGGTTGGGTCGCCAGCTTCGGCGATGGGGCTCGCTACCTCGCGGCTCTTCCGGACGATACGCTTCGCAAGGTATACGCGAATGGACCTGACGTGGTGTTGGCAGGTGCGCTTTTCCCGCTCCAGCCCGCCAGGCGAAGCACCGACGGATTTGTCGTGAACGGCGTGTGGCCATTCGCCAGCGGCTCACCGGGCGCGGATCTGATAGGCGTCGGCATCACTGTGGATGACGATCCGACCGGTGGTCTTGCGCGTGTAGCCGTGATGCCGGCCGAGAAGGTGACAATCCGCCCCAATTGGGACGTCATCGGCCTGCAAGGCACCGGCAGCCACGACGTCGTTGTCAACGATGTCATTGTGCCGGAGGAATGGACCTTGATCCGCGGCGGTCCGCCGACACTCGACGGGCCGGTCTATCGTTATCCGTCCGTGGCTTTCGCTGCGCAGGCGCATGCGATTGTCGGCATCGGTATTGCGCGCTCCGCGCTAGACGAGGTGATCGCCATGGCCGGAAGCCGCGCCTCGATCACTGGAGCGCCCGTGATGGCAGAGCGCGGCTATGTCCAGCTGGAGATGGCCAGAGCCGAAGCCATGCTGCGTTCCGCCCGTTCCTTCTTCTATGAGGCCACCGAGGAGCTGTGGAAGGAAGCGCTCGAGGGTGCGATAAACCTGAGCACGGCGACGCTGATGCGGCTCGCCGCGACGAACGCCGCGCGGCAGAGCGCTGAGGTCTGCAAGATTGCGAGCGGTCTCGCTGGAACTGGGTCGCTCGATACCACCAGCAATCTGGCCCGCGCCATGTGCGACAGCTTCGTGGTCGCCCAGCACGCAGCTTTAAACGAGGGAACGCTCCAGAGCGCCGGCCGCCTCCTGCTCGGATGTGCAGCACAGCCGGGCTTTCCATGAAGTGGTTCATCCACGAGCAATTCCGCACGCCCCGCAGCAACGGATTGCCGGACCTGCGTTATGATGTGGTCTGCCGCTGGAGGACCTGGCGGCCTGCCAGCCTTGTTTAAGGGACAAGAGAGAGACCCTTGCGGTCAGCCGCTTCTTAAAACACCACTGCATATCCGCGGAGCATCCCTTCCCCGTCGCAAACATAGCGAGCGCTCTCATAAGTCTCTGCGCCCCTGCCTTGATCATTGTCGTGTCGAGCCCGATCCACTTGCATTTCAGCGCAACGGCTCGCGGTTCAACTCACGAACCTTCCACGCCGCCGTCGCTGAAAGGGGCGAGCGACGTCCGCCCGGCAGGCCGGTACAGGGACAGACACGCGCTCTTCAACCACCAGGGCAGCAAGACGGGAACGTCAATTGGAAGACAGTGACCTATCCGGCGCGATCGTGCCCGAACCCCGCACTGTTGCTTACTTCGCGCTTGGGCCGCGCTTACCCCAGCACTTTCAAAGAATCATAATCACCGTAGATAGGCACTCGTCAGCTTCTCGAAAGCCAACCTTCCTAGCATTCGAACCTGGTCTCTAGATGCCGATGCCGCCTATGACTGGACTGGTGACGAACCCGGGATACCCGCTCGACGGATCGGCAAGAGACATTGTTCGAATAAGAGCAAGGAGAGCATTATGGATTCCAATCGGATAAACGGTGCCGGCTCGCCAGGGTCCCCAACGGGGTACGTCCGCACACAGGAGGACCATAATCTATTTAGGCAGGCTGTGAGTGAAGCCAGACCATTGTCTGCTGCGCCTGCATCGGCAAAGGCTCCGATTTGGCGTTCGAGCCAACCATACGGGACCTTCTCACGCGATGGCTACTCTTGGAACAACGACGTATGGGGTGCGGGCGCTGGGCCTCAAACGATTTCGGTGCATGCAGTCAACCAGTGGGGCGTGTGGTCGAACCAGCCTAATACTGCTGGCATCAAGAGCTATCCGCACGAGGCCTTCAATATCGGAAAACCGCTGAGTTCAATCAACACTCTGCAATCGAGCTTCAATCAGGGTGTTCCCACTAGCGGCGCCTGGGACGTCGCCTACGATATCTGGGACAGCTCAAACCAGCATGAGATAATGCTCTGGACCAATTACACCGGAAATCCGGACGGCAGCGGCAATGTCAAACCAATTTCTTATCATTATCGGCAGGATCCTTCCGGGGCGGCGATCCCGGTCTACACCAACGTCGACGTGGGCGGGGCGACTTGGAACGTGTTTGAAGGCTTCAATGGTCACAAGGTCATCTCACTCCTGCGCACTTCGAAGACGAACAGCGGGACAGTGGACATCAAGAGTATCCTGCAGTGGATCAAGTCAAAGGGCTACTTCGGCGACATAAACGTCGGTAGCGTCCAGTACGGCGTCGAGATCACCTCGTCCCCAGGGGGAATGAACTTCAATTTCAACGACTGGACCGTGACCTCAAAGTGAAGATCGCGGGCGAAGATGTGATCTGCGCTTTGCCATTGAGCGGCGCCAACTGACGACCTCGGCTTGCCGTTTGCATACGGACAACGTATTCGCCGTCGACATGGGGAATGTACCACATGCCCCTGCGCCACGGCTTGAGGTCGTTCTCGGCCATCCGGCGGGTTTCAGAAGCGGCGAGCTGTGTACGTTACGGACTGACCTCGCTCTTTCATAGACGCGGGATTCGGCTAGTGTCCATCTAACCCTGTGCGTTGACTGGCGGGCCGGTATGCGATTAGCAATGCGCTACGAAGCTGAGACGGGACGAACGCGTCCTACGTTAACATTGCTTGTTCATACGGTCTTTCTTTGCGCATGCGCCCCCGCTCGTCGCCCTGCTGGAACGACATCGGCAAATGTGCATGTATTATTTTCGAGCGATGAGCTGCCGGCCGATAGTGCCCCGAACAGTTGTATGTTTCGGCGAGGCGGTCCGTTTTCTCACCAAGTCGAGGTGGGCTCCCGCTCCCTCATGGCAGTGCAATCGAAGGGGTTTGATGTGCGACCATGACTTTATCTCCGGCTGCTCCTGGCACTGACCGCCGCCGGGCGCTTTGCTCTGCTCGATCTTACTCGCCGCTGCGCTTACCCTGTGAGGACCACGCCATGAAATCGCTCAAGCTGATCGGCTTTGCACTTGGAGCAGCGATTGTACTGTCCAGCGCGGCATTGGCGGAGGACATCACCATCGCCGTCGCTGGACCGATAACCGGGAGCGAGTCCGCCTTCGGGCGGCAAATGAAGAACGGCGCAGAGATGGCGGTGGAGCAGATCAACGCTTCCGGCGGCGTACTCGGCAAGAAGATCGCCCTCGACGTCGAGGATGATGGCTGCGATCCCAAGCAGGCGCGATCGGTAGCGGAGAAGGTCGCCGCCGCCAAGATCCCATTCGTTGCCGGTCACTTTTGTTCTTCGTCATCGATCCCTGCCTCGGAAGCCTATGCGGATGGCGGCGTCCTGCAGATCACGCCGGCTTCGACCAACCCGCTATTCACCGAGCGCAAGCTATGGAACGTGGCGCGCGTCTGCGGCCGCGACGACCAGCAGGGCCAAGTTGCCTCCCAGTACATTAAGAAGCACTTCAACGGCAAGAACATCGCCATTCTGAATGACAAGACCACTTATGGTAAGGGGCTTGCCGAGGAGACGAAGAAGTCCCTCAACAAGGCCGGCATCATTGAGAAGATGTACGAGTCCTATAACAAGGGCGACAAGGACTTCAATGCGATCGTCTCGCGCCTGAAGCGAGACAATATCGACCTCGTCTATGTCGGCGGCTATCACCAGGAAGCGGGCCTTATCTTGCGCCAGATGCGCGATCAGGGCCTGAAGACCGTACTGATGTCGGGCGACGCGTTGGCTGACAAGGAATATGCCTCCATCACCGGCGCGGCTGGAGCAGGCACGCTCTTCACCTTCGGCCCCGACCCGCGCAAAAAACCGACGGCGGCTGCGATCGTCAATACATTCAGGTCCAGGAATATCGACCCCGAAGGCTACACGCTCTATACTTACGCTGCTGTGCAGGTCTGGACGCAAGCCGCAACCAAAGTCGGCACCACCGATCCGAGGAAGGTGATGGACACGATCAAAGCGGGCTCCTGGGACACGGTGATCGGCAAACTGGAATACGATGCCAAGGGTGACATCAAGCAGCTCGACTATGTCGTTTATAGGTGGGACGACAAGGGCGGCTATAGCGAGACTAACCCGAGCGC
>Ga0209389_1000132_pt1 | contig 66230 bp, 69 predicted proteins | sample CowpearedBW_FD_187526 | JGI IMG/M metagenome (GOLD analysis project Ga0209389, IMG submission 187526) | Root nodule microbial communities of legume samples collected from California, USA - Cow pea red BW (SPAdes) (version 2) | ecosystem: Host-associated > Plants > Roots > Nodule | place: USA... | reverse complement strand
ATGATGCGGATATGGTTGGGCGACGGGCGGAGGAGCTAGTTGCGCTCACCACCGAGCAGGGCTTTGCCTTCTTTCTCGCGATGGGGACGGCATATCGCGGCTGGACGCTGGCCGAGGCCGGCGACGCAGAAGCCGGGGTGGACTTACTGCGGCGCGGTATCGAGGGATTCCAGGCCTCCGGCGCAGCGTGGACTCTTCCATTCTACCTCGCGCAGCTCGCGGCAGCCGAGGCAAAGGCTGCGCGATTTGAAACCGGCCTCGGTCAACTATCCGACGCCTTGGCACTAACCCAGAAATTGGGGGTGCGATGGTTCGAGGCCGAACTGCATCGCCGACGAGGCGAGTTGATGCTGGCGGCTCGGCCGGGCGCCGGGGCCGAGGCGGAGACACCGAGTTTCGCCACGCCATTGCGATTGCTCGCCAGCAGGAGGCGAAACTCTGGGAACTTCGGTCTGCCGTCAGTCTCGCCCGGCTCTGGCGCAATCAGGATAAGGTTGATGAAGCACGCGGTCTTCTCGTGCCCGTCGACGGTTGGTTCAACCAGGGCTTCGATATTCGCGACTTGAAGGAAAGCAAGGCACTGCTGGAATATCTCTGGGCGTAGACAGTTTCTGAAGGCAAGACGGATGGACTTCGTCTAGTACGTCAGGCCAATCTTGTGATAATGCCATTTCAGCGGGGCTCGGCCAGACCTGCGTTCAGGCGGAATCCGAACCAAAGAGACCGTCGTCAGTGCCTGTCTTCGGGCAGGCACTCGGGACAAGTATCGCCGATCCCGTCCAGAACTTCCGCTACCGCGATGGCGGCAGCTTCAGGAGAGACCCCGGGCGGCGGCATCTCTCGAGCAATCTCGATCGCGCGATGATGAGCATGCGGATCAGTACGGTCCTGCATCCAACCATGCTCCTCGCACTCGCGAATGGCTCCAACTTCCAACAATACCGACCGAGCCCAGCCCTCGATCGTGCGATAAGCAAGGCGCCGCTCCCGGAACATCAACATCACGAACTCCATTGACGCGGAAGGAATCGCCATCCGTCGTTCCGGCGCATAGCACAGAGCGGGGATTCGAAATGCGCAGGCTTAGCCTTGTCCACCTGTTCCAGTGAAGGTCTGTGGACAGCTATTGTCCCGATTTCATGAGCTTCCCGTGTTCGCAGGCTTGGCACGTCGCGAAGCTGAAGTCGGGGAGCGTTGCACATTTGCAACCCGCGCAGGCATTCGAGGTAGTAAGCTGCTCGATCAGAATGATCGGAACATATTTCGTGTTTACTTCGACAGGCGTTAGCGGGGGGCGAAAAATGTTTGATGTCTATCGCAATGGGAAGCGTGACTTGCTCGTTCTAAGCACAGGCTCCGCGATACCCGGGGCTTACTCTGCAAATAAGTGGCGCAAGAGCAGAAAAAGAATTCTCAGAGTAAGCGACGAGATTAGGTCAACGGTTCAGCGACAAGGGTATTACGTTCGTAGCTTGCGGGCCACGAAGAAGGGGATGATTTAGTTCGACGGCGACCGCTACTTGGCCAAGTTGCAGCCGATGCCCGGCGTATTGCGCAAGCCATTGTTCGCCGAATTTCGATAGCGTTCTCGACGCAACTTGCATACTACAATACCGGCTGCTCGCAACCTCGTAACCGTTTGTCAATCGCCTTGGCATAATTCTGAGCACGGACATTCTACAGATGGCCAGCGTGGCCATGGCTGTTATGGCAAGCCTAGTCCGAGTTGGCCTGTCCTGTTGTACTCGCGTAAGGCTGTATTTTTCATCATCACTTTTTTGATCATCTTCGGCACAGCAGCGCCGATCCGCGAATAGAGAGTTGCGACGATGTCGTCAGTGCTAAAATTTCGGCCACCCTACAAGGCAAAGTCTGAGACAAGTCCCTCGTGCCAGAGATTGCCTGAGATTGTGGCGAACGTCGCCGCTCTGTTGTCGCAAGTTCAATCTCTCGAAATTCAAACAACAGATGACATCCGTCAGGCCATCTTCAATCTTGAACTCGCGAATGGCTGCATCCGATTGATCGTGGGGCAGACAAAACTGAATGAAACGAACAGGACGACTCTTCTGGCTCAGTCGACGAAGATCGATTTGCTTATTGCCGAAACGCGCAGGGAGGCGGCGCATTTATTTGGAGAAACTGATTTGAACTTGGGGATTGCAGATGACGGGAAACAGTCGAAAGGCGCACCGCGTTCGGTTTGAACACAAGCATACCGTCAGCATCATGGGCGTCGATGGGACGTGGCGACGAAGCTGCATTCTTCTCGATGCCGCTGCAAGCGGTGCCAAGCTCGAGGTCGAGGGCTTAACAGATCCCCTGAAAGCACAAGAATTCTTCTTGGTTCTGTCCTCTCCACGGGTCTTGCATTTCGGCGCTGCGAGTTGATTTGGGTGGATGGATCTCACGTCGGAGTTCAGTTCGTCACAGCAAAGACAAAGGAAAAGGCGAACGCACAGAAGCGTCTTGTCGGTTCGCAATGAGACGAGCTGGGATTTGCGCATGATCGCTCGAAAGACTGACAGATTTGTTGTCGGCACTCGTTTCCAGATGAGCGGGCTTGGGATCATTCAGTTTCCAGACTTAGCTCACAAGACAGGCACCGTTGTCGAGATTAGCATTCGCACCACCGGCATAACGGTGTTGTTCGACGGCGCCGCAAGACCGACGGTCCTAGACCGAAATTATCTAGCGCCTCTGTCGGAGTAACAGTTGTCGACGGCGGAGCTTCTCCGATGAAAACACCGAAGCCGAAGCAATGGGCCGAGCAGGAGGTCCGACGATTGGTGTCAGGCTGGCCCGGCAGGGAGTCGGTGTGTCTAAGATAGCCGCCGATCTGGGCCGCCACGCGGGATCTGTAAGGCGGATGGCGCGGACTATGGGACTACTGGTGAAGAAGTAGTGCGCTGCGAAAATTCCTCCTCGCGGCCCGATACATCTTCGCAGTTGTACGGAGGTTGATGGCCTGGTCGACCGTCGGCGAGGGGTCGATTGGCCCGCCGTCGGCCCACATCCGTTCGTTCCAGGATTCGCAGAGCAGTTTGTCGGTCTGACGGATGAGAGCTTCACCTTTCGCGCGGGCTTCGGCGGACTGCGCTGCGAGGATCGCCGTCATCGCGCGTGCTCGGCCGAGCTCCTTGGTGAGCGCCTTGCGATCGCCGCCTCTAAGGGGCGTCGGATGATGCTTCGGTGCCATGGCAGCATCCAGTTCCGGCGGGGCCGGCGACTACTCGAACGCGGGCCAGCAGCCGTCCTCCTCATGGCGCCCGGTCCTCTCCGAGCACGTGTTGTCCAGCAGGCGTTGGCTAACGTTCCTCCAGACCGCATCCGGACCGTACAGCCTGATGGCGTCGGCTTTCTGGATCTCGACGGTTCTCGCGCAGCGGCGGCATGACACCCTCAGTAAATGCTGGGGAATTTGGCTCAGTCGCAGCAGGCTTCGGGACTCGGTCGGGGCCGGAAGGCCGCCATCTGCGCGCGGGTCCTGCAGGAGCGCTTGCCAGTATTCTGGCGGCAGATCGTCGTCCGGAGCCAATCCTGGCTTCGGCGGCACGTTTCTGCCGACGACAGCGGCCATCTTTTCCATCTGTTTGGGGGTCGGCATGCGCCAGTTCGCGGTTCGATCGCTCATGAAAGAACATAACAAGAACACCCCGAAAGAGTCGATCCTCCGTCTGAAAAAAGTGGTCCGTGAGAGCTGTCGAGCTGTCGGAACCATGATTAGCCGTCCGTCTTGAATCCGAGCCGCCCTCAACGGAGTTCTGCGTAATCATGGCCCCGCGCGCCAACTGGAAGGGCTTTCTCCGCCTCTCGCTCGTCACCTGTCCGGTCGCGCTCTATCCGGCGACCTCGGAAAGCGAAAAGATCTCGTTCAACCAGCTCAACCGGACGACTGGTCACCGTATCAAATACCTCAAGGTCGACGCCGACACCGGCGATGAGGTCGAGAACGAGGACATCGTCAAGGGCTACGCGCTCGACAAGGACACCTTCATCGAGGTGACCAAGGAGGAGCTGGAGAACGTCGCGCTCGAATCCACGCGGACCATCGAGATCGACGAGTTCGTGGACCGGAAGGAGATCGACCCCCGTTATCTGATCCGGCCCTATTATTTGCGACCCGACGGCAAGGTCGGCCACGACGCCTTCGCGGTAATACGGGAGACCATCCGCGAGATGGACAAGGTCGCCATCGGCCGAGTGGTGTTGACCAATCGCGAGCACATCATCGCCCTCGAGCCGCTGGACAAGGGCCTGGTCGGCACGCTGCTGCGCTACCCGTACGAAGTGCGCGGCGAGCAGGAGTATTTCGACGAGATCCAGGACGTGGGGCTGACGAAGGACATGCTGGACCTCGCAAAGCACATCGTGAACCAGAAGTCCGGATCCTTCGAGCCCGAGAAGTTCGAGGACCGCTACGAAACTGCGCTGATCGACCTCATCAACCAGAAGCGCAGCGGCAAGCCGATCACGCCGAAGGAGCGGCCCGCCGCCGGCAATGTCGTCGACCTGATGGAGGCGCTGCGGCGTAGCGTGCGCGGCGAGGCCTCCGAGAAGGCCCCGAGGAAGTCGACCAAGAAGCCACGCAAGGCGGCGGCTGGTCAGAAGGAAATGCTGATGCCGATCGAGGGCAAGAAGCCTGCGAAGAAGCCAGCGGCCAAGCCGCAGCGCAAGTCCGCCTGAAGTCGGAGTAGGAGAGCCGCATGGACATGAGAGAAGCCTCGGCAATGACGGAAGCGTCCGGGCTTGTGAATGATCCGGACGTCGTCGAGCAGGTACCGGGCGCAAAGCCGCGCGACTGGGCAGAAGCGGGAAGGGGGCGTCCGCCGCTCCATTCGCCTTCCTCGGATGCGGCGATGCGCTGGGCCGATCAGTTGCGTAAGGTGACCGTCAAGGCCCCATTGCAGTCGCTCCTAATTGCGTTCCTTATAGGCGTCTGGGTCGCGCGCCGGCGCTAGGAGCTCTGCGAGCCTGCATTCATGCCAGGAAGCTCAAGACGTTTCAGACCTCGCTGGGCTTCTACGATCTCGCGATCGCGGCGCCCTCGATGAAGGCCGCGCTGGACGCCTGAGGCGCCGGCAGCAATCTCTTCCATCAAGGCGTCGCCAAGGAGACGAACGATCCGAACGTGGTCGCCGCAACGATGTCCAAGCCCGGCGTGGTGCTCAAGCGCCCGGCAGGGTCGAGCGGAAGTTTTGCCGAGCACTCCGATCTGCCCAGCGATTTAGGATCCGGCGAGAGCGGGGCTCAGCGTGGAAAGGGTCGAGCGAAGCCGAAGAACCGAACCTCTCCTAAGATCAGCGAACGCGAGACTAGGAAGGCCGCCGGCGAATTCGAAGGAGCCGCGGCGGCGGGAGGCCGAGCGCCGGCGAGAAGAGGCCGTTCGCAAAAAGGAGCGCGAGCGGCGCGAGAAGGCGACGGCGAAGCCGCAGGCCGCGCCGGACAAAGCCGAGCGCGAGCATGCGAAGAGGGCTGCGGCCATGCAGGCGGAGGCCGAGGCCCTCGAGATGCGTTCGCAGGCCGAGGACGCCCGGTGGAAAAAGGAAAGAGAGGGGCTGCAGGCCGCGCTACGGCGAGCCCGGGATTAGACTGGCCAGGAGAGCATTAACCATCGCGTTTCCTACCCGAAAAAAATCGCGCCGTGGCCTTGAAACTTTTTTCGGGCTTCTAAATTTTTTTTGGCGTCGCCGCCACCGCGGCGACCGGGATGCCTTCGGGGTCCCGAGAATGAGACGGGCGCCCGGACGGTGTCCGGAGCCTGCTCGTACCCATCTTGCTCCAAGGAGGATTTGGATATGAGGTATGATTGGATTCCCCTTGGATTCGACCGCCTTTTCGACGTCCTCGACGAGGTCCAGCGGACCGCCGACGAGACCTATCCCCCCTACAACATCGAACGTCTCGACGAGAACCGCTTCCAGATCTCGGTGGCGCTCGCCGGTTTCTCGCCGGATGAAGTCGCGCTGACGGTCGAGCAGAACGTCCTGACGCTCGAAGGCTACAAGAGCGAAAAGGAAGAGAAGACCTTCCTGCATCGCGGCATCTCGGCGGGCAACTTCAAGCGCCAGTTCACCCTGGCCGACCACGTTGAGGTCAAGGGCGCCCGCTTCGAGAACGGCCTGCTCGTCATCGACCTGCAGCGGGAGATCCCCGAGGCGATGAAACCGCGCCGCATCGCGATCAAGGGTGCCGCTCCGCAAATCGAAGCCCAGGCCGCCTGAATCGGACGCGGCCACCAGGATCGATCGAGCCGCGCGGGACAGCCCGCGCGGCAATCCCTTTAGCTCGTCTCAAAAACGGAGGTAGCCATGCGGCCGACGACCGCGCTCAACGACAACGTAGTCGATCTCAACGCTCTCCTTCATCCAGGTACGGCCTTCGAACATCCGCAAGATGTGGTCTCGCATCCGGGTCTCAGCCTCTCCGAGAAGCGCGCCATTCTGGCCTCGTGGGCATCAGACGCTTCCGCCATCACGTCCTGTGCGGGCGCCGGAAGGGCTAAAGGCGGCGGTCACCATCGATGAGATTCTGGAGGCGCTTTGCTCGTTGGACGAAGGACCCCGGAATCCGCCGGGCGGAAGGCCGATGCGCCTGCGTTCGGTCGAACGTGCCGCGGTGACCGACGATGCAGAGCGAAATATCGCAAGCGACCCCTGAAGCCTTGGAGCGCGATCTCGCGCGCAAGCTGCGGCAGCACATCGCCGAATGAATGTGTTCGCGTTCTCGGACGCGCACGGACAGCTGCGTCTAGGTCGAGCGGCGTTTCAGACGGAGGCCGGGCATTGGTCACTTGCCGGCATGACTTGATGGCGCTCATAAGGATCGAGTTGATCGTCGACTTCAGCACGGAACCGCTGAATCCTTTGCAGTGTTGCATCGTCATCGATTTACACAGGAGGAGCCGATGGCAGCAGCGAAGAAGAAGACGGTACGCGGGCGCAAGCAGGATCGCGCTCGGGTGGCTGGTGGGCAGGAATACGAAGTGCGCTATGAGGCGAAGAAGACAGGACGGTCGGCCTCCGCGGTCAAGAAGGCTGTCAAGAAGGTCGGCAATACCCGTAAGGGGGTTGAGAAGCGCCTCGGCGGCTAGTCCAAGGTTGTCGCCGACGCCGATGCTGCGGTGCCGGCCCGCTAGTCTTCGAGCGGACTCGGGTTAGATAAAGCGATTTACCGGCATTGGCAGTGTGGTACGGTTTTGACCGACGAGGTTGAGCCCTATCTTTCCGCGGGTGAAACGATGCGGCAAGCCGACGTGGATAAGCTCACCGCGGCTGTCGATGCAGTGCTGGCCCGCCAGCGCCGGCGCATTCCTCCCGGCTCGGTTCAAGCCTACGGGTTTGCGGTCGTCTGCGCCGTCGGCGCTACCCTGTTCGAAGTGTGGCTTCAATGGCTCGACCAGGACGCGTCCCCGCTCATCGCGTACTACCCGGCCGTGGCTCTCACCGCGCTCCTGGGAGGCGTCGGCCCGGGCGTGCTGGTCGCCGTCGTCGGCGGCCTAGCCGCCTGGTGGGGCTTCATGCCGCCGGCATTCAGTTTTTCGCTGACGCGCTACGGTGACAAGGTGACGCTCATTGCCTTCGGCTTCGTGTCCCTCTTTCTGGTAGGTGCGGGCGACTATTTCCGCCGCTTGGCGAAGCGTCTCGAAGACGAGGAGCAGCTGCGCCAACTTGCCGTGCAGGAATTGGCTCACCGGCTCAAGAACAAGATCGCGACCATCCACGCGATCATCAGCGTCCAATTGCGCGATCAGCCGCAAATCCGGAGCGACATCCTTGACCGGCTCGCGGCACTCACTGCCACGGACCACCTCATTGAACAGGCCAACGGGCAGGGCGCCTTCGTCCGAGACATCGCCGCAACCGAGCTCGGTCCGTACGTCGCCTCACGGGTGACGATCCAGGGACCGAACGTTCTTCTTCCGCCGAAGTTTGCGTTGACCATTGCGCTCCTCTTGCATGAGCTCGCGACCAACTCCGCAAAGTACGGCTCTCTGTCGGTGCCTGACGGTCGCGTGTCGCTCCGGTCCAGCATGGTCGACGATGTTCTCCATCTCAGGTGGCAGGAAAAGGAAGGGCCGCCGGTATCCGCTCCGCCGAAACGCGGATTCGGGCTGCGTCTTCTGTCTCGCGCCCTCGACCAGTTTGGCGGTGGGACGGAGATTCTCTTCGAGCCAACTGGCGTCGTCTGCAACATGCATCTCACGCTTCCCATGGGCACCAGGTCGGAGCCTCTCGGGGAAGACGGCGGTCAGAAATTGACGCCGAGGGCGACGTAGCACCTGACTTTCTGAGCTCACCTCCTATTCGGCATCGTGCGCCGGGCATTCGTCTGCGCTAACTGCGGGCGCACGTGGTTGCGCATCGCTTCGGTAACCTCCTCAATTGTGCTTTCCCAACTAGGATTCATTTTGTCTTCCGTGGTTATCGGTGGGGAACCGCCGCGCGCCGAGGCAGTAGTCGATCGCATCGAGGATCGTCGTCTTGCAGCTGTCGCCGGAACCAACCGTCCCTGGGTGCCCACTTAAGCGATCTGATACCTCGAAAGTTCTGAATCTCAACAAGACGAATCCGAACCACAGTCTTCCCCCCAGAGCAGTATAGCTTTCTGCTCCGCCAAGAATTACCGGCGCGCAATACCGCCGGTCGTCATTATGCTCTAACACAACCTACTGTGTTCTTCGCGCAACGGAAGGGAAGACTTTCGGACTAGGCCGCAGCCGCCAAAGCGTGTTCGTCTGGCTTCCTGAATACGCGAAGTTGAAAGGATTAGGGGACGGCCTCAATAAGCGCGCAGCCAAATCCTGCTGATGGACGCCATTGGACAGAAAGCGGTCATTAATGGGTATTGCCGCCCGTTATGATCTGCTATCTCGAGACGTGCCCAAGGTTGCTGATGGAGGGCGTGATCTTCCCCACGCCCGACGGCTACATCGCCGCCGCGCATGGGGTCGCCATGGCATCGCGCGACCCGAGCGCGTTCAAGGCTGCCGGTCTGACGATGATCGATCCCTGGACCGCCTAACTGCGACTGCGGATTAAACGAAGTGGACCTGCTCCACACCGTAATCCGAACATCCGTTCTCGGAATAGCAAAGGCAGGGGAGGGCGAATGCCTCTCCAATGAGGTCCACACTGGAGTCGCGGCCGCTCGAATTCACCATGCGGAGAATGACGCGTCGGGCCAATTCTACCATTGAAGCCCGTGTCCGGCTCCGATAACGAGCCGCATTGATTGGGGCCACCTAGAGTATGGTCCAGACCCGGTTTCGAGCCCTTCCCGTGAGCTCACGAAGCAACTTTGGTCCAAGTGCCTTAATCATCCCTTCGATCGCTTGCGGGGAAACCCTCAGTGACTTGGCGGCCAGCGGTACGGTCACCACGGGCGAGTATAGGAACAGCTGAATGAGATCCCGGAGTCTTGAATTTCTCCTTCTGCCGCCTGAGCGTTCTTCCATCCGCTGCTTTGCACGCGTTACCTCGCTTAGGTCTCTTAGTCCTGCTTCGGCTGCGGCTTTGACCGCGCGCAGGAACCCGCAAAGTCGCACGGAAAGGTTATCATTTCTGCCACGACGATAGGCCGCGGCTCTCAAGCCGATATTCAGGGACGGAAGATGGAACTTTGTCTTCCCTCTGTAGCGGAACAAGGCGGCTACCAATTGGATCCCGAGGAAGTCTCGGCCCTGAAGCGGCTTGGCGGTTGCTAGAGCGACCCAAGCGAAGGCCGCCGATAGAACAGGGGGCATGTCCTCTGTCGCTTGTACGATCGTCAACCACCGCCGAACTTGCTCTTGTTCGCCGCACTGTTCGCTAGCCGAGTTAGAGCTCCTTCCGCCCGAAGTGGGCATGGGGCACGCCTGAAAAGGCCGATCGTCTTCCGGTTGAGGCGCAAAAGCGTGGCGCTGGTCAGGTAACTCGAGGTCAGCTGCGTCGACACATGTTCTCCTTGTCAATGCGAGCAGTCCAGCCTCGCTCATTGACCATTCAGGTGGATGGCCGCAAAGCTCACGCCGAATTCGTAGGACCTCTGCTGCGGCCAAAAGCTCGGGAGTTGGAGCGCGAACGCCCGTACAGGCATCATGGAGCACCAGATCCTCAAGTCGGACGAGATAACCTTCCAGCCATAGCGTAGAGCAAGCCTCTCGGAAGTGAATTCGGCTCTCTACGCTGGCGGCTACACCATCGTCACAAGCCATCCGTTCATCGAAGCGAGCGATTGTATCTGATGCCGCCTCGAGAGGACGAGATATGTCCATCCAGGGGAGTGCCTGGAACAGCTCGCGAGTGCCGTAAGTGATTGCCATCCTTGATAAAAGTACCATTCGGTCACGGCTAGATCAAGTTCGCCAATTGTGGTGGACTCAGCGCTGCCGAAAATCCCGCTATTTGGACTCAATGCTACCTGAAAAATAGACTCAAATGAGTTTGCGAACCCTGTTTTTATAGGCTCTGATAGACTCAGTTTTTCCTGCGGCCGACATTTCGCGGAACACGTGTGGTGGATGCGCTCAGACGGGCAGGCGCAGCACCTCGCAGGGCGAGCCGGCTCCGGCCTTCGGCGCGAACGGGGCGCGCATGAGAAGTGCCTGTGCCGCAGCGAGATTCGCAAGCAGCGAGGAATCCTGGTGATGGACGGGAACGGCCACCAGCGTGCCGTCATCGCGCTGTTCCAGACGTGCGCGAAGATAATCCGCGCGCATATCGTTTGCGCCCACATCGCGGCCGAGCACGGCGCGCTCATGGCGGTGATGAATCACGGATCGACCCGACATCGCACGAATCAGCGGGACCATGAACAGGAAGGCGCACACATAGGAGGAGACGGGATTACCCGGCAGGCCGATCACGCGCATCGCGCCGAGCCGCCCATGCATCATCGGCTTGCCCGGGCGCATCGCAATCTTCCAGAACGCCATCGAGATACCTTCGTCCCTCAGCGCCTGCTGGACCAGATCGTGGTCGCCGACCGATGCGCCGCCGGTCGTGACCAGGATGTCGGCGCCGCTCTCGCGGGCGCGGCGGATGCCGGCGGTGGTGGCCTCCAGCGTGTCGGCGGCAATGCCAAGGTCGATGGTGTCGGCCCCCTCGCTGCGGGCGAGCGCGTGCAGGGCATAGCCGTTGGAATAGACGATCTGGCCGCGGCCGGGCGAGGCGCCTGGCATCACCAGTTCGTCGCCGGTGGCGAGGATCGCGACCTTCGGACGGCGGCAGACGGCAAGCTGGGGGTGGTTCATGGCGGCGGCGAGCGCGAGGTCGCGCTCGGTGAGGCGGGTTCCCTTGCGCAGGAGCACGTCGCCTTCGGCGAAGTCGACGCCTGCGGGGCGGATGTGCCGACCGGGAATCGCGGCTTCCTTGATCGTGATGCGCTTGCCGTCCGCGACCGTATCCTCCTGGATCACGACCGCGTCGGTACCGTTGGGAACGACGCCGCCGGTGAAGATCCGCACGGCTTCGCCGGCGCCGACCGTTCCCGCGAACGGACGACCCGCCGCTACCTCGCCAACGACCGTCAGCTGGGAATCGATCGCCCCCGCGTCGGCCGCGCGCACGGCATAACCATCCATCGCGGACATTGCTTCCGGCGGCTGCGTGCGCAGCGCCGCCACGTCGCGGGCGAGCACACGGTGGAAGGCTGCGTCGAGAGCTACCATCTCTTCAGGCAGCGGCTTTGCACCCGCCAGCACCGCGGCAAGCGCGTCAGAAACTGGCATGAGGGCCACGAACGAACTCCGCAACAAATCATTAGGACTCGGTCCGCAGGGTTCTAGCCGAGCCGAAGGGCCGAGGCAAAAGGGGCGCTCAATGGAGTGAGAAGACACACTTCCTTTCGGCGCAACCGCGGCTTATCTTCCCGTCGATGACAAAATTGCTCGAAAAAGCGCTCCAAGCCGTGCGGCAGCTCCCTGCGGACAGCCAGGACGAGATCGCGCGCGCGATGTTGGCTTTGACCGGCAACGTAGGGGAGCCCGAGGAAATCGATCCCGGGCATCTTCCGGCGGTCCTCGAGGGGCTCGCACAAGCGAACTTTCGGCAATTTGCGTCTGATGAAGAGATCGAAGCTGCGTTCCGCCGCTTCGATCGATGAAACTCAGATTCACGCCACGCGCGGCACAAGACCTGATTAGCATTGCCGACTATGTTAGAGAGCATAGCCCGCAAGGCGCGTTGCGCGTGCGCGCTGCGATCCTTGAATCGCTTCAGAATCTCGTTCGCTTTCCGCGACTTGGGAGACCGCAGAAGGTCGAGGGCGTACGCAAGCTGGTGACGCGGCGGTACCCTTATCTGGTCTATTACACGCTGGACGAAGAGGCTGGCGAAGTCGTCATTCTCACGATCCAACATCCCGCACAGAAACGCGAGCACTCGGACGCCTGAGGCGGCTCAAATCCGCCGCGGCATGATCCGAAAGGCGAGACAGACCGGCACGAGGATGGCCGTGGCGAGGACGAGAAGGACGAGCGCCACGGCCAGCATCGATCAACTCTGCGTCTGTTCGCCCGAACTGACGCTAGGCGTCACGTCCGGAGCTTTGGGGCCCTGATCCTTATCCGGCAGCGGATCGGCCTGAGATTTCAGGTCGGCGGCCTTGCTGATGAGCTTGGCGGAGAGGCGCGAATCCGAGGTGGTTCTGGCGAATTCGAGCAGCAGAGAAGCTTGCTTTGTGAGGTAGGCTTTGCCCAGCACGAGAATAAGTCCGATGTAGAAGTCCCAACGGACTCATAGAGTCCGGAGGAAGTATTTCCGTTCCCGGAACTTTGTACAAAAATGCACAAAGTGATTTGGTTCCGCATCCCGAGCAGATTTGGTCCTCGGAACCCAACCAGATCCGGCCGGGGCGTCGGCAGTCAAATTCCCAACGCTCGCAAGGCGTTGCCGACATCACCGGGCGAGGTGACATGCACCGCCGTCAATCCGCGCGCCCGCGCCCCTTCGACGTTCTCGGCAAGGTCGTCGAAGAACACGATTCGGCTAGCCGGCACGCCGATCGACGTCACGACATGGTCGAACGCCTCCGCATCCGGTTTGCGCAGGCCGATGCTGGACGACAAATAGAGCTCGCGGAAATGGCCGAGCACGCCGGCATATTCCTTCGAGAAATAGTCGACATGCGGCCGGTTGGTATTGGAGAAGACATAGAGCGGCATCTGCTTGGCAGCGCGCGGCAAGAGCTCGGCGATATCGGGCATCTCGCCGGCGAAGATCGCGTTCCATCCCTCCAGAAACTGCGCATCGGAAATGTCGATCCCGAGCGATGAACGCAGCGATTGGAAATAATCCTCGTCGCTGATCTTGCCGACCTCGTGCAGCCGGTAGGCCTCGTCACGCACATAGCGCGCAACGATGGCCTCGGGCTGGCAGCCGGCATGTCCCGCCCAGCAGGCGATCGCCTTGGAGAAGTCGATATCGAGCACCACGCGTCCGAGGTCGAACAGGAGCGCATCGGCGCTGCCGGGAGAGAGCGAGGTCATCGTGTCCTTTCACTTCAGTATCGATAGGGATCGTGGTCGAACAGCGGGAACGCGCTGAACACGCTCGGCGCATTCGTTGCAGTCGCCTGATGCAGGCAGGACTTGTCGACCTCGGCGAACGAGGTGGTACCCAAGAGGCCGAGGCAGCGCAGCACTTCGTCCTCCAGCAGTTCCAGCATCCGCATCACGCCGGCTTCGCCGGCCGCCGCCAGCGCCCAGCATTGCAGCCGGCCGATGCCGACGATGTCGGCGCCCGCCGCGATCGCCTTGACGATGTCGGTGCCGCGGCAGAAGCCGCCATCGACCATGATCTTGGCGCGGCCCTTCACGGCCTCGACGATTTCAGGCAGCACATGCATGGCGCCGCGGCCGTGATCGAGCTGACGGCCGCCATGGTTGGAGACGTAGATCCACTCGACACCATGATCGATCGCGATCTGTGCGTCCTCGGCCGTGGCAATGCCCTTCAGGATCAGCGGGATCCTGAATTTGTCCTTGATCATCTTCACGGTCCGCCACTCCAGGCCCTTCTGGAAATCGCCGCCGGTGGCGCGCAGGCGGCTTTCGCGAACGTAGCGCTTGGCGATGTCACGTTCGCGACGGCTGTAATGGGCGGTGTCGACGGTCAGGCAGAATGCGGCATAGCCGTTCTTTTCGGAGCGGCTGACGACATCCGCGACGAAGGCATCGTCGCCGCGGACATAGAGCTGATAGAGCCGCAGCGCGTCGGGCGCGGCCTCGGCAGTCTTTTCCAGGCCGGGCTCGGACACGGAGCTCAACATGTGCGCCGCACCGAAGGTGCCGGCGGCGCGGGCTACGCTTGCCGCACCATCGGGATCGAAGATTTCGAGCGCACCGACCGGGGCGAGCACCACCGGCAGCCGCATCCTGCGGCCGAGTTGCTCGACCGAGCCGTCGACCTTGCGAACATCGCGCAGCACGCGGGGGCGGAAGGCGATCTCGTCCAGCGCCATCCGGTTCCGGCGCATCGTGGTCTCGGTTTCGGCAGCGCCGACGATATAGTCCCAGGCATTCTGGTTGAGATTGGCGCGCGCTTTCCGGATGAATTCGTGCAGGTTCTGGAACGGCTCGTTGCTGGCGCCGAGTTCGACGTTCCTTTCCGGCCGGATGCGGGGCGCGTCGTTCATTGTTGTCCTCCCGAGAATTTGAAGTCTTATCGCCATCGCCTATCGCGTCCGGCCCTCCAAAACCATCCTAAAATCGCATAGCTGCGAGGCGTGGGCGGCCGACCGATGTCCGCTTTGCACAAAGTGGTTTCGGAACGTTGCCAAAAGTTTAAGCCGCGGCGAAGGGATTTCTTCGCCGTACCGCCGGCACGGCAGGCCGGCCTTGAAGAAACCAGAATGGTGTTGTGAGACGTGACTTGGATCGCCATTTGCATGGCGGCTTCCAAGCCCGAGAGACAAGCCCCTCAAGAGAACCGCTAAGCAAAAGGCCAGTCAATTCATGCGGAAAAACCTGCTGTTCCCCCTGGGCGCGCTCACGGGGGCGTGTCTGACCCTTCTGGTAGCCAGTCCCCACGGCGGCGTGTGGGCGGCACGGGCGGCGGCGAGCGCGGATGATGCCTATTCCCAGCTCAACTTGTTTGGCGCGGTGTTCGAGCGGGTCAAGGCGAACTATGTCGAGAAGCCCGACAATGCCAAGCTGATCGAAGGCGCGGTTACGGGCATGGTGACCTCGCTCGATCCGCATTCGCGCTACATGAACGCCAAGGCCTGGACCGAGATGCAGGAGACCACCTCCGGCGAGTTCGGCGGGCTCGGCATCGAGGTCACGATGGAGGATGGCCTCGTCAAGGTCGTGTCGCCGATCGACGATACACCGGCCTCGAAGGCCGGCATCATGTCCGGCGATCTCATCAGCAAGATCGACGGCGAGGCCGTGCAGGGCATGACGCTCGAGCAGGCCGTCAACAAGATGAAGGGCCCGGTCGACACCAAGACCAAGCTCACCATCGTGCGTAAGGGGGCCGACGCGCCGCTCGACGTCGCGATCACCCGCGAGATCATCCATGTGCGCCCGGTGCGCTTCCACGTCGAGAACGGCGACATCGGCTATATCCGCATCACCTCGTTCAACGAGCAGACCACCGACGGCCTGAAGAAGGCGATCGCGTCGATCTCCAAACAGGTCCCGTCGGAGAAGCTCGCAGGCTATGTGATGGACCTGCGCAACAATCCAGGTGGTCTGCTCGACCAGGCTGTCTCGGTGTCGAGCGCATTCCTTCAACGCGGCGAGGTCGTCTCGACCCGCGGGCGCAATCCGGAAGAGACCCAGCGCTTCACGGCGCATGGCGGCGATCTCACCAAGGGCAAGCCGCTGGTCGTCCTGATCAACGGCGGTTCGGCCTCGGCCTCGGAGATCGTCTCCGGTGCGCTGCATGACCACAAGCGTGCGACGCTGATCGGTACGCGCTCGTTCGGCAAGGGCTCGGTGCAGACGATCATTCCGCTCGGCGCCGGCAACGGTGCGCTGGCGCTGACCACGGCGCGCTACTACACGCCGTCGGGCCGCTCGATCCAGGCCCAGGGCATCGCGCCGGACATCGAGATCCTCCAGGACGTGCCGCCCGAGCTGAAGGGCCGGATGGACACCATGGCGGAATCCCAGATGCGCGGGCATCTGTCGGCCGCCGACGGCACCGAGCAGACCGGATCACAATCCTACGTCCCGCCGGAAGAGAAGGACGACAAAGCCCTGCATACGGCTTTCGACTTCTTGCACGGCGTCACCGCGAATGCGGTTGCCTCCAAGCCCGGGTCGAAGGCGGCGGTGCCGAACTAATTCTTGCGACGTCCGGACTCGCCCGGGAGTGGATCACCGCTCCCGGGCGATTTCGTTTTGGGGCCGCCGTCTCAGGTCGGGTTCATGGCGGCAAACGTTGCTTCGTAGCGGCTGTCGCGCTCGGCCGAGCGGCGAGCGCGGTCGCGCTCTACCAGCACTTCATCGCGGGGATGAAGCCGTCAACCCGGAGGGATCAGCCCGTTCGGCCGAAGACCTAGCCTGCCTCGCGGCGGCGAATTTCCTCGCCACCGCGCTGGGCGAGACGGCTGCGATGCAGTGCGAACAACTCCAGCATCTTGTCGGCGGGTTTCGCGGCGCTGAACAGATAGCCCTGCATCTCGGAACAGCCAAGCGCGCGGAGCAGGCGCTGCTGCTCTTCGGTCTCGACGCCCTCGGCCGTGGTGGTCATGCGGCGGGCGGCCGCGAGGTTGACGACGGCCTGGACGATGCTGGCGGAGCCGTCGGGACCGGCGATGTCGTCGACGAAGCAGCGGTCGATCTTGATCTTGTCGAAGGGGAAGCGGTGCAGATAGCTCAGCGACGAGTAGCCGGTGCCGAAATCGTCCAGCGCGATGCGCACGCCGATGGCGCGAAGCTGGTGCAGGATCGCGAGCGCTGCGTCGTCGTCGCGGATCAGCACGGCCTCGGTGATTTCGAGCTCGAGCCGGCTCGCCGGCAAATTGGAGGCGGCGAGCGCGGCCATGATCTTCAGCGCCAGCGTGCCGCTCTTGAACTGCACCGGCGAGACGTTGACGGCGAGGCGAATGTCGTCGGGCCAGTTTGCTGCATCCCTACAGGCGGTCGCCAGCACCCATTCGCCGATCTCGTTGATCAGGCCGGTATCTTCGGCGATCGGGATGAATTCGGCCGGTGAGACCATGCCGCGCTCGGGATGGCGCCAGCGTACCAGCGCCTCGCATCCCGTGATGCGGTCGTCCTTCAGGCCGAGGCAAGGCTGGTAATAGACCTCGAGGCCGCCATGAGCGATGGCGTGGCGCAGGTCGATCTCGAGCTGCCGCCGCTCGCGGACCTTGGCGTCCATCTCCGGTTCGAAGAAGCGATAGGTGCGGCGGCCGGCGGCTTTGGCCGCATACATCGCCATATCGGCATTCTTCAGGATCTGGTCCAGCGCGGTCCCGTGTCTCGGTGCAAGCGCGATCCCTATGCTGGCGTCCGTGGTGAGATGATGGCCCATGCAGTCGAACGGCATTCTAATGGTCTCGAACACCCGCGCGACGAGTTCGTTGACCTCCTCCAGCGATGTTACTGCGCTCTGTACGATCGCGAATTCATCGCCGCCGAGCCGTGCCACGAAGTCCATCGGACCTGCGCAGCGGCGAAGGCTCTGTGCGACCGATTTCAACAGCTCGTCGCCGACGAGATGACCGAGTGCGTCGTTGACGCCCTTGAACTCGTCGATGTCGATGTAGTGCACCGCGATCTCTTCGCCGTCGGCGATGGTACCCAGCTCTTCGCGCAGATGCTCGTGGAACATGGCGCGGTTGGGCAGGTCGGTCAGCGCGTCGTAATGGGCGAGGTGGGTGATGCGTTCCTCGGTCCGCCGGCGCTCGGTGATGTCCTCATGCGTTGCGACCCAACCGCCATCCGCGAGCGGTTCGTTGACGATCTGGATCGAGCGGCCGTCGGAGGTGTCGACCACCATGGAGTTGCGCAGGTGGATGTCGCGCAGCACGCGCGCAACGTAGTCGTCGACATTGCCGGTGAACGAGCCCGTCGCCTTGCGATGGGCGATGATGTCGTGGAAGCTGCAACCGGGCTTCACGGTCTCGACCGACAGTCCGTACATCTCGATGTAGCGCTGGTTGCAGATCACGAGCCGCCGCTCGGCATCGAACAGCAGGAGGCCCTGCGTCATGTTGTTGACGGCGCGGTCGAGACGCTGCTTTTCCAGCGTCAGCCGTTCCCGCGAGAGGCGGTGCTGCTCCAGCAGCTTGCGCACGATCGCGATCAGCACGCCGGCGATGGCGAGCGCGGAAGAGGCGGCGACCGAGATCAGGATGCCGATCTGCTCGCGCCAGTCCGCCAGGGCCGCCGCGCGCGTCGTGGTGGCCATGATCAGGATCGGAAAGTGGGGCAGGGCGCGCGAGGAGATCAGCCGGTCGTCGCCATCGATCGGGCTCACGAAGCGACCGGCGAAGTGATCGAGCCCGAAAACCCTCTGATGCGAGAACGGGCCGGTCTTGAAATTCCGCCCCATCAATTCGCTGGAAAGGGGATAGCGGGCGAGCAGCGTGCCGTCTCGATGCAGCATCGAGATCGACGCGCCTTCACCGAGCACGACGGAAGCGAAGAACTTCTCGAAATTGGCGGGCTCGATGCCGCGCCCGACGACACCCAGGAACTCGCCGTTCGGTCCAAGGATCTTGCGGACGATCAGGATGGTCCAGGCGCCCGAGATGCGGCTGTGCAGCGGCTCGATCAGCACGTCAGGCGAATAGGGATCGTATTTGAAGGTGCGGAAATAGGCGCGATCGGCAACGTTCACGTTCGGGGCCGGCCATGCCGTCGACGAGTTGACCAGATTCCCTTCGGCGTCGATGACATTGACGCCGCCCATGTAGGGCAGCGCCTCGATCTTCGAGCGCAGCATGCGGTGGATGTCCTGCCCCGAGAGGCGCTTGCGATAATCCTCCACATTATTGATGCCGGTTGCGCGGACGTGGTCGACGAAATCCTTCTGGATGACTGCGAAATCCTGCAATTGCTGGTCGAAATGATGGGCGAGCATCAGCACGGTGTTTTCGAGCTCGCGGCCGGAGTTGCGCAGCGCGCGTTCGCGGAAATTCTGTGCCATCAGCGTCGCGCCGACGGCGATCGCCGCGATCAGCAGCATGCCGCCCACCACCAGCCAGCGGATCGGTCCGCTGCGCACGAAGGCCTGGTCAAAGAGGCGACTGCCGAATCTCGTCATCATGCTGGATCATTGCCGTGCACACGCCAGGATCAATTCTTGGCCCCGGAAACATCCGTTGGTTTACGGGAACGGTGTGGAGGCGAAGTTAGGAAGCGCGGTTAACGCGATATGAACGGCCGGGCACAAAGGCAACCGATGCGCGCGACGCAGGAGGTCGGTCGCTGAAATACGCGCTTCAGGCGCGGTAATGGCCGGACTTGCCGCCGAGCTTCTCGACGAGATGGATGCCCTCGATGCGCACGCCACGCTCCACCGCCTTGATCATGTCGTAGATGGTGAGGCAGGCGACCGAGACCGCCGTGAGCGCCTCCATCTCGACGCCGGTGCGACCAGTGACCTTGACGCTGGCGCGGACGAGGCAGCCCGCCAGTTTCGCATCGGGCTCGATCTCGACCGTGACCTTCGACAGCGCGAGCGGATGGCAGAGCGGGATCAGCTCGGAGGTGCGCTTGGCGGCCATGATGCCGGCGATGCGCGCGGTGCCGAGCACGTCACCCTTCTTGGCGTTGCCGGACACGATCAGATCGAGCGTCGCCTTGGTCATGATGACGCGGCCTTCCGCCACCGCAAGCCGCTCGGTCGCGGGCTTGTCCGTCACGTCCACCATCCGCGCTTCGCCGGAGGCGCCGATATGGGTAAGGGCAGGGCCGGCCTTGGACTTGGAAGGCTTGCGCGCCATGTCAGCGCGTGCCCGTCGCGCGCGGTGCCGTCTCGCGCGCGAGTAGCGTGCGCGTGGCGGCGGTGACGTCGGCCTGCCGCATCAAGCTCTCGCCGACCAGGAAGGTCGACATACCGACGCGCTCGAGCCGCGCAAGGTCTGCGGCTGTGAAGATGCCGCTCTCACCGACCATCAGCCGGTCCGCGGGGATCAGCGGCGCCAGCGCCTCGCTGGTCGCAAGCGTGGTCTCGAAGGTGCGCAAATTGCGGTTGTTGACGCCGATCATGGGCGAGCGAAGTTTCAGCGCGCGGTCGAGCTCGGCACGGTCGTGGATTTCGATCAGCACATCCATGCCGTAGGCGAAGGCGGCATCTTCGAGATCCCTGGCGGTCGCATCGTCGAGCGCGGCCATGATGATCAGGATGCAATCGGCGCCATGCGCGCGAGCCTCCGCCACCTGATAGGTATCGAACATGAAATCCTTGCGCAGCACCGGCAATGAGGTTGCCGCGCGCGCCGCCACCATGAAGTCGAGATGGCCCTGGAACGACGGCGTATCGGTCAGCACCGAAAGGCAGGCGGCGCCGCCGGCCTCATAGGCTCTGCCAAGCTGGGGCGGATCGAAATCGGCGCGGATCAGTCCCTTCGACGGCGAGGCCTTCTTGATCTCGGCAATCAGCGCATAGTCGCCATTGGCGTGCTTCGCCTTGATCGCGCGCATGAACCCGCGCGGTGCGGCTTGCGCCTTGGCCTGTGCCTCGACAATCGAGAGCGGCTGCGCGCGCTTGGCCGCGGCAATCTCCTCGCGCTTGTAAGCTTCGATCTTGGTCAGGATATCCGACATGTCAGGCTCAGCCGTTCGAGACCGCGATCAGATGTTTCAGCCGCGCGCTTGCGGCGCCGCTGTCGAGCGACTTCGCGCCGATCGCAACGCCCTCCTTGAGATCCTTGGCGCGTCCGGCCACGACCAGCGCGGCGGCAGCGTTGATCAGCGCGACGTCGCGGTAGGGGCTCGGCTTGCCGTCGAGCACGCCTTGCAGCGCGATCGCATTAGCCTCGGCGTCGCCTCCTTTGAGTGCGCCGGTCTCGCAGCGCGACAGGCCGGCCTCGTCAGGCGTCACCTCGAAATTCCGGATCTCGCCATTGTGGAGCGCGGAGACGAAGGTCGGGCCGGTCAGGGTGATCTCGTCGAGGCCATCGGAGCCGTGCACGACCCAGGCGGATTCCGAGCCGAGGTTCTTGAGCACCTGCGCCAGCGGTTGCACCCATTGCCGCGAGAATACGCCGACCATCTGCCGCTTGACGCCGGCCGGATTGGACAGGGGGCCGAGCAGGTTGAAGATCGTGCGCGTGGCAAGCTCGACCCGGGTCGGGCCGACGTTCTTCATGGCGGGATGGTGGGCGGGGGCGAACATGAAGCCGATGCCGCATTCGCGCACGCAATGTCCGACCTGCTCGGGCCTGAGGTCGATCTTCACGCCGAGCGAGGCCAGCACGTCGGCGGCGCCCGAGCGCGAGGACAGCGCGCGGTTGCCGTGCTTGGCCACCGGCACGCCGGCGCCCGAGACGATGAAGGACGCGCAGGTCGAGACATTGACCGAGCCGGAGCCGTCGCCGCCGGTGCCGACGATGTCGACGGCGTCAGGCGGCGCCATCACGGCCAGCATCTTGGAGCGCATCGCCGTAACGGCGCCGGTGATCTCGTCCACGGTCTCGCCGCGTACCCTGAGCGCCATCAACAGGCCGCCCATCTGTGAGGGCGTGGCTTCGCCCGACATCATGGCGTCGAAGGCGGAGGCGGCTTCGTCACGCGACAGGCTGGCGCCGGTCGCCACTTTTCCAATGATCGATTTCAGGTCGTCCATCGCGTGCTTTCAACTCACTGGTTCGCGCCGGTCACCTGCGCGAAGGCGGCCTGATTAATGGTGGTCCCGATGTCGGTTTCAAGCTTGTTGACGTAGGAAGCGACCTGCTCCTCGGTCTGCGCGCGGTCGAGGCTGTCCTTCAGCTTCTTCACCGCGTCGGAAGCGGCGTCGACCACGGGTTCGACGATGTCGGTGACGCGGAAGACGATCACTTCGCTGCCGCCGCTCACGGGGGTCTGTCCGACGCCGTCCTTGGCGGTGCGGAAGGCGGCCGATACGACGGTTGCGGGTACGCCGGCAGGCGAGTCATCGCGCTTGAAGCCGGTCGCGGTCTCGACCTTGGCGCCGATCGCAGCAGCTTCATCGGCGAGCTTGCTGCCGGATTCGAGCTTCTGCACCATCTCGGTCGCCTTGGTCTTCAGCTTGGCCGCGACCTGGTCCTGGCGCCAGCGCGCCTCGACCTGGTCGCGGACCTCGTCGAGATTGCGGTCGCGCGAGGGCGTGATCGCGATGACGTCGTACCAGACATAGCCGCCCTTGAACGAGATCGAGTCGTTGTCGACGCCGACGTCGGTGTTGAAGGCCTGCGACACCACGTCGAGCCCCTGCGGAATGTTGGCGACCGGCTGGCCGTTCGGGGCGCGGCCGGAACGGTCGACGGCGTCGATGGTCACCGCCGTGAGCCCGAGCTTCTGCGCCGCGTCGATCACGCTGGAGCCGCCGCCGCGCTCGTCCTCCATCTTGTCGCGGAGATCGGCGACCTTGACGCGCGCGCGCTCGGTCGCGATCTCGCGCTTGATCTCACCCGCAACGCTGGCGTAGTCCGCTTCTTTGCCCGGCTCGATCTTGTCGACCTTGACGATCGCGACGCCAAGCCCGCCCTGGATCGGCTGGCTGATCTCGCCGGCAGGAAGCGCGAAGGCGGCATCGCCAACGGCCGGATCGAGCGAAGACTTGGTCACAAGCCCGAGATCGACGTCGGAGGCGCTCAGCCCGCGCTCCTTGCCGAGATCCTCGAACGTCATGCCGCCGACGAGGCGCTCGCGTGCGGTCTGCGCCTCCGCCACGTTCGGAAACACGATCTGCTGGATCTGGCGCTTCTCCGGCGTGCCGAGCCGGTCCTTGCGCTGGTCGAACACCTTCTTGGCGTCCTCGTCCGACACCTCGGACCACTTGCCGATCTCCTCCGGCGAGACCACGACGAAGGCGATCTTGCGGTATTCGGGCGCGCGGAACTGGACCTTGTGATCCTCGAAATAGGCGGCAAGCGTCTCGGGCGAGGGCGCCTCGATCTGGCCTGCCTGCGCGGCGTCGAGCCTGACGAACTCAATGGCGCGCTGCTCGCGCTGGAAGCGCGTCAACGCATCGAGCATGGTTTTCGGCGGCTCGAGGCCGGCGCCGATCGTGCCGGTGATCTGCCGGCGCAGCGACACTTTGCGCTGCTCGGCGACGTAGCGCTGCTCGGTATAGCCGAAATTGCGGATCACGGCCTGGAAGCGATTCGCATCGAAGTTGCCGCCGACGCCCTTGAAGTTGGGGTCATTCATGATGACCTGGCGGATCTGGTCGTCGGACTGGCCGAGCCCGAGCCGGCGCGCCTCTTCGTCGATGGCGGCTTCGGCGATGGTCTGCTGGAGCACCTGGCGGTCGAGGCCGAAGGCACGCGCCTGATCGGGCGTCAGCGGACGGCCGAACTGGCGGCTGATCTGTTGCAAGCGGTCGGTGTAGATCTGGCGGAACTCGTTGAGCGAAATCTCGGTGCTGCCGATCTTGGCCACCGTGGACTGCCCGAAGCCGCGGAAGATGTCGGCGATGCCCCAAATGCCGAAACTGACGATCAACACGCCCATCACCACGGCCATAATGGTCTTGCCGAGCCAGTTTGATGAGGCCTTGCGCATTCCTCGGAGCATTTGGTCCAACTTGTTTGGCAGGAGGGGGACGGGAGCGCGTCTTAATGCAGATTCCGCAAAAGCGCGTCACCAAATTGATAGATCATCATAAAGTGGCGGCTTTCCCCCCGCAACCTCGCCTCATGCGGCGCCTCGAAGCTGCGGTTAAAGGCCCCTGGTCTCTGGAACTGCCGCGACAGCTCTGCTAGCGCATGCACAAACCTCATTTTGCTGGACATTGACATGACCGACGCCATCCGATCGCTGATCGCCGGCAACTGGAAGATGAACGGCCTGAAAGCCCAGGCTGCCGAATTCGACGCCATGCTCAACGGCGCGGCGGACGTAGCTGCCAAGGCCGATCTGCTGGTCTGCCCGCCTGCAACCCTGATCGCCGCCTTCGCCGACAAGGCGCGGGGCAAGAAGGTCGCGGTGGGGGCCCAGGACTGCCATCCCAAGGCCTCCGGCGCCCATACCGGCGATGTCGCCGCCGAAATGCTGGTGGACGCGGGCGCAACGGCTGTCATCGTCGGCCATTCCGAGCGCCGCGCCGACCACGGCGAGGGCGATGCTCTCGTCCGGCAGAAAGCCGAGGCGGCCTGGCGCGCCGGGGCGACGGCGATCGTCTGCATCGGCGAGACGCAAGGCCAGCGCGATGCCGGCCAGACCCTGGATATCCTGCGTGGCCAGCTCGACGGCTCACTGCCGGAGGGCTCCACCGCGGCCAATCTGATCGTGGCCTATGAGCCGGTCTGGGCGATCGGCACCGGGCTGACACCCACAGCCAAGGATGTCGAGCAGATTCATGGCTTTATCCGGGAATTCCTGAGTTCCCGGTTCAAAACCGACGGTGCCAAGATGCGGATCCTTTACGGCGGCTCGGTCAAGCCCTCGAACGCGGCCGAGCTGATGGCGGTGAAAAACGTCAACGGCGCGCTGGTCGGCGGCGCCAGCCTGAAGGCGGCCGATTTCCTTGCGATCGCCAAGGGCTGCCCCTAGCTCATTCAAACCGTTGGTCCGGGGCCGATCGGGGGTGGCAATACCCCCTCCGATCGTGTAACACCGCGCAACTTCAGGAAAACCCGCGAAGCGCGATCGGCCGCCGTCAGGCGCCGCCCGCTTGTGACGGAAGGATACTATGCAGACCGTTGTCATCGTCATCCACCTCATGATCGTCGCCGTCATGATCGGCGCCGTCCTGCTCCAGAAGTCGGAAGGCGGCGGCCTTGGCATGGGCGGAGGCGCGGGCTTCATGTCGAGCCGCGGCACGGCGAACCTTTTGACGCGGACTACTGCGGTTTTGGCCGTTGGCTTCTTCCTCACCAGCCTGTTCCTGTCCTGGTACGCCGGCTACGACCGCAAGCCGTCGTCGATCATTGGCCAGCCGTCGCAGACCCAGCCGGCCGGTGGGGCGCCGATTGCGCCGCCGACCTCAGGCGGCATCCTGGATTCGCTGAAGAAGGCCGACGAGCAGCAGCAGAACCAGGCGCCCGCCGGTCCGCAGGTGCCGCGCTCGCAATAAAGCAGGGGGGCCATGCAGGGCGGCTTCTACCGTCCTGCAGCAAAAATCCCCATCAAGGCACTGTCACCACTTTCAGTTCTGGATCACCCACAGGCCCGCAGAATCTTTGGGGCGGAATACGAATCGCTTTGGCGAATCGAATTCGAGGGATTAGAGGTTAAGTCCCATGGCGCGGTACATATTCATCACCGGCGGCGTGGTTTCTTCGCTCGGCAAGGGTCTGGCTTCGGCGGCACTCGGTGCGCTGTTGCAAGCCCGGGGCTACAAGGTCCGCCTCCGCAAGCTCGACCCCTATCTCAACCTCGATCCCGGAACGATGTCGCCGTATCAGCACGGCGAAGTGTTCGTGACCGATGACGGCGCAGAGACCGATCTCGATCTCGGTCACTACGAGCGCTTCACCGGCAGGCCGGCGACCAAGGCCGACAACATCACCACGGGGCGCATCTACCAGGACATCATCTCCAAGGAGCGCCGCGGCGATTATCTCGGCGCGACCATCCAGGTGGTTCCGCACGTCACCAACGCCATCAAGGAATTCGTCCTCGACGGCAATGACGATTACGACTTCGTGCTGGTCGAGATCGGCGGCACCGTCGGCGACATCGAGGGCCTGCCGTTCTTCGAGGCGATCCGCCAGCTCAAGAACGAGCTGCCGCGCGATCACGCCGTCTACATCCATCTGACGCTGCTGCCCTACATTCCGAGCGCCGGCGAGCTCAAGACCAAGCCGACGCAACACTCGGTCAAGGAGCTGCGCTCGATCGGCATCCAGCCGGACATCCTGCTCTGCCGCACCGACCGCGCGATCCCGAAAGAGGAGCGGCGCAAGCTCGGGCTGTTCTGCAACGTGCGTGAAAGCGCCGTGATCGAGGCGCGCGACGTCGACAACATCTACGCTGTCCCTGAGGCCTATCACAATGCGGGCCTCGACGACGAAGTGCTCGCCGCCTTCGGCATCGGCTCGCGGATTCCGCCGGAGCTGCGGAGCTGGCAAGAGATCAACGAGCGAGTCCGCAATCCCGAAGGCAACGTCACCATCGCCATCGTCGGCAAGTACACCGGCATGAAGGATGCGTATAAGTCGCTGATCGAGGCGCTGTCGCATGGCGGCATCGCCAACAAGGTGAAGGTCAATCTCGACTGGATCGAGAGCGAGATCTTCGAGAAGGAAGATCCCGCGCCCTTCCTCGAGCACGTCAACGGCATCCTGGTGCCTGGCGGCTTCGGCCAGCGCGGCGCGGAGGGAAAGATCAAGGCGGCGCAGTTCGCGCGCGAGCGCGACGTGCCGTATTTCGGCATCTGTTTCGGCATGCAGATGGCGGTGATCGAGGCCGCGCGAAACCTCGTCGGCATCGAGGACGCCAACTCCACCGAGTTTGGCCCGACCAAGGAGCCCCTGGTCGGCCTGATGACGGAATGGCTGCGCGGCAACGAGCTCGAGAAGCGCTCGCAGGCCGGCGATCTCGGCGGCACGATGCGGCTGGGGGCCTATCCGGCAACGCTCAATCGTGGCAGCCGCGTCTCAGAGGTCTATGGCGGCGCGACGGAAATCTCCGAGCGCCACCGCCATCGCTACGAGGTCAACACGGCCTACAAGGACCGCCTCGAGCAGCACGGTCTGAAATTCTCAGGGTTGTCGCCCGACGGCGTGCTGCCGGAGATCGTCGAGTACGAGGATCATCCGTGGTTCATCGGCGTCCAGTTCCACCCCGAGCTGAAGTCGCGGCCCTTCGAGCCGCACCCGCTGTTCGCGTCCTTCATTCAGGCGGCGATGGTGCAGAGCCGGCTGGTTTGATCATCCGGCTTGATCGGCCGTGAAGCCTCTGGCGACGAACGCGATCCCGTGACGACCTTGACCCGCGGCCGCCGCGTCAGCCTGTAGACGGCAGCGGGTGGCACGTTCAGCATCGCCCGATCCACCAGCTTGGCGCGCAGGCCCAGCCGGTCGAGCACCGGGCGCGGCACCGGGCAGCTCATGCCATAGGTGAACTGATAGAACGCGCCGCCCGGGCGGATGTAGCTGAATGCGCCACTGACGATCGAGACGACCTTGCGCATTGACATGTTGAGCAGCGGCAATCCGCTGATCACGGCGCCGACCGGCGCGCCTTCATAAAGGCGATGCGTGGTGAGCCGGGCAGCATCCATCCACAACACGCGAGCCCCGGGAAAGCGCATCTGCAGCAGCTTCATGAAATCGGAGCCGTACTCGACCAGCGTGAGGTCTTCCTGGCGCACGCCGCGCTTCAAAAGCTTGTAGGTGAATGCGCCGGTGCCGGGGCCGAGCTCGAGGATCGGGCCAGTCGATGCGTCGATCTCGCGCGTGATGAGATCGGCCAGTGCCGCGCTCGACGGCGCGATCGCTCCGACCTGACGCGGGGCAGACATCCAGGCAAGGAAGAACGAGAGGAAATCGTTGGGCATGCGCACTCCGGTATTTTGCTTCGCGCCTCGCAAATCAGAGGCGGCTCGCAATTTCACGGGAATGCATTGCGACAGCATTGCGGAGGCGATGCGGACCAAGATCAATTGGCGCGGATCGGCGGCAATGTGATCCGGAAGCATGCGCCGCCGTTCGCTCCATCCAGCACCGAGACGTGGCCGCGATGCAGCTGCACGATCTCGCGAACCATGTTGAGGCCGAGGCCGGCACCGCGATCGAGTGGCGTGAGTCGATAGAACGGCTCGAAGATCAACTCGTGTTGATCGGGCGGAATGCCCGCGCCCTCGTCGGTGACTTCGATGCATGCGGGCTCGCTGACGCGGATGCCGATCGTGCCGCGGCGCGGGCCGTGCTGGATGGCATTCTGCACGAGGTTGGTCAGCGCGCGTTCGAGCGCGGCCGTGTCGCCGAGTGTCTCGATCGGTGTTTCCGGTGCGTCGAGCGCCAGCTCGTAACCCGCAGCGATGGCAAGCGGGGCAAGCTCGGCGGCGACACCCTGGGCGATTGCGACGAGGTCGACCCGCGCGAAAGGATGTCCGCAGCGGTCGAGTCGCTGGATGTCGAGCAATTGCTCGGCGAGCGTAGCGAGCCGCGCGGCATCCTCGATCAGGCGGGTTTTGTCGGGTCCCGGCGGAAGTGACTCCAGACGCGTGTTCAGGATCGCGATCGGCGTGCGCAGTTCGTGTGCGGCATCGGCGACGAAGCGCTTGTGGCGGGCATAGCCTTCATCGAGCCGCGCCAGCGCGTCGTTGATCGCGGTCACGAGCGGCACGACCTCCAGCGGAATGTAATCCGCCGACAATCGCGCGCCGCGCTGGTGAATATCGATCCGCCGCGCCTGGTCCGCGGTCGTATCCAGTCCCCTGAACGCGCGCCGCAAGATCATCGGTGTTGCGATGAAGGTCGCGGTCCCCATCAACAGCAGGCCGGGAAGTGCGATGCCGAGCAACACGAGCGACGTCGTGAACACGGCCTTGGCACTGGTCAGTTTTCCCTGCGTCGCCGTGATGACCTGCACATTGCCGGCCCCGGTGTCGATGCGCTTCAGCCGTGCCGGCGGCTTGCGCGGATCGTCCTCGAAGAGCTGCCAGCCGAGCCGCGCCTGGCTGATCTGGTCGAGGGCGCCGCCGATGGCGGCGAATTCGGCCGGGACGGGGCCCTCACTGAGGGAATGCCCCTGCCTGTCGCGAACCAGCAACCAGAGGTCGGGGGTCTCTGCGCGCAACTGTTTCAGCTCGTCGGTCGGTCGCAGTGTGAGGCCACCCTGGGCATCGCGCGCGAGCGCATGCTGCACGATGTCGATCACGCGGTCCTCGTCCCGCTGGGTCAGCACGAAGCCCGAGGCGCAGAGCGCGCCCACGACGATGGCGACGAGAGCGACGAGCAGGGCGGCCTGCAGTGAAAGCAGCCGCCAGCTCAGCCGCGAGCGCAGGCAGTATGGGTCGTCGTGCCGGCTCACGGCAGCTTCTTCAGGAGATAGCCGACGCCGCGGATGCCGTGGATCTCCACGCGCGCATCGGCTTCGGACAGTTTGCGGCGCAGCCGCGACACGTGCGTATCGAGCGCATTCGACTGGATCTCGTCGTCGAAACTGTAGACGGCTTCTTCCAGCGCCGAGCGCAGCACGGTCCGGCCCATGCGGCGGACCAGGGCTTCCAGCACCAGGAGCTCGCGCCGCGGCAGCTCGAGCGGAGCCCCGCCGACGGTTGCCTCGCGATGGCCGAAGTCGAAGGCGAGGCGGCCGGCGCGCATGATGTCGGGCTGCAGCCGGCCGGGCCGGCGCAGCACGGCGCGCAGACGCGCCAGCAATTCCTCCACCGCGAACGGTTTTGCCAGATAATCATCCGCCCCGCAGTCGAGTCCAGCGACCCGGTCGGTGAGCTCGCCGCGCGCCGTCAACACGATGATCGGCACGCCGTCGGCGCGCGCCCTCAGTTTCGGGATCAAAGCGAGACCGTCGCCATCGGGAAGCTGGCGATCGAGCAGGACGGCGGCGTGGACATCGGCAGAAATGGCCTCTTCGGCCTCGGCGAGCGAGGAGGCATGGTCCACCACCATGTCGTAGCGCTTCAGCGCCGACGCCAGTGCATCGGCCATTTCGGCCTCGTCCTCGACGAGTAAAATCCGCATGATCGGCCACCTCAACCTCAACCGCGCCATTCTAGCGGCCGCATCATTGCGGCAGCATTGCGGGAACCAGTTGCGGCGGAGTGGCCCCGATCGACCTCAAGCCATGCGCAGAACGCCACAGGGGCAACCGGGCGGGGCTCACGACACCGTCGGGACCAGCCGCTATAACCGCCGGACCTGTTCAGGGAGGAACATGAATGATCTACGAAATGCGCCAGTATCGCTGCGTGCCCGGCCGCCTGCCGGCACTGCTCAAGCGGTTCGAGACCGCCACGCTGAAAATTTGGGAGAAGCACGGCATCAAGCAGGCCGGGTTCTTCACCACGCTGATCGGTGAATCCAACCAGGAGCTGACCTATTTCCTAGCCTGGGAGTCGCTCGCCGAGCGCGAGACGAAGTGGGGCAAGTTCATTGCCGATCCCGACTGGATGAAAGCGCGCGCCGAGAGCGAGGCCGACGGCCAGATCGTCGCCAACATCGTCAGCCAGATCCTGGCGCCGACCGCCTTCTCAGTGGTCAAGTAGCGATCCCTCGCGTGGCGAGGAACCCTGGCGCAACCCTGATATTCTGACCGCCCTGGCCGAATAGGGTTGATCCGACCCTCATCGGGGCTATGGTCGCGCCGAAACGAGGGATTTGCCTTGAGCTCTTCGACGTCAGCGGCGCCGGTCGTCACCATTGGCACGGTCAAATTCGGCAATGACCTGCCGATCTCGGTCATTGCCGGGCCATGCCAGCTCGAGAGCCGCCAGCATGCGCTGGAGGTGGCTTCCGCGCTGAAGGAGATCGCGGCGCGGCTGAACATCGGCCTCGTCTACAAGACCTCGTTCGACAAGGCCAACCGCACCAGCGCATCCGCGGCGCGCGGGCTGGGCCTCGCGCAGTCGCTACCGATCTTCGCGGAGATCCGTTCCTCGCTTGGCTTGCCGGTGCTGACGGACGTGCACGAGGCCACGCAATGCGCCGAGGTGGCGCAGGCCATCGACGTCTTGCAGATTCCGGCCTTCCTGTGCCGGCAGACCGATCTCCTTCTCGCTGCGGCCGCGACCGGAAGGGTCGTGAACGTCAAGAAGGGCCAGTTCCTGGCGCCCTGGGACATGGCCAATGTCGTCACCAAGATCACCAGCGCGAACAATCCCAACGTGCTCGTCACCGAGCGCGGCGCCTCCTTCGGCTACAACACGCTGGTCTCCGACATGCGCGCACTGCCGATCCTGGCGCGCACCACCGGCGCCCCTGTCATCTTCGATGCCACCCATTCGGTGCAGCAGCCGGGCGGGAAGGGGACGTCGTCGGGCGGCGAGCGCGAATTCGTGCCGGTGCTGGCACGCGCGGCTGTAGCCGTTGGCGTGGCTGGCGTTTTCATCGAGACCCATCCCGATCCTGATCGCGCGCCCTCCGATGGCCCCAACATGGTGCCGCTGCGCCAGTTCGAGGGGCTGATCGCTAGACTGATGGCGTTCGACGCGCTCGCCAAAGAATCTGTCAAAACCGGCCCGCGCTGATGCAGCACGGCGAGGCGCGGCCGCACGATCACGGCTTGCCGACAGCGCTCTACGTCATATCAGGCGCAAGCTTCGCCGCAGCGCTCTCGGCACGCGCGCTCGATCCGGTGCTGCCGCATGTCGCCGAGGACTTTGGCGTCAGCATCGCGACCGCCGCGGGCTTTGCCGCGGTGTTCGCCTTCACCTTCTCGATCATCCAGCCCATAATTGGCGCTGCCGCCGATCTGTTCGGCAAGACGCGGCTGATGATCGGCTGCCTCGCGCTGCTCGGCCTTGCCAACATCCTCGGCGCGCTCTCGACCTCGTTCTCGGTTTTGTTTGCGACCCGCATTCTCGCCGGCATCGGCTCCGGCGGCGTGTTTCCGGTGGCGCTGAGCCTGACCAGCGATCTGGTTGGGCCGGAGAAACGCCAAGTTGCGATCAGCCGCACGCTCGCCGGCGCGATGACCGGCAATCTGCTCGGCGCCTCGGCCTCCGGACTGATCGGCGATTTTCTCGGCTGGCGCGGCGTGCTCGCAGTGCTCGGCGTGCTCGTGATCGTCGCCTCGATCGCGGTTGCCGCCGGCTTTCACGGCGCCAAGGTCAAGCATCCACCGAAGACCAGCCTATCGGCGCTGAAGGCCGGCTATCGCACCATCTTCACCAATCCGAACGCCTATGTCTGCTACTCGGCCGTGTTCATCGAGGGCTGTTGCGTGCTCGGCCTGTTTCCCTATATCGCCTCGTTCCTGTTCGAGCTCGGCCAGACCTCGCTCTCGATCGCCGGCATCGTCATCGCGGGCTTTGCGGTCGGCGGCTTGTTCTACACGCTGACGGTGTCGCGCCTGCTGCCGTGGCTCGGCATGAAGGGCATGATGATCGCGGGCATGACGCTGGTTGCCTCACAGCTCATTGCCGTCGCCTTCGGGCCACGCTGGGAAGTGCAGGCCCTGAATCTCATCGTGATGGGATGGGGCTTCTACATCGCCCACGGCTGTCTGCAGGTCTTCGCCAGCGAACTCTCGGTCGAGGCACGCGCCACCGCGCTGTCGCTGCATTCGTTCTTCTTCTTCATGGGGCAGACCGTGGGGCCGCTCGCCTATGGCTTCGGCCTCCAGCACGCCGGCAAGATGCCGACCCTGTTCGCGAGCGCCGTGATCATGATGGTGCTGGGCTTCGTCTGCGCCCGGCTGCTCAAGCAGCGGGCGCCGTCAGACGCGCGGGCCTGAGCACGTCGGTCAATGCCGCGCCAAGTGGGACAACAGCGAGCTATCCCCGCCCGCGATAGGGCGCGACGCCTTGCTCCGGCGCCCACAGGCCCTTCGGCACACGGCCGGTCTGCCAGAACACGTCGATCGGGATGCCGCCGCGCGGGTACCAGTAGCCGCCGATGCGCAGCCATTTCGGCTTGATCTCGCTCGCGATACGCTTGCCGATCATCACGGTGCAGTCCTCGTGGAAGGCGCCGTGATTGCGGAAGCTCGCCATGTAAAGTTTCAGCGATTTCGACTCCAGCAGCCACGCACCCGGCGCGTAGTCGATCACCAGATGCGCGAAATCCGGCTGTCCCGTGACCGGGCAGAGTGAGGTGAATTCCGGCACGGTGAAGCGCACCAGGTAGTCGGTGCCCTTTTGCGGATTGGGCACGCGGTCGAGCTGGGCTTCTTCCGGTGTGTGCGGCCACTCGACCGCACGACCGAGCTGGAGGGATTTCTTCGCCATCGTCGTCACATCCTGTTTCGGATGCCGGGATGGACGCAAATGGCGCGGCCGTCAACCGGCCGCGATCGTCTGGATCATGACGATCCGGTCGTTGCCGGATTCGCAACCCCACAGCTCGCCCGGCCTGCCGTCGAGCTGGCGCACATTGGCATTGGCTTTGTCGCTGGCGAAGACGTTGAAGCGCTCGGTCGTGGGATCGAAACGGACGATGGCGTTGGCGGAGAAATCGCTCAGCCAGACCTTGTCCTTGTCGTCGACATAGACGGCATAGGCGCGGGGACGTTCGCCCGGCAGCTTCCACGTCTTCCACGAGCCGTCGGCGGGATCGTGCACTGAGACATGCCCGCTATTCCACTCGCTGACCCAGATCCGGCTCGTTGAATCCGACCAGACGCGCCGTGAGCCCGCATTCGGTGTCGGCGGCTGCACGACGCGGGCATTGCCGTTTGCAAGATCGACTTTGGCGATGTAGCTGCCGGCGAGGGAGGCGTACCAGATGTCGCCCTTGGGCGTGACGGTGATGCCGTAAGGCCCGATGCCTTTTGGTGCCTTGAAGACCGTCATCTCGCCCGACTTCGGCGTGAGCCGGCCGTAGTAGCCGGACTGGCCCGTGAACCAGTACGTGCCGGCCTTATCGAACACGCCGGTGTTGAGATTGGCGGAGGCGAACTTTTCCGGCAGGCGGAACAGCGTGACCTTGAGATCGCCGGGATCGACCCGCGCGATCGCGTTCTGGCCGCCTTCGGTGATCCATGGCGCGCCGTCGGGGCCGATGGTCACGCCATGCGGGGCGGCGCCCTGGCCGAGGCTGACCGTCTTGAAGGTGCCATCCTTTGGATCGAGTCTGCCGAGCAGGCCCTTGCCCTGCGCCGTGAACCACACGGTGCCATCAGGAGCGGGCGTGAGATCGTGCAGGCCGATGCCTGGGCTGATCGGGAAGTATTTTGTCCGGAACGGGCCTTCCTGCGCAAAACTTGGGCGGATGGCGAGGAGGGCTGCGCTCGAGGCAAGAAACTGGCGGCGATTCATGGCGTTACCCCGACTGTCTAGGATTGAGGATGGACGCGCGGAGCAGATGTCGTCGAGCATAATCTGAGGTTCTTCACGCGTCAGTCGAAGCGGCTCGTCCAAGCGTTCACATTTGCTTGCGGCCCGTGTAAGACCCGCGACACCGATCAGCCCTAACGAACGGAAGTGCACATCATGACCGCCATCATCGACATCATCGGCCGCGAAATCCTCGATAGCCGGGGTAATCCCACCGTCGAGGTCGATGTCGTGCTGGAAGACGGCGCGCTCGGCCGCGCCGCGGTGCCGTCGGGAGCCTCGACTGGCGCCCATGAGGCAGTGGAACTGCGCGACGGTGACAAGGCCCGCTATCTCGGCAAGGGCGTCTCCAAGGCAGTCAGCGCCGTCAATGGCGAGATCTTCGAGGCCCTGAGCGGCCTCGATGTCGAGCAGCAGGCCCAGATCGACCAGATCATGATCGACCTCGACGGCACGCCGAACAAGAGCCGGCTGGGCGCCAACGCGATCCTCGGTGTGTCGCTGGCCTGCGCCAAGGCGGCCGCGAACTCGCTCGACATGCCGCTCTATCGTTATGTCGGCGGCACCTCGGCGCGGCTCCTGCCGGTGCCGATGATGAACATCATCAATGGCGGCGTGCATGCCGACAACCCGATCGACTTCCAGGAATTCATGATCCTGCCGGTCGGCGCGTCGAGCTTTGCCGAGGGCCTGCGCTACGGCGCGGAAGTCTTCCACACGCTGAAGTCCGAGCTGAAGAAGGCCGGTCACAACACCAATGTCGGCGACGAGGGCGGCTTCGCCCCGAACCTGCCGTCAGCGGACGCGGCGCTCGACTTCGTCATGAACGCGATCGGCAAGGCCGGCTTCAAGGCGGGCTCCGACATCGTGCTCGGGCTCGACTGCGCCTCGACCGAGTTCTTTAGGGACGGCAAGTACGTCTATGAAGGCGAGGGCAAGTCCCGCTCGATCTCCGAGCAGGCCAAGTACCTTGCGGACCTCGTCGCGCGCTATCCGATCGTGACGATCGAGGACGGCATGTCGGAAGACGACATGGACGGCTGGAAGGAGCTCACCGACCTCATCGGCAAGAAGTGCCAGCTCGTCGGCGACGATCTCTTCGTCACCAACGTCAAGCGCCTCGCCGAAGGCATCAAAGCGGGCCGAGCCAACTCGATCCTGATCAAGGTCAACCAGATCGGCACGCTGACCGAGACGCTCGCCGCCGTCGAGATGGCGCACAAGGCCGGCTACACCTCTGTCATGTCGCACCGCTCCGGCGAGACCGAGGATTCCACCATTGCCGATCTCGCGGTCGCCACCAATTGCGGTCAGATCAAGACCGGCTCCCTTGCGCGGTCCGACCGCACCGCCAAATACAACCAGCTCCTGCGCATCGAGCAGCAGCTCGGCAAGCAGGCGCTCTATGGCGGCAAGGCGGCACTGAAGGCGCTGGCATAAGCCGGCGCTTCGACTCGCGAAAAGAGGACAGGGGAGGATCGACATGAGCGACGGCAAGACCGGACTGCAGCTGCGTTCGCTGCTCAAGAAGAGCGGCGAGCTGGAATTGTCCCTCGTGAATGTCCCGACACCGGAGCCGGCCGACGATGAGGTCGTGGTTCGCGTCGAAGCCACGCCGATCAACCCCTCCGACCTCGGGCTCCTGATCGGGGCCGCCGACATGTCGGCGGCTCAGGCTTCCGGCACGAAGGACGCACCGGTGATCACCGCGAAAATGCCTGAGGGCGCGATGCGGATGATGGCGGCCAGGTTCGATCAGTCATTGCCGGTCGGCAACGAGGGCGCCGGCACGGTGATCCGGACCGGATCATCGGATGCGGCGAAGGCGCTGATGGGCAAGACGGTGTCGATGATCGGCGGCGCCATGTACACGCAATATCGCGTGCTGAAGGTCCGCGACGTCATGGATCTGCCGGCAGGCACCACGGCGGCCGACGGTGCCTCCTGGTTCGTCAATCCGCTGACCGCGCTCGGCATGACCGAGACGATGCGCCGCGAGAACCACAAGGCGCTGGTGCACACGGCCGCCGCCTCCAATCTCGGCCAGATGCTCAACAAGATCTGCATCAAGGACGGCATTGGCCTCGTCAACATCGTGCGCAGCAAGGAGCAGGCCGACATCCTGCACAAGATCGGCGCCAAGCATGTCGTGGATTCCAGCGCGGCGAGCTTCATGGACGACCTCACCAACGCGCTGGTCGAGACCGGCGCCACGATTGCCTTCGACGCTATCGGCGGCGGCAAGCTGGCGAGCCAGATCCTGACCGCCATGGAGATCGCGGCCAACAAGACCGCGAAGGAATACAGCCGCTACGGCTCCAACGTCTACAAGCAGGTCTATATCTACGGCAGCCTCGACACGCGCCCGACCGAGCTGAACCGCTCGTTTGGCCTGAGCTGGGGCGTCGGCGGCTGGCTGCTCACGCCGTTCCTCCAGAAGATCGGTCCGGCCGAAATCGGTCGCCTGCGCCAGCGCGTCGCGTCCGAGCTCAAGACCACCTTCGCCAGCCACTACACCAAGGTGGTCTCGCTTGCGGAGGCGCTCGATCTAGCCAACATCGCGGTGTACGCCAAACGGGCCACCGGCGAAAAATTCCTCATCAACCCGAATAAGTCGTGACGCGCAACGGCGTCCAGGCCTGTTCGAATTTATGCCTGAGCCGTGGGGCGAATGACGATCTCGCCGACGTCCACGCTATCCGGCTGCGCAATAGCGAAGGCCATCGCCTCCGCGATTGCGCTCGCCGGAATGGCCATCGCCTTCATGCTTGCCCGCCCTTGCTCCCGCAACGCGGAATCCGTCATGGAGGACGGCAGTTCGGTGTCGACATAACCGGGTGAGATGGTTGTCACCCGAAGCGAGGGGCCGGCCTCCTGACGAAGCCCTTCGGAAATCGCCCTGACGGCATTCTTCGATCCCGCGTAGACTGCTATTGTCGGAACGATCTTGATGCCGGCGGTCGACAGGGTGTTGATGAAATGACCGAAGCCCTGACGTCGGAAGACGGGCAAGGCGGCGGCGATTCCGTAGAGCACGCCTTTCACATTCACGTCGATCATGTCGTCCCAGTCGTCGACCCTCAGGTCGTCGAGGCGGGAAATCGGGGCAATCCCCGCATTGTTGATCAGGACGTCCAGCTTCCCGTATCGGTCCGTGGCAAGTCCGACGAGCCTGGCGACATCCTCGCGTTGCCTGACGTCGGTGACGAGGTACGACGCCTTTCCGCCCTTTGAGGCGATGCTCGCGGCCAGAATCTGCAGCCGGTCGGCGCGCCGTGCGCCGAGGATCATGATGGCGCCACGTTCTGCGAGATGCCGGGCGGCGGCTTCGCCAATTCCGCTGCTGGCGCCCGTGATGGCGATGACCTTGCCTGCGATGCCTGTCATAGATGTTCCACGCAATTCGTTGCGAGATGAACTTCGCATCGGAATCGAGGTTGATCTATGCTCGAAGTGCTCGAAAATCGTCGAGATCGGATCAAGGCTTGGACAAACCCTCGGATAGGCACAAGACCCCGGACCCGCTGTCTCAGGTCTTCTCGCTCCTGAACGTTCGCGCTGCGCGTTGCACGAGGTTCGAGGCGGGCGGCAATTGGTCGTATCGTTTCCCGGCCAAACCCGCCCTTAAGTTCGGCGCGGTCATCCGAGGTGATTGCTGGATCGATTTCGGCGACGAAGCCCATCATCGGCTTGTCTCCGGCGACTGCTTTCTTCTGGCCAATGCACCAGCCTATGTTCTGGCCAACGACCAACGCCTTGCTCCCGAAGACGGTATAGCGGCGTTCGATTGGACGCAGTCGGATGTCGCGCGTCACGCGGGCCGCGATACCGTTCTGCTTGCCGGCAGTTTCGGTTTCGAAGCGTCGGACGCCGGATTGCTGCTCGATGCGCTCCCTCGCTTTCTGCTTATCCCGTCGCGCAGTCCATCGGCAGCCGTCATTCATTCCACGCTCGAGATTCTCGACCTTGAAATCAGGGGGACGGGAATCGGAGCGGCCGTACTCACCGACAGGCTTGCCGACGTCCTGCTCGTCCAGGTGCTCACCACTGGACCCTGGAAGCATTGTCCGAAGCGATCGCCATGTCGCGATCCGCGTTTTCGAAGCGGTTCAAGTCCCTGGTGGGGCTGGCGCCGCTCGACTACCTGCTTCGATGGCGAATGCGACTTGCACGCGATCTTCTTCGACGTGGAGCGACCGTTTCGGCAACGGCCGCGCAGCTTGGATACTCGTCGGAGAGCGCCTTCGGACACGCCTTCAAGCGAGTCTACGGCCAGGCACCGAAGCGATACTGGCGCAGACAGGCGATCGCCGAAAAATTCCCCATCAACCCGAATAAATTATCGTGATGTGCGACGGCACGTCACCGGAAGAAGGGACTTGCCTTCTGAGCGAAGCGGGGGATTATTCCCGCCGCCGTTGAAAGCGGAAAAACCGCAAGGCGTTCAGAAGGGGACCTCTGCATGACCGACCTCAATCGCCGTCACCTGCTCGCAGGTGCCGCCGCCCTCAGTGCGGCCGCCGTTACCGGGCTTGGACCGACCACCGCCAATGCCTCAGTGCCGCCGGCTGGGACGCAGGCGCCGGGCTTCTACCGCTACAAGGTCGGCAGCTACGAGTGCACCTCGATCAACGACGGTGCGCGCACCTTCCCGATGCCGGAGAAGTTCGTCGTCAACATACCGAAGGATGAGGCGCTGGCCGCGGGCGAGGCGGCCTACATGCCGAAGGGCATGGTCACGGTGCCGTTCAATCCGCAGCTCATCAACACCGGCTCCAAGCTCGTGCTGATCGATACCGGCAACGGCGTCGCCAATCTCGAGCCGAGCAAGGGCGCGGTCGGCCGCAAAAGGCGACCGTGATCGGCTTCCACTTCACCTTCCCGTCGGTCGGGCATGTCGTGAAGGACGGCGCCAAATATCGCCTGATCCCATCGGCCTGGAATCCGACAATCTGACCTGACTTAGACGTTTGGGCGAGAGATCGGGCCGCCGCTTGGCGGCCCGAATGTTTTGGCCAACAGTCAAAGGGCGCGATGTCGCCCGGAGAAGCCAAGGGGTACGTTCGAGAAACACAGCGTTTCCAAATCGAGCCAGTTCATGCACTTGCATCCATCGGTCCGGATCGCTTAAGTGCGCCCCCGGCACTCCCGCTCAAGTTCGAAGGACACTCCATGGCCTACAATATCGTCGTAATCGCCGGCAGCGTGCGCAAGGCCGGCTTTTCGCTCAAGATCGCCAATGCGCTCGCCAAGCTCGCACCTAGCTCGCTCAAGCTCGAGGTGATCACGCCGGCGGGCATCTCGTTCTTCAATCAGGACCTCGAGAGTGCGCCACCCGCGGACTGGCTGGCGTTCCGCGATAAGCTTCAGAAGTCGGACGGCGTCATCTTCGTCACGCCCGAATACAACCGCTCCATCCCTGGCGCGCTGAAGAACGCCATCGACGTCGCCTCGCGGCCCTATGGCAAGAGCTCGCTCAATGGCAAGCCGGTCGGCATCATCTCCAATTCGCCGGGCCCGCTCGGCGGGGTCAGCGCGGCCAAGCATTTGCAAACCATCCTGCCTGGTATTAGCGGTCCGATCATGCAACAGCCGGAGACCTATCTGAACGCCATTGGCGACGCCTTTGATGCCGAGGGCAATCTGGTCAAGGAGTCGCTGAAGCCTGTGCTCCAGGCCTATATCGACGCCTTCGCGGCCCACGTCGCGAAGCATCACGGCTGAGGCCGAATACCCCGCGGCGATACCGGAAGTCCTCATCCTGAGAGGAGGCGCGCTAGCGCCGTCTCGAAGGATGGCCGCGGGCGACATCCAGGCCTTCATGGTTCGAGACCGCCGCTGCGCGGCCTCCTCACCATGAGGGTCTCGAAGTCCGTGGCGCGGGCCGGGCGCATTAGTACTCCCTTAACCAACCTGTCCCATCTTCCCAAGATGGTCTCCCGCGCGCGCCTGAAATCGATCCTGACCGGCCTTGCCCTCTATGCGATGGCGGCGGCCATCGTCGGCTATTTCGGCGTCAACGCCTACACCGGCAAATACGGCCTCAACGCCCGCCAGGAGCTGGACCAGGAGATCATCGCGCTGACCAGCGAGCTGGCGCAGCTCAAGCGCGAGCGCGCCAGGAGCGAGCAGCGCGTCTCGTTGCTACGCACGTCCAGGATCGATCCTGATATGCTGGACGAGCGGGCGCGCTACCAGCTCGACTATGTCAATCCGCACGATCTCGTTCGGATGATCCCGGCGAAATAGCGTTTTCGCTGCATTCGAAACCGGCAACGAAAGCGGCTGCCGATCGCCGCCAATTCAGCCCTCAACTGTACCGAAAGTCGTAGGCCAAGAAGCAGTCGGCTGCCTTGACGGCGCCACAGCAAGGGGGCTCATGCCTCGCAGTCGCCCAAGATTGACGCAGATCAACCGGGCCGTGCCGGTACTGCCTAGACTGCCTTCCGGAGGAAACAAGTGATGAATGGGTCAATGCCCCCGCATCACGCGGCCCGCGTCGAGGCCGCTATCGCGTCAGGCCAGGCGGCCCGGTCCGCGCTCGTGGCCTCGTGGCGCCGCTCGTCCCGATTGCATCATCTCGATCCCGCCGGCCGCAGCTCACCGATGCGGCTCACCGAAGCCGAGCTGGATCAGGCCCGCGAGCGCATCGCGCCGCTGCTGGCGGCCGCACAAGGTGCGATGGACCGGCTGCATCAGGCCGTCGGCGCGAGCGGTTGTTGCGTGTTGCTCGCGGACGGCGAGGGCGTTCCGGTCGATCGCCGTGGCACGCCGGGGGACGATGCGACGTTTCAATCCTGGGGGCTGTGGACCGGCGCGCTCTGGAGCGAGGAGCACGAGGGCACCAACGGCATCGGCACCTGCCTCGTCGAGCAGCGTCCGCTGACGATCGATCGCGACCAGCACTTCTTCGCCCGCAACACGCTTTTGAGCTGTACCGCCGTTCCAATCTACGATCACGAGGCGGCGCTCGCAGGCGTGCTCGACGTCTCCTCCTGCCGCGCCGACCGCACCGACGCGTTCTCCAGTCTGATCGCGCTGGCGGCGGGCGAGGCGGCCAAGCGTATCGAGGCCGACCTGTTTCGCAGGGCCTTCAGCCATGCCCGCATCGTTCTGACGCAGGGCCCGGACGGTAGTTGCGGCGGCCTCATCGCCGTTGATGCGGACGATCTCGTGATCGGCGCAACCCGCTCTGCCCGGATCGGACTCGGGATCGCCCTCGGCCGTGCACTGCAGCCGGTGCCCGCGGCCGATCTCCTCGGCGGCGACACTGCACACGACCACCTTGCCGGCGGTCAGCGCGCGGTGTTGCAGCGGGCGATGCTCCGCGCGGGTGGCAACGTTTCGGCGGCCGCCAAGGCCCTCGGCGTCAGCCGCGCCACGCTGCATCGGAAGCTGAAGCGGTTCGAGCTGAACCACTGAGCTTTCTATTTCCGTCATTGTGAGCGAAGCGAAACAATCCAGAATCCCTCCGCGGGGACAGTCTGGATTGCTTCGCTTCGCTCGCAATGACGATGTGGAGGCCGCGAGCACCCCATCTTGCCTCGCCCACGACTGTCGCAGAACTGCGACAGGTCGGCGCCATCATCGCTCCCGCCCGGGCTGACAGAAAACACCTCCCGCATCATCGTCGGCGCAAGTCGCGACCACGCGACGAATTGCGCGAACAGCAAACATCGGGAGTGATCAATGAACAAGGTGGAATTCCTCAGCGTCACCAAAGTTCCCTTCGCCGAACGCTATGACAATTTCATCGGCGGCAAATTCGTCGCGCCGATCTCGGGCAAATATTTCGACAATGCCTCGCCGGTCACCGGCCAGGTCGTCTGCAAGATCGCGCGCTCCGACGCGCAGGACGTCGAGGCGGCCCTCGACGCGGCGCATGCGGCGAAGGCCGCGTGGGGCCGCACCAGCGTCGCCGAGCGCGCCGCGATCCTGAACCGGATCGCCGACCGCATGGAGGAGAACCTCGAGCGTCTCGCCATCGCCGAGACCTGGGACAATGGCAAGCCGATCCGTGAGACCCGCGCCGCCGACCTGCCGCTCGCCATCGATCACTTCCGCTACTTCGCCGGCGTCGTGCGCGCCCAGGAAGGCTCGATCGGCGAGATCGATCACGACACCATCGCCTATCATTTCCACGAGCCGCTCGGCGTGGTCGGCCAGATCATTCCCTGGAACTTCCCGCTGCTGATGGCCTGCTGGAAGCTTGCGCCGGCGCTGGCCGCGGGCAATTGCGTCGTGCTCAAGCCCGCCGAGCAGACGCCGGCCTCGATCATGGTCTGGGCCGAGATCATCGGCGACATCCTGCCGCCGGGCGTCCTCAACATCGTCAACGGATTTGGCCTGGAAGCCGGCAAGCCGCTCGCTTCCAGTCCGCGCATCGCCAAGATCGCCTTTACCGGCGAGACCACGACGGGCCGGCTGATCATGCAATATGCCAGCCAGAACCTCATTCCCGTCACGCTGGAGCTCGGCGGCAAGTCGCCGAACATCTTCTTCAACGACGTCACCGCGGAAGACGACGACTTCTTCGACAAGGCGATCGAAGGCTTCGTCATGTTCGCGCTGAACCAGGGCGAGGTCTGCACCTGTCCGAGCCGGGCGCTCGTGCATGCGGATATCTATGACCGCTTCATGGAGCGGGCGCTGAAGCGCGTCGCCGCGATCAAGCAGGGCGATCCGCGCGACGCCACCACCATGATCGGCGCGCAGGCCTCGGGCGAGCAGCTGTCCAAGATCCTCTCCTATATCGACATCGGCAAGCAGGAGGGCGCGAAGGTGCTGGCCGGCGGCGGACGTGCCGAGCTTGCGGGCGATCTCGCCGGCGGCTTCTACGTGCAGCCGACCGTGTTCGAGGGCCACAACAAGATGCGGATCTTCCAGGAGGAGATCTTCGGCCCTGTGGTCTCGGTCACGACCTTCAAGACCGACGAGGAGGCGCTCGCGATCGCCAATGACACGCTCTACGGCCTCGGAGCCGGCGTCTGGAGCCGCGATGCCAACCGCTGCTACCGCTTCGGCCGGGCGATCCAGGCCGGCCGGGTCTGGACCAACTGCTACCATGCCTATCCCGCGCATGCGGCCTTCGGCGGCTACAAGCAGTCGGGCGTCGGGCGTGAAACCCACAAGATGATGCTCGACCACTACCAGCAGACCAAGAACCTCCTGGTCAGCTACAGCCCGAAGAAGCTTGGCTTCTTCTGATCGGTCGGCGGAGAGGGCGGCGTCGTTTCGGCGCCGCCCATTCCGAATGTCAGGTCCCGGTCGCCTCAACGCTTCTTGACGCGGTCACGAATCTGAGTGTGCGGCAGCCCTGCATCGATTTGTTGCCCGATCGGCGCCAAAGATTTTCCAATATTACGATCACGTTGCAGTGCGGCATAATGAAAATCGTGCCATGCCGCCGCGGTGCTTTCCAACGGTGTTTGACTTGGGTTAGAGAGGGCGAAAGTTTTCTCTGACCCGGAATTCCCATGGCCGCACCCAAGAAAGCCGCCGCAAGCACTCCACAGGACAAGACCGACGGCGGTTCGCCCCCGGAATTCACCAGGGAGCAGGAGCTCAAGGCGCTCCGCGACATGCTCCTGATCCGGCGCTTCGAGGAAAAGGCCGGCCAGCTCTACGGCATGGGCGCGATCGGCGGCTTCTGCCACCTCTATATCGGCCAGGAGGCCGTGGTGGTCGGCATGCAGATGGCCCTGAAAGAGGGCGATCAGGTCATCACCGGCTATCGCGATCACGGTCACATGCTCGCCACCGGCATGGACGCCAACGGCGTGATGGCCGAGCTCACGGGCCGCCGGGGCGGCTATTCCAAGGGCAAGGGCGGCTCCATGCACATGTTCAGCAAGGAGAAGCACTTTTACGGCGGCCACGGCATCGTGGGCGCGCAGGTCTCGCTCGGCACGGGTCTCGCCTTTGCCAATCACTATCGTGGCAACGGCAATGTCAGCGTCACCTATTTCGGCGACGGCGCGGCCAACCAGGGCCAGGTCTATGAGAGCTTCAACATGGCGGAGCTCTGGAAACTGCCGGTGATCTTTGTCATCGAGAACAACCGCTACGCCATGGGCACCTCGGTCTCGCGCGCCTCGGCGCAGCAGGATTTTTCCAAGCGCGGCGCGTCCTTCAACATTCCCGGCAAGCAGGTCGACGGTATGGATGTCCGCGCCGTGAAGGCTGCGGGCGAGGAGGCGGCGGCCTGGTGCCGTGCCGGCAAGGGTCCCTACATCCTGGAGATGCAGACGTACCGCTACCGCGGCCACTCGATGTCCGATCCTGCAAAATATCGCACGCGCGAGGAGGTCGAGAAGGTCCGCCACGACCAGGATCCGATCGAGCAGGTGCGTAACCGCCTCTTGGCGGCCAAGGTCACCGAGCAGGATCTGAAGGCGATCGACGCCGAGGTGCGCGACATCGTCAACGCATCCGCCGATTTCGCCCAACATGATCCCGAGCCGGATGCCGCCGAGCTCTGGACCGACGTTTACCGCTGAACGCGCGCAAGCTTTCTTTTGGAGTCGATATGCCAATTCAAGTGCTGATGCCCGCGTTGTCGCCCACGATGGAGAAGGGCAACCTCGCCAAATGGCTGAAGAAAGAGGGCGAGCCGATCAAGTCGGGCGACGTCATCGCCGAGATCGAGACCGACAAGGCGACGATGGAGGTCGAGGCGACCGATGAGGGCACGCTCGGCAAGATCCTGATCCCCGAGGGCACTGCCGATGTTGCGGTGAACACGCCGATCGCGACCATTCTCGCCGACGGCGAGAGCGCCGCCGATCTCGCGAAAGCACCCGCACCGGCCAAGCAGGAGAAGGCTGCGGAGTCCGCTCCGCCCACCGCTGCAAAGGCCGAAGCGCCTCAGCCGAAGGCCGCGCCAGCCGCGCCGCAGGCCGTGGCCGAGCCCGATCCCGAAGTACCCGCCGGCACGGAGATGGTGACGCAGACCATCCGCGAAGCCTTGCGCGACGCCATGGCCGAAGAGATGCGCCGCGATGCCGATGTCTTCGTGATGGGTGAAGAAGTCGCCGAATATCAGGGCGCCTACAAGGTCACCCAGGGCCTGCTCCAGGAGTTCGGCGCCAAGCGCGTCATCGACACCCCGATCACCGAGCACGGCTTTGCCGGCGTCGGCGTCGGTGCCGCGATGACCGGCCTCAAGCCGATCGTCGAGTTCATGACCTTCAACTTCGCCATGCAGGCGATCGACCAGATCATCAACTCCGCGGCCAAGACGCTGTACATGTCCGGTGGTCAGATGGGCTGCTCGATCGTGTTCCGCGGGCCCAACGGCGCCGCTGCGCGCGTCGCCGCCCAGCACAGCCAGGACTATTCGGCCTGGTACTCGCACATTCCCGGTCTCAAGGTGGTCGCGCCGTATTCCGCGGCCGATGCCAAGGGGCTGCTCAAGGCCGCGATCCGCGATCCCAATCCGGTGATCTTCCTCGAGAATGAGGTGCTCTACGGTCACAACGGGCAAGTGCCCAAGCTCGACGATTTCGTGATTCCGATCGGCAAGGCGCGCATCGTGCGCTCCGGCAGCCACGTCACCATCATCTCCTGGTCGAACGGCATGACCTATGCGCTCAAGGCCGCCGACGAGCTCGCCAAGGACGGCATCGAGGCCGAGGTGATCGACCTGCGCACGCTGCGCCCGATGGATACCGAGACCATCATCAACTCGGTCAAGAAGACGGGCCGTGCGGTGACGGTGGAGGAGGGCTGGGCCCAGAGCGGCGTCGGCGCCGAGATCGCCGCGCGCATCATGGAGAATGCCTTCGATTATCTCGACGCGCCGGTTACGCGCGTCTCCGGCAAGGACGTGCCGATGCCCTATGCCGCGAACCTGGAGAAGCTCGCGCTGCCCTCGGCGGCGGAAGTCGTCGAGGCCGCCAAAGCCGTCTGCTACAGGTAGACCATGGCGGGCCCGAAGGAGCAGCCACTGCCGCCCGACGTCATGACCCGCGAGGACGCGGTCGAGATCCTGCGCGTGTTCGTGCTGGACGGCGGGCTGTCGATGGCGTTCCAGCGCGCCTTCGAGGAGCCCGACATGTGGGGCCTGCTGCTCGTCGATCTCGCCCGTCATGCCGCGCGCGCCTATGCGCGCGAGAGCGAATATACCGAAGAGGACGCCTTGAACCGGATTCTGGACATGTTCCAGGCCGAGATCGAGCGTCCCACCGACACCGGCACGACGACGCCACGCGGCAAGGGGCACTGACGTGGCGATCGAATCCTATCACTACGATTTCATGCTGGAGGCGATCCGCGAGGCGGAAGCCTCGATCGCGCAAGGTGGCCTGCCGATCGGCGCGGTGCTGACGCGCGACAACAAGATCATCGCCCGCGGCCATAACAACCGCGTGCAGGAGAACAACGTGATCCTACACGGTGAGATGAGCTGCCTGCGCGAGGCGGGCGCAATCACGTTCCACGACACCGTCATGTACACCACGCTGTCGCCTTGCTCGATGTGCGCCGGCGCGCTGGCGCTGTTCAAGGTCAAGCTGGTGGTGATCGGAGAATCCGTCACCTTCCCAGGGTCCAAGGACATCCTCGACAAGTTCGGCATCCCCTGGATCGATCTTGCCGACGACCGCTCCATCACCATGATGAAGACGTGGCGTTCCAATCCCGCCAATGAGCGCCTGTGGCAGGGCGACATCGGCAACTAAACCTGGTCTGTTCGTCTTCGCTGTCGAAGGCGACGTTTTGAGAAGTTCTTCGTGAGGTCAGCATGCCCATCAACATCCTGATGCCCGCTCTCTCGCCGACAATGGAGAAGGGCAACCTCGCCAAGTGGCTGAAGAAGGAAGGCGACAAGGTCAAATCCGGCGACGTCATCGCCGAGATCGAGACCGACAAGGCGACCATGGAGGTCGAGGCGATCGACGAGGGCACGATCGCCAAGATCCTGGTGCCCGAAGGCACGCAGGACGTCCCAGTCAACGACGTGATCGCGGTGCTGGCCGGCGAGGGCGAGGACGTGAAGGCCGCGGGCGCTGCGAAGCCGACCGCCTCGGCTGCACCGCCCAAGGCCGCTGAGGCACCTGCTGCTGCGCCGGCACCGGCACCTGCTCCGGCCGCACCGAAGGCGGCGCCGGCACCAGCCGCTGCACCGGCGGCGCAGGCTGCAGCTCCCGCCGTGCAGGGCAACGGCCATGGCGGCCGTGTGTTCTCATCGCCGCTGGCGCGCCGTATCGCCAAGGAAGCCGGCATCGATGTTGCGATGGTCACGGGCACCGGCCCGCACGGCCGCGTGGTCGCGCGCGACGTCGAGCAGGCCAAGTCCGGCAAGGGCCTCAAGGCCCCCGCCGCAGCGCCGTCCGGGGCGCCAGCAATCGCGCCGACCATGTCGGACAAGCAGATCCTGTCGCTGTTCGAGCCTGATACCTACGACATCGTCCCGCATGACGGCATGCGCCGCACCATCGCGCAGCGCCTAACCGCGTCGATCCAGAACGTCCCGCACTTCTATCTCACCATCGACTGCGACATCGGCAAGCTGCTGGTCGCGCGCGAGGAGATCAATGCGGCTGCTCCCAAGGACAAGGAGAAGAAGCCGCTTTACAAGATCTCGGTCAACGACTTCGTCATCAAGGCGATGGCGGTCGCGCTGCAGAAAATCCCGAACTGCAACGTCAGCTGGACCGAAAGCGGCATGGTCAAGCACCACCATTCCGACGTCGGCGTTGCCGTCGCGATGCCGGGCGGCTTGATCACGCCGATCATCCGCAAGGCGGAGACCAAGACGCTCTCCACCATCTCCAACGAGATGAAGGATTTTGCCGCGCGCGCCCGCTCGCGCAAGCTGAAGCCCGAGGAATACCAGGGCGGCACCACGGCCGTCTCCAATCTCGGCATGTACGGCATCAGCCACTTCACCGCCGTGATCAATCCGCCGCACGCGACCATTCTGGCCGTGGGCACCAGCGAGGAGCGTCCGGTCGTGCGCGGCGGCAAGATCGAGATCGCGAACATGATGAGCGTGACCTTGTCCTGCGATCACCGCGCCATCGACGGCGCGCTCGGCGCCGAGCTGATCGGTGCGTTCAAGCAGCTGATCGAAAATCCCGTGATGATGATGGTCTGACGCGGCGGCAGAGGGGGCAACCTTGCATGTCCGTACCCGCTGGCCATGGATATCGCTGCTGCTCGGAGCCGTTGTCGCGCTCAATCCGATCGGACTCGATTTTCTTCACTCCGCCTTCCTGTCGGGAGAGCAACTGTCGCGAAACATCGCTCAACCCATTGTGTTGAGCGCGCTGGCCATTCTGGTCCTGGTCGGGATCATCGAATGGCTGGTCAGGTTTGTTGTCTTCAAGCGCCGCGCCCGCGGCGCTTCTTGAGTTGAACGGGAGCCGCCATGGCCGATACATCCTTCGACGTCATCATCATTGGCTCCGGTCCCGGCGGCTATGTCACCGCGATACGCGCCGCCCAGCTCGGCTTCAAGACGGCGATCGTCGAGAAGTCGTATCTTGGCGGTATCTGCCTGAACTGGGGCTGCATCCCGACCAAGGCGCTGCTGCGTTCGGCCGAGATCTATCACTACATGCAGCACGCCAAGGATTACGGCCTCTCGGCCGAAAAGGTGTCGTTCGATCCGAAAGCCGTGGTGCAGCGCTCGCGTGGCGTCTCGAAGCAGTTGAACACGGGCGTCGGCTTCCTGATGAAGAAGAACAAGGTCAGCGTGATCTGGGGCGCGGCCTCGATCGACGCACCCGGCAAGGTCACCGTGAAAAAGTCCGATGTCGAGGCGCCGAAGGGCTCGCTGGGCGAGGGGACCTACCAGGCCAAGCACATCATCATCGCGACCGGCGCGCGGCCGCGCGTGCTGCCGGGGCTCGAGCCCGACCAGAAGCTGGTCTGGACCTATTTCGAGGCGATGGTGCCGGACCGAATTCCGAAGTCGCTGCTGGTGGTCGGCTCCGGCGCGATCGGCATCGAGTTCGCCTCGTTCTTCCACACCATGGGCTCTGACGTCACCGTGGTCGAGGTGCTGCCGCAGATCCTTCCCGTGGAGGACGCGGAGATCGCAGGGCTCGCGCGGAAACGCTTTGAGAAGATGGGCATGAAAATCATGTCCTCGACCAAAGTCACAAAACTCGAGAAGAAGGCCCATAGCGTCGTCGCCACCATTGACGACGGCAAGGGCAAGCCTGTCACGACCGAGTTCGAGCGAGTGATCTCGGCGGTCGGCGTCGTCGGCAACATCGAGAATCTCGGCCTCGACAAGCTCGGCGTCAAAACCGACCGCGGCATCATCGTGGCCGACGGCCACGGCAAGACCAATGTCCCCGGGATCTACGCCATCGGCGACGTCGCTGGTCCCCCGATGCTCGCGCACAAGGCCGAGCATGAGGGTGTGATCTGCGTCGAGGCGATCAGGGGCCTCAATCCGCACCCCATGGACAAGAACATGATCCCGGGCTGCACCTATTGTCATCCGCAGGTCGCCTCGGTCGGTCTCACCGAAGCCAAGGCCAAGGAGAATGGCCGCGAGATCCGCGTCGGCCGCTTCCCCTTCGTCGGCAACGGCAAGGCGATCGCGCTCGGCGAGGACCAGGGTCTGGTCAAGGTGATCTTCGACAAGAAGACCGGCCAGCTTCTCGGCGCTCACATGGTCGGCGCTGAAGTCACCGAACTGATCCAGGGCTATGTCGTCGCCATGAATCTGGAGACCACGGAAGAAGAACTGATGCACACCGTGTTCCCGCATCCGACGCTGTCGGAGATGATGAAGGAAGCCGTGCTGGATGCTTATGGACGGGTGCTGAATATTTGACGGGCTGGGCTTCGCGTCTCTCGGCTCCGTCATCCTGAGGTGCGAGGCCAGCGGTGCAGAGCACCGTTGGGCGAGCCTCGAAGGATGAACGGCCGAGATGCAGCAGCCGGGCTCGTCGCCCTTCGAGGCTCTCCATCCGGCGCGTGGCGCCGCATGGAGAGCACCTCAGGGTGACGGGTCTGATAGAGAAATACGAAAACAAGAAGAGGGAATGAACCCATGCACGACAACGACAACCTGACCATCGAACGTCCGACCTTCGTCACGCATCTCGAATGCGCGATGGAGGGCGATCATTACCCCGCCGACCAGGTCCATAACCTCTCCAAGGCCGGCAAGCCGCTCCTGGTGCGCTACGACCTCACCGGGGTGAAGAAGGCGCTGACCAAGGACGCTTTGGCCCAGCGTCCCGGCGACATGTGGCGCTACCGCGAGCTGCTGCCGGTGCGCAAATGCAACGACATCGTCTCCCTCGGCGAGGTCACGACGCCGCTGATCCGGCTGCCGAAGCTCGTCGCCAAACTCGGCGGCGGCGAGATCATCGTGAAGGACGAAGGGCGGCTGCCGACCGGCTCGTTCAAGGCGCGCGGCCTCGTGATGGCGGTGTCGATGGGCAAGGCGCTCGGCATCAAGCACATGGCGATGCCGACCAACGGCAACGCCGGCGCGGCGCTCGCGGCCTATGCGACGTCGTGCGGCATCAAGACTACGATCTTCTGCCCAGCCGACACACCGGAAGTGAATGTCAGCGAGATCGAGCTCCAGGGCGCGACCGTCTATCGCGTCAACGGCTATATCGACGATTGCGGCAAGATCGTCGGTGAGGGCAAAGCAAAAGTCGGCTGGTTCGACACGTCGACGCTGAAGGAGCCGTACCGCATCGAGGGCAAGAAGACGATGGGCCTCGAGCTCGCCGAGCAGCTCGGCTGGGACGTGCCCGACGTGATCTTCTATCCGACCGGTGGCGGCACCGGCCTGATCGGCATGTGGAAGGCGTTCGACGAGCTCGAGAAGATCGGCTTCATCGGCTCCAAGCGTCCGCGCATGGTCGCGGTGCAGGCCTCGGGCTGCGCGCCGATGGTGCGGGCCTATGACGCCGGCACCGAGCATGCGACGCGCTGGGAGGATGCGCACACCATCGCTTCCGGCATTCGCGTTCCGCAGGCGATCGGCGATTTCCTGATCCTGCGCGCAGTGCGACAGAGCAAGGGTTTTGCCATCGCGGTCGACGACGACAAGATCTCGTCGGCGCTGAGCGAGGTTGCGCGCGAGGAGGGGCTGCTGTTGTGCCCCGAGGGCGCCGCCACCTACGCCGCCTACAAACAGAGCCTCGCCGACGGCCGCGTCAGCAAGACCGACCGCGTGATGCTGTTCAACTGTGCGACCGGCCTGAAATATCCACTGCCGCCGGTCACCCGCACGCTCGATCGTCACAAGCCGATCGACTACACGCAGTTCTAGAGCATGGTCCGGAAAAGTGTGCTGCAACGGTTTTCCGAAAAGATCTTGCTCAAACGATAACCTAGAGCGCGATGACGATTCATCCTAATCTCATCGCGCTTTAGATTAGCGCGGCAATACGCCACGATTGATCCCTCTTCCCGTACGCGGGCAGAGCGCCAAAAATAATAAAGACATTGCTGGGGAGAGGACCATGAAGGCCGCTTGGGCTGCGCTGATTGCCATTCTCGCTTTTGCAGGCGCCGCGCGCGCCGACGATTATCCCACGCGTCCCATCACAATCATCGTGCCATTCGCGGCCGGCGGGCCGTCGGATGCAATGGCGCGGGTGCTTGCGGAACGCATGCGGGTCTCGCTTGGCCAGCCCGTGGTGATCGAGAACGTCACCGGTGCGGGCGGCTCGATCGGCGTCGGCCGCGCCGTGCAGTCACCGCCGGACGGCTACACCATCTCATTCGGCCATCTCGGCACGCACGTTGCCAACGGTGCCGTCTACAAGCTCAAATACGACCTCGTCGCCGACCTCGAGCCGGTGGTGCTGTTGCCGAGCAATCCGATGATCATTGTCAGCAAGAACGCGGTGCCCGCGACCTCGCTGAAAGAGTTCATTGAGTGGCTAAAGTCACGGCCGTCGCCGCCCACAGCAGGCACCGCCGGCGCGGGCTCTGGCAGCCACATCGCCGGCGTCTATTTCGAGAGCGTCTCCGGCATCAAGCTGCAATACGTGCCGTATCGCGGCACCGCGCCCGCCCTCAACGATCTCATCGCCGGCCAGATCGACCTCATCGTCGACCAGACCTCGAACTCCATCAACCAAGTCCGCGCCGGCACCATTCGCGCCTACGCCATCACCGACGACAAGCGCCTGCCATCGGCGCCGGAGATTCCAACCGCGGCGGAGGCGGGTCTCAAGGGTTTCAGCATGACGCTGTGGTCGGGCATGTGGGTGCCGAAAGGGACGCCGAAGGAGATCGTGACCAAGCTCAATGCGGCGGCCGTGGAAGCGCTGAACGATCCCGGAGTGAGGAAGCAACTCGAAAGCCAGGGCCTGGAGATGACGCCCAAAGATCAGCTCACGCCAGAAGCGCTCAGCACCCGCCAGAAGGCCGAGATCGCAAAATGGTGGCCGATCATCAAGGCGGCCAACATCAAGGTGGATTGAGGCGGCGGTGCTGTTGTCAGCGTGTCGCCTTCGCTGACCGCCGGACAATCACTTCACGGTTTCGCCACCTGCTGCCAGCGCTACCTCCAGGCATTGCATCAGATCCGAGGCGGCGAACGGCTTACCGAGGAAACAACTTGCCCCCGCTTTAAGCGCACGCACACGCACGCTCTCATCCGGAAAAGCAGTGATGAAGATGAATGGCGTCGCCGACCCCTGCGCGCGCATCTGCGTCAGCAGATCGATTCCAGTGACCGACGGCATCTGCACGTCCGCGATCACGCACGAGGTGTCGGTCGAATCGGCCGACCGCAAAAATTCCTCGGCGGAGGCGAATGTGTGGACGATGTATCCGCGGGATTCCAGGAGATTGTTGATCGCGGCCCGCACGTAGGGATCATCATCAAGCACCGAAATGACCGAAGCCACTGACAAGACGTCCGCTCCTCGCTCGGGATTACGCTTGCCGTCGCCACGGCCACACCTAAACGTGCAAGGTGGACCTGCCAGCCACCATTGGAAACTCATACTTAGGTTTGTACGTCGGGCTTGCTGGGTCGAATCCCGAGCGCCTCGCTCATCCTCACGAGGTCGGCCAGCGACTTCGCGCCCATTTTCCGCATGATCTGGCCGCGATAGATCTTGACGGTGATTTCCGCCAGACCAAGCTGGGCGGCCACTTGCTTGTTCATCAGGCCCGACGTCACCAGTGACAAGACGTCCCGCTCCCGCGAGCTGAGTGACTCGAAGCGTGATCTGACGTTCGAGACCGTCTTGTTAAGATCGCGGCGCTTGCGGTCTCGCTCGATCGCGGCCTGGACCGCGTCCAGGATGTCCTGGTCGCGAACCGGCTTGGTCAGGAAGTCGATCGCGCCGCTCTTCATGGCCCGAACAGACATGGGAATATCACCATGACCGGTGATGAAGATGATGGGCGTATGGATATTTGCCTTGGCAAGATCGGTCTGCAGCTCGAGACCGCTTGTTCCGGGCAGGCGGATGTCGAGCACCAGGCAACTGGGGACTTCTGGCGGCTTGGCCTGCAGGAGTTGCGGCGCCGAGCCGAATGCTTCGACCTTGAGGCCGACCGACTCAAATAGATTGGTGAGCGCACGGCGCATGGACGCGTCGTCGTCGACGATGAAGACGATTGGCTGATCGCCGTCCTCCTTGGGCGAAGGCCCCGCGCGCTCGGTCACAATGCGTCCTCTCGATGGAGCGGCAGCGTGATCTGAAAGGTCGCGCCATGCTCCCGGTTCGGTATGGCGGAAAGTCGTCCGCCATGGGCCTCGATAATGGAGCGGCAGATCGACAGGCCCATGCCCATGCCGGAGGACTTCGTGGTAAAGAACGGCATGAACAGGCGGTCCATTGCCTGTTCGCAGATGCCGACGCCGCAGTCGGATACGCTCACCAGCACCGCGCCATCCTCGTCGGCCGCTGAACGGATCGCCAGCTCGCGCGGGCGATCATGGATGCCTTCCATGGCCTCGATCCCGTTCTTGATCAGGTTGATCAGGACCTGCTGCAATTGAATGCGATCGCCAACGATCCTGGGCAGTGCCGACGACAGCTCCATTCGGACCGACACGGCATGGCTGGCCATCTCGCGCTGAACGAGCGCGACGGCCTCGCGCACGACCACGCTGACGTCGAGCGGAGCCATCTCGATTTCGGAACGCTTGGCGAGCGCCCGAACGTGACGGATCACGTCGCTGGCACGCTTGCCGTCCTCGATGATCCACTCCACGGAGCGGCGCGCTGCCTTGAGGTCGGGCGGACTGCGTTGTAGCCAGGCGACGCAGGCGTCGGCGTTTGCGATCACGGCGGCGAGCGGCTGGTTGATTTCATGGGCGATTGAAGCGGTCAGCTCACCCAGTGTCGTGACGCGCGTGACATGGGCGAGCTCGGCTTGGGCCTTGCGCAGCGCGTCTTCGGCCTGATCGGCCCGGATGGCCGCGGTCACGTCGGTGCAGACGCCCCGATAACCCAGAAAGGCCCCGTTGGCGTCGAAAAATGGCTTGCCGCTGGTCCGGACATAGATCGGGTGTCCGTTGCGGTCCTTGCTGCGGTACACGAGATCGCGGAACGGAATGTGGGCGTCGAGCGCCGCCCGATGTTGTCGCCATTTTTCGGGCTCGAGATCGGAGTCCGGAGCAATGTCCCAACGCGTGAGCCCGATCAGGCCTGCGGGGGCGGCGACGGTATCTGAATGTTCCGATACTTGGGTGACGCGATGGTCTGGCCCCGTCTCCCAGAACCAGTCGGAGGCAGTTTCGGCATAGTCGCGAAAGCGCTGCTCGCTGTCACGAAGCCTGCGTTCTGCCTCCTTGGTCGCCGTGATGTCGGTCACCGATCCCACGAACTCCACGTGACCGCCGGCATCTCGCGTCGCCCGGGCGACGGCTCGGACGTACTTGATGGAACCGTCGGGCATCACCAGCCGGTATTCGTGATCGTAGTCTTTCCCCTCGCGCGCCGCCCGGCCCGTGGTCTTCTGCACTGCGAGCCGGTCCTCCGGATGGATCCGCTGGAGCATGAACGGGATCTCTGGCTTGGTCCCTTCGTCGCATTGGAAGATGCGATAGGTCTCCTTGGACCAGGTGATCTCGCCGGTTGCGGCCCTCCAGCCGAAACTGCCGGTGTGGCTCAATTCCTGCGCCTGGGCGAGGTAAGCTTCGCTCTGTCGCAGCGCATTCTCCGCTTCTTTGCGCTCAGTGATGTTCTCGCAGGCGACCAGCACGATTGGCCCGCCATTGGCCCGCAGCATGGTCTTGGCGTTCTCGCGCACCCATAGCACCGAGCCGTCCTTGCGAACCTTCCGAATCTCCCAGGTGTGTGACTGATCGATGGTCTCAAGGCACAGCGCGACACACGCGCGGACGAAGTCGCGATCTTCCTCGAAAAAGACATCCAGCACCGATCGGCCGATCAACTCCGCGGCCGTATAGCCCAGCTGCGCCGCGCCGAACGTGTTCACGTTGATCACGGTTCCGCTCGGGTCGACCATGAAATACATGACCGGGTTGTGCTCGAAGACTTGCTGCCACTGCTTGACCGCCTCCAGCAGACCGGCGTCACCGGTCTCAGTGCGCGGCTTGGGGGTGACAACTTGCTTGACGCAGCCGGCGAGGAATTGCGCGGCTGACTTCCCGAACGTGGCTGCCCGGCCCGGCTTCATCGCAGACGCTCCCGGCGCTCTCTGCGTGAACGCAAGTAGAGCACGTTGCCGCCGGAGGAGCAATTCCGGCCAAAGTCGGATGGCGACTGCGACATTGGCCTTGGAATTGGCTGCTCGCCGCCCTGTTCGCCGCAGCGCATCAAGCACGTCGTGCCGGGCAAGTTTTTCACGGTCGCCGTGCAGCTTGTGCGTCGTTCGCCGTCTCGTTGAATATGGGCCATCGCGAGAGTCCCGGGCGACTACGGGACAAACCTAAGTATAGCTCCTCCATTCCTAGTCATGTCGGCCAATTACCTCCGTACAATTGAGCGTCTTGTTCTGGGGGGACTAGTCTCACGGCCAATCGGGAGTGTCGACCAGCCAATCGCAGTGTTCGCACGAGAACCGGGTCTGAAGCGTATAGCCCCGGGCGCTTTCACCGACACAGGCAGGCGACCAGCGACGAGGCAGCTGCATTTCTCGACACGCAGCCGCGATCTCCGCAACTCACGACCCGCGTGAATTCGAAGGAAACCAATAGGCAAGAGCGCAAGCAGCCGAAAGAGGGAGAGAACAATGTGCGATACGTCGCAACTTCCTGAGCGTCGCCTATCCGAGTCCGAACGTTGCCCTTCGATCAAGGGCTGTGCGGTGTGTGGCGGCAAGTTTGGTCTGATCCGCTACTATTCCTGGCGCACTGCGCTCTGCTCCAAGAAATGCGTTGATCGCTTCCGCACACGCCGCGAACGCGACCGCCGGTGGCTGTTTCGGGCGCAGGTCGCGTGAGGACTGAATTGGAGAGCTGACATCTAATCCGGGAGCCCGTGCGTTGATCCGTTCATGCAAGCTCTTGTGCGCGATGGTTCTCCTCGGCGCCGCTGCGACGGCCCAGGCGCAGGAGACGGGACACGGCACCGTTCATCGCCAGCACCCACCCCAGGACCAGGCGCTGCACGAAAAATTCTATTCGACCTGGCACATGCCGGACAATCCGAGCCTCAGTTGCTGCAGCAACGCGGACTGCTATCCGACCGACATCAAGTACATCGACGGCCGGCTGTATGCACGGCGCAGGGAGGACGGGAGATTCATTCTGATCCCACCGCAAAAAGTGGAGCGAAACAGGGATAATCCGGACGGCCGAAATCATCTTTGCGCTCCACCGCCCGCACTGTCTCCGATGGACAGCGTTTACTGCTTCGCTTTGGGAGGTGCCACATGAGATTCGCGTTCGTCCTCGTGAACGGTCGGACCCCGTTCCGGCAAACCTGGTGCATGCAGTGCTGCGAGCCGATCGGCGGCAGCTATCTCCGCGAGATCGCGACCCGTCTGCCTTACTGCGATTATCAGTGTTACGCATTGTTCTGCGAGGCGCTCGCGAAAGATCGCGTGAGGGCGGCTTCATGAAATTCGTGGTGGTCAATCACGAGCCCCCGTTGCGCGCCGCCACGTGCAGCGCATGCTCGCGGTCAATCGGGACCGGCTATGTCCGGCATGTGCGGACACAACGCTGTTACTGTGACACCGATTGCTACCGTCGCGGCGAACTCGCCACGTTCTTCATGCAATGGTCGATGCCCGGGCGCACAGAACCGGCCGTGGGTAACGTCGAGCTCGCCGCTGGCAACATGATCGAGATGTTGGCGGTCCTGAGTGCCGTCTCGTGCTGGAGCTGCACGATACACGCCTGGACCTTCGCAAGAGCGTTGACCGGCGCATATTTGGGCGGTGGCGATCTGATCGATGGAAGGAGGTGACACCTGGCTGCGCGACTATCCGCGCGTGGAAGCCGCAGCACCGTGACCCCGCAGGCGCCGCGTCCAGCCCCGGCGGCGTTGACTAGGGAGCGGGTGCTGCGGCCGCCACGGGTGCGGTTGCGCTGACCTCGTGCGTGACGACGCGCTGGTCGCTCTTGCCGGCGATCATGCTGCTGTCTTCGAACCGCGCACGGTAGACGAGGACGTTCTCGATCACCCGCTGGACGTAGTTGCGCGTCTCCGACAGCGGGATGCGCTCCACCCAGTCGACCGGATCGACCTTGGGATCTCTGGGATCGCCACGCGCCTGCACCCATTCGCGCACACGGCCGCGGCCGGCATTGTAGCCGGCGAAGGTCATGATCTGGTTGCCGCGATATTCCGACAAGAGCGCGCTGAGCTCGGCCGCGCCCATCTGGGTGTTGTAGACGGGATCGGAGACCATCCTGTCCCAGTCATAGGTCAGGCCGAAGCGTTTGGCGGTGTCGCGGCCCGCTTCCGGCGTCACCTGCATCAGCCCGACCGCATTGGCAGGCGACTTGTCGCGCTGGTCGAACGAGCTTTCGGTGCGCGCCACCGAATAGATCACGCTGGTCTCGATCGCGGGTGCGACCTGCTTGTGCTCGGGAATGCCGATGGTGGGGAAGGCGTAGTGGTCGAGCGCGAGTCCGCGCGCCAGGGCCGACTTGCCGACCTCCAGCATCACGCGTGCGTCATTGCGCTGTCCGGCGAGCGCGGCGAGCGCTTCGAGTGCCGCGGCGTCGGTGCTCTCCTTGGCAAAATCCTCGGCGTAATAGAGCACCACGTCGCGCTCGCCGATATCGTAGAGCATGTTGGCGGCGCGCACGCGCTCGTCCGCCAACTGCGTGTCGGCGGCGGCCAACACGGGCGAGGGCGCGCGCAGCTCGATCCGGTCCAGGCCAAGCTTTGCGCGAGCGAGCTGACCGTAATAGGCGGTCTGATAGCGCGCCGCCGCCCGATAGCTCATGCGCGCGTCGGCTGTAGCACCCATCGCCTCGGCGGCGCGGCCGCGCCAGTAATGGGCGCGCGACAGCGCGATCGGATTGGCCGATCCCTCGTCGATCGCGGCGAAGTGCACCATCGCCGTCTTGGGATCGTCGAGATAGCGCAGCGCAATCCAGCCGCACATGAAGTGGTAGTCGACGCGGTAGACTTCCTTCTCCGGCACCGCGGCCGTGCGCACCACGTCATAGGCGGTCTTGAACTTGCCCTGGTCGAGCAGCTTGCGCGCCAGCAGGCGGCGCTCGCGCCACCAGGCATCGGTGTCCTGCGCGGCCATCGTGTCGGGTCGGGCGGCGAGGATCACCTCGGCTGCGTCGTCGATGCGGTCGTTCTGAAGATGCCACTGGGCGCGGCACAGCACATAGCCGAGATCGCGCCGCGCCTCGGTCGAGACGTCCTCGAGATAGTCCTTGGCCTTGCTCGCTTTGCCGGTGACGGCGGCGCAGGCCTTCACGATCGCGAGCGCATCCTCGCCGAGACGTTTGGCCGCGCGCCTTGCGCCTGCGTAGTCCTTGGCGCCGAGGCGCTTGTCCATGCGCGCGCGGTGATCGTCGGCGGATAGAAGATCGCTGAACGCCGCGTAGGAATCTTCTTCACTCCGCTCGGACAATTCGTCCGTGCGCCAGGCCTCGCGCACGAGACGCGCGGCCCTGTCGGTCTCGCCTTCAGTGAGCAGTACGCGGGCCAGCGCGAACTTGCCCTTGGCGCTGGTCGGCCGGTCCATGGTGAATTTGTGCACAATGGCCGCGTCACTCTTCTCCTGCCACAGCCGCGCCTCGGCGCGGCTGCGGAGCAGGGCGCTGCTCGGCCAGTCCGGATTGGCGGCGAGGAAGGCCGCGTAGCGCTTGAAATTCGCCATGCTCTCGGAGTGGCGCAGCATGAACCAGTCCGCAAGCCTCTGTCCGGCGGGGTCAGTGATGCGGTCACGCGCGGCGCCCGCATCTTCGGTCTTGCCCTTGCGCGCGAGGTCGATCGCATCCTTCAGCGCGGCGAGATCGCCGGTCAGAGGCGGCGGTGCCGGCTTGTCCGAGGGCTCGTCGACCGCTTTCTTCGGCTTGCGCTTGGCCTCGGCGTGCTTGCCGTGCCGCGCTTTGCCGGCCGAGGCATGGCGCTGCTTGCCGGCTTTCGCCTCATGCGTCTTCTTCGGCGCGGATGATTTATGATTGCTCTTCGCTGCCAACTCGGTGGGAAGGAGGGCCATCGTGGCCACGGCAACGACACACGCGAGCGAGCGTAGGCACTGGTTCATTCCATGGTCCCCCTGCGAAACCACTACAAACCAAGGTCCGCGACGACATGCGGCTTGAGAATCAAGAGACGACACCAAACGATGTCATGACATCGTTTCGCATTCCTCACGCTCTCGCAACAATGCGGCAAAATACGGATGGGAACTCGGGAACTTCCGAAATAGCGGAAAAGGCAGCATGTTTAACCTTTGTTAACGATTGGGCTCGCGCGACGGTTGCGTACGGTTCACGGCGTCAGAAAGGCGAGATTGCGCGTGTTCCCACCGCTAAATCCGGTGTATTGAGTTCCCTCGCTTCATCCTTTCAGCCTTTGCCCTGCACCTATGCCGATTTTCAACCAGTCGATCCGGCGCAAGATCGTCGGCATCGCCCTCGGATTGATCGTCCTGATGCTCGTCACCTCGATCCTGTCGATGGTGATGTCGAGCAAGGTGGGCGTCCTCCTGGACGAGCTGACCAACCGCTACATCCCGGCCTACGGCCATCTGGCGCGCGCCAACATCCGCTCGCTGGAGCGGGCGCTGGCGCTGCGGCGCATGGTCATGACCAAGATGCAGTCGCCGTCGGACGAGGAGGCCTACGCGGCGCGGGTGCGCGAGTTCGAGCAGACCGACCGCAGGATCGAGGAGGAGGCCGAGAGCGCACGCACGCTCATCAACGCCATCATCAACGATCCCAGGACACCGTCCGACAATGCCGCGCTGGCGCGGATCGAGCTCCGCATCGAGACCGCCGTCACTGAGCTGCGCCGCGATCTGACCGAGGACCACGCAAAGCTGGCCAAGCAGGTCGATGCCAGACAGATGGCGGAGGCCCGCGGCACGCTGGAGCACATCGACGTGCTGCGCGACCAGTTCAATCAGAAGATCGATGCGATCCGCGCCGACATGCTGGCGCAGGTTTTCTTCAGCACGTCGCAGGTGATTAGCCATCAGCACCAGGCGATCATCGTATCGGGCATCGTGACCTTGCTCGCAGCGATCGTTGGATTTGCCTTTGCGCTCCTGGTGAGCAGCGGCATCACGCGCCCGGTGCGGCTGCTGCTCGCCGGCACCCGCGAGGTCGAGGCGGGCCGGTTCGACAAGCCCATTACCGTCTCCACCCAGGATGAGATCGGCGAGCTTGCCGCGGCCTTCAACCGCATGATCGAGCAGCTCCGGCACAACGAGCGCATCCGTGAGACCTTCGGCCGCTACATCGACCCGAAAGTGGTGCAGGGCCTGATTGACCGGCCGGAGGTCGCCATCGACGGCCAGCGCCGGGTCATGACCATCATGTTCTGCGATATGAGCGGCTTCACCTCGATGAGCGAGGGCGTGACCCCGCGCGGCCTCGTCAAGGTGATGAACCACTACTTCACGGTGATGTCCGGCCCCATCCGCAGCAATCGCGGCATTATCGACAAATATATCGGCGATGCCATCATGTGCTATTGGGGCCCGCCCTTCATCGAGGAGGACGAGCAGGCGATGCTCGCCGGCCTTGCCGCCATCGAGATGGCCGATCAGGTGCCCGCGCTCCAGAAGCAGCTGCCGGATCTGCTCGGCATCCGCGCCATGCCGGCGCCGTGCGATCTGCGCATCGGCATCGCCACCGGCGAGGTCCTGACCGGCAGCATCGGCTCCGAGCTGATGATGAGCTTTACCGTGATGGGCGACGCCGTGAACCTCGCCTCGCGGCTGGAAGCCGCCAACAAGGCCTACGGCACCCGCGTCCTGGTCTCGCAAGCAACGGCGGATGCGATCGGCTCACAGCTCGAACTGCGTGAGATTGATCGCGTCGCGGTCGCGGGGCAGCGCGCACCGCAGGCCGTCTTCGAGGTGATGGGCAAGGCCGGCGCACTCACCGATGCGCAAGCGCGCCTGCGCACCCACTATGCCGAAGGCCTTGCCGCCTATCGCGCCGGGCACTTCGACGACGCCCGCGCCGCCTTCAACGCCGCGCTCGAAGGGGTCCCCGGCGACGGTCCCTCGCGCACGCTGCTCGGCCGCATCGCGCAGTTCGAGGTCAACCCGCCGGACGTGGGTTGGGACGGCGCCTGGCGGTTGGAGCAGAAATAGCATTGCCTGCCGTCCGGCGTCGCCGACTGGAAAAAACGATTCTACTCCATAACGATGTTCGCCGTGACCTATTTCCCGGGCTTAGGCTCGACGTCCCTGAGGCGTCAGATGGGGACACGCCGATGACACACCTTGAGGACAGGCTCGAACGGTTCGAGACGCTCTCCGCCGAGTGCGAGCTGATTGCCAAGCTCGCCACCGACAGCACCAAGCGCGAGTTCTATCTGAAGCTCGCCGAGCAGTACCGCCAGCTGGCAGTGGATATGCGGCAGGCGATCGCGACCAGCGCTGCTGCTTGAGGCCGACTGCAATCCGTTCTTAACATTTGGCGCGCATTCTCAGGCGCATGCGGGCGTCGCTGATTGGCGATGGCTCGTAGTGGGAAGGCCGGGGTTCGCTGCAATGCAGCGCCTCGCGAGTGTCACTTGCCATGTTTGACGGGCAATCCCATGCGTCTCGTTGCTGTGATCATATTCGCGCTCATGACGGCGGCCTGCGATCAGGAGCAGGACATCACCGGCTCGACGTCGACCTGCCCGATGCGAAACTACAGCTACAATCCTCGCGACATGAACCAGTGCGTCAGCGCCTGCAAGTCATGCGATCACGGCACCACGGTCACCTGCACGACCTCCTGCACCCTCAAGGGGGCTCGCTGAGTTCTTGATGCTTGTGGCCAAAATCGCCGGCGCGCCAAAAGACAGGAGGCTGTCGGCGGTGCCCAGGCACCGGAACGATTCACTTGGATTAATCATTGAAGGAGGCGGGCAGGACGCGTGGAGTCCGATTGAATGGGTATGCTCGATCCCGGCCGGTTCCTAGTGTCGTGCTCGCATTGCGACGCTTGGCCGATGGCTGCCAACGTCAAACGTTCAAGCTGGTCGGCATTCCCGCGTGAGGTCCGTTTCGTGTGTCGGCGCTGCCGCCGCGAGGAGACCGCGATTGTCTCTGCCTCCGGCGAACTGACGCCGATCAAGCGCATCGATGTTCCGCCACGCGACGTCGCCATCGCTTGGGCGCAGGCCCAGCGCCCGCGAGGGCGGACGTAGCTGCCGGGCCTCTGCGGGACGCACCGGCAGCGGCGAGTGGTCGCTGCCAGATGCAACCAGCCGATTGACTCCCGGGCTGCACGACTCGTAAAAGATCCGCGACGGTTCTCCTCACGGAGATCAAAAGGGAACGTGGTGCGAGATTTTCCCAACGCCGGGATCTTCTCAATGCCATGGCTGCCCCCGCAACTGTAAGCGGCGAATCTCTCGTCCTATGCCACTGGGAATCTCGGTCCTGGGAAGGCGACGGAGAGGTAACGACCCGCGAGCCAGGAGACCTGCCGTCAGCCGTGGTCACACGCGAAGATGTCGGTCGGGGAGTACAGACATTAGCTTCACCGGAGCGATTGATCGCTCCGTCGTGAAACCTCGTTCGCTGTGACGTGCCACTGACGTCCTGCCGAGGTTTTGTTCGCATGTCTTCCGTTTCCGCCGCAATCCGGTGCCGTCGCACGGCCTGGCTGGCGTCCAGCTTCATCATTCCCGTTCTTGTCCTCAATTGAGGGGCGTCCGCGCCCAGACCGTCGCCGAGCAGTTGCCGCCGGTCGAAGTGACCAAGGCCGACGATCAGAACCGCACGCGTGCCAGGGCGAGCAGCGATGGCGACATGGGGAGACGCCGTGCGACGCCGAACGGCGCGCCGACAGGGACCGGCTCGTCCGGCTCTGGCGGCGAGGCGGCCAGCAACAATGGAGGCATCGTCGGCGCCACCACGACCGTCATCACGGCCGCGGACATCGCCCATGCGCCGTCGCAGACGCTTGCCGAGATCATCTCGACGCAAGTACCGGGCGCTCAGATCACGACGTTCTACGGCGGTCCGATCGGCGCCAAGACCAGTGTCGACCTGCGCGGCTTCGGCGCGTTCGCAACCGCCAACACGCTGGTGCTGGTCAACGGACGACGACTGAACGACATCGACATGGCGCAGGTGGACCTTGCCACCATCCCGCTCAATTCGATCGAGCGTATCGAGATCACGCGCGGCAATTCCGGTGCGGTGCTCTATGGGGACAACGCGGTCGGCGGCGTCATCAACATCGTCACCAAGAACGGGTTCGGCGGGCCGCCAATGGCCGCGCGCATCGAGGCCGGCTTCGGCTCGTTCAACACCAGGCTCGGCAACGTCTCGACATCGCTCAATTCCGGTCCGTGGTCGACCTCGTTTTACGGCAACACCGTCAAGACCGATGGCTATCGCGACAACAATCGTTATTCCCAGGAGAACGGCGTCGGCAATCTGAACTACACGACGCCGGGGCTGACTGCTTTCCTGTCCGTGACCGGCGACAATCAGGAGCTGCGACTGCCGGGCGGCCGCACCGTCGATCCCTCGATCGGTCTCGACGAGCTCGCGACCAACCGGAAGGGGACCAGCACGCCTTTCAACTATGCCAACCAGCAAGGTTTTGGCGCGACGGCGGGCTTCACAAAAACCCTGGTGAACGGCGTCGATCTCATCGTCGACGGCGGCATGCGCGACAAGAGGCAGCAGAGCGCATTCTTCTCCAGTCCGACGCCGGTGCCCGCCTTTTTCACCTCGACCTATGTCGACGCTGATCTGACGACATGGTCGATCACGCCGCGCCTCAGCGTGAAGAGCCTTCTGCTCGGAATGCCGTCGCAGCTCTTGACCGGCATCGACTATTACGATGCGAGCTTTCAGCAGAACCGCGGCGCCGGCCAGGGTCTCGCCGCCTGGCACAATTACGTCCTCAGGCAGCAGACCGTTGCGGGCTATTTTCAGCACACATTGGGTGTGACGCCCACGACCGACGTTTCCTATGGCGCGCGGGTGCAGATCATCAGTCTGTCGGCACGTGACAATTTTGATCCGGCGGCTCCGTTCAACGCCGACATCGGCGCGCTCCCGCTCAGGAGCGACGAGACCCAGTATGCGCTGCACCTCGGTGCCGAGCATCGCCTCAACGACATGGTCTCGCTGTTCGGCCGCGCCGCGCGGGCGTTTCGCACGCCTGACGTCGACGAGCGGGTGTCGTCAGGACCCTCATTCGATCCCTTCTTCAATCCACTGCCGCGAACGTTCCTGCTCAAGACCCAGACCTCGCAGGATGTCGAGGCTGGGCTACGTATCAAGGGAGGCGGTCTTCAGATGCAGAGCAGTCTCTATCTGATGGACCTCGCCAACGAGATCCATTTCAATCCAATCCTGTTCTACAACACCAATCTCGATCCGACCCGTCGTTACGGCTCGGAGACCAGTGTCTCCTATCGCGTCAACGACGCGCTGCTCTTGCGCGCCGGCATGGCTTATACGAGGGCTGTCTTCCGAGGGGGCGTCTGGGCGGGCAATGACGTGCCGCTGGTCTCGCGCTACACCGCGAGTGCGGGTGTCACCTGGAACATCTGGCAGAACTATGTCGTGCTCGACGCCACCGCGCGATTCTGGAGCGAGCGTCGCATGGACAACGACCAGGCCGGAACGCAGAAGCCGATCCCTGCCAATGGCACGATCGACCTCAAGCTCAGTGGTCAATATGAGCGGTACTTCTGGTCGCTCAGCGTCAACAATTTGCTGAACGCGCTCTACTACGACTATGCAGTCGCAAGCACCTTTACCGACGGTCGCTTCAGCGCCTATCCGCTGCCCGGCCGCAGCTATCTGCTCAAAGCCGGCGCCACGTTCTGACGTCGATAGGGCTGTCACACGTCCCCAAATGCACTAGAATTCGAACAGAAGGAGATCACTTATGGCTCTCAGCATCCAGCCGTCTCACGCCGATCGCCTGCGGCTTCATCCGGTGACGCCGCGCCTTGCGCCGATGTTCTGCTTTGCGCTGCTGACGGCGTCATGCGCGCTCGCAAGCTTCGCGCTCGCCTGTGCAACACCGTTCGCGGCCTTTGCCGTCGTCGCGGCCGCGATGCTGCCGCTGCGCCCGGCGCTGCTCGTCGTCACTGGCGCCTGGCTCGTCAACCAGACCATCGGCTTCGGCGCGCTGCACTATCCCATCGACGGCAGCACCATCGCCTGGGGTTTTGCGATCGGCGCGGCCGCGCTGCTGGCGACCGCCGTTTCGTCTGCGGTGCTGCGCATGCTGCCGCAGGGCCGCACGCCGCTGGTGCTGGCCGTCACGCTCGTCGCCGCCTATGCGGCCTATGAGCTCGCACTGCTGGCCGCGACGCCGTTCCTGGGGGGAGAGGGCGCCTTCACCGCAGCCATCGTGACGCGCCTCGGGCTGACCAGCACCGCCTGGCTCACCGGTCTCGTCGCCGCCTGCGAGATCGTCCGTCTGCTCGATCCGTTCGGGCGCAAGCGAGCGATGTCGGCCTGAGCGCCGCTGCGTTCGACGTCGTGGCGCCATCGGGGCCACGGGATCTTGCTGTGTCGCCGGACTGTCAACCCGCCCTCGCAAAAATATTCCGCTTTACCGAAATTCGGATTTGTCGTATGTGTCGCCCATCCCGGCTCACCCTTGAGGGGCGATCATGTGTCGTGATGATCGCAGAGCCGGGCTTGCGGTGGACGCGGCAGCGTCGGGCGCGAAAGCTGCGGGCAGGGCGGATTGCTCTCCGTGAGCCC
>Ga0209389_1000130_pt1 | contig 66719 bp, 58 predicted proteins | sample CowpearedBW_FD_187526 | JGI IMG/M metagenome (GOLD analysis project Ga0209389, IMG submission 187526) | Root nodule microbial communities of legume samples collected from California, USA - Cow pea red BW (SPAdes) (version 2) | ecosystem: Host-associated > Plants > Roots > Nodule | place: USA... | reverse complement strand
TGGCCATGCGCTCGTTGAAGTTGCCATAGGCACGGGCGATCAGTGGGCCGGTGCGCATCCACAGGCTATCGAGCAAACCCGCCAGCACCGGCATGCGCGCGATGGTGGTCAGCGCGTAGTGAAATTGCTGATTGCACTTGAGAGCGGCTTGCAAGTCCTGGGCGTTGATCGCGGCGATGTTGTTTTCGATGCAGGCTTGCAGGTCTGCGAGTTCGCTGTCGGTCACCAGCGCGGCGGCCGTCTCCGCAGCCAGGCCTTCAAGCGCCAGGCGGATGCTGCGGATCTCGCCGTATTGCGCGGCGGTGAGGATGGGTACGCGGATGTCACGCGGGGTCTTGAGGATCAGCGCCTGTTCCTTGGCCAGTTGCAGGATCGCGTCGCGCACCGGTGTGACGCTGGTGCCCAGTTGTTCGGCCAGGTCGCGGATGCGCAGGCGGTCATCGGGCTGGAAACGCCCGGTGATCAGTGCCTCGCGCAGCAACTCGTAGATGCCACTGCCCAGGTAAGAGTGATTGAGGGTTTGAATAGGGTAGGGGTTGCTCATTGATCGCTCATCTGCGGCGGATGCCCGGCCCGAATGATGGAAGTTTCCGGCCGGGATTTCCAGATTATTTCAGACGTGCTGACCACCGTTGACATGAATCTCCGAACCGTTGATGTACGACGCGCCTCGGGTGCAGAGGAAATGCACCAGGGATGCGACTTCTTCCGGCTTGCCCAAGCGGTGCATGGGGATCTGCTGATCGACGATCAGTTCGGTCCCGGCAGACAGGATCGACGTCTCGATCTCACCCGGTGCAATCGCATTGACCCGCACACCGTGTGGCCCGAAATCATGGGCCATTTCCCGCGTCAGTGCGGCCAGTGCAGCTTTCGAGCAGGCGTAGGCGACCCCGGCAAACGGGTGCACCCTGGAACCTGCAATCGAGGTGACGTTGATCACCGAGCCTTGCGCCGCCTTGAGCTCATCGAACAGCCCTTGGGCCAGTAACGCCGTGGAAAACAGGTTGACGTTGAACACGCTGAGCCAGGTGGCGTAATCGGATTCCAGCACGCCCAATCGTGCGCCGGCTTCGCCTTTGGGTGAAATGCCGGCGTTGTTCACCAGGGCATCGAGGCGTCCGCCGAGTTTCTCCCGGATCAATGGCAGGCTGCGGCGCACTTCGTCGATGTCTTCCAGGTCCAGGTGGATGTGGTTCAACTCGCCTTCAGCCCAGGGGCAGCCTTCGGTCCAGTTCTGTCGCGAGGCCGTAAACACGCGCCAGCCCGCAGCGTTGAAGTGCTTCACCGTGGCATGGCCGATGCCACGGCTCGCACCGGTGAGGAGGAGGGTTCGTTGCTCGGTCATGCAGGCGCTCCTGAGGAAGGGGTGGAGTGGTGAGACTATACCAGTAAAAATTATGATGCATCATATTCTAAATATGTTACTAATGAGCTGCGCCTCGGAATCATCGCCGTGCGCCGGCCACTAGGTGCAAGACACCCGGCGCTGACCGAAATATTGCTGCCAAAAACAAAAAAACCACCTGCCATCCCTTAGCTGCCGCTCACGCACGTAGCGAATTCGGAGAGACGCATGAACAGCAAAATCGCAACTGTACTGATGCTTGGAATGCTTGCCGGCCCTTTGAGCGCCGCTGAAAAACTGACCGTGGTGTCCTTCGGCGGCAACAACCGCCAGGCCCAGGAAAAAGCCTTCTACAAACCCTTCACCTCGGAAAAGAAAGTGGCGATCACGGCCGATGACTACAACGGCGAAATGGCCAAGATCCGGGTCATGGCCGACACCGGGAAAACCAGCTGGGACGTGGTCGAGGTCGAATCCCCCGAGCTGTTGCGCGGTTGTAGCGAAGGCCTGTTCGAGCCATTGGACTGGTCGCGCATCGGCAAGAAAGAAGATTTCATCCCGGCCGCCGTCAGCGATTGCGGGGTGGGTATCTTCATCTGGTCTACCGTTCTGACATACGACCCGAAAAAACTCGCCAGCGCGCCACAGGGCTGGGCGGATTTCTGGGACGTGAAGAAATACCCCGGCAAGCGCGGCCTGCGCCGTGGCGCCAAGTTCACCCTGGAGTTCGCCCTGTTGGCCGATGGCGTGGCCAAGGAAGATGTCTACACCTTGCTCGGCACCGAGGAGGGCGTGCAGCGGGCCTTCCGCAAACTGGATCAGATCAAGCCCGACATCCAGTGGTGGGAATCCGGCGCGCAGCCGTTGCAATGGCTGGCGGCAGGCGACGTGGTGATGACTTCGGCCTATAACGGGCGTGTCACCTCGGCGCAGGCGGAGGGACAATCGTTTGAAATGCAGTGGAATGGCAGCCTGTACGACCTGGATCACTGGGCCATCGTCAAAGGCTCGCCGAAGAAGGCCCTGGCGGAAAACTTCATCGCGTTTGCCAGTGCACCGGTTCAGCAGAAGCACTTTGTCGAGGCCATTCCTTATGGGCCAAGCAACACCAAAACCGTGGCACTGGTCGATGAGGCGGTGGGCAGCAAACTGCCGACTTCACCGGATAACCTGAAGAACGCCCGGGCCACGGATGCCGAGTTCTGGATCGACCACGGCGAAGACCTGGAAGAGCGTTTCATCGCTTGGGCCAACAAGTAATGCAAGGGGCCTGCGCGAGCAGGCCACATCACCGAAGCGAGGAGTCATGAACAATGCCGCTTGAGAAAGTATCGGCGCAACCCTGTCTGCTGGAGGCGGCCCCTGCCCGTGTCAGTGACGGGCAGGTCCTTGGGGTCCTTGCGCAGCACTACGCGATCAGCGGAAAACTCGAGCAACTGGGCGGCGAGCGCGACCTCAATTTCCGGGTCATGCTCGCGGACGGTACGTCGCGTCTGTTCAAGTTGTCGCATCCATTGGAAAACCCGCAGGTCGTGGACTTCCATAACCAGGCCATGCTCCAGATCGAGCGTAACGATCCGGCGTTGCCGGTGCAGCGTGTCTTTGCATCACTCGGCGGGCGATTCGTGGAGCCGGTCGAAATCGAAGGCCAGCGCATGTTGGTCCGTCTCCTGTCCTTCGTTGACGGCTTGCCGCTGCACCGCGTCGCCCACACATCGGTGAATTTCAGGCAGAACCTGGGCCAAGCGCTCGCCCGGTTCGACCTGGCCCTGGACGGCTTCAGCCATCCCGCTGCCGGGCACGTCCTGCTGTGGGACATGCAACACGCCCAGCGCCTCAGGCCCCGGCTGAAACACATCGAGCCGGGCGTTCGTCGCGACCGGATCGAACACAGCCTGGACCGCTTCGAATCCCAGGTACTGGGCAAGTGCGCCACGCTGCGCCACCAGGTGATCCATAACGACATGAACCCGCACAACATCATCGTCGATCCGGATCAGCCCGATGTGTTGCGCAACATCCTGGATTTTGGCGACATGGTCCACGCGCCGTTGGTCAACGAGGTCGCGGTCGCGGCATCGTACCAATTGGGGGTGGCGGGCGACGTCCTGGCCCCGGCGCTGGACATGATCCGCGCCTATCACCAGGTCAATCCCCTCACCGGCGAAGAATTGCAACTGCTGCCGGTGCTGATCTCCACACGCCTGGCGTTGTCGTTGTGCATCAATTATTGGCGGGCCGACCTGCACCCGGACAATCGCGAGTACATCCTGCGCAACTCATACCGCGCCCAGGATGCCCTGGCGGGATTGTCCGCAATGGCACCCGCCGAGATCCACGACAGAATCCTTGCCGCTTGCACCCAGGAGGTTGGCGCATGAGCATGATCAACGGTTTCACTTCTGAAGATGCCGATCGCCTGTCAGACAAGGAAAAACGCCTTGTCGAACGCCGGGCACGGTTGCTCGGCCCGGCCTATCGACTGTTCTACGAACACCCCTTGCACACGGTGCGCGGCGAGGGCGTGTGGCTGTACGACGAACAAGGCCGGCGGTATCTGGATGCCTACAATAACGTGGCGTCGGTGGGGCATTGTCATCCCCGGGTGGTCGAGGCGATCAGCCGGCAGGCCGGGCAACTCAACACCCACACTCGCTACTTGCAGGAGGGCATGCTCGATTACGCCGAGCAACTGCTGGGCACCTTTCCCGAGTACCTCGAGCGGGTCATGTTTACGTGCACCGGCAGCGAGGCCAACGATCTGGCGTTGCGCATCGCCAAACAGTTTACCGGCGGCACCGGCGTGATCATCACCCGCTTCGCGTATCATGGCGTCACGGGTGATATCGCCGAGCTTTCTCCGTCGCTCGGCCCGAGCATGGTTCTGCCACCCCACGTGCGCACCGTTCGCGCCCCCGATGCTTATCGGCTGGGTGCGGATCAAGTGGCCTCGACCTTCGTGGCTGACGTCCGTGCGGCCATCGATGACCTGCGCAAACACGGCATTCGTCCGGCGGCGATCCTGCTCGACGGCATTTTCGCCAGCGATGGCGTCTTTGCGGGCCCAACCGGCTGCATCGCCGAAGGGATCGCATTGGCCCAGGCCGAAGGCCTGTTGTACATCGCCGATGAAGTCCAGTCCGGCTTCGCCCGCACTGGCCTGAACATGTGGGGTTTCCAGCGGCACGACGTGCGCCCCGACCTCCTGACCCTGGGCAAGCCGATGGGCAACGGCCACCCCATCGCCGGCCTGGTCGGTCGAGCGCAAGTGGTCGATCACTTTGGCCAGAACATGCGCTACTTCAACACCTTTGGCGGCAACCCGGTGTCCTGCGCAGCGGGGCAGGCCGTGCTGGACGTCATCCGTGACGAACAGTTGCAGCAGCGCTCGCACACCCTGGGTGAATGTCTGTTGACGGGGTTGCGGGAGCTGGCCGAGCGTTACCCGATCATCGGCGATGTGCGCGGTGCCGGGATGTTCCTGGGGGTCGAGCTGGTGACCGATCGCGCCACAAAAGCGCCTGCCGCCACGCAGACCCGTCAGGTGGTCAACGCGATGCGCGAGCAGGGCGTATTGATCAGTGCTGCCGGGCCGCTGGAAAACGTGCTGAAGATTCGCCCGCTGCTGGCCTTCGAACAGGAGCATGCGCACTTGCTACTGGAAGCGGTCGGCACGGCGCTGGAAGGGCTGCAGCCGTAGCGGTTCAGACGATATCGTCGATCAGGATATGGTGCTGCCCACGGCTGCAGCGTTCGATGCGCGCCTCGACCTTGTACACCGCGCGCAGCATCTGCTCGTTGATCACTTCATGGCTCGGGCCGCTGCCCTGAGCGGTGCCATCGGCGATGACCAGCACCTGATCGGCGAAGCGCAAGGCCTGGTTCAGGTCATGGATGGCGATGAACACGATGACTTCGCGCTTTCGCGCCAGGTCGCGCATGAAGTTCAGCACCTGGACCTGGCGGTGCATGTCGAGGGCGCTGGTGGGCTCGTCCATCAGCAGGATCTGCGGTTCGCGCACCAGCGTCTGGGCGATTGAGACCAGTTGTTGCTGGCCGCCGCTGAGTTCACCCAGGTTGCGGAATGACAGCGGCGTAATGCCCAGGGCGTCGAGGATCTCATCGACCAGTTTCAGTTCGTCATCGTGGACCACCCAACCCGGTGTCAGTTGCTTGCGCGCCAGCAGCACCGATTCGTACACGGTCAAACGGGCGCTGGCGTTGAGGCCCTGGGGCATGTAGCTGATGCCTTTCATGCCTTTTTCCGCGCCTTGCAGCTTTACCTCGCCGGGCCCGTCGATCAGCCCTGCCATGCGTTTGAACAGGGTCGATTTACCTGCGGCATTGGGCCCGACCACGGCGACCACCTGGCCGCCGACAAACTCGGTGGTGGTCACACCGCTGATGATCGTGCGCTGGCCATAGCTGGCGCCGAGGTCTTGCAGCTGGATCGTTACCATGAGTTTTTCTTTGCGCCGAGAATCAGAGAGATAAAGAACGGTACGCCGATCAGGGACGTGACCACGCCGATGGGGAAAATCGCGCCGGGGATCAGGGTTTTGCTGACCACCGAACTCGCCGACAGGATCAGTGCGCCGGTGAGCAACGAGGCCGGCAGGAAGAAACGTTGGTCTTCGCCAATCAGCATCCGCGCGATGTGCGGGCCGACCAGCCCGATAAAGGGGTCGTTTGCGGGAGGGGGCGGAATCCTACGCTAAGGCTTTGGCCAGCGATATTCTCCGGTGAGATTGATGTGTTCCCATCCGAGCGGCGAAACATGGGCCAAGAGATCGGGCGATAGCAGCTTTCCATCGCGTTTCTGGTTTGCAACGACCTCGCCGAGCTTCATGGTGTTCCAGAAGATGATGATGGCGGCGAGCAGATTCATGCCGGCGATGCGGTAATGCTGGCCTTCGGCGGAACGGTCGCGGATTTCACCGCGGCGGTGGAAGCTGATTGCCCGCTTCAGCGCATGATGAGCTTCGCCTTTGTTGAGCCCGATCTGGGCACGCCGTTGGAGTTCGGCATCCAGAATCCAGTCGATCATGAACAGGGTGCGCTCGACGCGACCGACTTCCCGCAGGGCTGTCGCGAGCTCGTTCTGCCGCGGATAGGAGGCGAGTTTCCGCAGAATCTGGCTTGGCGCGACGGTCCCGGCAGCAATGGTGGCGGCGATGCGCAGGATGTCGGGCCAATTGCGCTCGATCATGGCTTGGTTGACCTTTCCGCCGATCAACGCTCGCAGGTGCGCCGGGGCGGCCGACGGATTGAACGCGTAGAGCCGTTTGGATGGCAGGTCGCGGATGCGCGGAGCGAACCGGTAGCCGAGAATGGCACATGCGGCAAAGACGTGATCGGTGAAGCCGCCCGTGTCGGTGAACTGCTCGCGGATATGGCGTCCAGCATCGTTCATCAGCAGGCCATCGAGGATGTAAGGCGCTTCGCTTGCCGTTGCAGGAATCACCTGGGTTGCGAACGGCGCATATTGGTCGGAGACGTGGCTATAGGCTTTCAGGCCCGGGGTATTGCCATATTTCGCGTTGACCAGGTTCATGGCCTCACCTTGCTCTGTAGCGACGAAGAACTGTCCGTCGCTCGAAGCCGACGTGCCCATGCCCCAGAACCGGGCCATGGGTAACGCTGCCTGTGCCTCGACCACCATGGCCAGCGCCCGGTCATAGGCTTCGCCCTCGACATGCCACCGTCCAATGCGGATCAATTCCCAGAAGGTGTGGGTGTTTGTCGCATCCGCCATTTTGCGCAAGCCGAGGTTGATCCCTTCCGCCAAGATAACGTTCATTAGCCCGATCCGGTCAGCGCAGGGTGCTCCTGTGCGCAGATGGGTGAACGCTTCGGTGAAGCCGGTCGCCGCATCCACCTCCAGCAGGAGATCGGTGATGCGCGTGGGCGGGATCTGCTTGTAGAGATCGAGCACCAGATCTTCGGCGCCTGTCGGCGCGGCGGCTTCGAGTTTCTCGATATGCAGAACGCCGTTTTCAATCGACCCGCCCGGGATCGTGCCTGCGCGAGCGGCACGGCCAAGCTCGCGCAACCGCATGTCGAGGCGAGCTTGCCGGTCTGCCAGCCATTCCTCCGGCCGCAATGGCACAGCGAGACGACCGCCTTCCGCGATGGATTGTGCCGGAACGAGTGCGTGTTTCAGATCGCCATAGCGCCGGGACCTAGTAAGCCAGACATCTCCGGAGCGGAACGCATCGCGCAGATGGAACAGCACCGCGATCTCCCATAGGCGAGCGTCGCCAGCCCTCTGGGCCCGAAGGTGGCGATGCCATTTCGAGCTGGGCCGCAAGAAGCTGGTCATCGCGGCATCGTTCAAACCGGTACGAAGGGCCGTCACCGCTTCCAGAAGCGGCAGTGCAACGGGCGCAGCTCGCAGATCGAGCAGGCGCAACATGCGTGGAGCGTATCGGCGGAAGCGGTGATAACCGTCGAGCACATGATTGAGCGGATCGTCGGCCATGGTGGCGGTCAGCCTGGTTGCCATTGCAACAAGGGTTTTTAAGCCGTCCCACCCTGACCCACTCGCGATGACATCGCCCAGCGGCTGGCCATCATCCTGTGCATCGACCAGGGCGCCCCCGATCTCGGCGAAGGATTTCAGGGTGTCACGCACCACCCCCGCTTCGTCTGCGACCTTTGCATGGCAAATACGCTCCGAAGCACGGTAGAGACGGCCGACGATCCGGTCGTGGGTTTCGACCACTGCGTCGGCCAACATCGCCTGCCATTCCGAGACGCAAACAGCCAAGATCGCAAGCCGCCTGTCCTCCGGGAGATCGCGCATGCCGTCGGCATAATACCGTTCACCCTGCCTGCGCAGACGAGTCACCCGATGGGCAGGAACGCCGGCAAGCAGATCCTCGGGGAGATCGATGCGTTGCAGATATTCGAGCCGGTCGAGCAGCCGGTTGGCCGACGAAGAGTTCGAGCCAGGCTCGAACTGGCGCAGCCACACAAAACGGGTCACCCGATCATCAGCCGTCTCCTCGAGCAATGCCAGCAACTGTTCTCGGATCGACATAGGCAGCCGACTGGCGATCCTCGTCTCGATGCGTCGCTCGGCATCGACGAGAGCCGCGGCACAAAGCCGCTCGATCGTGGATGTCGCGGGAAGGACAGTGCGGGTGCGTCGGCACTCGGCTACGAAGCGACGGGCGATATCCTCGTTCGACACCGCCATCTCGGCTTCTCGGAACAACCATTCCTTCAGCTCGCTCGCACCACGTCCGGAGAAGGTGCGGAAGCCGTAGAGCCCCCGTAACTCGGCAAGATGCTCGTGCCGTGTTTCCTCGCGGGCAGCATAGTCTACGAGATCGTCGGCACCCAGGCCAAGCTGCGCTCCGATAAATTCGATGACCTCTGCAGGGATCAGTTCGCCTGGAGCCAGCACCCGGCCGGGATAGCGCAGGACACACAATTGCAGGGCGAAGCCGAACCTGTTGTGAGCGCGCCGACGCAGCCTGATATGCCCAAGGTCTTCATCACTCAGCGTATAGTGCTTGAGCAAATCCGTCTGTGAAGTCGGCAAGCGCAACAGCGCGTCTTTCTGCCGATCGGTTAGAGTGACGCGACGCGGCATACATGTTCCTTTTTCAAAATCTGATAGCGTTCAAGACGCTTTGTTTATGAAGCTGGTTGAGATACATTTCCAGAGGTCAATGCAATCGTGGCCGAAGCGCCGCCTCAAACCAACGTTTGTGATACATGCTGATCGGATATGCCCGCGTCTCCAAAGCCGATGGCTCGCAGTCTCTCGACCTGCAGCACGACGCCTTGCGCGCCGCAGGTGTCGAACGGGACAATATCTATGATGATCTTGCTTCCGGCGGTCGTGATGATCGCCCTGGCTTGACTGCCTGCCTCAAGTCATTGCGTGACGGCGATGTGCTGGTGGTCTGGAAGCTCGATCGCCTCGGACGATCGCTTGCCCATCTGGTCAACACGGTGAAGGAGCTGTCAGACCGCAAGATCGGCCTGCGGGTTCTGACTGGAAAGGGCGCTCAGATCGACACCACGACTGCGTCCGGTCGCATGGTGTTCGGAATCTTCGCCACCTTGGCCGAGTTCGAGCGGGATCTGATCCGAGAGCGCACCATGGCGGGTCTCGCCTCCGCGAGAGCGCGCGGTCGCAAGGGCGGACGAAAATTCGCGCTCACCAAAGCTCAGGTGCGTCTCGCGCAAGCCGCCATGGCCCAGCGCGATACTTCAGTTTCCGATCTCTGCAAGGAACTCGGCATCGAGCGCGTCACTCTCTACCGATATGTCGGTCCCAAAGGCGAGCTCAGAGACCATGGAAAGCATGTTCTCGGACTTACGTAGCAACTCGTTTCTTTTCGCAGGTTGAGCCACCTCCGCGCTTCATCAGAAAACTGAAGGAACCTCCATTGAATCGAACTAATATTTTTTTTGGTGAATCGCATTCTGACTGGTTGCCTGTCAGAGGCGGAGAATCTGGTGATTTTGTTTTTCGACGTGGTGACGGGCATGCCTTCGCGAAAATCGCACCTGCTTCCCGCCGCGGTGAGCTCGCTGGAGAGCGTGACCGCCTCATTTGGCTCAAAGGTCGAGGTGTGGCTTGCCCCGAGGTGATCAACTGGCAGGAGGAACAGGAGGGTGCATGCTTGGTGATAACGGCAATTCCGGGAGTACCGGCGGCTGATCTGTCTGGAGCGGATTTGCTCAAAGCGTGGCCGTCAATGGGGCAGCAACTTGGCGCTGTTCACAGCCTATCGGTTGATCAATGTCCGTTTGAGCGCAGGCTGTCGCGAATGTTCGGACGCGCCGTTGATGTGGTGTCCCGCAATGCCGTCAATCCCGACTTCTTACCGGACGAGGACAAGAGTACGCCGCAGCTCGATCTTTTGGCTCGTGTCGAACGAGAGCTACCGGTGCGGCTCGACCAAGAGCGCACCGATATGGTTGTTTGCCATGGTGATCCCTGCATGCCGAACTTCATGGTGGACCCTAAAACTCTTCAATGCACGGGTCTGATCGACCTTGGGCGGCTCGGAACAGCAGATCGCTATGCCGATTTGGCACTCATGATTGCTAACGCCGAAGAGAACTGGGCAGCGCCAGATGAAGCAGAGCGCGCCTTCGCTGTCCTATTCAATGTATTGGGGATCGAAGCCCCCGACCGCGAACGCCTTGCCTTCTATCTGCGATTGGACCCTCTGACTTGGGGTTGATGTTCATGCCGCCTGTTTTTCCTGCTCATTGGCACGTTTCGCAACCTGTTCTCATTGCGGACACCTTTTCCAGCCTCGTTTGGAAAGTTTCATTGCCAGACGGGACTCCTGCAATCGTCAAGGGATTGAAACCTATAGAAGACATTGCTGATGAACTGCGCGGGGCCGACTATCTGGTATGGCGCAATGGGAGGGGAGCAGTCCGGTTGCTCGGTCGTGAGAACAATCTGATGTTGCTCGAATATGCCGGGGAGCGAATGCTCTCTCACATCGTTGCCGAGCACGGCGACTACCAGGCGACCGAAATTGCAGCGGAACTAATGGCGAAGCTGTATGCCGCATCTGAGGAACCCCTGCCTTCTGCCCTTCTCCCGATCCGGGATCGCTTTGCAGCTTTGTTTCAGCGGGCGCGCGATGATCAAAACGCAGGTTGTCAAACTGACTACGTCCACGCGGCGATTATAGCCGATCAAATGATGAGCAATGCCTCGGAACTGCGTGGGCTACATGGCGATCTGCATCATGAAAACATCATGTTCTCCAGTCGCGGCTGGCTGGTGATAGATCCCGTCGGTCTGGTCGGTGAAGTGGGCTTTGGCGCCGCCAATATGTTCTACGATCCGGCTGACAGAGACGACCTTTGTCTCGATCCTAGACGCATTGCACAGATGGCGGACGCATTCTCTCGTGCGCTGGACGTCGATCCGCGTCGCCTGCTCGACCAGGCGTACGCTTATGGGTGCCTTTCCGCAGCTTGGAACGCGGATGGAGAAGAGGAGCAACGCGATCTAGCTATCGCGGCCGCGATCAAGCAGGTGCGACAGACGTCATACTAGATATCAAGCGACTTCTCCTATCCCCTGGGAACACATCAATCTTACCGGAGAATATCGTTGGCCAAAGCCTTAGCGTAGGATTTCGCCCTCTCCCGCAAACGACCCCATAAAGCCGATGGTGCCGACGAAGGCCACGGGAAACGCAGCGAGCAGGCTGACCATGATCAGCGTCTGGAAACGCAGGCTGCGCACGTTGATACCGAAGCTGGCCGCCTTGTCATCCCCCAGCCGCAGGGCGGTGAGCGCCCAGGTGCGCCTGGCGAAAATCGGCAGGGTGATCAGGATCAGGGGTTCGGGGAGCAATGGAACAGTAAACGCACTTAAGCCCAGTACCTGCCCGCAAACCAGCGCTCTGTCTGGGGAGTACGATAAAACCACCGTTTTATGAAACCGTTTCCGCTATCGCGAGGAAAGGTCACCAACACCCGAAAATCAGTGCAATAAACCTTTCTCACGAATCAAAGTTCGTTAATTCGCAGTCGCTGACGAGTAAAACGAACTCTAATTCGGCTTACGTTGGTTTTCAGTTCCATTGCTCCCCAACCCCCACCTACGCCAAGCTGTCCTGGCTGCAAGCCTGGCACATCCGCGACGAAACCTATTCGGCGGCCTTGGCCGAGCTGGTCAACCACCAGTATCGCCACGCCTTTGCCGCCCACTGGGGCGACGGCACGACCTCATCCTCCGATGGCCAGCGCTTCCGCGCGGGTGGCCGGGGCGAGAGCACCGGGCACGTCAACCCGAAGTACGGCAGCGAGCCGGGACGGCTGTTCTACACCCATATCTCCGACCAGTACGCGCCGTTCAGCACCCGCGTGGTGAATGTCGGCGTCCGCGATTCCACCTATGTGCTCGACGGCCTGCTGTACCACGAGTCCGACCTGCGGATCGAGGAGCACTACACCGACACGGCCGGCTTCACCGATCACGTCTTTGCCCTGATGCACCTGCTAGGCTTCCGCTTCGCGCCGCGCATCCGCGACCTCGGCGAAACCAAGCTGTACGTGCCGCAGGGCGTGCAAGCCTACCCGACGTTGCGCCCGCTGATCGGCGGCACCCTGAACATCAAGCACGTGCGTGCCCACTGGGACGACATCCTGCGCCTGGCCAGCTCGATCAAGCAGGGCACCGTCACCGCCTCGCTGATGCTGCGCAAGCTCGGCAGCTACCCGCGCCAGAACGGACTGGCCGTGGCCCTGCGCGAGCTGGGCCGGATCGAGCGCACGCTGTTCATCCTCGACTGGCTGCAAAGCGTCGAGCTGCGCCGTCGCGTGCATGCCGGCCTGAACAAGGGTGAAGCGCGCAACTCCCTGGCCAGGGCGGTGTTCTTCAACCGCCTCGGCGAAATCAGGGATCGGAGCTTCGAGCAGCAGCGCTACCGGGCCAGCGGCCTCAACCTGGTGACGGCGGCTATCGTGCTGTGGAACACAGTGTATCTGGAACGCGCCACCCAGGGGCTGGTCGAGGCTGGTAAGCCGGTGGACGGCGAGCTGCTGCAATACCTGTCGCCGCTGGGTTGGGAACACATCAACCTAACCGGCGATTACGTCTGGCGGCAGAGCCGCCGGCTTGAAGACGGGAAGTTCAGGCCGCTACGGTTGCCCGGAAAACCTTAGCGTACGATTTTTTCCGTTTTCTCTATTCGCCCCTTCAAGCGCTGGGCGGGGTGTTCTCCGGCTGTCTACCTCATACGCAGAGCGGCCCTTTGAGCAGTACTGCCGCATGCGCAGGCGTCGAACCTGGCAACCCGTCTGCCTTTTACCTCCGTTAGCGAAGAAGAATTCTTCTTCCCAGATTGGCGTAGCAGTGCGTCCAGACCTGCGGATGGTGAGGCCAAGGTCTACGCGTGCATACTTGGCGCCGTCGAACAGCGCCTATCCCCCGTTGGATATCCTCTTCAATACCTGAAAAAGAAAGCGTCGAAGAGCATGCCCTTTGACGCTGAGGTGCAAGAAACCGTAATTCGTGGTTCCGGATTCGTTCACGAAGGCCAAAGCCCAATCGATCAATCAAGCCGGTATTTCGACTTTAGGCACGAGCAGGCCGTTGTTACAGCTGATTGCTCGGCACGACTACCACCGTTTGAACGACGGTGGATTGCTGAGCCTCCACAGACCAGGTGAAAGGCTCACTCATCATCAAAGCGGGGATACAATGCGGGTCGGATTCGGGCCTACGTGTGTCCGGTATCACCTGCTTGCTGTTCTGGCCGGTGTTTAGCCTAGGCGGCTTTGCGTTGTCGAGGGCTCGCGCCGGTCCGGCCGATCGGGTAGAGGTGCACCAGGTGCTGTTGAATCTAACGCTCAATGCATTCGAAGCCACGCAGCTGGTTTAGGGGCGCATTGTGCGCACCACCGCCCGAGATCGTGGTGGTAGAGCGCGAGCGGTTTCTGGGTGGCAGCGGCTCATCTGTTAGGGCTACGGGTGATCATCAGCAGGCGGCGCGTCGCTCGGCGCGCCCTCGCTGGACGGTTCAATAGACAACAATTGGCTCGCACGACTACCCAGAAGAGAGCCCGCCTGAAAGTAGCCCATCACCGTGCTGACACTGCGGTGCTCGGTCATCGCCATGACCTCGCCGAGCGGCACGCCCTGGCGGCCGGCCTCGGTGACAAAGCCCGAGCGCAGGCTGTGCGCCGCCCAGTCGCCATCGAGCCCGGCGAGTGCCGCGCGGCGCTTGACGATGCGCGCCACCTGATCGCCTGACAGCGCCGAGCTACCGACCGCGCCGCCCCGATACAGGCGGCGAAACAGCGGTCCGCTCGCGGCCGGTGCGGCTTCGAGCCAGGCGTTCAGTGCCTGCGCCGCCGGCCCCTCCAGCGGTTTCTCACGACGCACACCGCCCGTGTCGGTCTTGGTGACCCCTAGTGCATACAGCCAGGTGTCGGCGTCCAGCTGACGCAGGTCCTCAACCTGCAGGCCGACTAGCTCCGAGCGGCGCCGACCGCCACCACTCCAGGCAAGCAGCAACAGGGCGCGGTCGCGGATCCCACGCAGTCCATCGGTGCAGGTGGCGAGCATGGCCTGTAGTGGTTCGCGCACGATGGCGGTTTTCTTCCTCACCGCCATCCCTCGACGTGCCTGCGCCTTCCGGGCTTCGCGCAACAAGGTCTTAACCGCCGGCGTATCACCCGGACTGTCCCAACTATTGAGCCGGTGCCACTTGGCCAACACTGCCAGGCGGTGACTGACCGTACTGAAGGCTAAAGGTCCGGGCTTGCCCTTGACGCCGGCAGCGACCAGTGCGCTATCCATGGCTAGCGGTAACAGGTGACTCCAGCCGCCGTCCACGTCGGGGCGAGCCAGGTGATCGACGATGAACTGCACGGCGACCGCGGACGGCAGTCCCCCATCGCCGAGCGCCTGACCATAACGCAGTTGCAGCCAGGCAGACCAATAGGTGAGGGCGCTCTGGTAGCTGCGCACGGTATTCGCGGCGGTTCCGGCGGCAATGAAGGCCTCGGCGGCCGCGCGGGCGTCATGCGCCAAGGCATCCAGCGTCAACGGGACTTTCGCCGTGCTTTCAGGAACAACTGTATTATTCATTACGTTCAACGTATTATTAATTAAGTTTTTATTGGGTTAGGTCGGATAAACCTAATTTATCAGACCTAATATAGCGGAGGGCAGGGCATGGCGGTAGGCGTACCGGAAAATGACGTGTTTGCGGCGGCCGATGCGGTGCTGGCCCGCGGCGAGCGGCCTACCGTAGAGCGCGTGCGGCTGGAACTCGGGCGCGGCAGTCCGGCGCGGGTTGGCGCCTTGCTGGATCAATGGTGGGAACAACTGGCCGGTCGCCTGCGCGGCGAAACGCGCCTGCCGGATCTGCCGACGGAAGTCGCGCACGCGTTCGTGGCCATCTGGCAGCAGGCCATCACTCTGGCCCAGGGCGTGACAGAGCAAGCGTTGGCCAGCCAGCGCCAGGTCCTAGCCGAGGAGCGCGAAGCACTGAGTGCACTGGAGGCTCGTGCCCGCCTACAGGTTGCCCAGGCGCGGCAGCAGAAAGCTGAGGCCGTCACTGCACAGCAGGGTGTCGAAACTCGCCTAGCTGACCTGGATCAGTTGCTGGTTCAACGCCAGGCGCAGATCGACGACCTTCGCCGCCAGCGGGACGAACTCCAGGCGGAGCGCGATGATGGCCACCACCAGGTGCTTGAGCTTCAGCAACAGCTGCTCGACAGTCGCGAGCAGGCGGAGCGAGCGCGAGACGAACAGCAGCGTTACACCCGTGACGTCGAAGACCGGGCCTATCGCGAAATTGATCGGGCCCGCGAGGAAGGCAAGACGCTGGGCACACAACTCAAAGACGCTCAGGGCCGGCTCAGTGCGGCCCAGCAGAGCGCGGAAGCGCATCAACTGGCCTTAGCCGATGCCCGGGAACAGGCTCAGCTGGTGCGCAGCCAAGCTCAGTTAGCGACCATACAGCTGGAGCAGACTCAGCAACAAGTAAGGATCACGGGTGAACAGGTTAATACCCTGCAAGCTGAATTGCAGGCAATGCGCGAAGAATTGGTCGCAACCCGTGAGCGGGCAGTCGCAGCCGAAGCCCGTGCTGAGGCGCTGGCCAGCCGCCCCCGGCGCTCAGTGAAAGACCGCGGGTGATTCACAGCATGCGCAATTAGTCCGGTTCAATGTATTGGAACCTTTCACCTACCAGGCGGCTACCTCTCGCCGCCAACAGTTGGAGTAGAGTAGTTATCGTCTGCAAAAAAGACCCTGTGGCACTGGCTGTCTACCAAACCTGGCCTGCTCCTGGCCCTGATACTCAATGTTACTCAGAGCTGGGCTACATACCGCTTCTTCGGAATTGATGCTTCCGCGATGGCGTACCTGATGGGTGCTTTTACCGTCTTCATCTTTTTAGTCGACAACCGCGACGACCGCTTTCTCAAAGGTTTCTTTCTGATTTCGTATGGCGTGATGATCCAATTTTCCTACGATTTGGTATTTAAACACGCATTAGAAGGCTCGCACTGGGTAGGTAACGTCAAGATGCTGCTGATGATGATCACTATCGGTTCCACCGGGGCAGGCGGCAGCCTGATCGCCACGCACAGTGACCGCAGTTCAACCGACGTGGAATCCACTGCCATTCACTCCAATGGTGAGGCAACTTTCTGTCGACTTGGCACACTTGAACGTCAGGTGCAGGGGCTGGATCGCAAACTGGACCAATGATCAAACGGGCGGGACTGGCGAACGCTTGCCTGTTGTTCGCCGGGCTGATGCTAATCATCTTGCTGTTAGCACGCTGAGTCAGTGCGCAAATGTCGCTGCAATCGGAGGCACAATCGCGCCGGGGCTGTGAGTCAGTCCGCCTCAGCACGCCCACGGGGAAACTCAGATGGCTAGACGGCGTTTGAAATCCTCTAGCCAAGTCTTGGCCATTGCCGAATAGGGCGCTTCTGGCGCAGCTGCGGCCTTCAGTTCCTGCAGCATGCGGTCACGTAGCAGCCGCAGCCGGATGGCAACACCGGCTGCGGGCGTTCCTCGTAGCTGGAGCGCGGCATCCGGCGCCTCCAATGCGTCGATCGACGTGGCCAGGTCAATGATGAGGTCGCCAAGGAATTCCATGCTACGCAGCACGCGATTGCGGTCTTGCAGCAGCTTAAGACGGTTCAATCCGTACACCTGGATTGAAACTGCACCGCGCTGTTGCTGCTCTGGGGAACCGGTTGGCACGATCAAACCCGTGGGGTGCGCGGGATCAACGCTGTACAGCAGATGAGCGGTTGGATCGTCATTGCAGGGGTTGAGGAGCAATGGCTGTTCCCGGGAGAAGTCCGTACCTTCCGCGGTAGTTCTTACCCCACCAGCGGCCAAGGGAAAGCTGTTTTTCTTTCCTGCTTGGGTCAACGTCGGAGAGGTGCTGGCGGCCAAAACGGCCAAGCTTGAGGACGCCTCCACAATTACCTGACCGCGCTTGCGATTGCAGTCGATGCATGATGGCAGCAGATTTTCCCATTGCATGGCGATCCACCAGTAACCGCCATGCGTTGCAGCCTCGGTGACACCCCCCTTGGGCCGATAATGCTCGATATCGACCGGTGCCGAGGCGGCATAATAGGTCTCACAGTAAGCACACTTGCCGTGAAACATTTTTTCCAAAGCACGGCGGACATCATCCCCCTTGTAGGCCGTGTACTCGAAACTCTTCTTTTTTTTGCCAACCGGCGCGGGCGCGGCGCGGTGCACGCGTACCCGCGCAAGTTCATCGCTACCGGCGGCTCCAAGTTGAAGGGAGGCGGGAGCAGGAGCACGCTGGACCTGACGCATGATCACAAGCCCTCCAATGCGGCGAGGATTTCGTCCTTGGCTTTACGCCGTAACGCATGCAATGCCTCACTGCTCGCGGCGCGTCGCCGGGCCAGGTACTCGGCGACAGCCTGCTGCACGAGCCGATGTGCCTCGCTTGAGCCGATGGGCAGGGCACCGTTTATGTCGCGTTGGAAGCCGCTCAACATCTGCTGATCATCGATACTTAAAAGTTCGCCACGGCTACGCTTGGCCATCAAGTCGGCAACATTGGCCAGATGGCGATCGGTGTATGCATCGTCGGTGGAGAGCATCTGGAAGAAATCCGAAGTGAGTAGCTGTTCGAGACGAAGCTCCGCCACCGGCGGAAGGCCAGCGATGCTTTCGATGGCCATCGGGAATTGACTGTCCAGTCGAGCCTCCGAAGTTGCGATGCGCTGCACCACTGCGACTTCACCGTCTGCCATGCCGCGCAAGCACAACGGGTCATGCGTGGTCACTATGAAGGTCATGTTCGGCAGGGCTGCGCGCAGGCGGGACATTACCTGTACCTTCCAGCGAGGATGCAAATGGGCCTCGATTTCATCAATCAAGACTACCCCGCGTGCTGCCTGGAAACTTTCGAATCCAGGATAAACTGTTGGACTCATCAGCCCTTTGAGGATGTCGCAGACCATTGCCAGCATCGACCGATAGCCAGAGGACACGGCGTGAAGCGGTGTGTGGTTGAAGCGTGTTGAACCATCCAATTCGGTCACGGTGGTGACCATGCACAATGCGCCGGTGACCGGCATGCGTTGAATGACATCGAACTCACCATCGATTGCCAGTACATCGCGCAGTGTGCGAATCACCATGTCGAAGCGATCTTGTTGAAGCCTGCTTAGCCAGGGCTCGGGATTGGAGAGCGGATGGCCGTCAAACAGGCTGCGCACATGGGTATGTGCAGTCGCACGATGGCTGGTCCGACCGTATCGACGAAAAGCACCGTAGGCAAAGACAGGGACCTGCTGGTTGCCCAGATCGCTGTCGTGGGTGGGCTGTTGCCGGTCGATGCCCAATTGAACCCAGCGTTGGTTGGTCAGTTCGATTCGAACGTGGGCATTCGCCCTCTCCCCTGACTGTTCAACGCCGAGCTGAGTAGGGTCAATTACCATGTCAGCCCAGGGTACATTGAGTGCGCTGCGTACCGCCTTAGGGACGAGGGTCAAGGCGATGGCTTCCAGAATGGAACTTTTTCCGGTGGCGTTTTCACCCAGAATGACCAACGAGGGAGCCAGTGTTCCATGGTGCTCCGCGGGGATCGCCAATGGCTCGTTAAGCCTGAGATCCAGACGTTCAATAGCTTTGAAGTTCCGAATTTGAATAGCAATCACGGCATCCTTTGCCGGGGGCAGGCGCCGGACTTGCGTGCCATGGGCGCGAAGATACGCATCCTCACGCTGCAGCAGGTGTCGCGCCTGATCCAATAGCACCGCGGCATCGGGGGTCGCAGCCCATTTGTAAAGGGCAGGACGCACGCGCTCGACAGCTAATTTCCGCCCGATGCCTTTGATCGACAGATGTTCGAGCAGGCGCCGGAGCAGCAAATACCACGTACCCCCGAACTCCAGGCTCTTGAAATCAACCAGCTGGTCAATGTTCTTGCACTGTCCTGAAGCCGCACACGTGTAAAGTGCTTCCAAGCGCCTTTGATAGACCTGATATCGCTGATCGCGGCGCTCCGAGCGGTTGAGATCGAAGATCGCAATGGTTTCCTCGCCACGGATTGTGCCTGCCAGCAATTCACCGTTGAGTGTAGGGATCAGGTGCTTGGCAAATTGTCGCTCCTGTGTTGGATCCAGCAGCAAGGGCTCCTCTTCGGGCAAGCCAAAATGCCAAAGCCCATCGCCGCTGCTGACATACTCTTGGACTTGGTTCACTGCTGGTGGCCGGCAGCGTGCTCTGCGAACTGGAAACTGCGGCTCAATCGGCGTGCAGCCGCGACAGATGGGCAGCAGGTTCTGCCACGCATCGGCAAGCCAGAGGTAATAAAGATGCGCGTCACTGGAGCGCGCAACTGGCAGCGCGTTACCTGGCGGACGGAAGCGATGAATGACCAGCGTAGCGCTGGCTTCACAGAAAACGCAGCGCTGTCCGCTCATGTCGGCCAGCGCTTCCAGCAGGTGCGGCTCTTCCGGGCTAAATCCGATGGCCGGCACGCTGGTTTGCGCCCGTCGCTGAGGCTCCAGCTGCCAAAACTCCAGCATCGCTTTTCGCGACGCCTGGGCTTGGGGGGAGCTGAGAGCGGCTGGAGGAGTCATGGGGCGGTCAACGTACTGCATGGTCGACCTCCAATACCGGGGAGAGGAGGGTGCTGGTCCGATTGAGACGACGCGCAGCGTGAGCGACCTCCTCGATGCGCCATGGTTGCATATCTCCGTCAGTGGTTGCCCGGCTGACAGCACACGCACGCATGTAGGTGCAAAAATGCTGAACCGGGTGTTTTTCGGCAAGTTCGAGAATCGCACGGTAGGTGATCTCAGAAGATTGCTCTTGGAGCATGCCGAAAAGGCGTTCGCGCGCGTCCTGAGCATCATCACGTACCGTTGGGGAATACACCCCGCCTCCGGCCCGATTAAGGTCGTTCTTCACTCGGATGACGCTGTGCATCAGGAGGTACAGCTCTTTCAGGTAAGTTGGACTGTTGAAGCCGCCAATGCTCAGGACTGCATCACGTCGACCTCCCAATAGCTCTACGCTGAAGGTCTCGCCGAAGCGCTCGGCAGCAGCTCGGGATAACTTTCTCAGGGCTGTTTTCAATGCCGGAAGCGACAATGTCGGGTCGGCGTCGGTACGGACCGCGTACCAAATGGGCAATTGGTCGCCCGGCGTCGCAGGGTTGCTGATCTTGTCAAACGCCAGCCCGGCGATCTCGGCCGCTGGTAAGTTGTCATTACCGATGATGCGCCGGCTGTAGCGCAGGCATTCAAGGTTCAGTACCTGATGGTTCATCAGCCATTGCTTAAGCAACGGTGCCAGCGTTGAATGCAGTACGGGCGCGTGATAGACCACATCGTGCAGGACATAGAAAGAACGCTGCTCCGGCTGGCTGGTGGACAATTCCCATTCAATTTCGCGGTAGAAGAATGCGGTCGCCTCAGGCAGGTGCTGTCGACAGAAGCTATCCAACCAGAAAGGAAAGCCATTGAGCTCAAAGAGCGCGTAGCGCAAGGCCGACTCCGCTTCCCGCGCGTCTAATTTGGCAATGTGTTCATGGTTCTGCAGTTCAATAGCGAGGCCAGTCAACCCGAACATCACCGCAGCGGGAATACTGTTCGGCTCTGCGCCTTCTGAGCGTAAAGTGGGTTGGTAGGCCCGCCAGAAAGCGATGGCTGCATCCCGATAGGCTTCGGCAACCGCCAGGCCAAACTCCGGGATCAGTGCGCTCCAATCACTGCCATCGAGCTGCGTGGACGATCCGGAGCCATCACGAATATGCTCCATCAGATGAAACTGAAAGTTACTCACCTCGCTCGGTTGTAAGCCAGGCGGGTGACGCACTAGATCGGGATCGGCTTTCAGGCGCTCGATGAAGTGCGTCCACTGAGTGTTTTCTCGCTTTTGCTGCCGTGCATGCTGACGACGGTATTTTCTTTCCTGCTCCTGAAAGCGCACCAGGGTGGGGTCTGGTATCGGATTGAGCAGTGCCTGCAAGGTTTCCTGCAAGGGTTTATGGCCATGGGTACTGGCCAGTAATTGTTCACGCCAGAGTGGTGGCTTGTCATGCTCATTGAAGATGCGATAGGCCCTCGCCAGCGCGACAAGCTGATCATCTTCTAGCGGACGCTGCCGCACCCAGCCCAACACCCTGGGGAAGCTGTCCGCATCAAATGCCCAAAAGTGCGATGAACATTCAGCCGGCCAGTCGTCCTTGAGACTCTGCCCTCCGCGTGCCCGCTGCGCGCGGCATTTCGCGATGCACCACCAGAACAATGCGTCGTTCAGGTCTGGCCACGCAGGAACCAAGGTCGTCAATGCGCCTTTGATGTCACCCAGTTCGCTACCGAACCATCGCATCGCAAGAATACTCAGGGTCGTGGAGGAAATGGCGGCTGGAGCCCGCCTAGCGACCAAGTGCTCTACGCATCGCAAGGCGATTGGCATTAACCAGTAGTGCGCTTTCGAAAGCTCGCACTCCCCACGGTCTAGATGCGGCTTTTTCTGGAGGTAAGTCAGCAAACCGCTGGCAAACGCGTGCAAGTCTTCGGTTGATGTGGGTTCTGCACATCCCGCCAAGCGGTTGACGAAATCCGTGAGGTTGCCAGCGAGTCCACTGGAGTCGTAACGCTTGTAGCCCACTGATCGGGCAAGTGTTTCCAGAATGAGGGCAATTGAGACCTTCTTTGGCGGTGCATACGCGACCAACTCAGCAAAGACCGCGCGGGGTATTTCCCCCTCGCTGCCCAGAATGGCCCGCCAAAGCTCGTAGAGGCGCTCGTTGTCCGCCAAGCATCCGATTGCGCGAACTGCAACCAGACGAGCATAGTGACCGCGTTGTGGATCCGCAGCAATACGGCCTAGCGGCGCAAGGCTCTGAGTCATCTTTCCTTGCCACACCAGGCGTCCCAAAATGAACATCACCCGGTCATTTTCGAAATGCTCTTCGATGAGCTGGAGTGTGAAGGGTTCCAGCTCGGGGGTGGCAATTCGCACGATTGCACTGTTATCCAGCCCTCTGAGCGACGCATGCGGGTCTGTGATCTGTTCAATTACCCGTTTTAGAGTTGCCTCGCGCTCAATGAGGGGCAGCGCTGCGGCGTCTCCGCCCTCTACGACGACTTCTGGGTAGTGCGCAATGACTCGCTCACGGATGCGTTCGTCGAATAAAACCAGCCAAGGCAGGAGAGGGCGCAGGCGTGCACTCAGAACCGTCAGCCCATAGCGTGAGCGAAACATCCAGTTCTCGATTTCGTTGCGATTAGTGTCGGTACCCAGTTGCTGGTGGATCCAGCGCGCGGCGAGTAATTCACGCACCTCGCGATGGCGGAAACGCACCTCTCCGTAGACCGGCTCCCCAAAAAGCCCGCTGGTAAGCAGAGCATGGAGTTCGGCCGCAGACCATTCGGGCAGCAACACCATCGGGTCGATGCCTTCACCGGTTGTTGTAGCTTGCAATCGCAGGTTAGCGACGCCAGTCAGGACTACCGCGATGGCAAGCAAATGGGCGCCGTTCCGCAGACGTGTGAGCGTTAGCGAAGGTGTACCCAATTCTGCCTGGATTAACTGCCGGGTAACACTTTGCTCCAGGATGTTCAGCCGACTCCCCAACACCTGATCGGTTTTCCAGGCGTGGATCAGGTCGCGCAAGTCGAACGGTAGTTGTGCCAACGTGAACAGATTACTGCGTTCCAGTTCGTGCAAGAACGTCGAGCTATTCGGCACTTCGCTGCACTCAGCGAAAGTCCGGATGTCCTCGGCCGATAACGCGGTCATTTGGTAAACGTTGAGTGTGGGAAGAGGCTCTCCGTTGGTGTGCGCGGTAAACCGTTGTGAAGTGACTTGGTCTGCGATCAGGCTGACACTGGGCTCTTCTTGTTCACCCTCAAGCGTGATCATGTCAGCGTGAAACGGCAGAATTGCTTCAAGCAGTGTACGGTCTCGCTGCGGGCGCCAGGCATACGGGCGGCTCGATACATAAATGTGCGCGCGATTGCAAGCCAATCCCACTCGACTGGCAAAATTGCGCAGTGCTTGTTCGAATACCCGCGCCGCTGTGAGGCGAATTTCATCCACAGAATCGAGGAAGAACCAACCTTCATCGGAACTTGCTAGCCAGCTGATGAATGCCTCTGCCGACCCTACTTCGAAAGCCTGCTCAAATTGCTCCGAGAGGTCTTCGATACGGATAAAAAACGCAGCTTTACCCTGGTCTTTCAGTCGCCGTGCGGCCCCTTCCAACTCGTAGGTTTTCCCGGCACCAGCTTCGGCGAGAATGACCACACGGTATTCGTCGAATAACTGTGCCCATGTCTTGACGTCAGACGAAGCGCTTGCGAGCAACAGTTCTCCAAGTGGAATATCGTCCTTCTGATAGGTTTCCGGGACAAGGCGGAAACCCCGATTGAGTGGTACCTGGGGCATATGGCATCCCTGCAATGAAGGTTCAAAATTTTCTTAGCGGTGTGCCTTATCAGTTGGCTGGCATTTCGCCGTGCGCCCGTGTGATTTTGAGGTATGAGCGCAAATGGGGCCTAGCCGCCGACTCTGCATCAAGCCCGCGAAGCTCGGTCCGACGGATTTCACCGTTCGGTAAATAAACCAGAAGGATGTCTTCGCACACCTCGTACTCCGCGTAGTGGGTAACGCCTTCATGGATCAAAGAGAACTGCTGCACCATCCGACTCCTGATGAAAATAGAAGAGCGCTAGCGTACGCTCGCTGCAACTCAACACGATTGGACCGGGCGACGCCAACAAATCAGGCCAGCCCTCGTCGCAACGCAAATGGCCACTATAGAGAGTGGTATCGCGCCCGAGAAGCTCCGCTCTGCTGCAAATCTGCTCAGCGCCAGGTGGAACGAGGCGTAACCGACCGAACTGTTCCAGGGAGGACTATGGATGGTTGCTCAACGCCCAAGGTCCGACGTGCGGGCTCACTTTTTTCCCCAAGAAGCGATTGCCGAAGTCTTTCTCACGCTTCTTCATTGCAGAGCGAAGATGAGAGCGATTTATCTCATAGTTGATCAATCTTAGCGTTCGCTCCGTCGGCGGCAGATCAGCGCCCATTTGGTCAACGGCCAGCCAGGTCCATGCACGACGGTCTGCCGAAGCGCAAAACAGTAACCATGCTCCATACGCTGATTCAGCATCAGCGGCGCTCCAGTAGACCTCCCACCAGTGACGAGCGCAGGCTTCAGTATGGCGCAGCAACGCATTGTCGCTAGAGCGTGTAGTTGGTTGATCAACAAACCCTTCTGGCCAGTTGAGATCGGTAGGCAGACGGTTGCCGCAACTAAACCCTTGCAGGCGAGCCCCACGCTGCTGCCGCCAGGCCAACGGCGAGCTCAGATCGGCTTGAATAACAGTGGACAGCCATGCGTGTCCCTGATTGGTGTAGGCACAGATGCTGAGGTCCAATAGCCCAGCGTCGGTGTTGGTTGCCTTGATATCGAGCACTGCATCCAGCAGGGCTTGCGCGGCCGGCGACGGAGGCACGCGAAACAGCAGGTGCAACAAGTCGGGGACTTCGGCTTTGCCGAGGAAGCGGGTGCTCATGTTCTGGTGTAACTGCAACCAAAGCGACGCTGCACGATTTGCATCCCGATGAAATAAGGCCTCGCAAAAAGCCAGATAGAAACCCTCATTTAAACGAACGCGGCGGAGGAAGTCAGTGGAACTGTCGGCCGTGCCACTCAACCACCGGTTGATCACTGCGGGACAGTGGTCGATGATCACAAGAAAATCGGCAGCGTCGAAGTCCTGCAGGTAGAACTGCGCACCGCGCCGGCGGGCGTCTCTGACTCGCTCAATGGTGCTGTCGATTGCGGCTTGTCGCGCCGCTACCTGGGCTTCGGAGTTCGCAGCCATCATCTGCTCAAGCGACAGATTGGCGGAGTCTAAGGATTCAGTGACCGAGAAGCAGGTGGGGGACTGCTCTCGATCTTCCAGACGCACGGACAGCGTGTACGGGGAGGGTGCACTGTCATGGGCCGTCAACTCTAGCACCGTCGAAAGTAACTCGCTAACCATATGCGAGTCTGCGGCAGTCGCTTCTCGCTGGTTCAGCGCTTGCAGCAGCAGCCATGGAGCAGTTTGCTGGCAGACCTGATCAAACGGCCAAGCAGTGGAAGCTGCCAGCACGGCCAATGAGCCCCAGTGCGAGGCTTCAACTGCGTCTTCGTGGTGCCATTGCCACTTCGATTTTCCTAAGTATTGCCCGAGGCGTGCTGCGTTCGACCGATAGGCTACCTGGAGAAGAGGGGTGCGCGCATTGCCTTCGGTAACTGCCAGCTGATGCTCCAACCAAGTCCAGTCAAGCGCACGAAGGTTGGGCTGCAGACTGAGCACGGCCAGTAGGTCATTGATGTGTTTTTCCGAGCCGAACCGGTAACGTAGCAACAGCTTACTGATTTCTCCAGGCGAGAGCGGCATGACCGCTTTCAGCATGTCGGTGTAGAACACCGGCAGTGCCGCATCAATGACCATCTCCGCTTGCCGGTAAGCAGAAAGCCCTGACATTTCCATGGTCAGTAAAAGGCTGTCGATTGCCATCTCGTCATTGTCTGTATAAGGTCTCTGGCCGCGAGCTTCAGACCGGGCCCGGCGAACGGCAGCTGCTGCGTAAGCGCTGTTCTCGGTGAACAACAGTCGCTCTCGTTGAAAGGCGGCCAGGGCCAGGTACAGTTGATCGGCCGGTCTGGCTGGCAAGGACGCGAGCTTTTCCCGCTGCTTGGCCACCAGTGCGTGCGGGGCGACGCGGGTCATCGCAGCCAGTGACCGCTCGAAAAAATGGTCGGTAGGGGTTGGCGCACGCTGGTTATCAAGCTCCAAGACCTCAATCGCTGCAAGACTGTCTGCTGCCTCGTCTTCAAATGCGGCTGGCACAGTGAAGGCGGGATCTGTCCAAAACAGCTGTGCGCGGTCGACACGCGTGCGCATGGGCAAGCTGTGATCCAGCAGCACCTGGGTGCTGTGTTGCCGCAGCAGCGGGTAAAAGCTTCGGCCCGGATCACGGAGGTAATCCTGTTCGTAATCGGCCTTGTCCAGTGATGGATTGCGCTGCGTGGCCAGGCGTTCATGCTGCTCAACACCCGACAACCAGAGCAATAACGCCGAACAGCGTGCGCCTAGTTGAGGGTTAATGCCTGGTTCGTAGCGCCAGTAGCAGATCCGGTCCGCCGCTGTCTTAAGCTCATTGGCTGTATTGAGAAAGTCGACGCCGTTGAGCAAACACAGCCACTTGAGTTCGTCCCAGATCTCACTGCGACCGCGGATCGCCAAGTTCAAGGCCGCGAGCTCAAATAGCGGGCGGGCATCAGTGAGCGGATAGCCTTCCAGCAACAGGGGAATCATGCTGAGGTGGTGTATGGCGGCCTGCGAAACCAGGGTAATGGATAAACCGAGAACCTTCAGCGGACCATCGATATCGACGCCCACCCTGTCCATGACACGTTTAGCTCGCGCGTCATCAGACTGTACGTGGCGTCGCTGTTCAGATTCAACGTCCCGCGATACTTGGCTAAGCCACGACTGGACGCGGCCCAGAATGGCAGCGCGGAGGGTCATGTCAGATCTTGACGTTGACCGCAGTGCTTCGACAGCCCACAAGCGTGCGGTCCGCTGTCCTGCCTCGCCTGGCCTTTCTATCGTACCCAGTAACGAATCCACCAAAGGCCCGGCGATGCGACGCAACTCGCTCGCATGCTGACTGGGTAGGTTTTGAGAGGACAACCATTCTGAAACTAACGCGGTAGATACCTTGACCGCCGTCGGCTGATCACGTTCGACCATAATGGAAACTGCGGCACGTAGAATCTCTGAGCGCTGATCCAATCCTGCGATGGGGTCGAGCCAAGTATAAGCTTCGTGCAAAATCCCTTCTTGACCAATCTCACCACATTCGTCGAGATGGTGTAGAAGCGCCATACCCAACGCATGTTGTACCAGCGGACCTGTGAGCTTCACCGCTGTCAGGGAAGATTCGACAAAGCGTGAGTCGAGGATATCACTCATGCGCTGGGCCACCTCGGACGGGCTAAGATCTGCGCGTCCCGTGCTGCAGGCCAAATCATTCAAGGTGTAGAGGCGAGGTGCTGTACGCTGCTGTTCGGCAACCGTTTGCAGCCACTGACGCCACTCCATCTCATTGAAGGACCGTCCCGCGCGATGACCAAAGCTGTCGCGCCCATACTCCCAGAGCAGCCGATGCACGGTCACCTGCCCAACATCGATCAAGCGCTCACCGAAACGAACCACTAGGCTAAATAACCGCGGCGTTTGCGCAAGTGGAACCAAATCCTCATGAAGAGCATCTCGATTTAGCCCCTCCGCAGCCAGGCGTTGATCCAATTCGCCGCCAGTTACGCCATCGTAGACGCCAACCTCGATGCGTTGTGGGGCAGACACCAGCGCACGCAGCCGATTAAGGGTCTGCTCATAATGATGCTGACGGGTTGTCAGCACTACTCGGACTCGCCCAGCGAACGTGGGAGTCTGCAGCAACGCGAGGAGGGCAGCCCATTTCACTGCTGGCTCCTGGTTGATGCCATCGAAGAAAACCAGCAGCGCCGGTTCATGCTCGGTCGGAAGTTCCAGCAGCCGGTCTATCCGCCGGTGCCAATGCTCGCGGTCGCGGGTCTGTGTGACCTCGAACATCCGTTCTGCCAGAAGACGTTTGATTGCCGTTTCAGAAATTTCATTAAACCCGGACATGGCGTTAGAAGGAATTACCAGGACCATTGGCAACGCTTCTGACTCACTGACGAGCCAGTCCAGCACCGCCCAGGTTTTACCATTGCCCTCGAGCCCCAATACAACCCCAGGTGCGTTGGTGGCGTTAGGATTTCGCCACCATTGGCCAAGGGCACTATGGCTTGCATGCCGGCGAATGGTGGTGAGACTGGCGCCGCCCGCCGCATTCTGGCCCAGGGCTGCGGTGGACACGGATGGAGAGTTCCAAAGCGCGCGTAACTTTTCAATGGCGAGGTGGCGCAATCGCTCATAGCCCGCACCCCATTGCGAGAGTTCACGTTTGAGTCGTGATAGCGTGACTGCAGCATCTCTCTGAAGCGTGGTCGCCAATACTGCAGCCGTGTCGCCGGCGTACCTGCGCACCACTTCAGGGGCGGCACTGCACAATGCGGCCAGAGCTGGGAAGCCATCGGCCTTCCAGTCGATAACAATGATCGGCACCCCGAGCTCGTCCGCTAAACCTGCAAGCTTCAGCTCTAATTGTTCAGACGCTTCGCGGGTGGCCGCGAGGATCCAGCTTTCCAGCGCAGCGTCCGTAGCCAACGCCTCCAGCACCTCACCGAGCAGTTCGCGCTCACTAAGCGGGGTGTTATCACCGTAACGCTTGCATTCGATACGCAAACGACGGTTCTGCCGACCCGAGGTTCCGGCGTCACCGCCGTGTTGAAAGCCGGTTCTTGCTACGGCAATACCGATATCTAGAAACTCACTCAGCAGTGAGGCGACCATGCGCTCAAATTGCCCAGGTGTCAGTTCACTTTGCAGAATCGTGCGCAGCTCGGCGAGATGACCTTGTGGGGTAGCGGGGCGCGCAGACATTATGGGGATAGCCTTGTTAAGGGGACTGGAAGCCTTGAGGGCATGGCCACTCATGGCATTTCCTCAGCTTATTACCAATGGCCATCACTTGGCCAGCAAGGTGTCGACTCTCTGGCACTTGCCGCGCTCGTAGGGAGGTGGTGGCACACGCTGGCGGGAATCATTTCCACTTCCGCTATGAGCGAACAAAAATTGGCTGCAAGCGCCTCGACAAGCAGGATCTGCAGGTTGCAGCTTGCTGATGGGCCAACCGGGTACTGCTGGTTATCATGGCGAATGCCTTCAACGACAACTAGAACATCCAAACATGCCAGCATCGATATCATACGCAACGCCACATCCAGCACTCTCGCACCTCTCGATCGATCAAATTTGCGAGATGCACGCCCTTTTCATGAAGGGCGCCACCGTGAGGAGCCTGTTGGCTGAGTACGGAATTGAAACCACGCAAAAGCAGCTTCAGCCGCTGCTACCTCTGCGGATCTTGAATGACCAACCATGCCCGGGTTGCGGTGCGCCGTTGCAGCAGAAATGGGCAACAAAGACATACGGTTTACCTCCGGCATCTGCAAGCCCTGTGGCCATCAGCAGCTCAGTGTTTGCACCTGTCGGTACTGCCTGCGCAAGCGACTCAAGCGTGCAAACCGAGAGTGGTCTGATAAGCGGGTGCCGTTCTCACAGCTTTGCCTCAAACACAAAATACTGCTTATGTCACTGCTGTTGAACCAGCAGGACGACATTGCGGGCGTGCGTGAAGCCAACTCGATCGGTCCTTTTGCGCCAGGCTTCTGCAGCACCGAGGGTTTCATCGGTGAGTTGTGGAATGCGGGAGCCATTGTGCTGACCCGCGCCCCCGAATGGGTAACCTCGAACTATCGCTCGGAATGGATGTATGTGCCAGAAGCGTACGGTTGGTCGAGTAATGTCAGCGCGAACACCGAAGAAGAAAAAGCGCTGACCGCCTGCGCAGAGACTCCGATACCCATCTGCAGCCTTCTGATGAACCGGAGCTGATTGCCCTCATCAGGGAATTGGCAGAACACGCTGGCTTTGCCTACCTGGAACAGCACATGGGTAAAGAGAAGCTCGAGATCAGCTCTGCGGCGGCCACGCGTAAGGTGTTGCGTTGCATGATCGAAACATTACCTTTGGCAGATATTTGCGCCATAGGGTGGCAGGCTGCCAAAAACTGCGGCAGAGCCTACACCAATAAGGTTGCTACTAGCCGAAAACATGCTGCCAACATGCTGCCCGGGCAAATGACTCGCGTTGCCGAGTCCCGAGCACTGAAATCCGACACCTGGAAAGTCGACCGAGCATTCAACCGTGTTTCTCGTATCGAGCGTGTGCTCCATGATGAACTCTTCGGCGGCCAGGACACCTTTTTCAACTGGCCGCTGGATCGCTACTGCGAAGAAGTCGTCTTGCCTCGACTGCAGAGTGGGCGGAAAGTCACACCCAGTAGAGTTCCGTCACAGACTTGCTCGCCTGTTACCGTACTGAAGGGGTGATAGTTTTTCGCGGCAATACGCTAAGGCTGGTGAAGCTACTCAAACTGCCAGCAGGTATTCGTTTCGATCAGTCAGAACTAGCAATCGCAGCCGCCATAGGTGACCAAGGGCTTGTGCTGACCAGTCCTTTCGCTTAGCGTGTCCATACAGAGATACGGGAGTTGGAGTCATCCATGTCTGTCGCTGAGTCTATTGCTAAACGGGTCAAGCGCATGAGCAGAGGCAGACCTTTTACCAAAGCTCTTTTTGCAGAGGAGGGGTCTCGCACTTCGGTTAATAAAGCACTGTCTCGAATGGCGCGCAGCGGCTTATTAGAACGCGTGGCTCGCGGCATTTACATGCGACCTAAGATAAGTGAGTACACTGGCAGGAAAGTTCGAGCTAATCCGATAACGGTCATGGAAACGGTTGTAAAGGCTAGCGGCGAGACAATTCAGATTCATGGCGTGGAAGCTGTACGAAGACTGGGACTTAGCACTCAGATGCAGGTTCTACCAACTTACTACACCAGCGGGTCGACACGAGAAATCAAGATGGGTAACGCGGTAGTTCGGCTGCGTCATTCGTCGTGGCAACGCCTCCAGCAAGCTGGGACCCAAGCGGGTTTAGCCTTGACTGCGCTGTTTTATCTTGGGAAAGAAGGAGTGACTGACCAAGTCACCGGTAAGATCCTTTGCTTGCTTAGCGCTGAGGAATACAGCAAGCTCATGGCCTGCAAGATGCCCAAGTGGATGCGTAAGGTATTGGCAGGATTTTCACGGGAATAATCAGCCACTAAAGCGGTCACAGCGTTTCAGTGCATTTACCAGGCTTTGCTCACCGCATTTTTCTGTGGGTCCTGCCAATAATCCTACTGGTTCGACATCCCGACCAGCAGCTACTGCTTTCGAAAGAAATCTTCCACTACGGCACGCATAGGATTCAGATTCTAAGATGGATTTGGCCTCTTGAATAAATTGCGCTTGGAGCTTCCATTTCGAGGTTTTGATCTTACGCCGCCCTTTCATAATATCTATCTCATCGCGGATCCCGACACAGGTTCCACAAATTCATGGAACACTCTCTGTCCTGCTTATCTCGTCTCCAAGGACCGACTAGCGCTGGAGGTCACGCTCAGCCGAAAACAGAATGTTGTAGGGGGCCAAATTCTTATCAAGATCGTCTCTCAGCGAGTAAATGGTCCCGCTTGCCACTTGATATACGAGAACGTTTGATCCGTCCTGGGGATCGGCCGCGATCCCTGCCATCGTCAGTGGCTCCATTAGCCAGGTTGATTGCTTATTGACGTGGGGAGGGGTTACCAACTGAACTTGTTCAACCCACACTTGATCCGACTGCGCATCGATGAAGTGCTTGAGTTCATGTGCATGGTACATCATCAGCATGCTTGCAAAATTTTCGCGCCCCGATTTATGCACAATCTGCATATAAAACCACGGCATTATCAGTTCCTGCTCAACGAAGCTCCACACCCTCTGCCCGGCGGGTGACGCGGGCTCGTCTGGCAGGTCGAACGCAATTTCCGCTCGCGGATAGGTAGTGAACATGGCAATCCCCCTAAAATGAACACTATAGATTGTAGCCCTATAGGATGCGATAGCGCTTCATCGTTCCTTTTGCGGGAACGTAAATTTGGAACTCAGTATCGCGTTCGGCCTTGCGCTCAAAAAGGTTCGAAACAGTAGAAATCTCACGCAAGAGGATTTCTCTACCGTGAGCAGCCGCACGTATCTCAGCTCGCTGGAACGAGGCCTGAAAAGCCCTACGCTGGAGAAAATCAATCAGCTAGCAGGAACGCTCGACGTACACCCGCTCACCATCCTCGTAGCCACATACGTCGCGCGGGATGCCGACCTGGACGTTGAGGGTCTTTTTCAGACAATCAAAGATGAATTGGCCGAGATGAGCTCTTTCCAGGACCTCGTTCAATGATGCGCTAGCGCCTATCGCTGAACCTGGGATGAGTGAGCCATGCTATCGCTAGGCATGGCGTTCTTTGAGGGTTCGGCGTGAGCAAAGGGGCAGGGCAGTAGTACATCTTTGGTTACCACCAGAGTGAGAGGCATAAGATTTCCCGGATGTGTGCCGGGATACACTGTTGACGAGCCTTGCCTGTTCCACCGGGAAAGGTGTCACTTGGTACTAAGAAAACCGCCTGGGTGTCTGCAGGTTTATCAAGCCATTCCTCGGCTAGCTACTGACTGCCAAGGATGGCATTTGCGTGTTAGAGAACCTTAGCGAGCTCGAAGGCCAGAGCACACTTTTCCGCAGTCGCGAGCAGATTACGAACAATTTCGTCGGAGCTGTGTTTGTAGTGCTTAGCGATGCAGACTGGCTCGAACCAATTCCAAGGGCAGGGTGGAGACATGGCAGACGCCAAAATCAAAAAGGTTAATTCTGACCAGGTATTACACGCAGTCTCCGAGCTAAAAAAGCAAGGGCTTGCGGTATCAGTTAGAGCTGTACGTGCGCAAATCGGCAGCGGTTCACTGACAACGATTTCTAGGCTGCTCAAGGATATTTCTTCTGCGCAAAAGCCTGATACATCCCCAGAGGAACGGCTTAGACAATTTCCCGATCGAGTCAGAGATTTGTGTCAGTCGACAGTCGTTGCAATGGCTGAGGCCGCAAGGGCCTTAACCGCCCAGGAGCGGCGTAAGCTTCAAGTGTTGGAGGATCGGCTTCAATCCCGGTGGGCTGCAAATGTCAAAGACAAAATCAGGGCTTTGAGAAGATTAGAGGTTGAGAGTAAAAGCAACGAGGAATTGCGAGCCGAGCTCAAACGGGCGAACGAAAAAATCTGGAGTGATCAAGAACTCATTAACAAGCTAACTGCGCGTGTAGCAAAAGCTGAATCTGAAAACGAACAGCTGCGGGAGCTCAAAATGAAGCTGGAGGAACGCAGAGACAACCTTGAAAGGCAATTCGAACACTTCGAGCAACATGCTCTGCAGCAGCGGCGCGCAGAAAGCCAAATGCATCTCCTTAAGGTCACAAAGCTCGAGCAGGACTTGGCGTACAGTCAGGCTCGTGTGATGGATTTATCGTTGCAGATCGTAGAAGCGTCGAAGCGTGATAGGTAGGTGCGAGGCCCGCTGGAAGGAAACATGAGGCTGTCGCGAAATGAGGCGACTAGCCCTAAGCGTTGTTTCACAAGGGCTCTAGCCGATGCCCTGCCAATTTAAGCGACTTTTCTTGGGATAGTCGCTAGATTAAACATTATTTTTGTGGATTGTCGCCTTATTAAGCATCAACAACAACGAATACCATTTTGTCGAGGATATCTCCCATACGAAGGTAGTTCGGCTGTCATGAAATTAGTCCAAAGTTAGATCAGTAGATTTATTGGCCCTATCTCCGCCCCCGATGGGCGGTCTACCCAGTTGTGGTCGCTAACCCCGGAGGCCGTGGCATGCGCCTACCTAGACAGGCAAAGACGGCGTAGCCGGACACTCGCGCTGCGGCCAAAACAGAATTCTCCGGTCTCCGCACATAACAAACCGCAATCTCCATCCCTCCTTGCTGGGCAATCTGGCTCGGTGGAAGCCTTTTTGCGCAGAGTGTTGTGTGTTGGTGGCTGCATCTGTTGTACCCACCAATAAGTGATCCGTTTCGTCCAGATTTCTCTAGGCTCTGTACGAAAAGAGATGTCGCAAACACCGCATGGAGCAAGCCAGTGAGACCATGGCGGCATAACTTTTCGCGAGCTTGTCGAAGCGAGTCACGATCCGACGGTTCTCTTTCAGCCAGCCGAACATGCGCTCGATGATGTTGCGCTGTCGGTATTTGGGCCGGTCAAACAGTCTTGGTAAGCCAGGCTTGGGCTTGCGCTTCATCGAGCGCAGCGGGATGACGGGTTGCATTCGATATTGGTCGCAGTAGCGGCGTAGCGCTTCTGCGTCGTAGCCCTTGTCGGCAAGCAGCCATTTGCAGCGCTTGCGCGGGCGGCCACGTTGGCTCGATGGAATGCTGACCTCGTCCAACAGTGGTTGTGCGTAGCTGATGTCACTGGCTTGACCGCCAGAGAGGAGAAAACGCAGCGGTGTTCCGTTGGCGTCGCATAGCATGTGGATTTTGGTTGTCAGGCCACCGCGACTGCGGCCTAGAGCATGATCGGCAGGCTCGTCAGGCCCCCTTTTTTCCCGGCGCCTGATGAGGCTCGGGTTGCGCGTACTGCGGTTGAGTCGATCATCCAGGTTTGCAGATCGATCAAGCCCTGCTCATTCAATCGCAGGTGCAGACGTTTGAGCATCTGCTCTAAAGTCCCTTGGTTTCGCCAGCCCCGAAACCGTTGATACACCGTTGACCATGGGCCGAAGCGCTCTGGCATATCTCGCCATGCAGCACCTGAGCAGAGCACCCACAGCACGCCATCGAGCATCAGCCGGTCGCTCAGTCGGGGCCGGCCTCGGCCATGGGTTTCGATGAAGAGATCGGAGACCACATCCCAGGCCTCGTCCGTGAGTTCGTAGCGCCTTGCCATCACAGAATTCCTTTCCGTTAATGGCGCGTAACTCTACAAAATCTCAGCGCTAAAGGAGCGACGATTAGGTTTCTCGGGATTTCGTACAGAGCCTAGGGCTCCCCCTGGTGGCTTCGCCTTCTGCGATGCAGGGCCCTAGGGCTACTTTTCGTTTGAAACTAAGGACGAACGACCCTCTGACAAGATGAATTTAGTAAATGCATTTTGGATTGAGCATGTACCGAGATGAAGCCTTGATGAAATTCCGTCGTTCCCGTTTCAATTGGAGGCTTCTGCCTCGATTTACTCAGTGATTTGTGCGTCAACCTTGTACTTTTTAATGCTTGAGCTTTGAATTTCGGTATGGCGTTTTGGGTTGCGTTTTATACGTCTATTGTTTTGTGGGTTTTGATCAAGATTCACCTTCGCCTATCAAAAAAGTTGCATTCACAGGGTTGACACAAAGCCAAAATGGAAGTTAAAAATGAAAAAGCATTCAACTTCGCGCTCAGGTAGATGGGTATCACCTGATGGTTTAAAGCATGTCCATCGGGGCTCTACAGGTGTACTTGTCAATTTCATAATCCTTGGTTCAAAGCTATGACCGATACTTCAGAAGATTTGTGGGGGGCGTTAAATAGCTTTACGCCGCTAGAGGAGATAGGGCGGCATAAGGTCGGAAGTGAGCGCTTTACGGTAATTAGCCTCTTCATTGATGGAAAAATATCAGCCGCTGAAGGCATAAATTTACTAGGCATAGGGAAGCAGTATTTTTATAAGTTGGTAGCAAGGTCTCGAGGGGCACGAAATTACAATAAATTAGTGCCAGGTAAGCGGGGTCGTAAAAGCGGGAGCGATAAACTTGATGCTCGCGTGGAAGCAATTATTGATAAAGCTTTTGATGATTACTATTATGGTATTTCTGCTAGCTATGCGAAGGTGTGGTCGGTATGTCAGTCAGAAGCTGATGCTCAAAAAGTTGTGCGTCCCTCTTACTATACGGTCAGGCGAAGGATTAAATCTAAGCCTCCAAGATTATTGTACGAAAGGAAATACGGAAAAGACGCAGCGGAACAAAGATACGGAGCGAGGCCTGGACATAAGAAAACCGACCGCCCACTCCAATGGGTTCAATTCGATCACACCGTCATGGACATATTGTTGGTCGACGAAAATGACCGCCAAGTCATTATTGGCAGGCCTTGGATCAGTTTGGCAATTTGTATCCATACAAGGGTGGTTCTTGGGTTCTATTTGTCTTTATTGCCACCGAGCGCTGTAAGCGTGGCAATGTTAATCGAAAATTGCGTGCTGCCAAAGAATAAGATCTTATTAGCTTTAGGGATGGAGGAAAACCTTTGGCCAGTTCACGGCTTGATGGAAACTATCCATACTGATAATGCTAAGGAATTCATATCTGATGTGCTGGTACTAAACTGCAAGCACTATGGAATTGACGTAAGGCATCGCAATGTAGGAAAAAAACATCAAGGAGGACATATCGAGAGTTTGATTGGGAAGTTCATGACAACCAAAGTGCATTTTTTGCCAGGAACAACGGGTTCAAACGTAATCGACCGGAAGTCATATAGCAGTGAAAAACGCGCATCAATGACGTTTAGTGCGCTACGCAAGTTCATGATTTATCAAGTGTGCGCATATCATGAGACCAAGCATTCTGGCATCGGGAAAAGCCCTATTGAAGCTTGGAATGATTATTACCGAGATGGGGTGGAACCAAAAAGCATTCCAGAAAAAGACCATGATGGTTTTCGCTTTAGCTTTTATCCAGAGTTTGCCGCAAAACAAGTAGTTCCGCAAGGGATAGAGTTATTCCGACGGTTTTATTATGCTCCTGCACTAAAAAATCATATTAGAGAGAAGGTGCTGGTTAAGTATGACCCTTACAACCTTGATGTAATAAGGGTTAAAGTGAATACAGAATGGTTCGTGGTTCCTTGTGTACGAAACTCTTCTGGCAGACATTCGCATTATGAATATTATCGGCATCAGAGGCGCATTAAGTCCATACCAAATGGCACTATGACTAGGCGTGGCAGTGAGGCAGTATATAGTGCAAATCAACTCGTGGTAAATGAAGTAAAAGCTACGACTAAGGCTAGGCGTCTGAAGAAGGAAAAAGGTCTAGAGCAGCATAATGCTTACTCCATCATTTTAGAAGGCGCGAGCAAAAAAAATAATGAAAGCGCTGAAAATTATTCGAACGTTGCCCATGTAAGTGCTAGCCAGGTTGGAGGGCGTAGAGGGCTGATTGACCATTCGATGCCTGGGATAGTCTCGAACCTGCGCTCAAACAATAGTGTAGATTACGAAGATGAGCCGACTTTGTATTGATCGTTCATTAATGAACGATTAAGTATTTTGATTTTTGCCTTAATCCAATTGTTTTTGCGAGACTATTATGTCCGATTTTTCCCACGTGCATCCCGATAGCCATAGCTATTTTTCGTTAACGGATCATGAGCGAACATTGGTGTGCTGTCAGGATATTTGGGTGCCTCATCCCTCAGTTGAAAACCTAATTGCACGTATGCATGTGATGATGCAGATGACAAATAAAATCAATGCCCCCAGTATGCTAGTAATAGGGCCTGGTGGCTCAGGTAAAACTAGCATGATTGAGGAATTGAAGAAGCGACATCGTGTTTGGGCGGAGAAAATGGTATTTGTAACAATGCATCAAAGCCCTAATGGCTATTCATTGAAGGAGTTGATACTGCAAGAAATTGGAGTAGGTGTGTCGCGTCGTGCGCGTCTGAATGAAAATATCTCGCCGGAATTGCAATACTTGATTAAAAGTCAAAATATTCGGGCCATCGTTATCGATGAGATTCATGATGCATTGACATTAACAGACTTCCAGCAGCGAATTAACTTGTCATTGTTGAAGAATTTAGCTGGCTCTAACTATGGTCTCTGTGTCTTTGCATTCGGTATCCCAGATGCCGCGCGGGTATTGAGGCGTGACGCTCAGTTGGCCCGCCGGTATGCTGTGAGGTCCCTAAAACAATGGGGGAATGATAGTGAGTTCAGAAGCTTTGTAGCATCGTACATTTTTCGCCTCCCTTTACGGAAGCCGACAAACTTCAAAGACCAGAAGTTGTTTCTAAAGATAATGGAGACGGGCCAGGGGCTGACCGATAACATTGTGAAAATTTTACAGGCGGCAGCCATGGCCGCAATCACTGATGGCTCTGAACATATTGCTCACAAGCATCTTGACAATATTGAGTATATTATGGATGACCTATGTATTGCGCTGCGCGACGTCGACCAGCTTGAGCGTGAGGGCGGTTTCGCATGAATAGTAGCTCCCGTATTTCCAAGGCAATTAAAGTTCTCCAAGGACAATGCAAGATTGAATATTCGTTCCCTGAATTGACGAATACCATAGCAGAGCTAATACGAAATACAAACATCACTGCTAAGGGTGTAGTCGTTCACCTAGAGGGCGAACCTGGTTGTGGCTTGTCCGCCAGTCTTGAACATGTGGTAAATAAATTTGGTGTAGAGGCAACTAAGGTCAATTATAATTTTAGCTTCGGCAAGCTATCTTTATTGGATAATTTCGCTATTTCTTTGGCAATAAGATCCCCCTACGAGCACCTGAAAAAAGCTCCCTTATATATGGATCAGTACATAAATGAGGTAGGGTTAAAGCTAGTAGTAATTGATGACTTGGAGCGCTTCGAAATCACACATGATAACTCATTGGCTGAATGCTTGGTCGCTATATCGGAAGTCGGAAATGGTCTAGTTGTTCTATATACAACGCACTATCGGCCGCTGGCAAGAAAGATAGAAAAAATTATGAAAGGAAGGGTGAATTTATTTAGAGTTAGAATGTCGCTCGAGTCATCTGATCTTTCCAATGTCGCATTTAAGTTTTTAATCGCTGCGAATGGTGAAACTAGACAAAGTATTAAGTTTTCTGAATGTGCACTTGAACACATCGAGCAGCAAGCATGCCGGCTCGATGAGTTTGTAAAGACCTTAGAGGTGGCTTACGCATATGCGACTTTAAGAAATGATAGCCTACTCAAATTTTCAGGTGCTGAAGAAGAGCTTTCAATTCAAGGAAGTCAGTATGTTGAAGTCCGGGCTATGCTCGAATGCTAAAATGATAGCCGGTGAATCTCTTTCATCTTGGAGTTATCGGCTATGTCAAATCCCAGAAGTGCAGCAGTATATACTGCACAATGCTGGGGGTTATGGACGTGGTCCACGATTATTTTTGTCACTTTTCGAATTTGAAAAGCGTGAAGCTCACTGCGACTTAGATTTTATAAGCCCGGACCATAAATGGAAGGTTCTGCCATTGATTATGGGGTCAGATTTAGAAAGATTCGTCAAGCCTGTTAATGTCGCGCCGATGATACCTTGGGGATTTCGGCGATCTTATTGCGAAGATTGCATGCGTGAAAATCTTCGATCTAATTGTTCTTTGATGCTCAAGATTGCCTGGCGATACGTATCAAAACCATTTTGTGAATTGCATGATGTGTTGCTTAAGGATGTCCCGCGACAGATAGGTGCCGCGTTGGATGCGCCTCGGGCCATATTTAAATGGAATCATAGTATTGAGAGTAAGAATCTCGGACATGCAGAATATGTTAACAACTGGGCCGATTTGCTTAAAACCGCATGTCGTGTTCAGAAGAAACTCGTAAAATTACGTAATCTTCAGCAGGATCGTTGCATTTATCTCTTTGATAACACAATAATGAGCCTTATGCGGGCTCTTCTTACACCAGGCATGGATTTGTATCGTCATTCCGGTAGTAACAGACTGCTAGATATTGTGTCCAGTGAAGGTGAGACGCTATACCTTAGCTGCTACTTGCAGCCGTTTAGGGCTTCTGCAGCTTGTCGCGCGCGCGCGCTTTTTTTTATTGGAATATTGCTAGGGTGGGTTAGTCAAAAGGAGGCCTTTAAGTCACTTCGTGGCGATCCTTGGGAATCAGATACGCCGGAAAAAATATGGGGGAGCGTGTATAAATTTGATAAAGAGCTTTATTATTGGCTTAGAAATAGCTTGATCAGATTCCAGACAAGCGCCCTAAGTATTTGCACTCCACAGTTCGCATAAGTATTTCATGTACACTTATATAGTTCCGATTTACGTTACCCTGGGTTTTTACGTCAAGGTGTCGGGTCAGTTCAAGAGGCAACATCCGTTTTTATGTTATGTAGTTGACGCGCGCAGCTGCAAAATAGTAGGCCATGCTTTTTCGGTCGGTAAGCCCACGATCAATCTCTATGGTAGAGCAATGCTGGGCGTGCGCGCGGAACAGTTGACTCATTCCTCTGACTCCGCTCACACCTCTCATTCGTGTGAATTGTTGCGAATTCGCGGTCCTAGTTTTGTTGGTTCTCTAGCTGACGTTTTTTGTGATGTTGATAAGCCAGTGATGATATCAAAGATACGTAGATCGCGGAATTTGACATTGATTTCTGAGACGATGTTGGCATCTTTGTTGATGCACCATATTTACGAAGCCTTTTCCGATATTTTCATGGCACAAGCAGCAACGATGTCTATTGAGGTCGCTACTCTAAATGCTTTATTAAACCAAGCACTTAGTCGCTGCAATCGATCATTAGATGATTTCCCGCACTGGATCACATTGAGGTAGCGGGTAAGTTTTGCCAAACTACTATTCCAAGCTAATGGAATAGTAGTGTGGTGGGAGAATTGATGTCCTAATTTCCGCCAGCAAAAGCTGTGCAAAAAGAAGGTGCGCTCTCATACTTAGTCTCCATCCTATAAGCTCAATTCTAAGTTGGTCCGTACTCAAACGAACTACCACTATATTTTAAGTCTGAACGGGAGAGCCGGCGCTGCTCGAGGCTAGATTAGGAGTGGCGCAGAGATAGATTCCAAGGCTGATCGTGGTTTCAAATGTGGATTTGCTTTGCGAGACACTGTGCCGCCTAAGGTGGCATTGAAGGCCAAGGTCGAGAGCTCTAGGTGCATGTGGGATTCGTGTTTTTTTGTTACGATCACCGCCACCGAAATGATTTTCTTCACTTGGCAAAAAAAACTTCATTTTTGAGGTTTTCCTACACTTTTTCTTCATTCGCGTGAACCAACGCGACGTATTCCAAGCCACGTTCCAGTGGCTTCGACACTGTCCCTGCGGTTCAACGCTTTTACAGTAGGCTGTCCATGAACGATCAAAAAAGCCCCCCTAGTGTCCATTCGAAAGCAGTCGTTTTCCACTCCTGCTACGACACTGTGCTCAGAAAGGTGGACGCACGATACGATATACGCGGTTACGTTTTGGCTCAGATGGTCAAGCTTTGCCTCCAGAGCCGCGGTACGCTCCCGCTCGCGTACCGCAGCTTTTATGCGCAGTACGCTCAAGCCGAGGCGATTGCGTTCTTGGAAGCGTGTGTTACCCACTTGTTATTCGGCCCGGCTGGTCGCCTTTCACCACAGGAGTATCACTACCAGAGAGATGCATACCAAAACCCGGGCTAGCCCGTAGCCCGATCAGCAGCATTCTGATGCTCACGTGTAAACGCCGTACTCAAGACGGTAGAGGAAGGCCCATACCTCCATATAGCTTTCATGACTCCAAAGCAAGGTGCATGGGGTGTGGTTGCCAAGACCAAGCGCAGGGCTGATCATCCAACGCTGTGCCAGTTCTCCTTTGCCGAGCACCTCCATTGCTTTTCGAAAAATTTGCGCCTTCCTTGTTAAAAAAGCCCCATGAGCAGAGGTCCAGCAGCTGATTGAGGGCTGGTCGCTAATTCCGTGGATCGTGATACTGTTCATGACAAGTGTTCCAAAGGCAAATGTCGAGAGACTTTGATGACACTATGACCTCAGGCGGGGGTTGCACGCCACCGATCTTGTAGGTAAGCGCAGCGACTGCGGACTGCTATGTCAACATACCCTGAGTTTATCGAGTTGCGGGGGAGTGTCGCCTGAGGCCAGTCGGTCATGCCGCTAAACCCGCCCCTGAAAGCCCCGTCTGAATGGCGTCCATAGAGCGCAGCCGCCACGCCTGCCCACGCCTGCAGTGTGGGGAACGGGCTGAACATCGCTGGCTTCAACACGGGGACCGCACCAGATTCGTGGGTTGGTGGTATGACTTCAAGCTCCATCGGCGGCGCACAGTCCTGCATCGCCTCTTCCGAGCTATCATTGCACTTATCGCGGCGAAGATAGCGGTCGCTGCGGCATACAGCCTGGTGTGGGTAGGGCCAGCATGGCGCGTCCGGTGAAGCGTGCTAACAGTCTGCGCCTCATCGACGACACGCGGCTCGGCGTGTCCCTGGATGAAACCTGCGAGCAGGCCAGCGTCGAGGCGCTGTGGCAGGTGTTCGCCGTGCCCGGCCAGGCCCTGCCGGAGTTCGCCGCGCTGGCACTGGATGTCGAGGATTGCCTGCCGGCCGCGCTGCTGCGGGAAAGCCCTTTCCTTCAGCATGAGGTGTTCAACCGCTATCACTCGGAAACCGAGCTGATGCGCTACCTGCGCCGCCTGGCCGACAAGGACCTGGCCCTGGACCGCACCATGATCCCGCTGGGCTCCTGCACCATGAAGCTCAACGCCGCCAGCGAGATGATCCCGGTCACCTGGCCGGAATTCGGCGCCCTGCACCCGTTCGCCCCGGCGGAACAGGCGAGGGGTTACCGGCAACTGACTGACGAGCTGGAAGCCATGCTCTGTGCCGCCACCGGTTACGACGCCGTGTCGCTGCAGCCCAACGCCGGCTCCCAGGGCGAGTACGCCGGCCTGCTGGCGATCCGTGCCTATCACGCCAGCCGAGGCGAGGGCGGGCGCGATGTATGCCTGATCCCGTCGTCGGCCCACGGCACCAACCCGGCCACGGGGCAGATGGCCGGGCTGCGGGTGGTGGTCGTCGCCTGCGATGCCCGCGGCAACGTCGATGTCGCCGACCTGCAGGCCAAGGCCGAACAGCATCGTGAACGCCTGGCCGCGTTGATGATCACCTATCCCTCGACCCACGGTGTGTTCGAAGACGGTATCACGCGGATCTGCGAGATCGTCCATGAACATGGCGGTCAGGTGTACATCGACGGCGCCAACATGAATGCCATGGTCGGCCTATGTGCGCCAGGTAAGTTCGGTGGCGATGTTTCCCACCTGAACCTGCACAAGACGTTCTGCATTCCCCATGGTGGTGGCGGCCCGGGCGTCGGGCCGATCGGGGTCAAGGCGCACCTGGCGCCTTTCCTGCCGGGTGCTGGCAAGACCGGGGCAGTGAGTGCGGCGCCGTTTGGTAGCGCGAGCATTCTGCCGATCACCTGGATGTACATCCGCATGATGGGCGGAGCGGGCCTCAAACGCGCCTCGCAGGTGGCGATCCTCAGCGCCAACTACGTGGCCCGGCGCCTGGAGGAGCATTACCCGGTGCTCTACACGGGCGAGAACGGCCTGGTGGCCCATGAGTGCATCCTCGATCTGCGTCCGCTCAAGGAGAGCAGCGGAATCGGTGTCGAGGACGTGGCCAAGCGCCTGATCGACTATGGCTTCCATGCGCCGACCATGTCATTCCCGGTGGCCGGGACTTTGATGGTAGAGCCGACCGAGAGTGAGTCAAAGGAAGAGCTGGACCGCTTCTGCGAGGCCATGATCGCAATCCGCGAGGAAATCTGTGCGGTGGAGACCGGTGGGCTCGACAAGCAGGACAACCCGTTGCGCAACGCCCCGCATACAGCGGCTGAGCTGACTGGTGAATGGACGCATACCTATAGTCGCGAGCTGGCGGTGTACCCATTGTCGAGCCTGCGCGAGAGCAAGTACTGGCCGCCGGTGGGGCGCGTGGACAACGTCTACGGCGACCGCAATCTGGCGTGTGCCTGTCCGCCGGTGTCGAACTATCAGGATGCCTGAGTGATCTTTCGCCCCCTGTCGCTGACTTGCCAGCGATAGGGGGGCGAAAACCTGGCTATAAAACCCGAACAACAAGGAATTTCCCATGTTCCACAAAAGCCTCACCCTGTCTGATTTCGACCCTGCACTGTTTGACGCCATCCGTCGCGAGACGCAGCGCCAGAAAGACCATATCGAGCTGATCGCCTCGGAAAACTACACCAGCCCCCAAGTGATGCAGGCCCAGGGGACCGAACTGACCAACAAGTACGCCGAAGGCTACCCGGGCAAGCGTTACTATGGAGGCTGCGAGCACGTCGATGTGATCGAGCAACTGGCCATCGACCGTGCCAAGCAATTGTTCGGCGCCGGCTACGCCAACGTTCAGCCACACTCCGGCTCTCAGGCCAATGCCGCCGTGTACCTGGCCTTGCTGCAACCTGGCGACACTATCCTCGGCATGAGCCTGGCCCACGGCGGTCACCTGACCCACGGCGCCAAGGTCTCGTCCTCCGGCAAGCTTTACAACGCCGTGCAATACGGCATCGACGCCAATGGCCTGATCGACTACGACGAAGTCGAGCGCCTGGCTGTCGAGCACCAGCCAAAGATGATCGTCGCCGGCTTCTCCGCTTATTCGCGAACACTGGACTTCCCACGTTTTCGCCAGATCGCCGACAAGGTCGGCGGCTGGCTATTCGTCGACATGGCCCATGTCGCCGGCTTGGTCGCCGCAGGCCTGTATCCAAACCCGCTGCCATACGCCGACGTGGTCACCACCACCACCCACAAGACCCTGCGCGGCCCCCGTGGCGGCCTGATCCTGACCAAGGGCGAGCCAGAGCTGGAGAAGAAGCTCAACTCGGCGGTATTCCCCGGCGGCCAGGGCGGCCCGCTGATGCATGTGATCGCGGCCAAGCAGTGTGCTTCAAGGAAGCCCTCGACCCCAGCTTCAAGGACTATCAGGCCCAGGTGATCATGAACGCCCAGGCCATGGCACAGATCTTCATCCAGCGTGGCTATGACGTGGACTCCGGTGGCACCAACAACCACTTGTTCCTGGTCAGCCTGATCCGTCAGGGCATCACCGGCAAGGACGCCGATGCTGCCCTCAGCCGTGCCCATATCACCGTGAACAAAAATGCGGTACCCAACGACCCGCAGTCACCGTTCGTGACCTCGGGCCTGCGTATTGGCACCCCGGCGGTCACCACCCGCGGCTTCCGGGAGGCGGAATGCCGTGCACTGGCGACGTGGGTGTGCGACATCCTCGACCACCTCGGCAATGCCCAGATCGAGGCCCACGTGGCGAAGCAAGTCGCGGGGCTGTGCGCGATGTTCCCGGTCTACCCAGCCTGATCCATCGAGACGGCCAGCAGCACGCTGGCCGTCGTCTCTACCGAATGCCTGGAGTCACCCCATGTCCACTGAAACACTACAAAAGACACCGTTGCACGCTCTGCACCTGGAATTGGGTGCGCGCATGGTGCCGTTTGCCGGCTACGCGATGCCGGTCCAGTATCCGCTGGGCGTACTCAAGGAACACCTGCACACCCGCGAGCAGGCCGGCCTGTTCGACGTCTCCCATATGGGCCAGATCTGCCTGCGCGGCGTGGATGCCGGCAAGGCGCTGGAGCGCCTGGTGCCGGTGGATATCGTCGACCTGCCGGTGGGTATGCAGCGTTACGCGCTGTTCACCAGCGCCGACGGGGGCATCCTCGACGACCTGATGGTCGCGCGGCTGGCGGATGACGAGCTGTTCCTGGTGGTCAACGCCGCCTGCAAGGAACAGGACTTGCGTCATCTGCAGCAGCACCTGGAAGGCCTTTGCGAAGTGGAATCGCTGTTCGACAGCCGAGCCTTGCTCGCCCTGCAGGGGCCGGCGGCGGCGCGGGTGCTGGCGCGCCTGGCGCCGGAAGTGACCGGCATGACCTTCATGCAGTTCGCGCCGCTACGCCTGCTGGGTGTCGATTGCTATGTCAGCCGCTCGGGGTATACCGGCGAGGACGGCTATGAAATCTCGGTGCCGGTCGAGGCGGCGCTGATGCTGGCCCGCTCGCTGCTGGCCGAGCCCGAGGTGGCGGCCATCGGCCTCGGTGCGCGCGACTCGCTGCGCCTGGAGGCGGGGCTGTGCCTGTATGGCCACGATATGGAAACCCGCACCACGCCGATCGAGGCCAGCCTAGCTTGGGCGATTTCCAAGGTACGACGTGCCGATGGCGAACGTGCCGGCGGCTTCCCCGGTGCCGAGCAGATCTTCGCCCAGCAGCGCGATGGCGTGGCCAGCAAGCGCGTCGGCCTGCTGCCGAAGGAGCGGGTGCCGGTGCGCGAGGGCACGCTGACCGTCAATGCCCGCGAGGAGGTGATCGGCCACGTTACCAGCGGCGGTTTTGGCCCGAGCCTGGGCGGGCCACTGGCCATGGGTTACGTGCAGAGCGAGCAGGCGGCGCTGGACAGCGAAGTCTTCGCCCAGGTGCGCGGCAAGCTGGTGCCGATGCAGGTAGTGCGGACGCCGTTCGTTGCGCAGCGTTACTACCGTGGCTGAGGTCATGGCTGTGCAGACAGGGGTGAAGCTGCGTGGCGCCGACAAGGTGGCGCGGATTCCGGTGAAGATCCTGCCCACCGAGGATGTGCCACGCAAACCGGACTGGATCCGCGTGGAGATCGCCGCCTCGCCCGAGGTGGCACGAATCAAGGCGTTGCTGCGTAAGCACAAGCTGCACAGCGTCTGCGAGGAAGCCTCGTGTCCAAACCTGGGGGAGTGTTTCTCCGGGGGCACGGCGACCTTCATGATCATGGGCGATATCTGTACGCGGCGCTGTCCGTTCTGCGATGTCGGGCACGGTCGGCCCAGGCCGCTGGATGTGGACGAGCCGCGTAACCTGGCCACCGCGATTGCCGATTTGCGCCTGAAATACGTGGTGATTACGTCGGTGGACCGCGACGACCTGCGCGATGGCGGTGCGGGGCATTTTGCCGAATGCATTCGCCAGATTCGTGCGAAGTGCCCTGGGATCCAGCTGGAGACGCTAGTGCCGGATTATCGTGGGCGAATGGAGGCGGCGTTGGCAATCACCGCCGAAGCGCCGCCGGATGTGTTCAACCACAACCTGGAGACGGTACCTCGCTTGTACAAAGCAGCGCGGCCGGGGTCGGACTTCGAGTGGTCTCTGGATTTGCTGGAGCGGTTCAAGCAGTTGGTCCCGGAGGTGCCGACCAAATCAGGCCTGATGCTCGGGCTAGGGGAGACGGACGAGGAGGTGATTAAGGTGATGACGCGGATGCGTGAGCACGGGGTGGATATGCTGACGCTGGGGCAGTATCTGCAGCCGTCGCGCAGTCACTTGCCAGTGCAGCGATTCGTGCATCCCGACGTGTTTGCCTGGTTTGCCGAGGAGGGGGCGAGGATGGGCTTCAGGCATGTAGCTTCTGGTCCGTTGGTGCGATCTTCCTACCATGCAGATCAACAACTCGGGAATGTTCACCCAGTTCGCTAAAGGCCCGCTGGAACCCTTTCGCTGTAAGGGTTCCAGCGCAGCTGCCAATGCGTTCGGTGAGAGTTGTGGAACCACCGGATAGCAAGCGTGCACGGCGCTAGTACAGGTGTCCGGCTGACTTAGCAAGGAACACGCTCGTAGCCGCGAGTACTTGGTCTGGGTACTCCCTATGCGGCAGGTGCCCACAGTTTTCCAGCATGTGCAAAGTAGGCGCTCGGCTTATCCCAGCACACAAACGCTCGGGATGATGCCGAGTCCCATACTCGTCGCGGTCTCCATGTAGAACCAGCGCTGAGCACTGTACCTGGGCCAGTTGCCTATCAAGGTTCCACTGCCGAAATTCCTCCGAGAGCCAAGTATCGACCCAACTGCGCAAAACCCACTCAGCTTTCTTTCCATGGTACTGCTGAAGTCGTTCCATCTGGCCAGGCAGGGCAAACCGCCGCGCTGCGGAACGGATACCGTCAAGGATCGCGTTGTCGACTGCAGCTTGGGCGGACTCGGTAATCAGTCCGTGGCATGCTTGCGGATGGGCGGCCGCGCAGCCAACCGCCATGCCGCCGCCTACGCTATGGCCGAAAACCACGAATTGGCTTAGTTGGAAGTATTCACGCACTGCTTGAAAATCACCGTGAGCTTCATCCTCGATGAAGCTCGGTGTCAGATTGACCAAGCAAGCGCTAGAGCGCCCAAAACCAAGCCGGTCGTAGGCGATCACCTCGCGCCCACAAGACTGGGCCAACCGCAGCGGAAAATCGCGCCACAGTTCCACACACCCTAGTGAATCGTGCAGAAGCACGATTGGAACCCCGCGTGATTTCCGCGGACTCCAACACTCTGCATACAAATGACCTCGTGGCGTCTCGATCCTGTGTGACTGCTTGGCAATGTCGGTCATACCCGTGCTCCGTTCAAAAGGTAAATCACTTGGTCAGGCCGACTCCGGCGACAGAGAAGATGAGCGGGTTTTCGCTCCTTTGTACAGGTCGTAAACAGTTGCGACGAAAAATATGGCCAAGGAGGGCAGTAACCAAGCAAGGCTGGCGTTAGCCAAGGGGAGTTGACTGACCCAGAGCAGAACACTCGGTGGCAGTAAACCCGCTGCCATGCATGCGTCGATAAGGCCGAAACCCAGTGCGCAAGCGGTTACCGGTATCAATACCCGCGCAGGGCTGTTGAGGCGAGAGCTAATCAGGCTGAGCAGAATGATTGCGATGCAAGGCAGGTAGATTGCGGTCAGCACCGGTACAGACACCGCGATCAGTTGGGTAAGTCCCACGTTGGAGACAGCGAAGGAAAATCCAGCGAGCAGCGCTGCCAGTGTGCGGTAACCGAGCGGCAAGAATTTGCTGAATGCTTCTGCGCATGCGCAGGTCAGTCCAATCGCCGTTACCAGGCAGGCGATGGTGATCAGGAATGCCAGGAGCCAGTAGCCGACTGCGCCGTAGGTATGCAGTACATAGGCATTGAGCACCTGAGCACCATTGTCGGCATGATCGACGAGCCCGCCTGCATGAGCCCCCAGTTCGAAAAGGCTGGCGTAGACCAGGCTTAGACCCACACCGGCAATCAACGCTGCGATGACGCTGTATTTGAACAGCTGCCGCGGCGCATGGATGCCGCGATGTTTCAAGGCGTTCACTACCACTGCACCGAATACCAGTGAGGCCAATGTATCCATGGTCAGGTAGCCTTCCGTAAGCCCTTTACTGAAGGCCTGGGTATCGAACGGTGGCTCAGCAGGACCTTGTGGACCCGCAGTCCAGATGAATGCTCCAACACCGAGGATCGCCAAAGCAGCTACCTTGATCGGCGCAAGGCAGCGGCCCACCGAGTCCAACAGCCGGCCGGGATACAGGGATACCGCCAGGACCAAGGCAAAATAGAGGGCGCTGTAAGCGAACAAGTGCGCAGGGCTGTTGCCGAGCCACGGTGCTACACCAACCTCGAATGACACGGTAGCGGTGCGCGGAGTAGCAAACAGGGGGCCAATACACAGAAAACAAACGATTGCCAATGTGCGCGCAGCCAGTTTCCCCAGTGGCGCGCACAGCTTGTCCATGGAGCCTTCAAATCGAGCCAGAACGACAATCGCGAGTACCGGCATGCCTACGGCAGTGATGAAATAGCCTGCGGCGGCGGTCCATACCTGGTCACCCGCGCTCAGGCCGATCATAGGCGGAAAGATGATGTTACCGGCGCCGACAAAAAGCGCAAAGGTCATGAAACCGAGAGCTAGCAAGTCTCGCTTGGAAAGATTAACCATTGGGATTTTCTTCAGAAAGGTGAACGTTCAGCTCGGCAAGGCCGTTCGCAGAGCAGCAGTGACAACGATGGCGAATACCACCACCGGGAAGAAGGAGTAACGGGTGGCCGCAACTAGGGTGAGGCCCAAGGCAATCAGGTCAGACGGCTGTCCACTGACGAATTTTGGCGCGATCACTGCAATCAGCACACAACCGGGGGCTGCCTCGAGCACCTGGGTGAGCTGTGGGCCGATGACCCGTTTACGCAACAGCAGAAAACCCATGATGCGAGTCAGGTAAGTGACGACGGCCATCCCAAGGATGGTGACCAAGGTGGTGATATCCATCATGGTTTGGCCCACAGGTAGGCGCTGACCAGTCCTGCAACGGTGCCAGCCAGCACATACCAGCCACCGGGGATCAACAGATAAAAGAGTGCTGCAGTGATTAGACTGAAGAGCCAGGGCAGGGCGGCATGCACACCTTTCCACATGCCCTTGAGCAGTACCAGAAAGACTGCCGCGAAGGCCATGTCGAAGCCGTAGCCATGCAGGTCGCCCAGCAGCGGCCCTACCAATGCGCCGAGGGTGGTAAAGCAGACCCAAGTGCCCCAGAGGCACAACGAAACGCCCATGTAATAGCGCAAGCTGAAGCCTGCGCGTCGGCGCGCATCGGCCAGGCCCATGGCCCAGCTCTCATCGCACATGAAGAACAACGCGCCGAGCGCCTGCCTCAGCGGCAAATCCCGCAGGTAGGGTGCCAAAGTCGCGCCCATCAGCAGGTGTCGGCTATTGACCAGCAAGGTCATGGCTACGATCACCAGGATTGCCGGAGGTGATGTCCAGAGCTCGATAGCGGCGAATTCCGAGCCGCCGCCAAAGTTCAAGCCGGTCATCAGCGCGACCTCGCCTGCAGCAAGACTGCGTTGCGATGCCTGGGCGCCGAGCACCAAGGCAAAGGGAATGAAGCCCAGCAGAACGGGTACGGCAGCTATTGCTCCGCGGCGCAAATCGTCGTTGGGTGTTGTGGCTGGGGGATCACTCAGAGCAGGTTCAATGACATTCATACGCACCTCCGTTGGAGGCAAATTATTTCAATTTGTCGCTGAAATTTGCTTGCGTAATTGCATGATCAGCATGAGAATTTAGCATCCAGTTTCAGATTTTTCCTATAGCGAGAATCCAATGCCAATCAAGCTAGATGCTATCGATCGCCGCATCTTGAGCGCCCTGCAGAGAGATGGTCGCCTGCAAAATCAGGAGCTTGCCAAGCAGGTCGGGCTTTCCCCATCGCCATGCCTGCGTAGGGTCCGCCTGCTGGAGGAATCTGGCGTGATTGAACGCTACGTGGCGCTGGTGGACCCGGCGAAAGTGGCGCTAGGGCTGACTTTGTTCGTCCGGGTTTGGCTCAAGCGCCAGGACCAGGCCACCACCGATGAGTTCATCAACGCCGTCCGCCAGTTACCGCAAGTGGTGGAGTGCCACGTGATGGCAGGCGATTGTGATCTCATGCTTAGAGTAGTGGCAGCAGACCTGGAGGCTTATCGACGCTTCCAGATCGCTCATTTGACAAGCCTGGACGTGGTGCAAAATGTCAAAACCGAGGTTCCAATGGAAAAGATCAAGCTCACTACCGAACTGCCGGTGTAAGTTGTGGCCTCGATTTTATTGCGGGCGTTTTGAGCCGATGCCGACAAGGTCCGCGAGCCACCGAAGCCGGCAGCCCGCGTTATTTGATAACGCGTTGGAAAGTAATTAACGCATAAGCCAGCCACCTGCCACATCCAGCACCTGGCCAGTGATAAATGCGCTATCTGGCGCACTCAGATAGCACGCCGCGTCGGCGACCTCACACGGCTGCCCCAGCCTGAGCAACGGCGTATCGGCGATCACTGCTTCATTGGCTGCGGAGGCAACCGTCTTCAACAGAGGGGTTTCGATGCGCCCAGGTGCCAGAGCATTGGCCGTGATGCCATAGGCACCGAGTTCTCCGGCCAGGTGTCGGGTAAAGCCAATGATGGCCGCCTTGGTAGCGCTGTAGTGTGCTGCGACCAAAGGTAGGTACGCACTGCCTGCCACCGAGGACATGTTGATGATGCGGCCGAAGCGTTGCTCGACCATCGAGGGCGAAAGCAAACGTGACAGGTTGAACGCGCCGTTCAGATTTACCGCAACCACCTGCTGCCATTCCGTTGGGCTCATCTGCCAGATCGGGGCAGGCTTGCCCTCATGCTTTGGGGAAATTCCCGCATTGTTGATGAGCGTATCCACGCGACCGATTTCCTCAGCCAGCAGCGCACAGGCATGCTGGCATTGTTCAAAGTCGCCAACATCTGCAGCTTGCCAGGCAACGTGGAAGCCCTGGGCGCGCAGTGCTTCACCTTGTGCTTGCACGGCTTGCGGGTTGAGGTCGAGTAGCGCAACGCGGGCACCTTCTTCGCAATAGCGTTGTGCGATAGCCGCGCCGATACCGCTTGCCGCGCCTGAAACCAGAACATTTCTACCGCTGTGACGTCCTGCAATCATGGGTTTATCTCCAACATTATCTTGCCGATGTGACGACTGGTCTCCATCAGCGCATGAGCTTGTGCGGCCTGATACAGAGGGAAAGTAGAGTGAATAACCGGCAGGCAGAGACCGGAATCGAGCAGAGGCCAGACGTGGACCTGCAAAGCGTCGGCGATCGCCTCCTTCTCTGCTTTGGGTCGGGCGCGAAGTGTCGAGCCGGTAAACGTCAGGCGCTTGAGCATGATCGGCATGACGTTCAGGTCCACCTGGCTGCCTTCGAGGAAGGCGATTTGCACAAGCCGGCCTTCCACGGCCAGCGCATCGATATTTCGTTGCAGGTAGCTACCCCCGACCATATCGAGGATCAGGTTGACCCCCTTGCCTGCGGTTTCGGCGTCGATCACCTCGACGAAGTCTTCTTCGTGGTAGTTGATGACCCTGCTGGCGCCTGCGCTACGACAGGCCTGTAACTTGGCTGCGCTACCTGCCGTGGCGATAACGCGCGCACCAAAGTGATTGGCCAACTGGATGGCGGTCAGACCAATGCCGCTAGATCCACCATGTATCAGCACGGTTTCGCCTGGCTCCAGCCGACCGCGCTCAAACAGATTGGTCCACACGGTGAAGTAGTTTTCCGGTAGCGCAGCTGCCTGCAACAGGGACAAACCAACGGGAACCCGCAGGCAATGCGCGGCCGGTGCACAACAGTACTCGGCATAACCGCCCCCCGGCGTGAGTGCACAGACGTGCGTGCCAACCTGCACGTTCTGTACGCCAGCGCCGACAGCCACGACTTCACCGGAGACTTCCAGGCCCAGGTAAGGTGAAGCATCAACAGGGGGCGGATAGCTGCCGGAGCGTTGCAAAATGTCCGGGCGATTCACGCCGGCATACGCAACCCGGATCAGCACTTCGTCAGCGGCCGGGGTCGGGATGTCAGCCTCGGTCAGATGCAGGCAAGCAGCACTGCCTCCTGGGCGGTGTTCAATCAACAGCATCTTCTGCTCCATAGTCTGCCGCTCCTTCATAGCCCCAGGTACGCCCGCTTGACATGGGGATTCTCCAGCAGTTCTTGCCCTGTGCCTGTCAGGGTGATGCTGCCGTTCTCCAGCACGTAGCCGCGATGAGCGACACGCAGGGTATGGACGATGTTCTGCTCGACGATCAGTACCGTGGTACCCAGCGCGAGGATCTTGTCGATGATGCCGAACACTTGGGAAACCAGCAGCGGCGACAATCCCAGAGACGGCTCGTCGAAAATCAGCAATTTGGGATCAGACATCAGCCCGCGTGCGATGGCGACCATCTGTTGCTCACCACCCGATAGTGAACCGGCATGTTGCTCCAATCGCTCACGTACCCGCGGGAACAGCTCCAGCACTTGTTCCAGGCGTTGCTTGACCGCAGGCCGAGCGGCCTTTTTATAGGCTCCCATCAGCAGGTTGTCGCGTACGCTGATGAACGGGAACAACTGGCGCCCTTCGGGAATCAGCGTGACGCCGGCAGCGACAATCTCGTCAGGGGCACACCCGTCGAGGCGGCGGCCTTCGAATTCGACCGTGCCGAGAGAGGGGCGGATCAGGCCGCAGAGGCTGCGAAGTGTTGTGGTCTTGCCGGCTCCATTCGCGCCTACCAAGGTCACCACTTCACCCGCCTTGACCTCGAGAGAGACGCCTCGCAGGACCTCCGTATTGCCATAGCCAGCATGGATGTTTTCAAGCCGCAGCATGGTCGTACTCCTTGCCCAGATAAGCTTCGATGACTTGCGGATTGGTCACCACAGCTTGTGGTTCGCCATCCATCAGTACCGCGCCGGTACTGATCACCACGATGCGGTCGGACAAGGTCATGGTTGCCTGCATGATGTGCTCGATCATCAGCACACTGACCCCCGTGTCACGCACACGGCGGATGATCTCGATGGCCTTGCCGACATCGGTGGGGTTCAGGCCCGCCATGACTTCATCCAGCAGTAGGACGCGCGGGCGCGTGGCCAACGCACGGGCCATTTCCAGGCGTTTCATGCCACCGACCGTGAGGTTGCGTGCGCGGGTGTCGAGCAGTGGGCCAAGGTCGGTGAGGGCGGCAACCTTGGTGGCGATCTGCCGGGCTTCGACGGGGTCGCGGGTGTGCATGAATGCGCCGAGCATGATGTTCTCGCACACGCTCAGGTCAGCGAACGGCTGCACGATCTGGAACGTACGGCCAATGCCGGCCACGGCGAACTGCGCAGGGCTGGACGGCGTTACCCACTGACCGGCTGCCGTGCGTACCTTCACCTGGCCCGAGGAGGGCTGGATAAATCCCGAGAGTTGGTTGAACACGGTGGTCTTGCCGGCACCGTTGGGGCCGATCACACCCACGATCTCACCCTCGTTGAGGGTCAGCGACACGTCGTTGGTCGCGTGCAACCCGCCGAAAAACTTGTGCAGGTTTTCCGCGACCAGAATCGGTTGGCCCGTATGCTTCGACGGCTGGGATACCGGGCGTGCTGCGGCTGGCGGCACGGTGTTGGGCTTGCCGCCAGGTAGCCGGTCCACCCACGCACTGACCCTCTGCCCGAAGCGCCCTACCAGGCCTTGTGGAATTGTCAGGACAAAGGCTACCAGCACCAGTCCATAGACAAGCCCGTGTACGCCGCTGCCGGCGTCGCCTAGCCAGCCACGTGCAAGCTCTGCCAGCGGCAACACGATCAGGGTACCGATCAGAGGCCCCGACAAGGTCCCAAGGCCTCCAATCAGGGCGAACATGGCGATCTGGATGGACAGCTCCAGCGAAAACATGGCACCAGGCTCGATGAAGGTCAGGTACATGGCGTGGAAGCTTCCGATCAGGCTGGTCAGCGCCGCGGACAACGCCACGGCGATCAGTTTGACCTTGACTGCGTTGACGCCCACGGCCTGGGCTGCGTCCTCGCGCTCGCGTACAGCGATCAGGTAATAGCCCAGGCGCGAATGCTTGATTTTCCACGAAACCAGCAAGGTGATTGCAAGGAAACCGAATGCGATCAACAGGTAAGGCCAACGTGCGCGGAACAGCATCCACTCCGCCCCCAGCTTCAGAGGCACGGCCAGGCCCGCAGCGCCGCCGGTGAGGTCATGCTGATTGATGACCAGCAGGCGCACTACCTCCAGTACAGCAATGGTCGCTAAGGCGAAGAAAGGCCCACGCAGTCGGAAGCAGGGCCAGCTGATAACTACGGCCAGCACGGTGGACACGACCGCGCCCACAAGCATGCCGAGCCACGGGCTCATGCCGAGGTGCAGCAGCAGGAGGGTGCTGACGTAGGCGCCGGTGCCATAGAACACCGCATGGCCCAGGGACAGCTGGCCTGCGAAGCCGCCGACGATGTTCCAGGCACTGGCCAGTGCTGCATAGCTGCAGATCAGGATGAACAGGTGGAAGACAAAGTTCGAGCCCGCCGAGAACGGGATGATCAGCAACAGCGACAGCGCTGCAAAGCTGAGGTAGATGCGCGGATGAAGAAAGTTCATCGGTTAGCTCCTATTCTGAGCCACGCCCGGCACCGAACAGACCGGTGGGGCGGAAAATGAGAATCGCCAGGAAAATCAGGAAGTACACGACTTCCTTGAGGTCAGGGGCGATGTAATAGCCAGCCAGGCTGTCGACGACGCCGATCAGCAACGAACCAACCAAGGCACCGGAGAGGCTGCCAAGTCCACCTAGCACCACGATGACGAACGCGGTGAGGACGAAGAAGGTGCCGAAGGTCGGAAACACCGGGTACTGCGGCGCGATCATCGCCGCCGCCAGCCCCAGGCAGGCGCAGCCCAGGCCAAAGGCGAAGATGTAGATGCGGTTTACGTTCACCCCCATGAGCAACGCGGCATTGCGGTGCTGTGCCGTGGCGCGCACGGCGCGCCCCAGGAAGGTGTTGTGCAGGAACCAGTGCAGGCCGCCGACCAGTGCCAGCGAAACCATGAACGTCAGTAACTGGCCGGTGTTAGCCCGCAGCGGGCCGACGGCCAAACTGCCGGCCCCCACACCGCTCGGATTGCTCACGGTGAGCACATCGGCACCGAATACCATCAGCGCAGCGTTCATCAGGGCGATCGACACCCCAACCGTGGCGAAGATCTGAATGTGCCCTTCGGCGGCCAATAGGGGTTGGATGATGAAGCGCTGCATGCCCGCGCCCAGCACAAACAGCAGCGCCACTGCAGGAATGACCGTGGCGTAGGGGTGCAGGCCGAAATGCACGTTCATCAGGTACACCGCGTACATGCCGATCATCAGGAACTCGCCATGGGCGAAGTTGACCACCCGGACGATGCCAAAAATCAGCGTCAGACCGATGCTGATGATGGCGAGCGTGCCACCCAGCAACACACCGTTCAGCAGAAGTTGCAGGAAGATATCCATGAAAGGTCCTCATGCGCAGGCGGCGCGCCACAAGCACGACGCGGGCCTGCGTACAGCGTGTGGGTCAGGGCTGGCTGGCCAGAGTGGCCTGGGCAACGGCGGCGGCTTGGGGATAGACGGTTTTAAGCACGCCCTGCTGCCACTGCATGATGGTGGTTTGTGCGCGCTCGTTCTGGCCATTGGCAGCGAACTTCGCACCGATGTTCGCGGCGGTCTGACCGATCGGAATGTCGATCGTCTTTACCGCTTCGCGGATGTCTTCGGCATCGAGCGATTTGGCGCTGGCCATGGCATCGAGGAATACCTTGGCGCCGACATAGTTGATCAGGCTGTGGCCTGAGCGCGGCTCGCTGCCGTAGCGTGCGCGATAGGCTTCGGCGAAGGCAGCGATGCCCGGTGCACCGGCCTCGTTGGTCTGGAACTGCGGGAAATCGACGTCCAGTACGCCTTCGATGTTCTGCGCGCCGACCACCTTGACGGTGTCCTGCATGGAATAGCCTCCACCGGCACCGATGATGGCCTTAGGCGCAAAGCCGGCTTCACGGATCTGTCGGAAGAACAGGGTGGTGTCGTTCTGGTAGGAGGTTTGCAACACAACATCGGCGCCAGCGCCTTTGAGGCGCAGGATAAGTGACGAAAGGTCGACGGCTTTGGCGGAGTAGGGCAGCACCTCCACCACTTGCAAGCCTTCCTTGGCCGCCAACTCTTTCTGGAAGTTGGCGATGGTCGTGCCGTACAGCGCGTCTTCATGAATGATCGCAATCTTCAGGCTCTTGGCATCAACCTTCAGTTGAGGAGCGACCAGTTGGGTGATGGCGGTGATGGTGCCTTCGGCGAAATTACGAGCGGTGGGGTTGCTGCGATAAACGTTTTGAAGCCCACGATCGGTGATGTTGTCGGCCACGGCTCCGAGCTCGAAATAAGGAATGCCGGCCAGCTCGGTCACTTGCGTGGCGGCGAAAGACAATGCCGAGGAGTAACTGCCGAACACCGCAGCGACGTTGTCGCTGGAGGTAAGCCGGCGAGCGGCGCTGACCGCTTGCGCGGCATCCACTGCATCGGCCTTGATCAGCTTGATTCGCTCACCGTTGAGGCCGCCAGCGGCATTGCGCTGCTCCACGGCCAATTCGACCCCGCGAAAACTCTCATCGCCCAGCAGTGCGAGGGCTCCGCTGAGTGGGTAGAGGGCACCTATTGGCACATCGGCATGTGCGGTGAGCGAGACTGACAGGGTAAGGGCAGCAAGGCCATTGATGGCCCAGGGCATGATTTTCATTGTGTTGCCTCCTGGTGTATCAGCCATGCCGCATGGATTTGAACCGGTTCAATTACAGGGTCAAAAAAAACGCCTGGCAAGGCGTGGGCTGCGTGGCTGTGGTCTTATTGTTGATTCAGGACGACTTTGTTCATAAATGAACCGGTTCATTTTTAAGTCTGGTGATACACTGCTGTCAAGCAGGAGTTACCACCACCATGACAAAAAACGACAAACCAAAACTGCGCGACGTGGCACGTCTGGCCGGCGTTTCACTGGGCAGTGCTTCTCGTGCCTTGTCCAACCCGGACCAGGTCAAACCAAGCACGCTTGCCAAGGTCGATGCGGCTGTACGGCAGCTGCAGTATGTGATGGACGGCGCTGCGCGAGCCCTCGCATTACGGCGTACCTTCAGTGTCGCTGCGATCTTCCCCACATTGAACAACCCGATCTACGCTGACTCGATCCAGGCGCTGCAGCAGCGGCTCAATACAAGTGGCTACCAACTGATCATTGCCTCGCACGAGTACGATCGTGAGCGAGAGCTTTCCAGTGTGCGTAACTTTATCGAAAGAGGTGTGGAAGGGATTTTCCTGGTGGGCACAGACCATGATCCTGCGGTGTTCGAACTGTTGCAGCGATCACAGCGCCCCTACGTCCTGATGTGGTCGGTGGATGATTGCCGTGAACACTGCGCGGTGGGCTTCAGCAATGTGCGGGGAGGCGAGTTGATCGCGGACCATGTGCTTGCGCTAGGCCACCGGGACGTTGCAATTCTCACCGGACAGCGCCAGTACAACGAGCGTGCCAGGTATCGAATCGAAGGGGTGCGTAAACGCTTTGCGCAGATGGGGCTCGATATTCCTGAAAACCGGATCATCGAACAGCCATTCAGCCTTGACGGCGGACGCGCCGGTTTCGAGCAGGTGTTTGCCATGCAACCGCGACCGACTGCGCTGGTTTGCACCACAGACCTGCTGGCGCTGGGGGCCTGCGAGCAAGCTAAACGTCGGGGAGTCTGCGTGCCGACGCAGATGACCATCACCGGCTTCGACGACATCAGTTTCAGCGCGATTGCATCGCCCTCATTGACCTCGATCAGGATCCCGATTTTCGAAATCGGGCAACTCAGCGCCGACATGATGATTGCGCAGGTCGAAGGTATCCAGATTGAGCGGGTTGTCGAACTGGACATTTCACTGGTCACGCGCGAAAGCAGCGCGAGTCCAAGTGTTGATCTGCCAAACCGTAAATAGCGCTTGAACTGAGGCACTCACCTTGGACAAAGAAAACTACGCGCAGATGCTTGCTTTTTTGTGGGCCTATGAGCATCGGAGCTTCTCGGCCGCTGCTCGGGCCAATGACCTGTCGCCATCAGCGATCAGCAAACTTGTCACTCGCTTGGAAGATCGCCTTTCAGTACGCCTGTTTCAGCGCGGGAGCCGAGCCTTGACGCTAACCGAGGAGGGGGCGGTCTACCTGACCAGTGCCCGTGCGGTCATGGACGCCATGGCGGAAGCCGACTCCCTCGCCGAGCTTTTTCCTGGCCGGCTAAGCGGAAGTTTGCGCATCCATACGATGGCGACGTTCGCCAAGCATCAGATCATACCTTGGCTGCCAGACTTCCTGGCTGATCATCCGGATCTCTCGGTGACCATCGAGGTGGGCGCGCAGTATGTTGATCAGTTCGATCACGGCCTGGATGTTGCCATTCACAGTGGTGTATTGCCTGATTCATCGCGCGTTGCCAGACGTATTGGTGAGGCCCAATGGATTACCTGCGCTGCTCCTTCCTACCTGGAGAAGCGTAGTCGGCCGCAAACGCCTGCCGACCTGCTCGAACACGATTGCTTCCACTTCGCGTTCAACAGCCCCTGGAACATCTGGAGCTACGAGCACGCTGGCGAGACAACGATCGTTCCCATCAAGCCCCGTTCGACATTCACACAAGGGGACTTGCTGCGCTCGCTCGCGTTGAATGGTGGCGGCATTGTTCGACTCGCCGATTTCCATATCGGTAAGGACCTGAGAGCCGGGCGATTGCTGCCGGTGCTGGAGTCTTATCAAAGCCGCATCGCGCAGCCGATTTATCTGATCTACCCAAACCGCAAGAATGTCAGTCCCCGTATCAGGGCCTTTATCAAGGCGATGGAGCAGCATATCGCGCTGAATCCCTGGACGATCCAGCCTCCAGCAAAGGCGAAGCGTTAACAAAAAAGGGGGAGAACCCTGCCTGTCATACTTGCGGTCCTGTGAACTCAGGGAAAACCCCCTTTGCCGTGGAGTCACAACTCGCCTGCGACCTGTTCGATTAAGGTGTCGTCAGTGCCCCGGATAGCATTTCGTAGCTGCCGGACGCGACTGTCCAGACACTCTGTCAATCGGAATAGGCTATGAACAAGAACTACATTGCTGGCCAGTGGGTCGAGGGTGCGAGTATCAATCGCAATATCAACCCATCGGATATCACCGATATCGTCGGCGAATACGCTAGGGCCGATACCCGCCAGGCTGAGCTGGCCGTAGAGGCTGCGCATGATGCGCAACCCACCTGGGCCCGGATGAGCGCTGAACAGCGTGGCGATGCCTTAGACCGGATCGGCTCCGAGATACTCGCACGCAAAGAAGAACTCGGCTTGCTGCTTTCACGGGAGGAGGGCAAGACGCTAGTAGAGGGCGTCGGCGAGGTGGTCCGCGCCGGCAGGGTGTTCAAGTTTTTCGCGGGCGAAGCTCTGCGTCTGTCGGGCGAACGCCTCGCAAATATTCGTCCGGATGTCGAAGCCGAAGTACGGCGCGAGCCTGAAGGCGTAGTGGGCATCATCACTCCTTGGAATTTCCCCATTGCCATCCCCGCCTGGAAAATTGCGCCGGCATTGGCATATGGCAATGCGGTGGTGTTCAAACCGGCAGACCTGGTACCCGCTAGCGCCTGGGCCCTTGCGGAGATCATAAGCCGCGCAGGTCAGCTCCCGGCAGGTGTTTTCAACCTGGTCATGGGCCCAGGCTCCCAGGTTGGCAATGTGTTCGCCAAGCATCCCAAGGTCAGGGCGTTGTCGTTCACCGGGTCAACCCAGACTGGGCGTTCCATCGGCCTCGAATGTATGGCGCGGGGTGCCAAGGTTCAGCTTGAGATGGGCGGTAAGAATCCACTGGTAGTGCTCAACGATGCCAGCCTCGAGCAGGCTGTCGAAGTGGCGGTGCAAGGCGCGTTTTTCTCGACAGGCCAGCGTTGTACTGCCTCAAGTCGCTTCATCGTCGAAGACGCCATTCATGATCGTTTCGTAGCTGCTGTCGTCGAGCGGCTGGCGATGCTGAATATCGACAACGCCACCAAAGCAGGTACGGACATTGGTCCCGTCGTCTGCGAAAGCCAACTGCAGCAGGACTGCGATTACATCGATATTGCCACCCGCGAGGGCGGGCGTCTGGTTTTCGGTGGCGAACGTGTAGTGCGAGCAACTCAGGGCTACTACCTGAACCCGGCACTGATCGTCGACACCGAAAATCATATGCGGATCAACCGCGAGGAAGTGTTCGGGCCAGTCGCCAGTGTGGTTCGCGCCCGGGATTACGATGATGCCCTGCGCCTGGCCAACGATACCGAGTTCGGCTTGTCGTCCGGCATTTGCACCACTTCGCTCAAGCACGCCAGCGACTTCAAGGCACGCTCCACGGCCGGCATGGTGATGGTCAATGTGCCAACGGCGGGGGTCGATTACAACGCTCCTTTCGGCGGGCGCAAAGGCTCCAGCTATGGTGCACGGGAGCAAGGCCCGTTCGCCCGTGAGTTCTATACCGCCATCAAGACCACCTATACACAGGCCTGAGCTCCATGCGCGAACCATCGAATACTCAAAAAATCACCGGAAATACACGGCTCTTTGCCATCGTCGCCGACCCCATTGTGCATGTGAAAACACCAGAAGACATGAACGCACTCATGCGGTCCTGGGGGCATGACAGGGTGATGGTGCCCATTCATGTCGACGAGACTCAGCTTGCTACCGCGGTCGATGGCCTGCGGGCCCTGCAGAATCTGGACGGGTTTGTGGTCACGGTCCCACACAAGAGCGCCATCGTGCCGTTGTGCGACAGCTTGTCACCGGCGGCTCGCCAAGTGGGCGCGGTAAATGTCGTACGTCGGGATGCCGAAGGGCGGCTGCATGGTGACATCCTCGACGGAGTCGGGTTTGTCGCCGGCCTGCGCAACGCGGCGATCGAGCCTGCCGGCAAGACGGTTTATCTCGCTGGGGCCGGTGGCGCCGCGCAAGCGATCGCCTTTGCCCTGGCTGAGGCCGGCGTGGCACTGCTGACAATTGCCAACCGCACCGAGGCCAAAGCACAGCAACTGGTGACCCGCCTCGCGGGATTTTTCCCAGATGTATCTTTCAAGCTGGGGGGCAGGGACCCTTCTGGGCACGACCTGGTGGTGAACGCTACCTCGATGGGACTGCGCGATAGCGATGATTATCCGTGCGAGGTTCAGCGCCTGACCCCGGAGCAAACCGTGGCGGAAATCATCATGCAGCCTGAACATACCCCCTTGCTGGTTGCGGCTGCCGAGCGCGGCTGTCGGGTCCATCCGGGGCGGCCAATGCTGCAGTCCCAGATCGCGCTCATGGCCGCGGCGATGGGAGCAACCCATGAATAACTACGACTATGTCATCGTCGGTGGCGGCACCGCCGGTTGCATCCTGGCCAACCGCCTGACTGCATCAGGCAAACACAGTGTGCTGGTGCTGGAAGCAGGCGGGGAGCCCAATGGCCGTTGGATCCCGATTCCGGCTGGGTTCAGCAAACTGATGGTGGACAAACGTTTCAACTGGGACTTCAAGACCAAACCTGAAGCCGGCACCTACAATCGTGAAATCGCTGTGCCCCGCGGGCGAGGCCTGGGTGGTTCGACGTTGATCAATGGCATGATCTACGTGCGCGGCCAACCAGGCGACTATGACGCATGGGCAGAATCAGGCGCCAAGGGTTGGAACTTCGAAACACTCAAACCTTACTTCAGAAAGATCGAGAATTATGCATCGGGGGATGAGACGCGTGGGCACCAGGGCCCCATGCACATCCACCAGGTCAGCGAGCGTTTCACGCTGTCCACCGCTTTCCTGGAAGCAGCTGCGCAGGATGGTCATCCTCACAATGCTGACTACAACGGCCGGGATCAGACCGGTTTTGGCTACTACCAAGTGGCGCAAAAAGATGGGCGGCGCTGGAGTGTAGTCGACGGCTACCTCAAACCGGCCAGGTCACGGGCAAATCTGCACATCGTCCTCCATGCGCATGTACTGCGGGTCGACGTGCAGGGGAAACGCTGCACGGGCGTAACCTATGTACACAATGGTGAGCAAGTCAGCATCAAAGCCAATGCTGAAGTCATTCTTTGCGCCGGTGCCATCCAGTCTCCGCAGTTGCTGGAATTGTCCGGCATTGGCCAGCCGCAGGTGCTGCTCGCCGCTGGTGTACCACTCAAGCACGAGCTACGCGGGGTCGGGGAGAACTACATCGACCACTTTGCTACCCGCATGAACTGGCGCATGAAGAACGTCGTGACCTTGAATGAGCTGGCACGTGGCTGGCGGCTGGGGCTGGCAGTGACCGAATACTTTACCCGGCGAACCGGCATCCTGACGCTGGGAACCGGCCTGGTGCATGGGTTCATCAAGACCGACCCAGGCTTGCCTACGCCGGATATCCAGTATTTCTTCGTGCACGCCAGCTATGCCAATGCTGCGAATCGGATATTGGACAAGCATCCTGGCATGACCATCGGGGTCAGCCAACTGCGGCCCAAGTCGATTGGTTCGGTGCATATTGAAAGCAGTGACCGAAACGCGATGCCGGCCATTCGTCCCAACATGCTGGCTGCAGACGAAGACCAGCGCTGTATTGTCGAGGGCATGAAGATCGCGCGTCGGATCGTCATGCAGCCAGCCATGGCCCGCTTCGTCGAGGAGGAAACCAGCCCTGGGCTGCAGGCGCAGTCAGATGAACAATGGCTGGAGTTTGCCCGCAAGACAGGGCAGACCATCTACCACCCTCTGGGCACCTGTCGGATGGGCGAAGACGCAAGCGCAGTCGTCGACTCGCGACTTAGGGTGCATGGCTTGCAGGGGCTGCGAGTGGTCGACGCCTCGGTGATGCCTTCCATGGTTTCAGGGAATATCCAGGGCGCGGTAATGGCTGTGGCGGAGCGGGCGGCGGATCTGATCCTTGAGGACTATCTGCCCTAGTTCCCGTGCCAAATGGCAGGCGTAACGCAAGGAGCCTGCCAAGTTGCCGTGCCGCACAGGCAAAGCGGGTTTGCTCTGGGCAGCGATGCTCTGTGCATGCCTGTCGGCATAAGCTTGAACACACTCGTTTCCACGCACCAGGCGTGCTGAGTGAGAGGTTCATGCACCCTCGTGCATGAGCGGGCCAGGAAGCCAATAAATAACAATAATCAAATATCGGAGCTTTCTAATGGAACTTCGCAGCGACCCTCAATCCGCTGTTGGCCTTTCTACAAAAAAAATACAGGGCGCCGGCGCTGTCTCCTGGGGCGCGATGCTGCTGCTCTGGCTGGTGTATGCGCTGGACGCCAATTCACGGCACCTGTTTTTCATGGTGTTGCCTTCAATCACCAGCGAGTTCAAAACCAGCGCTGAAATGGCCGGGTTACTGGCGGCGGTCATCACCATCTCGACATCGTTGCTCGCTGTGCCACTGATGGTATGGGTGGATAAAGGTGGTCATGGCTGGCGGCGCAAATATCGGCATTTGCCTATCGTATTCGCCTATACGCTGTTCACGTTCCTGACGGGCTTCAACTTCCTCACCGCTTCATTGGGCGTGCTGGTGTGCTTGCAGATCCTTTCCCATGCTTTTGGCGGGGTGGGCGAGGCCGTGGAGGTCACCTCCCTGGCCGAGTGGTGGTCCAAGGAGCGTCGCGGCTTCGCGCTCGGTCTTCACCACACGGGTTACCCGTGGGGCACGTTGATTGGTGGTGTGGCGATCAGTGCGCTATTGAACGCCTACGGCCCGGAAAACTGGCGCTATGCGTTCTTGCTGTTCCCGATTCCCATGATCATCGTATTCACCTTGTACTGGAAGTTCAGCACGGCAGCGCGCTATCGAAAATTTACGGCGCATGTCGCCGCCGTTGGTGAAACCGCACCGAGTCTGAGCGATACACCTGCAATCCCGCAAAAAGGTGTGCTTAAGGACGTCCTGCGAAACCCCAATATCAGCGTCATTGCCCTGATCTCGATGTTCGCAATAGTCGGCTACTTCGGCATCAGCTTCTGGTTGCCGCAATACCTCGCGTTCGTTGCGCATTACAACTTTGCCCAAGCCGCAGCGTACTCTGTGCTCTTCACTATCACGGGTGGGATCGGCCAGATCCTGTGGGGATGGCTATCGGATCGAATCGGTCGAAAGTTGAGCCTGGTGATCGTCTTTCTCTGGCTGGGCGTGGGCATGTATCTGTTCCGCTATACCTCGGTCAGCCTCGGGTGGCTGATCGGCGTGCAGTTGTTTGCCGGTTTCGCCATGAATGCGCCCTACACCTTGCTGTATGCGATCGCATTCGACTCAGCCAAACCCGGCACGACTGGCTTGGCAGGCTCGGTGGTTAACGCAGGCATTTACGCGGGTGGTTTCGGCCCGCTGCTGATTGGTTTGTTCATTGGGGCCGGAGGCGGTTTCGAGCAGTCCGCAGGTTATCACCTTGCCCTGGTGTTCATCTCAGCGCTGATGTTCGTGGCGGCACTGTTGACGGCACTGTTCACCCGGGAAACGGCGGGTTGGTTCAAGCGTTATGACCGGTCGCTGGTCAGCCGCAGCGCGTGCAACATGAGTTGAGACGCTCCCTATTCTGATTGATGGTCACAACAACAAACGAGAACAATCATGTCCGATAAAAAAGTACCTCACGTACGTGAACTGCTTAAAGACGCTCCGCGCAATTGGGGTAAGTGGGGCGCTGACGATGAAGTCGGCTGTCTGAACTACCTCACTGCCAAGGAAGCCTTGGAGGGTGTCAGCCAAGTCCGGCAGGGGAAGACCTTTACCCTGCAGGTTCGTATTGGCGATGAGAAGGGCGATCCGGTTTGGCCAGGACGTACTCCGGCGCGGCGTATGAACATCATGGATCGCGGGCACTACAACTGTGGAAAAGGACCGCATTTCCCAGGTTGCTACGAGTATGCTGACGATGTGATGTTTTTCCATCTGCAGGGCTCAACGCAATATGACGCCCTTGGCCACGTGTGGTACGACGATCAGATCTGGAACGGCTACGATGCAGACACCACCATCGGCGGGCTGGCGAAGGCCAGCGTCGCACCGATTGGGGAAAAGGGCGTCGTGGGGCGTGGGATTCTCATCGACATGGCGCGCTTTCGCGACAAGCAGGTGTTGGCACCAGGGGAAACCTTCAATCACGAGGATTTGATGAACGCCGCTGCCGCTCAAGGCGTCAAGATCCAGAAACGCGACATTCTGCTCATTCGTACAGGATGGATCGGTTCGTTCTACTATCGCGACAGCGAAGAGTTCTACAAAGACTTCATCGAACCGGGACTGACCTATAGCCCGGAGCTTGTGCAATGGTTCCAGGACATGGAAATTCCCAACATCGTGACTGACACCATTGCCAACGAAGTAACCGTCGACCCGGTTTCCGGCGTCGCGTTGCCACTGCATAACGCATTGATGCGTAATCTTGGTATTACCCTGACAGAGATTGCGCAGTTGGATCCGCTTGCCGCCGACTGTGCCGAAGATGGGCAATGGACTTTCTTGTACACCGCTGCGCCGCTGAAGGTAGTAGGGGGGACTGGCGCACCGGTCAATCCGATCGTAATCAAGTAGCCTGCGTTGGGGCGCCATAATGGCGCCCTCGCGCTAGAGTCATCTATGCGCAGAACGCAATGCTGAGTGCGACTCGCGCGGGGTTAAGGAAACTCCGAACAAGTTGCCCATCAGCCGGAAATGGACGGCTTGGGCATGCCGAAAAGCCCGATTTTCACCCGCTGATTATTGGATAACCAAGGCACAGCCTTGGTTTTCTGCCCTCACGGGCGCA
>Ga0209389_1000127_pt1 | contig 67209 bp, 75 predicted proteins | sample CowpearedBW_FD_187526 | JGI IMG/M metagenome (GOLD analysis project Ga0209389, IMG submission 187526) | Root nodule microbial communities of legume samples collected from California, USA - Cow pea red BW (SPAdes) (version 2) | ecosystem: Host-associated > Plants > Roots > Nodule | place: USA... | reverse complement strand
CTCGGCTCGAATCTCTCGATCGTGCAGGTGCGTCAGGACTTCTCCAAGAACCTGATCAACGTGCTGCAGACCGGTTCATCCAACCTGACGCTCGCCGACACCAACGAGGAAGCGGCGAACAGCCAGGCGCTGTCGACTCGGCAGTCGATCGCGGTCTCCGCGCTGTCGCTGGCCAACCAGTCGCAACAGAGCGTGCTGCAGCTGCTCCGCTAGTTTCGAGAGCGCAAGTTCGCTGCTCGAGATGTCGCGGCGGGGCTAACGCTCCGCCGTTCTTTTGAGGGAGATCGCTAAAACTGGATTGGCCGAGATCGACGCGCATCACGCGAGGCGAGTTTACAGCGTGCGTGCATCTAGCGTTTGCGCCGACGAAGAGCTCCGCGCCCCGTAATTGTCCGGAGTCCTTCCAAGCACACACGTAAGCAAATCTTAAGCGGTGCTGCCTAGGGTTGGGAAAGAAATCCTTAAGTGCTTCCAAAGCGCTAGGTAACGTCCAAGGTGATTGATGTCGAATTCCGCTGCCTCGGCTTATGCGCGTGTTGCAACGACCACCGCATCTCCTCGCGACATCGAGGCGCAGACCCTGCTCAAGGCCGCCAACAAGCTCCAGGACGCGGTGAACAACGCCGATCCGCTCAGCGAGCAGACCATGCAGGCCCTGATGTTCAACCGCAAGCTCTGGACCATCTTCTTGAGCGAGGCGATGCGTGACACCAATCCGCAGCCGATCGACGTCCGGCAGAAGATCGCCAACATCAGCGTGTTCGTGCTGAGCCAGACCGCCGCGCTGCAGATGAGCCCGCAGTTCGATCACTTCCGCCCGCTGATCGAGATCAACCGCAACATCGCCGCGGGTCTGTCTGGACGGCCGTGACGGAGGATTGTCGTAGTCGAGCATTTTGTCGGCCGCCGACCAGGTTCACGCGGACGGATGCCGGTGAGGGCGCAGATCAACGTCACCGATCTTGCGGCCGGCCTGGCTGATGCCGTTGCGGCGCGCGATCCCCGGCAATCAGGCGCTGACGTCCGTGCTGAGCGGTCGCGAAGGCTCGGATTTCATGTCCAGTGCATGGAAATAGGCGCGACGGCGCAGCATCGCCTCGTCCGGGAACTGGTTCACCACCGTGTCTGTCTTGTCGTTGACGACCTGGAAGACGAAGGAGGCGGCCGCCTGATCGAACACGACCTGGCGTGAGATGTTGTCGTGGTTCGGCAAAGCATTGCGTACCGGCGCGCTCGTATCGGCCGCGGCGACCGTCTGGCTCACCGGAAGATCCGTTTGCACAGCTTCATTCGCCGCCGCATTGGACGTCGGTACAATCTGCGTGGGCGCCGGAATCCCCACCGGCCTGATGCTGAAATCTGTACTCATGGCAGCCTCCTGGTTGCCTTGCTTGAGTCAAATCCCAACCCCTCTAATAGCGCAACCATGGAACACCAGGTTTGAAGACCCGGTAAGCAAACGTGCCTAACCGCGCAACGATATCGCCGCGCGGTTTTTCCTAAAATTGTCGCTTGTTCCCGTGCGCGCTCACAGCGAGCGGCTGACCGCGAGCGGGGTGATGTGGCGCGGACCCGGCGCTGCGCGGCGTCCGGCGGCCGTATACGTGTTCGGCACGTTGCGCTTCTGGATCTCGGCATTGACGCCGCGCACGACGCTTTCGGAGACCGCATGCGCGGTCGCGAGCACGGTGAGATTGACCTGGAGCATCGCGCGAAACGCATCGTGGTGGCGGTGCAGCGTCGAAAGCAGCTCCGGCGCGGATTTCGCGAGCTGGGTCTGGTTCGCCTTCAACTGGCTGACGGCGCCGACGTAATTGCGCGACAACTCCTGCTTCTTGCTCTCCAGCGTCATCGCCTCGCGGACCTGGCCGGCGCGAACCAGCTCGGTCTCGCGCTCGATCAGTCCGAGCAGGGCGCTCATTGCGTCCATCAGGTCTTCGGCGAGCTTGCGCGCCTCGGTGCTGCCGGGTGCGATGTTCGGACGCTGGGCAGGCATCGGCTGACGTGAGGCGTTGAAATGGTTCATCTCGTTTGACCTTATGCCGTGCGGATCGTTTTGGCCTGCTGCAGGATGAGGGTGCGGTAGACCTCGGTGGCGACGCCGACGCCGCCGGCCTTGGCGAAGTTCTTCGAGTATTGCTCGGTCAGCATCGAGCGCCACACGCCGGTGCCGGGGGTATCGCCGAACGGGCCCTCGCCCTTCACGCCCGAGGTCATCTGCGAGAACATGCTGTTGAGGAACATCGCCTCGAAATCGGTGGCGGTCTTCTGCGCCTTGGCCTGTTGCTGCGGCGAGACCTTTTGCAGCGCGGCGGCGAGCTCGAAGTCCGGCCGGCCGTTGCGGCTCTCGACGGAGAAGACCGGGGAGTAGGTCGTGAGGTGCGGGGTATTGATCGCGCCGGTCTGCATCACATCACCTCGATGTCGGCTTCGATCGCGCCGGCGGCCTTGATGGCCTGGAGGATGCTGATCATGTCACGGGGACCGATGCCGAGACCGTTGAGGCCGTCGACGAGCTGCTGGAGCGAGACGCCGTCCTTGACGAGCGCCAACTTCTTGCCGTCTTCGCTGACGGTGACGCTGCTGCGCGGCGCGACCACGGTGCGGCCGCGCGACAGCGGGTTGGGCTGGCTGACCTGCGGGCTCTCGGAGATCGTGACGGTGAGGTTGCCCTGCGCCACCGCGACGGTGGCGACGCGCACGTCGCGGCCCATCACGATGATGCCGCTCCGTTCGTCGATGACGATCTTGGCGGCGAGATCGGGATCGACCTGGAGCTGCTCGATCTCGGTGAGAAAGGCGACGACGTTGCCCTTGAACTCCGGCGGGATCGACAGCTGCACCGTCGAAGGATCGATCGGCTCGGCGGTCTTGACGCCGAGATAGTCGTTGACCGCGGCTGCGATGCGCTTGGCGGTCGTGAAGTCGGCATTGCGCAGCGCCAGGCGGACGTTCGGCAGCCGATTGAGCGCGAACTCGATCTCGCGCTCGATGATGGCACCGTTGGCGATGCGTCCGACGGTCGGGACGCCGCGCACGATCCTGGCGGCCTCGCCCTCGGCCTGGAAACCGGAGATCGCGAGCGAGCCCTGCGCCACGGCATAGACATTGCCGTCGGCACCTAACAGGGGCGTGACGAGCAGGGTGCCGCCCTGGAGATTCTTGGCGTCGCCGAGCGCGGAGACGGTGACGTCCATGCGCGTGCCCTGGGTGGCGAAAGGCGGCAGATTGCCTGTCACCATCACGGCGGCGACGTTGCCGGTGCGGATGGTGGCGCCGCGAATGTTGACGCCCATGCGCTCGAGCATCGCTTGCAGCGATTGCTTGGTGAAAGGGATGTTGTTGAGGGTGTCGCCGGTGCCGTTGAGACCGACGACGAGGCCATAGCCGATGAGCTGGTTCTGCCGCACGCCCTCGATATTGGCGAGATCCTTGATGCGCGAGGTCGCGGCCGCTGACGTGACCGTGAGCACCAGCGCTGACAGCGCGGCGCAGGCCATCCCAACAATCCTCACCCAACGAACGCCTGGCATCCTCTGCTCCCCGAGGCCTCTCAAATCGAAAGGACCCTCTGCGACACTCCCATGACGAGCTGGTCCGACGCTGTCCTTGCGAGCGCTGTGCCAACGCGCGGCAGTGGGGTTAGCCGATTGAATAGGTTGAATAATCTGTTTCGACCGGTGCCAGTGGGCGTTGTCCGTGAGGAGCGAAACTGCCGCCTGTCGGCAGATTTTGCCGGGCCGTTTACGCACCGTTAACCATAAAACGGCGAATGTGGCGCATCGATCACCCGGATTCCCTCCGATGCGCATCTACGGACCGAACGGCACCACGCTTGGAACGCCGGCCAGCCAGGCCAGGCGAACCGCCTCCGGCACCTTCGTGCTGCCGGATACCTCCTCGGCGCAGGAGACGCGGAGCGCTGCGGCACCGAAGGCAACCGCCAACATCGATGCGCTGCTGGCGCTGCAGGGCGTCGAGGAGGATCCGGTCGAGCGCCGCAAGCGCTCGGTTGCCCGGGGCAGGACCGCGCTCGACGTGCTCGATGATCTGAAGATGGGGCTATTGTCCGGCAATCTCGACGCCTCGACCGTGATGCGCCTGCGCGATGCTGCTGCGAATTTGAAATCGTCTTCGGGTGATGCCGGTCTCGATGCGGTGCTGTCCGAGATCGAGCTGCGCGTCGAGGTCGAACTGGCGAAGGCCGGGCGGGCTTGATAGTGATCCGTTACCTTGAGGCGCCGGAGCGTAGCGGAGGCCTCGAAGGCGACGGTCCCGCCGCTTGCGCGAGGACATCAGTGTTCGGCGCGGCACCTCGGCCGTACATCTCCCGGCGCGATGCTTTGCATCGCGCCACTCGCGCCTCAGGATGACGGGACTCCCTCAGGAGTTCTTCGCGCACTTACGCCGCTTCCTCCTTCTGCTGCGCGTCGTAGCGACGCTGAGCGGCGAGCACGTCTTTCAGATTCTGCTCGGCCCAATCGCGTAAGGGATCGACCGCCGCCGCCAGCGTCAGCCCGAGCTGCGTGATGGAGTACTCCACCGTCACAGGCACGGTCGCGATGGCATGGCGCTTGATCAGGCCGTCGCGTTCAAGCGATTTGAGAACCTGGCTCAGCATCTTCTGCGAGATGCCCTCGATCGTGCGCCGCAACTGATTGAAGCGCATCGGCTCCTCGCGCAGCAACAGCAGGATCAGCACCGCCCATTTGTCGCCGACGCGATCGAGGATCTGGCGCGTCGGACAGTTCGCTGCATAGACATCGGGTTTCATCGTCGGGTCCTCTGAATCCTTGCGGTTGCCTGCCGGTTACTCCTGCGTAATCAGGTAAGCACAAAGTGCTCTCTTAACACCAGCATTCTTTACGATATCTAGTTTCCGCTAGTTACCAAGAGTCAAGCAAAGGAACCTTCCATGAAAATCGCAGTCGCCGGTGCCTCGGGTCGGGCCGGGTCAGAGATCACCAAGGAACTGTCCCGCCGCGGCCATACCGTCACGGCCATCGCCCGGAACCCGGAGAAGATTGCCGCACTGCCGAACGTGACGCCCACCAAGGGCGACGTGCTCGACCAGGCGGGCCTGGCCCGGCTGTGGGCGGGGCACGACGTCGCCATCAGTTCCGTGCACTTCCTGGCCAGCGATGCGCTCAAGCTGATCGGTGCTGCGAAGGAGTCCAAGGTGGGACGCTATGTCGTTGTCGGCGGTGCCGGCAGCCTGGAGGTCGCGCCAGGCGTGAAGCTGGTCACAACCCCCGGTTTTCCGGCGCAGTACAAGGCGGAGGCCGAAAAGGGTTCCGACTTCCTCGACCTGCTGCGGCAGGAAAAGGACCTGAACTGGACCTTCATCTCGCCCTCGGCCCTCTTCATCGAGGGGGAGCGGACCGGCAAGTTCCGGCTCGGGACCGATCAGCTTCTCGCAGATGCGAACGGGAAAAGCTGGATCACCTTCGCGGACTACGCAATTGCACTCGCCGACGAGATCGAGCGGGCGGCGCATCTGAGGCAGCGCTTCACGGTCGGCTACTGAGCCGGCAGCTGCCCCCCGAGCCCTCCAGGATAAACCTTCCTGTGCAAGGGCTTGGGGGCGATCGCGGGACCATCAGGGAAATATTGTCTGTCACCGGAGGCCACTATATAAGGCCCGGCTCAACGGACCTCGTTCCGTTCGCGAGTCGTTGCTTAAAAAGATAGGCCGCCCTTGGAAAAGTTGAAAAACTACCGACCGACCGACAAAGAGCCTTTCATGAACGACCGGCAGAAGGAGTACTTCCGTTTGAAGCTCCTCGCCTGGAAGGATGAGATCCTCAAAGAGTCCAAGCTCACCCTGCAAGCTTTGCAGGAGGAGAACGTGAACCACCCCGATCTCGCCGATCGGGCATCGTCCGAAACCGACCGTGCCATCGAACTCCGCGCCCGCGACCGCCAGCGCAAGTTGATCGCCAAGATCGACGCCGCGCTCCAGCGCATCGAGGACAACACCTACGGCTATTGCGAGGAAACCGGGGAGCCGATCTCGTTGAAGCGGCTCGAGGCCCGGCCCATCGCGACGCTCTCGGTGGAAGCGCAGGAGCGCCACGAGAAACGCGAGAAGGTTTATCGCGACGAATAGAGCCCGAGCCGCAGAGTTGCGGCTCTTTGTTTTTGGGACGCAAGGCGCCGCTTGGCGCCGTGATCGGCGTTTGCCTATCGCTTCCCACGCGTGTGAGCAGGTGGGTGCGATCGCCAAAAATGAATCGCGATCAACGGCCTAGGCCCGGTTGCTCCGAGCTCACGTGAGTTCGGATGAGAAACAGCCTTCACTTCGGGTGCGGGCGATTTTGCGAGTCGCATCAACGAGATCGACTCCGGAGTTGAGACTTTGATCCAGCTGCATCAAGCATCGCCGTAATCACGTCTCGCGCGCATGTTGCGAGAGCTGCCGGTGGCGCGGCTTCATAAAGCCTCCACCCATTCAATATTTCCTTAAACGCAGGCAGGAGGCGGTTGTCCCCGGGCCTGGCGCGCTTGTCAGGGCGGAGCGGGGATGCTGAAGTGCCGCCTTCGACTGTGTAGCGTGGGAGGCGGCGTCGATGGGCAGGATTCTCGCATCCGCAAAGGCGATCGCGTTGGCGCGCCGCAATCGTGCGCCGCTCGCGGCGCTGGAGCGTCCTCCGGCTGATGAAGCGGAGGGTTATCAGGTGCAGCGCGCGCTGCACGATCTCCTGCTGCCGCATGTCGGCCCGCTGATCGGCTACAAGATCGGCTGCACCAGCCAGGTGATGCAGGAGTATATCGGCATCCCGCACCCTTGCGGCGGCGGCGTGTTCCAGAAGGGCGTCCATGACAGCGGCGCCAAGCTCGCCGCCTCCAATTATGTCCGGGTCGGCGTCGAATGCGAGATCGCGGTGCGGCTGCAGCGGGACCTCGCCGCCGGCGAGGCGCCGTTCACGGCCGAATGGGTCGGCGAGGCCGTCGAGGCCTACCACCCCGCGATCGAGATCGTCGACGACCGCTACGTGCAGTGGGAGACGATGGGCGCGCCGACCTTGATCGCCGACGATTTTTTCGCCGCCGGCTGCGTGCTGGGTCCCTCGGTTCCGCGCTCGTCGGTGCCGGACCTGAAGGCCGTCAAGGGCCGCGCCATCCTCAATGGCGAGGAGGTCAGCCATGGCACCGGCGCCGACGTGCTCGGCCATCCCCACAACGCACTCGCCTGGCTCGCCAACCATCTCGCCGCCGAGGGCAAGGGGCTGCACGCGGGACAGCTCGTGCTCACCGGCAGCCTGGTGAAGACGCTGTGGCTGAAGGCCGGCGACAAGGTGCGGATGGAGCTGGATGGGCTGGGGACGGTGGAGGCGGAGTTCAACTGACCTCTCTCCGCCGTCATTGCGAGACGCCCTTCGCGACGATGCAATCCAAAGTCTTTTTGCGCGGAGATAGTCTGGATTGCTCCGCTTCGCTCGCAATGACGGAGATCGGGGCGGCGCTTGAGTACGTAACTGGCCGCGAAGTCGAGTGTTCACAGTTGCTACCAGCAAAATGCGTGCGGCCTCCGGCAGGGGAGCTACCGGAGGCCGCGTCGTACACCGACGTTCGCGCCTAGGTTCGCGAACACGATGTGGGAGCTCTTAAAGAGGCTTAGAAGGGAAGCAGCACGTCCATGACCTGCTGGCCGTAGCGCGGCTGCTGCACGTCGGTGATCTGGCCGCGGCCGCCATAGGCGATGCGGGCCTGCGCGATCTTGGTGGAATCGATGGTGTTGTCGCTCTGGATGTCCTCAGGACGCACGATGCCGGCGACGATCAGCTCGCGAATTTCGAAGTTGACGCGGATCTCCTGCTTGCCTTCGACGACAAGGTTGCCGTTCGGCAGCACCTGGGTCACCACCGCAGCGACGTTGGTCTGCAGGGCTTCCTTGCGGTCGACGCTGCCCTTGCCCTCGCTCGACGAGGTCGAGTCGGCGGTCAGGATGCGGCCGGGCAGGATCTTGTTGGCCTGCGTGATGGTCTTGGCGCCGATGAAGTCGGAGATTCCCGAATCTTCCTTGTTGGTGCGGCTGCGCGAGGTGTCGTTCTCGATGTTGGCCTTGTCGGTGATGTTCACGGTCACGGTCAGGAGGTCGCCGACCTGGCGGGCGCGCTGGTCCTTGAAGAAGGCGCGGCTGCCGTTGCGCCACAGCGAGTTCGGATTGTAGGAAGCGACTTCCGGCTTCGGCATCGGCATCTGCACCGGCTTGTAGCCGGGTTGCGTCGTCGGATTATCGATTGCCGACAGCTTCGGCTGCTCGCCGATCTGCGACAGGCGGTCGATCGAGGAGCAGCCGCCCAATGCGCAGGTCGCCAGCAGCAGGGCAGAGATCGCGATGCGACGAAGATGGGAAGCCGAACTGAACGTGGACATGACTTACTCTGATTTGGCTGGAGCTTGCGAGAGGCGAACTTGCGGGATCTGGGCTTGTGCGACTTGAGCCGGCGACGCGGGGCTCTGAATCAGGTTCCGGACGAGGGCTGCGGTGTCGACGGGGGCAGGCGCCTCGTCACGCTTGATCGACGAGGTCTGCTCGACCGCCGGCGCCGTCGGTGCGGACTGGCTGGCGCCCTGAACCGTGACCTGGCCGCGGCCGGTGACGATGCCGGTCAGCGTGCGCTTGGACTGCATATTGAGCACGCTGACGGTGTCGCCCTCGGCGCCGCTCTCGATCGCCTTGCCGCGCGTGGTGAGATAGAGGCCGGGCACCTGGTAGATGATGGTGACGGCCTGATCGCGCACCACGAAGTCGGGCTTGACGATGTCGGCGACGCGGATCGGCGTGCCTGCCCGCATCGGCCGTCGCAGCTGCATGCCGATGCTGCGGTCGCGCGCGGCGGGCTCGCCGGCGACCTCGGCCTTCGGCCGGCGCTCCAACGAAAGGTCGGAGGATTTCAGAAGCTCGGCGCGGTCGACGTCGCGGGTCAGCACGGCCACTTCCACCGTCTCGATCGCGGTGCCGGTGAAGCGCAGCTTGGTCGGCGCGGGATTGCCGTCGTTGACGATCTCGAAGGCGATATCGAAACGGCCGCTGCGGGCGTCGTAGCGGGTTGCGACCGGCTGCAGCGCGCCGGTGTTGGAGGCGTCCAGCCGCATGTCGGCGACGCCGCGGTCGAAAGTGATCGTGATGTTGGCGGCTTCTCCGAGGCCGAAGCGGCGCTCGAGCGTGGCGGCGACCGCAGTCTCGATATCCTTGCTCGCGAGGGTGCGGGCGAGGCGGGTGACCTGGACCTCCTTGATGTCGCCGGTCATGACGCCGATCACCTGTTTTGCCCGCAACACCGACAGCACTTGGGCGACCGTCAGCGTGCCGGTGGTGCCGAGATCGGGCGAGCGGTAGACCGGGATCAGCGCGGCGGATCCGGCGTTGTCGATGAGATCGCCGATCCGCACCACGTCCGAGGTCACGGTGACGCTTGCGCGCAGCGTCGGCGCGGCGATGAAATCGTCGGCGGCCGCTGCCGGCAATGCCAGCGCGAGAAGGGTGGAGATGGTGGCGAGGGTGGCACGGATCATCGTCATCACCTCAGCGGAACAGCGCCGTGGTCGATTGCATCATCTGGTCGGCGGCGCTGATCACCTTGGCATTCATCTCGTAAGCGCGCTGGGCGGCGATCAGGTCGCTCATCTCCGAGACGACGTCGACATTGGCCTGCTCCAGACTTCCTTGCGTGATCTTGCCGTAGCCTTCGGTGTTGGCGGTGCCGTCCTGCGGCGGACCCGAGGACGGCGTCTCGGTGAACTGATTGCTGCCGACCGGCTGCAGCCCCGCCTTGTTGATGAAGCGGGTCACGTTGATCGTGCCGATGATCGAGGAGGTCGACGAGCCCGGCAGCGTGACCGAGACCTGGCCTTGCTCGTTGACGGTCAAGCCCGAGGCGTTCTGCGGGATCGTGATGGTCGGCTGCACCGGGTTGCCCTGCGCGGTGACGACACGGCCCTGATTGTCCATCTGGAAGGTGCCGTCGCGGGTGTACTGGAAGGTGCCGTCCGGCATCAGGATCTTGAAGAAGCCTTCGCCCGAGATCGCGAGGTCGAGATCGTTGCCGGTCTGCGACAGCGTACCTTGCGTCATGCTGCGAGGCGTGCCGACGGTCTTGACGCCGCCGCCGATGTCGACGCCGACGGGCAGGATGGTGCCCTGGTCCGAGGCCTGCGCGCCGACGCGGCGCACGTGCTCGTAGATCAGGTCCTGGAACGCCGCGGTCTGCTTCTTGAAGCCGGTGGTGCGGAGGTTGGCGATGTTGTTGGAGATCACCTGAACGTTGAGTTCCTGTGCCGCCATTCCGGTCGCTGCGGTGTGAAGCGCCTGCATGTCAGTTCTCTCCCAATCAGGCCGGAACGTCGGCGAGCTTCTCGATCGCCGATTTGTGGAGGTCGCTCTGCTGCTGCAGCAGGCTGGCGATGGCGGTGTAGCTGCGCATGACCTCGACCATGCGGGTCATCTCGCCGACCGAATTCACGTTCGACTTCTCGATGTAGCCCTGGCGCACGTTGGACTTGGTGTCGGCCTGCTGGACCGCCGAGCCGGCCTCATAGAGGTTGGCGCCGAGCTTGGTCAGCTTGGCCGGATCGTCGAACGAGACCATGCGGATCTTGCCGCGGATCGAGTCGGTCCTGGCCGTGCCCTCGAGCACCGTGATGGTGCCATCGGGCGCGATGTTGATGTCGTGGTCGGTCGGCTGGAAGGTGATCGGGCCGCCGGTGCCGAGCACGAGGTTGCCGTCGGAGGTGACCAGCTGGCCGGTGCTGTTGAGCGAGAATTTGCCGTCGCGGGTGTAGCGCTCGGTGCCGCCAGCCTGCACCGCGAAAAACGCGTTGCCGTCGATTGCCATGTCGAGCGGGTTGTTGGTCGGCTCCATCGGCCCCTGGCCGACGTCGCGGAAGGTGCCGCGGTCCTGCACATAGGAGACCCGGCGGTCGGAACCGATGAAATTGTCCTCACGCGCGTTCGAGTTGAGGTACTCCTCGAACAGCGAATGGTCGGCCTTGAAGCCGTTGGTGTTGGCGTTGGCGACGTTGTTGGCGATGACATCCATCTGCCGCTCCAACGTCATCTGCCGTGACAAGCCGATCAGAAGCGCGTTCTGCATCGGAAATCTCCCCTGAGTGAGATCTGCCATTTCGCTCTCCCAAGCGCCTTGGCGGACCCCGTGACCGAGACCGTCAGGTTCTCCCAAACCGTGAGGTCTCGACCCTCTCTCAGCGAAAGCCGTGCCAACTAAGAAAATGACATAATTTCAAGTACTTATTGATTTTTCGAGGGCGCGGGAGGGCGGCAGAAAGGTTCTGTTAGCCATGTTTGCCCGGCAGATTTTTCCTAGCTGAGGCCCAATCGAAAGATTCCGTTAACCATTATTACCGTAGCGTTTGCGCATCAGAGGAGCGCATTGCGCTGGGGCATTTGTATCGCGTCACTGTCTGCCAGGAGGCTTCGCTCTTTCGACCCCTTTGAGAGATGAACGAGCGCGGCAACCATGGCAGAGAATGAGGAAGGCGGCGCAGCCGCCGACGGCGCGGAAGCCGCTCCGCCGAAGAACAAGCTCAAGCTCATCATCATGGTCGTCGGCGTGCTCGCCGTCCTCGGCGGCGGTGCCGCGACCTGGTTCTTCTTCTTCCGTCACGGCGATGACGAGCATCATGCCGAGGCCGCGCCTCCGCCGAAGCCGCCGGCCTTCGTCGACGTCCCCGACATGATGGTCAACCTCGCCGGCGCGCCGGGCGAGCGCGTGCAATATCTGCGGCTGAAGATCGTGCTGGAGCTGAAGGAAGAGAAGCAGATCGAGGCGATCAAGCCGACGATGCCGCGCGTCACCGACATCTTCCAGACCTATGTGCGCGAACTGCGCCCCTCCGACCTCAACGGTTCCGCCGGCATCTTCCGCCTCAAGGAGGAGCTGACCAAGCGCGTCAACGCGGCGGTCGCCCCGATCCAGGTCAGCGCGGTGCTGTTCAAGGAAGTCGTGGTCCAGTGAGCATGACGGACTAGGGATCATGGCGGGCAACGACCAAGTAGACCAGGATGCAATCGCCGCCCAGTGGGAGGCCTCGCTCGATTCCGAGGATCCCGCCGAGGCGGCAAAGGCTGCCGCCGAGAACGAGCTGTCGGAGACCATGGCCCTGCAATGGGCGGCCATGGTCGAGGACGGCAGTCGCGATCTCGGCAATGGCAAGAATTCCGGCGAGCGGGTGCTGTCGCAGGAGGAGATCGACAATCTCCTCGGCTTCACCGTCGGCGACGTCAATCTCGACGACCATTCCGGCATTCGCGCGATCATCGATTCGGCGATGGTCTCCTACGAGCGTCTGCCGATGCTCGAAATCGTCTTCGACCGCCTGGTGCGGCTGATGACGACGTCCTTGCGCAACTTCACCTCCGACAACGTCGAAGTCTCGCTCGACCGCATCACCTCGGTGCGTTTCGGCGACTACATGAACTCGATCCCGCTGCCCGCCGTCCTCACCGTCTTCAAGGCCGAGGAGTGGGAGAACTTCGGCATGGCGACGGTCGATTCCAACCTGATCTATTCGATGATCGACGTGCTGCTCGGCGGCCGCCGCGGCACCAGCCAGCTGCGCATCGAGGGCCGGCCCTACACCACGATCGAGACCGAGCTGGTCAAGCGGCTGGTCGAGGTGGTGCTGTCCGATGCCGAGCAGGCGTTCCGGCCGCTGTCGCCGGTGACCTTCACGATCGACCGGCTCGAGACCAACCCGCGTTTCGCCGCGATCAGCCGTCCCGCCAACGCCGCGATCCTGGTTCGCCTGCGCATCGACATGGAGGACCGAGGCGGCAATATCGAGCTGTTGCTGCCTTACGCGACCATCGAGCCGATCCGGGGCGTCCTGCTCCAGATGTTCATGGGCGAAAAATTCGGGCGCGACCCGGTCTGGGAGGGCCATTTCGCCACCGAGATCGTGCAGGCCGAGATCGCCGTCGACGCCGTGCTCTACGAGGCCGACATTCCGCTCAAGCAGCTGATGCGGCTCAAGGTCGGCGACACGCTGCCGCTGGAGATGCGTGCCGACGCCAACGTCACCGTGCGCTGCGGCGACGTCACGCTGACCGAGGGACGGATGGGCCGGGTCGGCGACCGCGTCGCCATCCGCGTGACGAAACCCTTGCGCAAGCCAAGTACGACACTTGCGATGTTCGAGAAGGTGGACGAGCAGAACAAGATGATGGAGGCCCCATGAACCACTCCCTGGGAATGGCAATCGAGACGCTGGTGGCTATCCTGCTGATGCTGACGATCGTCTACTGCGTCATGCTCAACAAGCGGCTGACGCGGCTGAAGGCGGACGAGCATTCGCTGAAGGCGGTCATCGGCGAACTCATCACCGCGACCGAGATCGCCGAGCGCGCGATTGGCGGGCTGAAGCTCGCCGTGCGCGACGTCAACGAGAACCTGGGCAGCCAGCTCGCGGCGGCGACCCAGATGTCGGACCAGCTCTACAAGCAGCTCGGCGAAGCCGACAACGTGGTGCGGCGCCTGTCCAAGATCGCGATTGCCGCGCGTCCCGTGACGAACCCGGAAACGGTCGCCACGCCTACAGCAAAACCCTCGTCGGCGAAGGCGGTGGCGGCTGCGGCCGAAGCCTTCTCCGAGCGCCGACGATCCAACGGCCTTGCCGCATGAAGCCTGGGTATGAAGTCCTTCCGTAATATCCGCGTCATTCCGGTCGTCCTGGTTGCCGTCGCAGGTCTTGCCACGCTGAAGGTGGCGGGCCTCGTGATCAACGGCGGCTATGTCTTCGACTACAAGCCGAACCAGACCAAGAAATCCTGGGCGCAGGAGAATCTGAATTTCCCGACCGGCCGCGAGGATCCGGATATCACCGGATCGACCCATGGCGCGCCAAAGGAGGCGCCCAAGCCCGCCGCGCCGGAGACCAAGCCCGATGGCATGGTGGTCAAGGTGGAGGAAGGCCAGCCGCAGGTCTCGGCCTCGGAGCGTACGATCCTGGAACGGTTGCAGGCGCGCCGGCAGGAGATCGAGGCGCGCCAGCGCGAGATCGACATTCGCGAAAGTCTGCTCAAGTCGGCCGAGAAGCGCATCGAGACCAAGGTCGAGGAGATGAAGGCCGTGGAAACCCGCATCTCCGCGACGCAGGCCGAGCAGAAGGCGGCCGAAGCCCAGCGTATGAAGGGCCTCGTGACCATGTACGAGGGCATGAAGCCCAAGGACGCCGCGCGGGTGTTCGACCGGCTGGAGATGGGCGTGCTGATCGAGATCGCCTCGGCGATCGCGCCGCGAAAGATGTCGGACATCTTGGGGCTGATGTCGCCGGAGGCCGCCGAGCGGCTCACCGTCGAGATGGCCCGACGTGCCAATGGCGGCGGCGATCAGTCGGCCTCGGCCGGCGATCTTCCCAAGATCGATGGCAAGCCGACGCAAAAGCCGAATTGAGGCCGCGCGGCGAAGCGCGCCCTTGCGACCCGCGCGTTATCGCGTGGTCGCTCGCCTCGGCCCAGCGGGACGGTTCGTGCGCCTAGGTCGCGAAGGCCTGTTGCACCTTGCGAACAGGCGGACGCAGCTGCTTGTCCACGCGAGGGAGGATATCGAGCTGCTGCTTGATCAGCGCCGCCTTTGTGATGCGCGTCACGAGCTGCAGGGTGCTATGGCAACAAGAGCATTCATATGTTTTCAGGGCATATCCTCTGGCGATGGGAACGATCGCTATGACCGCTCTTGCCCTGCTACACACAATGCAACCGGCTTCTCCGCTCATTGATTACCCCCAAAGCTAACCAATGCGATTCGCATCGCCGAGTTCACATCTGATTCAGAGTCGCGCGCGAACCGCAACGCCCCGAAGGTTGTGAGTGCGCGTGCTCGGCAACTCGTCAAGGCGGCAGATCAGACTCCCGTGGCGGATGTAGCTGAGGCAGGCGGCATCCTCTGAGACTGCGATGAGTTGACGCGCGCAACTGTGAAGTGGCGTACAGTGGCGCTCACGGCACCATCCTACGCTTTCGGCCATTCGCAATCGGCAGCGCAGGAGGAGGCCATGAATTACTCGTCCGCCGCAGAACGAGTCATCGAGGCCGTCAACCGGCTGCTCATAGCGGCGATGACGTCCGCATGGACATCCGCGCTAAGCCACCAGCATGCAGCGCCGCCGGAAGGCGACGATGGCAACGATCATGAATCTTGTCTCGACGAAGCGAGTTCCCCGGCGCCCGAAGGCACCGGGGAGCAGCATTGAAGACGCACTCGGCTTGAGGGCGTCACACGATCAGATCAACACATGGCGGAGAGCTGCACGTGCCGCGCAAAAGGGATTGACGAGCCGCGACCGGCACCGCTTGCAGGTGCTAACAACTCCTTAATCCCCTGCGTCTCAAATCCGAAAGTTGCGGATCGTCTCCCGCTCGATCCGGCACGGCGTGCTGCCCGCAGCGCAAATCAAGATATAGCATTAACAAGTCCTTAATTGGCGGGACCTACAGTCGACGGCACCGCCGGCGCCATTGCCGGCATGACCGCCGAACTGGAAGAAATGCCGCCAATGGCGCGAGAGGCTGCCGCTGGATTTGTGTCGCGAGCCCGCGCATTGGCACGGGGCCTGTCGCGACATGTCCGCGGGGCCACCTTGCTGGCGGCCTGTTCCCTGATTGGCCTCGCGGCGCCGGCCCGAGCGGCCGATCCGATCAGGGGCGAGGCGACCTTTTCCGCCGGCGGCGGCTTTGCCCGTCTGGTCATCAAGCTCGGCGAGGACGTTCCCTCCGAGGTGACGACCGCAGGCTCCATCCTCATCATCCGCTTCGACCGACCCGTCGACGTTCCCGTCGATCGGGTTCCGGAAGGCGCGCCCGACTACGTCAACTCCGCGCGCCGCGACCCTGATGGCGGCGCCATCCGTCTGTCGCTGGCGCGGCGTGTCACCGTCAACACCATGAACGCCGGCGAGCGCACCTTCGTCGACCTCTTGCCCGAGGGCTGGAAGGGCCCGCCGCCGAGCCTGCCCATGGACGTGGTCAAGGAACTCGCCGAGCGCGCACGCGTGGCCGAGCGCGCGCTACGCGCCCAGCGCGCCGCCGCCGAGGCCAAGAAACGTCCGCAGATCCGTGTGCGTGCCTCGGTGCAGCCGACCTTCGTGCGCTTCGCGTTCGAGATGCCCGATGGCGTCGGCGTCTCCTCCGTGCTCAACGAGCAGAAGCTCACGCTCGTCTTCAACGCCAACCTCAATTTCGACCTGGCGGACGCGGTGGTCGCGGCGCCGCCGAACGTCGCCTCGATCAAGCAGAAGGCCGACATCGACCAGACCAATGTCGAGATCGCGCTGATCGGCGATTCCGACGTGCATTCGTTCCGCGACGAGAAGAACTATGTCGTCGACGTCTCCTTCCAACCCGACAAGGGCAAGTCGGCCGCGACGCCCGAGGCGGCGATCGCGCAGATGAAGCCTGCCGGTCAGGGACCCGCGCCTGTGCCGGAAAACCCGGCGGCCGAGAAGCCGAAGGATGTCCATCGCGAGATCGCGCCGCCCACATCGGACACGATCGCACGCGAAGCCAAGATTGACGTGAAGCCCGAGGCGAAGCCGGACGCGCCCGCCGTAATGCCGGTCGCCGAAGCGCCGAGGCCGGCGCCCGCGACTGAGGCTGCGCACGTTGCGGAAGTGCCCAAGGAGACACCCAAGGAAGTCGCAACGCCCGCGCCGGCTGCTGCCGCAGCCCCGGCCGCGCCTGCCAAGCCTGTGGTTGCCGAAGCGCCCAAGCAGGCCGTGAACGAAGCGGCGAAGGAGCCGGTCAAGGAATCCCCGAAGGCACCCCCCAGCGAGACGCCCGCCGCTGCGCAGCAGGTCGTCGCCAGCGTCGATGCGCGCCGCGAGAGCGACGGCTTGCGCGTGACGTTCCCGCTTCAGGTGGCAACGCCGGCGGCGGCGTTCCGCCGCGGCGATACTGTCTGGTTGGTGTTCGACACGCCGAAGCCCATCGATGTCGAGGCGATCCGCAGCAAGGGCGGCGCCATGATCGGCGAGGTCGGCCGTATCCCGCTCGACAAGGGGCAAGCGGTGCGCATCCGCCTCACGCGGCCGCTGGTCTACTCGCTGACGAGCGAGGAGGTCGGCAAGGAGACCAATTGGATGTTGACGCTCGCCGACAAGATCCAGGCGACGCCGCTGCCGTTGATGATGTCGCGCAACATCACCGATCCGGCGCTCGCCAATATCGCGATCCCCTTCGCCAATCCGGGCCTCCTGCACAAGCTCACCGACCCCGATGCCGGCGATACGCTCTATGTCGTCACTGCGCAGCAGCCGGTACGCGGCTTCATCAAGCGGCAGGACCTCGTCGATCTCTCGCTGCTGGAATCCGCGCACGGCATCGCGATCCGGCCGAACTCCGATGAGGTCGGCGTCGAGGTCGGCTCCGACAAGGTGATCCTCGGCAAGAAGGGCGGGCTGACGCTGTCGCCGGTCGACATCTCGGCCGAGCGGGCGCCGACCGCGGTGCGCCCGGTGTTCAGCCCCGAAGGCTGGCGCAAGGGCCAGTCGGAAAACTTCATGGCGCGCCAGAGCGAGCTGATGACGGCGATCGCAGCGGTCGAGCCCGCGCTGCGCTCGCTGCCGCGGCTCGACCTCGCGCAGTTCTACATGTCGCGTGCCATGTATCACGAAGCGAAGGCCGTGACCGACGTGATGCTGACCGATCCCCTGAACAAGGAGGAGAGTGGTGCGCTGATCATGCATGCGATCGCGAGCATCCTGATCGGCCGCCCGGCGCAGGGCTTGAAGGACCTCGCCAATCCCGTGATCGGCAACAGCCACGATTCCCAGCTCTGGAAGGCGCTCGCCTATGCGCGGCAGGGCAAGTGGGCGGACGCGCGCGAGAAGTTCAAGAACGTCGAATTCGCCATCGCCTCCCTGCCGCTCGACATCCAGCGCATCGTGACGATGGACGCGATGCGTGCATCGCTCGAGGTGAAGGACTATGCCGGCGCCTCCAAGCGCCGCAGCGAGCTCGAGGTTGTCGGCATCCCGCCTGAGGCTGCTCCGGCCTTCGCCGTACTGCGCGGCCGGCTCGCCGAGGCGCTTGGCCACGACAAGGACGCGCTCGACGACTACAAGTTCGCGGTCGCCTCGAACGACCGTCCGGCTGCGGCCGAGGCCAAGCAGCTCGAGGTCGCGCTGCGCCAGAAGCGCGACGAGATCGGCAAGGAAGAGGCCCTGCGCGAACTCGAGACGCTGTCAATGACCTGGCGCGGCGACGCGATCGAGGTCAAGACGCTGCAGATGCTGTCGCAGTTGTATGCCGAGAACGGGCGTTACCGGGATGCGCTCATGGCGGCGCGCACTGCGACCAGGCTCCAGCCGAACGCCGAAGCCTCGCGCCTGGCGCAGGATCTCGCGTCCGACCTGTTCACGCAGATATTCCTGGGGCCGAAGGGGGACGAGCTGCCGCCGGTCGAGGCGCTCGGGATGTTCTACGAGTTCCGCGAATTGACGCCGATCGGCCGTCGCGGCGACGAGCTGATCCGCCGGCTCGCCGACCGCCTCGCCTCGATCGATCTGCTCGACCAGGCCGCAGAGCTGCTGCAGTACCAGGTCGATCATCGCCTTGAAGGCGCGGCGCGCGCGCAGGTCGCCGCGCGCCTTGCCATGGTCTATCTCGCCAATCGCAAGCCTGACATGGCGATCACCGCGCTGCGCGCGAGCCGCATCAGCGATCTCTCCGGCGAGCTCCGGCAGCAGCGCCTGCTGCTCGAGGCGCGTGCGCAGAGCGACGTCGGCCGTCACGATCTCGCGCTCGACATCGTCTCCAACGTCTCCGGGCGCGAAGTGCTCCGCCTCCGCTCCGACATCTTCTGGGCCGCGCGGCGCTGGCGCGAGTCCGCCGAGCAGATCGAGCTCTATTACGGCGAGCGTTTCCGCGATTTCAAGCCGCTCAATGCGGTCGAGAAGAGCGACATCATTCGCGCGGCCGTCGGCTACGCGCTCGCCGACGACTCGATCGGCCTGTCGCGCTTCCGCGAGAAATACGCGCCGCTGATGAGCGAGAGCGCCGACCGTCTCGCCTTCGATATCGCCAGCAAGCCGGCCGCTGCCTCCAGCGCCGAATTCGCCGAGATCGCCAAGCTCGCCGCCAGCGTCGACACGCTCGACGGCTTCCTGCGCGAGATGAAGCAGCGCTTTCCCGACGCCACGGCGCGCGGACCCAGCACGCCGCAGGCCAAGGACGAGTCCGACCACACCGGCTCGCTGCCCACGATCCCGGTCGTGCGGCAGATCAAGACGACGCGGTAGGGACCCTGCTACCTCTGGATCTCTCGACAGGTGCCCGTCAGGCGGCAACCTAAAGCATCTTCATGCCGCGAGAGGGACGATATGAGCAAGCCTGCCAAGACCGAAGCCGAACTCATCGCCATGGCACGGGCCGAATTGAAGGCCCATGTCGATAGCCCGGACAGCTTCGCCATCTTGATCGTCCGTCACGGCGACAGCTGGAAGTTCCGCGCCGCCGCCGATCAGGCGACATGGGACAAGCCGGGCTTCCCCGAAAGCGTCGCCATGCTGGTCCAGATCGGCGACCACCTCAGCGAGCAGTATGACTTGAAGGGGCAGGGGCGGGTCCTAAGGCCATCAATTGCTGTGCTCAGGCGTGCCGGTAGCGGAAAGCTGTCTCAGAATGCCGATGAGCCTTTCCAGATCTTCAGCGCCAATATCGGTACCGAGATCGCCATGTATGAGCCGATTGCGCTTTTCTGAGAGCAGCCTCATTTGGTCGGCGTCGGTAGGGGTCAATAGCCCCTCTTGACCTAGAACTTCGACGAGGCGGCTAGGCGTCTGCGGACGGTCGAAGCGACCTTCGACCGACGCCCTGCCTTCGGCCTCGAACGTTGCCCATGCAAGCAAGAAGGCGGCACGCAAGGCGTCTATGTCGCGCAGCCTTTCGATCTCACTCAGAGCACCTTCGATTGCCTGACGCGACTGCACCGGAAGCGTTGTACCCAAAGATGTGGGGGCAACAAACAGCACCTTCAACTCCCACTCTCGCTGTTGAGCGAAGCGAGCGGCAACGTCTTTCAGACGTTCGTTCTGTCGCGTCGATGGTCTAGCGACCTCAAGAACGATTTTCTTTCCGTTTCCAGTTGCGACAGCATCGGGAACGAAGTCTCCGAGAAAGTCAGGAACCAGTGGAGCGCGGGGATGCACGAATACGTCGTATCCCTCCGACTCTAAGCGTGCGATCTCCCTCTGTAAAACCTGCTCCTCACTCCCAGATTCGGTCATCGCAGTTCCTCGAAGGGATCGTTGGATACCCTTACATATAGTACCGGTTTCGGCCCGGTGATCGCATCGACCACTGTCGTTGACGGGTTAGAAAAACTGAAGACGTTGCCGGGCTCGAACTTCTGAACCACAACGCGCTCGACCTGCGCATCATCCAGATAAATGTGGGCGCAAAGAGCATCCAGCACAAGCTTGACGATGTTGTCTATATCGCCTGGCATTGATCCTTCGGGAAGATAGTACAAGGTCACGGCCATTCGCTGGTCGGATACGAAATGGGGGTGTGGAATCGCGTTCGAACTTGCCATTCTCACCCGGGCCTTCCAATCCTCCCGGGCGGCTCCGTTCTTTGCCTGGAAGGAGACAGGTGTGCCATGAACCAAAAACTCTAAGGGAAACTCGATTTCCATCCAGCGAACCCGCGCCCACGCCACGATGTTACCGAGGCGTGCGCCGGTGTCAATTTCACTTAGGGGTAGAAGGAGCCGCGGCCTATCTGGGTTTGCGCCTCACCCCCCGTAGCTCTGCACCAGACTTCCCGCCACCAGCGACCAGCCGTCGACCAGCACGAAGAAGATCAGCTTGAACGGCAGCGAGATCGTCGCCGGCGGCAGCATCATCATGCCCATCGACATCAGTACCGAGGCGACGACGAGATCGATGATCAGGAAGGGCAGGAACAAGAGGAAGCCGATCTCGAAGGCGCGCTTCAGCTCGGAGATCATGAAGGCGGGGACGAGAATGCGTAAGGCGAGATCGTCGGGCGTGGCTGGCGGTGCCTCGCCGGAGAGATCCAGAAACAGCTTGAGGTCCTTCTCGCGCACGTTCTTCTGCATGAAGCCGCGCAAGGGGACGGAGGCGCGCTGGAGCGCATCCTCGACGCCGATCTGGCTGGCGACGAGCGGACGGATGCCCTCGTCGTAGGACTTTTGCAGCACCGGTCCCATCACGAAGAAGGTGAGGAACATCGCCAGCGCAATGATCACCGAGTTCGGCGGCGCAGTCGCGGTGCCCATCGCGGTGCGCAGCAGTGACAGCACCACCACGATGCGCGTGAACGACGTCATCATGATCAGGATCGACGGCGCGATCGACAGCACCGTGAGCAGCGCGATCAGCTGGATCGCGCGTTCGGTGACGCCGCCGCCAGCGCCGCCGCCAAGATTGATGCTGATGTCCTGGGCATGCGCCGGCATCGCGAGCGAGGCCGCGCTGAACAGGACAGAAAGGAAAAGAACTCTACGCGGGAGGGCCGGCAATCTCACGAAGACGGCTTCGGACGGCCGAGCAGGGAGGCCATCTCGTCTTCGAGATTTTCAAAGCTGGTCTTTTCCGCGGCCGGCTTTGCAGGCGGGGCCGGCGGCGCCGGCGGCTCGTTGCGTGCGGCGCGCGGGGGAGCAGGCGGCGGTTCCGGTGCAACCGGAGGCGCGACCGTTTCGCCGGCCGGGCGGCGCAGCGCAGCCTCCAACCGCTGCGCCATCTCGGCGAGGTTCTGCTCGGCGCTCGAGGGCGTAGCGGCAGGTGCCGTCGGCGGAACGGCCGGAGCCTGCGGCACGGGCGGAGGAGGCGGTGGTGCAGCGGCGCGCTCGGCGCGCACGGGCGGCATCTTCGTCGGCTCGTTCCCGCGCGGCGGGCGCGGCATCAGCGGCGGCTCGCCGCGGGGGATGCGCGGCGGCGGCGGCTCGGGCCGTGGTTCGCGATCCGGACGTGGCGCGACCGGCTCGGGCGTAAAGCCCCCCAGGGGCGGCTCGCTGCGGCGCTCGGCCAGTGCAGGAGCAGGCCGGCGCACCTCGTCGGCGAAGGATGGGCGCGCGGGCCGCGGCGGCGGCTCGGGCATTTGCGGCTCGGGATGATCGAGCAGTTCGGGGCGCGGTGCTTCATCCGCCCAGCCGCCGGCATCGGGCATGGGGGCGAGGCGCGGCGGTTCGGCGGCGCTCGGACGTTGCGGGAGCTGGTCGCGGCTGGGCGCGGCGCGAACGATATTGGGCTCGACCACGATGTCCGTGGGGCCGCCGATCATCAGCAGGTGCTCGACATTGTCACGCCGGACCAGCACCAGACGGCGGCGGCCATCGACCGCGGCTGCGTCGATCACGGCGAGGCGGGGCATCCGGCCGCGCTGTGTGTTGGCGCCCAGCCGGCTGCTGCCGAATCGACGAACCAGCCATGCAGCGACGCCGATCAACGCCAGAACGACGATGAACGCGACGATGAAGGTGATAGGGCTGCCTTGCATACTTGTCCCCGACAAATGGCGCTTTTCTCGTGCCGATGGTCAGATTCGCCAACCACGGCGGACGATGCCCCAAACTGCGATTAGTTAACGTTCCACGGCAAGTTTTGCCGTCCCCAACTCTTAATAACCCATGAATCGCCCGATCCAAAACGACTTCTTGCCCAGTCCATGCGCCGCCAAACGGTTGGGTTAATGCCACTTTTCGGGGCGTAGAATCACGGGTCCGCAAGATCGTGCCTCGCTTGGGGACATGCGTCACGAGCGACCTTAACCAGCTGTTAACCATACAGGCGGCAAATTCTGCCTAGCTTCGGACCTCAAGGTCCGCAAGGGGGCGGAAGGAGCCGCGACGATGTCCATCAACGACCTCCCGGTGCTGTCGGCGCTTCGTACCAAGATGCAGTGGCACCAGGAGCGCCAGCGCGTCCTGGCCGAGAACGTCTCCAACTCCGATACGCCCAAGTTCCGGCCGCGCGACCTGGTCGAGCCGAAGCTCGACAAGACCGGCGCCGTAACGGGCTCGATGGGCCCCCTGGCGCTGACCGTCACCAGCGCCTCGCACATGAAACCATCAGGCGCGGCCTCGGGCTTCGACCAGAACAAGAATGCCGGCTTCGAGACGCGCCCTGCGGGAAACGCCGTCAATCTCGAGGAGGAGATGATGAAGGCCGCCAGCAACCAGATGGACTACGCGGCGGCGACCTCGCTCTATTCGAAGAGCCTGCATCTGCTCAAGACGGCGATCGGCAAGGGCTAGCGCATGATCCGGGAACAGCAGAGCTAGCGGAGGCAGATCATGGCGAATGACAGCAGCGACTTTGCCCGCTCGATGGCGATCGCGACCTCCGGCCTGCGTGCGCAGGCCGGGCGCATGCGGGTGATCTCGGAAAACATCGCGAACGCGGATTCGACGGCGCAGACCGCCGGCGGCGATCCCTATCGGCGCAAGGTTCCGACCTTCTCCTCCGCGCTCGACCGCACGCTCGACGCGCAGGTCGTCACGCTCGGCAGAATCAAGCCCGACCAGTCCGCCTTCCGCGTCAAATACGAGCCGAACAACCCTGCGGCGGATGCGGGCGGCAACGTCAAGTATCCCAACGTGAACTCGGTGGTCGAGATGACCGACATGCGCGACGCGCAGCGGTCCTACGAGGCCAATCTGAACATCATCAGTGCGACGCGCCGGATGATCCAGCGCACGCTCGACATCCTCAAGAGCTGAACAGGACACCTTAAGCCATGGCATCACCGACAATCGCCGCCAATGCTTACGCCAATCTCGCCCGCGTGCTGGAGAACAGCGGCGCCGGCAAGGGCAGCGAGCCGAGCGGGCAATCCTTTGCTTCGCTGCTGAAGGACGCCGTCGGCAGCGTCATGGAGTCCGGCCGCAAATCCGACGCGCAGACGGTGGCGATGGCAGCCGGCAAGGCCAATGTGATGGACGTGGTGACGGCGGTCGCAGACACCGACGTCGCGGTGTCCACGCTGGTCTCGGTCCGCGACCGCGTGATCGCAGCCTATGAAGACATCATGAAGATGCCGATCTGATTTTTCGCGCTGGCGCTCGCCCCAGGCGTCATCGCGAGCGCAGCGAAGCAAATCCAGAATCTTTCCGCGGTGGCAGTCTGGATTGCTTCGCTTCGCTCGCAATGACGAGGAGGGAGCGTTCGTTCCTCGCCGTGGTGGCGGGATGAAGATTGAACAAGGAATTCTGACCATGACCGGACCCGAGACCCTCGACGTCGCACGCGATGCGATCTGGACCATCGTGATCGTGTCCTCGCCGCTGATGGTGGTCGGTCTCGTGGTCGGCGTCGTCGTGTCGCTGTTCCAGGCGCTGACGCAGATCCAGGAGCAGACGCTGATCTACGTGCCGAAGATCCTGGCCATCTTCGCCACGATGCTGTTGGCGCTGCCGTTCATGGCCGACTCGCTCCACGCCCACATGCTGCGGATCTCGTCGCGAATCATCGGCGGCTGAGGCACAATGCGTGAACTATGCGCATCGACGTCTCGCTGCTGCCGGCGCTCGCCGCTTCCTTCATGCTCGCCTTCGCCCGGGTCGGCGCAATGGTGATGCTGCTGCCCGGCCTCGGCGAGACCAACATCCCGACGCGGATCAAGCTGTCGATCGCGCTGCTGCTCACGCTGATCATCCTGCCGCTGCATCGCAATGCCTATCATGTCGACATGGGGTCGCTGGCGCCGCTGCTGGTGCTGATGCTGCATGAGATCGCGATCGGTATCGTGCTGGGGGCGACCGCGCGCGTGACGTTGTCGGCGCTCCAGGTTGCGGGATCGGTGATCGCGCAGCAGATGGGGCTCGGCTTCGTCACTTCGGTCGATCCGACGCAGGGACAGCAGGGCGTGCTGGTGGGCAACTTCCTGACCATGCTGGGGGTGACGCTGCTGTTCGCTACCGACAGCCACCATTTGGTGATCGCCGCACTGAACGACAGCTATACGATCTTCTCGCCGGGCGAGACCGTATCGAGCGGCGACGTCGCCTCGCTGGCAACGCGCGCCTTCGCGGCCGCCTTTCGCCTCGGCCTGCAGCTCTCGGGACCGTTTCTGGTGTTCGGCCTCGTCTTCAACATCGGGCTCGGTGTGCTGGCGCGGCTGATGCCGCAGATGCAGGTCTATTTCGTCGGCGTGCCGCTGTCGATCTTCGCAGGCTTCCTGGTGCTCGCCGTGGTGCTCACCGCGATGATGGGCACCTTTCTCGACTATTTCATCGGTGTCATGCACCAGATGATGCCGCTCAAGTGACAGGGGTCGATCGATGGCGGACGACAACGATCCCGAAAGTCAAACAGAAGACCCGACGCAAAAGCGCCTCGACGATGCGCTCGAACGCGGCGACGTCGCCAAGAGCCAGGAGATCAACACCTGGTTCATGATGGCGGGCGGCACGCTCGTCGTCTCGACCTTCTCGGGCTCGGTCGGCAGCGGGCTGCTGACACCGATGCGCAACCTGCTCGCCAATTCCTGGATGATCAAGACCGACGGCAAGGCCCTGCTCGCGCTGACCCAGCAGATCGAGTTCGCCGTCCTTGCCGCGATCGGCGTGCCCCTGTTGATGCTGGTGCTGGCGGCCATTGCCGGCAACATGCTGCAGCACCGTCTGGTGTGGTCGGCCGAGTCCCTCAAACCCAAATTCAGCAAGATTTCGCCGGGCGCCGGCTTCAAGCGCATCTTCGGCAAGCAGGCGGCCGCCAATTTTCTCAAAGGCCTCGGCAAGCTGGTCGCCCTCAGCGTGGTCATGACCATGATCCTGTGGCCGGAGCGGCATCGCATGGAGGCGATGGTCAGGCTCGATCCGGCGGCCATGCTCGGCGCCAGCACCAGCATGACCATTCATCTGCTCGGCGCGGTGGTCGCGGCGCTCGCGATCGTCGCCATCGCCGACTATTTCTTCCAGTACCGCAGCTGGTTCCAGCGGCAGAAGATGTCGCTTCAGGAGATCAAGGAGGAGTTCAAGCAGTCCGAAGGCGACCCGCACATCAAGGGCAAGATCAGGCAGCTGCGGCAGCAGCGCGCCAAGAAGCGCATGATGGCGGCGGTTCCCAAGGCGTCCGTGATCATCACCAACCCGACCCACTATTCGGTGGCGCTGTCCTACGAGCGCGGCATGACCGCGCCGATCTGCGTCGCCAAGGGCGTCGACAACCTCGCCTTCAAGATCCGGGAGATCGCGCGCGAGCACGACATTCCGATCGTCGAGAACGTGGCGCTGGCGCGCGCGCTCTACGCCACGGTCGACATCGACCAGGAAATCCCGACCGAGCACTATCATGCCGTCGCCGAAGTCATCGGCTATGTCATGCGGCTGAAGCGCGGATTCGGCGGCGGGCGGGGGTAAAAGACCCGAAAAGTACCGGAAATGGCCGTAATCTGGGAATCAGCGTACCTTTCGCCCCTGCTGCCCTTGCACCTCAGGGTCCGATTCAGGCAGGGAGGACCCCACGCGCCCCGTGGCGCGTTGATTCTCTGCCGACAGGCTGCGCCAGCTCGAGATGACTGCTGAGACCGACCACGACCTCACACGCGAGCCCGTTGCGACGCAAGAGCCGTCGCCGCGCTCGGGCAGCATCGCGCTGGTGCTGCTGGTGGCCGCCGGCCTCGTCGCGGTCGCCGTCGGGCTGATGACGCTCGGGCGCGCGCAGGCGCAGCCCTATATCCTCGGCATCCTCGCCGTGCTGGCGATGGTCGGCCTGTTCAACCTGTTCGCCTTTGCCGCCGGCATCATCCGCTTCGCCGACCGTAATCTCGACGACCCGATCATCGCCCGCATCTCCGATCACGCATTTGACGGGCTCGCCGTCACCGACGCGCGCGGACACGTGGTCTATTCCAACGCGGCCTATCTGACGCTGACCGGCGCCAGCGGCCCGCAGGACGTGCGGCCCGTGGAGCGCGTCTTCATCGGCAACCCCGACGTCTCCGAAGCCGTGTTCCGCCTGCTCAAGGCCGCCCGCGAGGGCAAGCGCCAGCAGGAAGAGGTACGCATCTCCGGCCACGACGGCAGCCAGGGCCGCTGGCTGCGCATGCGCGTGCGCCCCCTCGGCACCGGCAAGCGCGAGGCGAAATATGCGGTGTGGTCGATCGCCGACATCACCCGCGACCGCGAGCGCCAGGAGGACGTGTTCCAGGAGCTGCAGCACGCGATCGAATATCTCGATCACGCGCCGTGCGGCTTCTTCTCGGTCAATCCGGCCGGCGAGCTCGCCTACGTCAATGCGACGCTGGCGAACTGGCTCGACTACGACCTCGCCGAGATCGGCTCGGGCGGATTGAAGTTGACCGACATCGTCTCCGGCGACGGCGCCTCACTGCTGACCTCGATCGTGGCGGTGCCGGGCGAGGTGAAGACCGAGGTGTTCGACATCGACCTGCGCATGCGCACCGGCAAGACCATGCCGGTGCGCCTCTATCACAAGCTCGCCTTCGGCGCCGACGGCGCGCCGGGGCCGTCGCGCACGCTCGTGATCAGCCGCGCCCGCGACGAGCGCAGCGATCCCGACCGCGCCGCCGAAGTCCGCTTCATGCGCTTCTTCGACCATACGCCGATGGCGATCGCGACCGTCGACCGCGCCGGCAACGTCGTGCGCGCCAACGCGCGCTACGCCAAGCTCGGTCAGGCGCTGGGGCTGGACAGCGCCTCGAAGTCGATCTTCCGCGCGGTCAATTCGCGCGACCGGCACCTCTTGATCGCGGCCATCAACCAGGCCGCGGAAGGCCAGGCCGACATCGCGCCGGTCGAGGTGGCGCTGGAGGGGACCAAGGAGCGCTGGGGCCAGTTCTTCGTCACGCCGGTGGATGCCGCCGAGAACGAGGCGGAAGCCGCCATCGTGCACATGCTCGAGACCACCGAGCGGCGCGCGTTGGAGAACCAGATCAACCAGTCCCAGAAGATGGAGACGGTCGGCCAGCTCGCCGGCGGCATCGCCCACGACTTCAACAACGTGCTGTCCGCCATCATGATGGCGAACGACTTCCTGCTGAACGCGCATAAGCCGACCGACCCGTCGTTCCAGGACATCATGCAGATCAAGCAGAACGCGACGCGGGCCGCGACCTTGGTGCGGCAGCTGCTGGCATTCTCGCGGCGGCAGACGCTGCGGCCGCAGGTGCTCGATCTCGGCGACGCGCTTTCCGATCTCACCATGCTGCTGCGCCGGCTGATCGGCGAGAAGGTCAAGCTCGACCTCGTCCATGGCCGCGACCTCTGGCCGGTGAAGGTCGACGTCTCCCAATTCGAGCAGGTGATCGTCAACCTCGCGGTGAACGCGCGCGACGCCATGCCCGATGGCGGCAAGCTGATCATCCGCACCGCCAACGTCACCACCGACGACGCAGGCAAGCTCGCCTACAAGGGCATGCCGGCTGCGGATTATGTCCGGATCGAGGTCGCCGACACCGGCACCGGCATTCCCGCCGACATCCGCGATAAGATCTTCGAGCCGTTCTTCTCGACGAAGGAAGTGGGTAAAGGCACCGGCCTCGGGCTCTCCACCGTCTACGGCATCGTCAAGCAGACCGGCGGCTTCATCTACGTCGATTCCGAGCCGGGGCAGGGCACCTCGTTCCACATCTTCCTGCCGCGCCATCTCGCCGAACCGGAGGTGCAGGTCGAGCAGCCCGCGGCTGTGGCCAGCGCGACCAATGGTGCCGCGAAGGAAGCAGCGCCTGCGGCGACGGAGGCCAAGCCGCGCACCGACCTCACCGGGCAAGGCACCATCCTGCTGGTCGAGGACGAAGAGGGCCTGCGCGCCTTGAACGCCCGCGGCCTGCGCTCGCGCGGCTACACCGTGGTCGAGGCCGAGAACGGCGTCGAGGCCATGGAGGTGCTGGAGGAGCAGAGCGGGGCGATCGATCTCGTCGTCTCCGACGTCGTCATGCCCGAGATGGACGGCCCGACGCTGCTGAAGGCGATGCGGGAAAAGAACCCCGACATCAAGTTCATCTTCGTCTCCGGCTATGCCGAGGACGCCTTCGAGAAGAGCCTGCCCGAAGGCCAGCAGTTCGACTTCCTGCCCAAGCCCTTCACACTGAGCCAGCTCGTGGCGGCGGTGAAGGAGACGATGACGAAGCAGGGGTGAGGCGAGGAGCGGCGCGCCGCTTCCGCATTCTCAGTCATTGCGAGCACAGCGCAGCAATCCAGAATCGTTCCGCGGTGGCAGTCTGAATTGCTTCGTCGCCAGGGCTCCTCGCAATGACGTGGCCACGCCTCCAATGACGAGGAAAAAGCGGAATTCCGGCCGTATAGCCGCCGGTATCCCTCGACCACCGTTCCCTCGCACCCCCGGCCAAACCCCCGCGAAATATGGGCTTTTGCCACATCCCCGCGACTGAGGGCCGCAGCCATAAGTTCCGAAACCGGCTTCACTTTTCGGGAAGTCTGCCCATCTTAGGCGCACGTCCCCATGCCGGGGATTTGGGAAACGCACATGACTTTCTCGCTACGCTCCCGCAATCTCTTCAAGATGATCGCCATCGTGCTGGCGCTTGCGCTGCCGACCGCGCTGGCGATGTCGTCCGCCGACGCGCGCGTCGGTGGCGGCATGTCGTCGGGTTCGCGCGGTTCGCGCACCTATTCGGCACCGCCGTCGACCACGACCGCACCAGGCTCGACCTCGCAGTTCAACCGCACCTACACCCAGCCGGGTGCGGGCATGAATTCGGCTGCTTCCGCGCCGGCGCGCGGCGGCCTGTTCGGCCGCGGCGGCGGCTTCCTGGGCGGCCTTGCGGCCGGCTTCCTCGGTGCCGGCCTGCTCGGCATGCTGTTCGGCGGCGGCCTGTTCGGTGGCCTCGGCGGCCTGTCCTCGATCCTCGGCCTGATCATCCAGATCGCGCTGGTGGTGCTCGTGGTGCGGCTGGCAATGTCCTGGTGGCAGCGTCGTCACGCCCCGCGGGCGGCCTATGCCAATGCTGACGCCGGCGCAGCGCCCGGACCGCAGACGAACTATCGCAGCGGCCTCGCCGGTGGCCTTGGCGGCTTCGGGTTCGGCGCCAACAACGCCCCGCTCGAGATCAAGCCGGATGATTACGAGGCGTTCGAGCGCCTGCTCGGCGAGATCCAGACCGCCTGGTCGAACGAGGATGTGGCCAAGCTGCACACGCTCGCGACGCCGGAAATGGTTTCGTATTTCGAGCAGGATCTTGCGCAGAACCGCGCGCGCAACGTCGTCAACAAGGTCACCAACGTGAAATTGTTGCAGGGCGACCTCGCGGAAGCCTGGCGCGAAGGCGAGACCGACTACGCCACGGTGGCGCTGCGCTTCGCACTCACCGACAAGACGATCGACCGCAACACCGGCGCGATCGTTGCTGGCAGCGAGCAGCCGGGCGAGGCGACCGAGATCTGGACCTTCGCCCGCCGGCCGGGCACCGGCTGGGAATTGTCGGCGATCCAGCAAACCAACTGATCGCAAGCGATCTAGCAAGGAGGGGCGTCGTGCTCAGGCACGGCGCCCTTTTCATTGGAGGCCACCACTCTCGCCACGCGTCGGCTGCGTGCTAGATTGGTCCGTCGCTCCACGCTCACGGACCACTTCCATGAAATACGAGCTCTACTACTGGCCTGAGATTCAGGGCCGCGGCGAATATGTGCGGTTGGCGCTGGAGGAGGCAGGGGCCGCTTACGTCGACGTCGCGCGCGGCCCGCGCGGAACGGCTGCGATGATGAAGATGATGGATGCGCAGAAGGGCACGCCGCCTTTCGCGCCGCCGTTCTTGAAAGCGGGCAAGCTCGTCATCGGGCAGACCGCCAACATCCTGCTCTATCTCGGCGCCCGCCATGGGCTTGCGCCGAAGACGGAAGCCGGCAGGCTCTGGGTGCACCAGCTTCAGCTCACCATCACCGATCTCGTCGTCGAGATCCACGACACCCATCATCCGCTCGGGCCCTCGCTCTATTATGAGGATCAGAAGGCGCCGGCGAAGAAGCGCACGGCCGAGTTCTGGGGCGAGCGCGTGCCGAAATATCTCGGCTATTTCGAGCAGCTTCTCGCCGGGGGCGGCGGCACCTATGTCACCGGTCGCCGCCTGACCTATGTCGACCTCTCGCTATTCCAGATCGTCGATGGACTGCGCTATGCCTTCCCCAAGCGCATGAAGGCGTTCGAATCCGATGTCCCAGGTCTTGTGGGTCTGCACGACCGCATTGCCGCGCGGCCGAACATCAAGGCCTATCTCGAAAGCGAGCGCCGCATTCCCTTCAACGAGCAGGGCATCTTCCGGCGCTATCGCGAGCTGGATCATTAGCCGCTTTCGTGCGGACCATGAGGTGCGCTCACCAGACGCCGGGGATGAGGCGATAGTGCACCCGCGCCGCATAATCGGTGTAGCCCGGCAGGCCCTCGCGCAGCGTGCGCTCCTCGATCAGGATGCGGACGGCGAGCAAGGCGATGAAGAGCGGCATCATCGCAAGTCCCCACCACGAGCCCAGCAGCAGCGGCAGGCCGGCGAAGAACAGGACCATGCCGCTGTACATTGGATGGCGGACACAGGCGTAGGGACCGGTCGAGATCACGCGCTGCGCGCGGTCGGCTTGCAGCTTCACCACGGGCGCGGCGAACGAGTTCTCGCGGAAGACCCACATGGTGAACAGCGCGCAGAGCAGGAACAGCAGGAAGCCGAGAATCAGCAAGGCAAGCGGCATCTCGGATGCGAGCGAACGCCGGTCCAGCCCCATCACGATCAGCCAGGCCAGCATCGCCACGATGAACGCGGTGATGAAGGCCTTGTCGGCCGGAGGCTGGTCCCTCTGGATGACCGGACGCAGACGCTCCGCCAGCAATGCCGGATCCAGCCGGTAGAGCCACCAGCCGCAAAGCGGACCGAGCAGGGCGGAGGTAATGAGGAACGCCCACGCCGAAGGCCAATCCAGCGTGCCGGCGGCCCCGAACAACAGCGCGCCCATCGCGATGGTGAAGATCGTGTTCTGCAGCAAGAGACGTGCGATCATGCGCAGCTCCCAAGGCTCGGGCGCGCATGATATTGGTCCAGCTATCCGGCAAAGATGCGGCCGAGACGCGCGCAACGGCCGATCGACCGGATCGGGCGCTTCGGCTTTTGGGCAAGCCTGATCAGGCGAGTTGATCGATCCGCGTGCCCTGACCCGGCGGCAGCGGCGCGGGCGGCTGCGGCTTAAAGGTCGGATCCTCGTCCTTGACCTTGGTCTGATCGTCCTGCTGCTTGGTCGTGTCGTAGCTCGGCACCACGATCGCGATCGGCGGCGGTGCAACGGTGGAAACCTTCATCCGCAAATCCTCGCACATGAACACAATCGAGCGTGTCCTGCGAGGAGCGAAATTTCCTTCAAGGCAATCGTTAAAATGCAAGGGATCGGGCATAGGATCCGTTTTGGTTCCGCAAGCATACGATCGGAGAGGACAGCGGCTCTCTCCTCGTCATTGCGAGCGAAGCGAAGCAATCCAGAGTCCCTCCGCGGAAAGATTCTGGATTGCTTCGCTGCGCTCGCAATGACCGAGTGTGTGGCGGCCGGCGAGGCGATGCCTCGCGTCGCGAGCGCGTGGCCGAAGAGAAGGCGAGTGTCCTATTCGTCCTTGCCGCGCGTGATGGCGATGGACGCCTCCGTCTTGGTGCGCGTGCATTCCATGTTGAGCCGCCGATAGCGCATGTTGATCTTGTCGCCGCGCAATAGGCCCATCCGCTTCAGGCAGCGCGTCGCGCCCGTCGTGGTGTCGTCCTTGGTCACGGTGAAGACGATCGCCGCCATCGATCCGACCAGCGCATAGAACTCAGGCTTCGGCTTGCGATCACTCTTGGCATAGAGCTCGATCGAATACTTGTCGCCACGGCAGCCCACCGACAGCTCCTTGGCGGCCGGGTGCGAAAGATAGACGATGTTGGCGGCGCGGAAATTCACCTTGAGGCGGTCGATCTGGTTCGCCAGCTCCTTGGCGCTGTCGTCACAGCGATCGGCGTGCGCAGGCGAGGAGAGGGTCGCAAGACCGGTGATGGCGGCGGCGACCAGGATCGCGCCGCGGACGTTCAGTTTCAAAATCATGATGAAAAGCCCCTTAGGGCGCGCATTCAAGCGTCGGCGGACGCGAAGCGCAAGGGCAGGGTCTTCCTTGCTGGCAGGTGCGTGACATAAAGAACACATGAGCAAGGAGCAGGTAAAGGCAATCCTGGACCGCGTTCTGATCTGGCCGCCCGAAAGGACGCAGCGAAGATTCTGATGCTCATGGAGTCGCAGGACCAGAGCGTCTATCGGCTAACCGACGAGCAGGTCGAGGAGGTTCGCCGCCGTCGGTCGGATTCCGAATGCGCGACGGCTCACGCTCGAGGAGTTCAAGGAGCGCCTCAAGCAGTACCTCAAGCAGCACCTCAAGCAGCACCTCAAGCAGCACCTGGGCGAATGAAGGTCGTCAGTCACGAGTCGGCGGCTCGTGATCTCGATGAGATCATTGACTGGATTTCCCAGGGCAATCCCATCGCAGCCGCCCGTATAGCATCGGGGCGAGGATCGAATGTCTTGCCGCTTCAGGCCTGCCCAACATAGGTCGTCCGGGTCTGCTTGAAGGGACGCGGGAGCTTGTGGAGGCTCCCTACATCATCGTCTACGCGGTCGATCAGTCAGACCAGGTGGCGAGGGATCGTGAAATCCAGGGGTCCCCATGAGCCGGGCGGGCTTCCCGGGCGCTTCCCTTTGCGGCAAAAAAGCTTAGAACGCTTCTATGCTGAGAGGCCCGCCAGGGCCGCAAAACCCCGAGATTTGCCCCATGAACGCTCCCACCGCTTTCCCCGACCAGTCCAAGCCTGTTCCGCCCTACAAGCACACCCCGCTGTTCCCGCTGGGCAAGGACGAGACACCCTACAAGAAGATCTCGTCCGAGGGAGTCAGGGTCGAGAAGGTCCTCGGCAAGGACATGTTGGTGGTGTCGCGCGAGGCGCTGCGGGCGCTGTCGGAAGCGGCCTTTGGCGACATCAACCATTATCTGCGGCCCGGCCATCTGAAGCAGCTCCGCTCGATCCTGGAGGACAGCGAGGCGAGCCCGAACGACAAGTTCGTCGCGCTGGACTTTTTGAAGAACGCCAATATCGCCGCCGGCGGCGTGCTGCCGATGTGCCAGGACACCGGCACCGCGATCATCATGGGCAAGAAGGGCTGCAACGTCATCACCGACGGCGACGACGAGGCGGCGCTGTCCGAAGGCGCGCGCGATGCGTATCTGCGCCGCAATCTGCGCTATTCGCAGGTCGCGCCGCTTTCGATGTATGAGGAGAAGAACACCGCCAACAACATGCCGGCGCAGTGCGAGATCTACGCCGAGGGCGACGACGCCTACAAGTTCATGTTCATGGCGAAGGGCGGCGGCTCCGCCAACAAGAGCTTTCTGTTCCAGGCGACGCCCTCGGTGCTGACCAAGGACCGGCTGCTCGCTTTCCTCAAGGAAAAGATCCTGACGCTGGGCACCGCGGCGTGCCCGCCCTATCATCTCGCCATCGTGATCGGCGGCACCTCGGCCGAGCTCTGCATGAAGACGGTGAAGCTCGCCTCCGCCCGCTATCTCGATGCTCTGCCGACCCACGGCTCGCCTGATGGCAACGCCTTCCGCGACATCGAGATGGAGAAGGAAATCCACAAGATGACGCAGTCGCTCGGCGTCGGCGCGCAGTTCGGCGGCAAATACTTCTGCCATGACGTCCGCGTGATCCGCATGCCCAGGCACGGCGCTTCGCTGCCGATCGGGCTTGGCGTGTCGTGCTCGGCCGACCGCCAGGTGCTCGGCAAGATCACCAAGGACGGCGTCTATCTCGAGGAGCTCGAGCACAACCCGGCGCAATATCTGCCACAGGTCGAAGAGTCGCTCGGCGGCGAGGTCGTCAAGATCGATCTCAACCAGCCGATGAAGGACATCCTGGCGACGTTCTCGAAATATCCGATCAAGACGCGGGTCTCGATGACCGGCACCATGATCGTCGCGCGCGATAGCGCCCATGCCAAGCTGCGCGAGCGGCTGGAGAAGGGCGAGCCGCTGCCGGATTATTTCAAGAACCATCCGGTCTATTACGCTGGTCCCGCCAAGACGCCCGAGGGCTACGCCTCCGGCGCGTTCGGTCCGACCACCGCGGGCCGCATGGATTCCTTCGTCGACCAGTTCCAGGCCGCGGGCGGCTCGATGGTGATGGTGGCCAAGGGCAACCGCGCGCCGGCCGTGCGCGAGGCCTGCAAGAAATACGGCGGCTTCTATCTCGGCTCGATCGGTGGCGCCGCGGCGAACCTCGCCGAGCACTGCATCAAGAAGGTCGAGGTGCTCGAATATCCCGAGCTCGGCATGGAAGCGATCTGGCGCATCGAAGTCGTCGACTTCCCCGCGTTCATCATCATCGACGACAAGGGCAACGACTTCTTCAAAGAGTTGAATTTGGGCTAGCTGCTCCATCCGCGCTCATGTGCGGACGATGATGCCCGTGCCCTAACAATCGTCATGCCCGGGCTTGTCCCGGGCATCCACGTTCCTGGTGCGGCGAAGAAGACGTCGATGGCCGGGATAAGCCCGGCCATGACGGCAGGAAGCTGCGACGTTCTAAAGCATGATCCGGAAAAGTGCGAAGCGGTTTTCCGGAAAGATCATGCGTAAACAACAAGCTAAAGCGCGATGACGATTCATCCAAATCTCATCGCGCTTTAACTGCAATTCGTGACTTGATTCGAGCACAGCGCGCGCCACCAGCCGCGGACGCCATCGTGGCTCTCGACGAGACCCCAGAAGCCGCTGCAGGCCAAGATGCGTTTCGGTCCGCCGTCGCCATCAATCGGTCCGCCGAGTTCGCGTTGTGCTGGCGTCCATTTGGCATCGATGAAAGGCGCCTGGAACAGCCCGCCCGCGCGCGTGTAGCCATTGGCGTAATTCGCCCCGACCTTGTTCGACGCGACCCAGCCGCGCCCGGCATAGGGCTTTGGCGCACTGCGCGGATATCGCTTCTCGTCCTCGTAGTTCTTGCCCGGGGGCCTCGCGCCTTCGATCAGAAACCAGCCGCCCTTGAAACCGATGATGCGGAATTCGGTGAGCCAGCCGCCATCGGGAGTGTTCTCGGCGCCGCCAAGCTTCAGCCGGTAGGGCGGCGGCAGAGCGCCGAGCACACGCGCCGTCGCTGATGGCTCGGCGCGCACATTGAGGCCGTTGGGATCCTTGTCGATGGACCAGGCGCCGAGACTGCAGGGCTCGGTGCCATCAGGGAGCGTCGTGCGCCTGCCGGCGAGCTCGGCGTGCAGCTTTGCGAAATCGCTGTCGTCGTCATCGCGATCGTTGCGCGGCTTGATCTCGGCTGACACCGCGCGTGTAGCGTCGGGTGTGAGCGTGACGACGAGGGCCTGGCGCGCCGCGAACACGCTCGCCGGTGTCTTCGGATCGTTCGATGTCGCGGGATAGACGGCGAGATAACCGGTCGAACCTTCGGTTCGGTAGGCGGTGCCTGCGATATAGCCTGCCGGCACCATGGCGAGCGCACTTGCGCGCCACGCCGGTTCGGTGTCATCGGCGCGCGCGGCTTGTGCCGCGACAGACAGCACCGCCGCGGCGATGAGACGGAGCGGGCGCATCATGGGGCGCGCGGCGTTAAAGCGCGATGAGGTTTGGATGAATCCTCATCGCGCTTTAGCTTGTTGTTTACGCATGATCTTTCCGGAAAACCGCTTCGCACTTTCCGGATCATGCTTTAGGCCCGCGCGCCCGTGAACGGGAAGCTGCCCATCGGACCGATGCCCATCTCGCCGCTGATGCTGTCGCCGGAGACCGTGCCGGTGAATTCGAGCGTGAGCGGCATCGGGTTGGTGATCGAGACCTTCCAGGAGACGTTGTTGCCAGAAACGGTGCCGTCGAAGATCTCGGCCGTATTACCTTCCGCGCCCTGCGTGCCCGTGAGCGTGCCGTCCGCAGCCGTCAGGCTCAGCGTCGCCTGGCGCTCGCCCATCGGCGTCGTCATGGTCAGATTCCAGTTGCCGTCTACGGCCATTCCCGTCTCCCGAGCAAATTTCGGCGGTCCGCGACCATCCGCGGCCGTCCTGAGCGAGCCTATAGCTCAACTCGCAGTTCCTGCCCAACCCTGCGATAGGGCATTTAGGCGCGGGCGGCGGCGCGCCGCCGGCTGGTGACGACGAGCCGCAGCACCACATACTGCACGGCGAAGGCCAGGATCTTGGCGCCGCCGGCAACCACCGTGATGTAGAACGCCCACAGCTTCAGATCGCCCGTGGAGGCGACCACGATCATGCCGATGCCGATCAAGAACATCAGCCCCGCCCAGACGTAGCCTGCAGCCGTGACATATTCCGGAACGGTATCGGCGACGATCGGCGGCATGTAACGCAGCATCCAGCCGCGCTTGAGCATGATGAGGCCGATCGCGAAATGCGCGATCGAGGGTTTTGCCAGCATGAAGCGCGGATCGTTGGTCAGCAGCGTGACCGTGCCCAGCACGACGACGAGCGCGAGGCTCGCATAGGTCATGTAGTTGAGCGGCTGCCCCTTGACGCGGGCGTAGCTCACCTGCGCGATCGCTCCGGCGATCGCCACCGACGTCGCCAGGATGACGTTGTCGGTGATGAGGTAGACGGCCAGGAAGACGATAGCGGAGAGGAAGTCGGAGGCGAGGCGGGCGAATACGTCCTTCATCATCGATCCTGTTCAGCGGGCGTCGGGAAGAGCGCGGGCGGGCGTACCGTACTTGATCTGGCGATACTCGGGATACCACTTTGTGAAGTAGATCGCACTGTTGCGGGCGGCGAAGGCGACCGCAAGGCTCGACCAAAGCGGCAGGCCGGGGACGTAGAGCAGCACGAGATTGGCGGCCGCCATCAACAGCGCGGCCGCGGTCCACGCGCCGGTGATGATATAATTGGCGCGGAGAAAGCCCGGCATTGCCGCCGTCTCGGCCGGTACCGATTCGAGCGCATATTGCAGCGTGAAGGGATGGCGGACCAGCATCGAGCCGAGCGAGATCAGGAAGATGCCGATGTCGACCAACAGCTTGATGCGGAGCGTGTCGATTGCCGGGTCGAACAGCGCGAGGGAGAGGCCGATCGCAGCGAACATGACGGCTGAGCCTACCGCGAGGATCTTCACGGAGCGGCCGCGCACCACATCGATCGCGACGGTGACAAGACAGATCGCACTGGCCGCGAACACGCTGATCATGGCCGAGGTCACCAGCGTCAGGAAAGTGAAGGCGCCGTAGGGCGCGAGGATCAGGAAAATCGTCATGGGCGCCTCGGTCATGCCAATCTTTACGATGTAAAGATCAATAATTCAGAGGCGAAGCCGGGTCAAGCGAAATCTTTACAGTGTCAAAATAACATAGGTAACTTCCAAAAGATGAAGTGCTGCAACGGCTTGGTCGGACACTTCGTCGGCCAATTCCGCCCAGGGCAGGCGCGACAGGAGTGGCAGCGCGGCGGCGGCCAAGAGGCCAAGGCAGAGCAGGACACCGCCGTTGAAGACGACATGGCGGCTCCGCCGCAACCGGATCATCTGAAAAGCGAGTGCAGCGCCGGTCAAGGCGAGGACGGCAAGGCAGTCTGCGAAGATCGAGGGCATGTGCATGGAAAAGTCCTCTTTCGTCATTCCGGCGCCGCGTCAGCGCGAGCATCCATCGGGCAGCAACGCGTGTAGCGAAATGAATCCCGAGCTCGCGGCAATTGGCGCGCCACGGAATGACGGGAGCTACCCGGCTCCCACCCAATTGCCGTGGAAGCCGTCGGGCACGCGGTGGCCGAGCTGCACCAAGGCGGCGGGGCCAGCCTCGATGTCGGTGGCATTGAACACGGCGAGGTCGCTGCGGTTTTCCCGCGCGCGCCAGATCACCGCGAGCAGCCAGCCATCGCCCTCGGCCGCATCTTTCGACCGCTCGACGAACACCGGCTCGGAGATGGTGTCGCCGGCCGGCAGCAGATAATGGCCGAGCCGCCTGCCATTGCCGTCGACATGAACGATGCCTGAGAGCGCGCCGAACATCGGCAGCTTCGGATTGGCGCAGGCGTACCAGCCGTGACGGCTCTTCAGCCCGGCGCGACGATCGTCGATACGCGGGAATTCGCCGGTGAGATCGTCGAGATATGTTTGCTGGAAACGGTCGGTATTGCCTGAGAGATCGAAGGTCCAGCGGCAGTGGCGCGCGCGCGATTTTTCCGGATCTGTCGGCCGGCCGTCGGGATGCGGAAACAGCGGCGCCTCCTCGAATTGCATGACGTCAGCGACGATGCGGTCGCCGTCCTCCCACGCATTCATGACGTGGAACACGTAGCAGGCCTCCGCACGAAACCAGACGATGTCCTTGGCCGTGCCGCTGCGCTTCATCACCCCGACGTAGGCACCCTTGTCCGGCTCCCAGGCATAGGGCGGGCGTCCGCTCATCGCGCGCTCCATGCTGCCGGTGATGGGCAGGATGGGAAACAGCACATGGTTCACGGTGACGATGAAGTCGTGCACCATGCTGGCATAGGGGGCCTCGAACCGCTCGAAGCGCGTCGCCTTGCCGGAGGCGTCGATCGATCCGTAGGAGAGAGCGGGCGTCAGCGGACCTGCGGCGTTGTAGCCGAAGAACACGAGCTCACCGGTGAGGGGGTCGATCTTCGGATGCGCGGTAAAACTGCCGGCGACGCGGCCCAGATAGTTGTGATAGCCGCGCGTCGCCAGCGTGCCCGGCTCGATCTCGGTCGGCAGATGCGCTTCTTCCAGCGCCAGCAGCTTGCCGGCATGGAAGATGATGTTGGTGTTGGCGACGCCGCCGTCCGTGAGGTTGGCAGGGGCGTGCGGCAGCTTGCGGCCGAAGCCGCCGAACAGCGCGCGGCCGGCGTCGTGCTCGGCGAGCCATTTCGGCGTGCGGACCCAGCGGTTGCGATAGCTCGCACGGCCGTTCTCGATATGGAAGGCGTGCAGCATGCCGTCACCGACAATCCAGTGCGCGCCGGGCGAATCGAACTGCGGATTGGGGCCGTTGCGATAGAGCGTGCCGTTCAGCTCTCGGGGCAATTCGCCGACGATCTTGAGGAATGGTGCGTCAGCCTCAAACGGGATCGGCGCGATATTGTTGCGGCGCTCGGTGATGGCGTCGTGCTGCACGGCGATCCCTCCTATCTTTACATCGTAAAGATCGAATAGAGCCGATCGCGGCGTCCGTCAAGTGAAATCTTTACACTGTCAATATTGCGTCATATAGCTTGCAAATGGCCAAGACCGACACCAAGAGCGAAACGGCGCGAAGCTCGCGTACCCCCAGAAGAACGATCTCGACCGCGGCATCGCATCCGCCACGCCGCGCGACGAGCGCGAAAACCGAGACGCCGTATCATCACGGCGCCCTGCGCGAAGCGCTGCTCCTGGCCGCCGAACGCGTGCTCGAGCGCGATGGCCTTGCCGGCCTGACCTTGCGCGCGGTGGCACGCGAGGCGGGCGTCTCGCATGCCGCACCGACGCACCATTTCGGCGATCTCACCGGTCTGCTCAGCGAGCTTGCGGCGGTCGGCTTCCGCCAGTTCAACGCGGCGATGGCGTCGGCCTGTGACAGCGCGACCACGCCGCTGGAACGCGCGCTGGCGCGGCCGAAAGCCTATGTCGCCTACGCGCAGGCCCATCCCGGCATGTACGGCATCATGTTCCGCACCGAGCGCCTCGATTATTCCAGGCCGTCGCTGCACGAGGCGGCCGAAGCCTCTTTCGCCGGGCTTGCGAATGCCATCGCCACCATGCGGCAGGAGCGGATCAGCGGCGATACGCTGACGCTGGAGCAGGGCGCCGCGATCGCGCGGGCCTGGTCGATGGTGCATGGCTTCACCATGCTGCTGCTCGACGGCCGGCTCGAGGATATTTTGCAGCGGCTGCCGGCAGGCACCACGGCGGAGCAGCTTCTGGAGGCGATCTTGAAGTCGACCTACGCCGCGAAATTTCCGACGTAGGGCCGCTGCTCGCTCAGTGCATGGTCGCCAGCTCGATCGCGCGGCCACGCGTGCCGACGATCTTCACCTCGTCCTTGCCGCATGTGAAGCTGCGCGCCAGTTCGTCGGCCGCCTTGCGCGCGAGCTCGTTGGCATCAGCATTGGCGCCGGCATCGACATAGGCGACGTGGCAGACCGGGCCCGGTGGTAGCCGCGTCACGACCAGCATGGCCTTGGTGTTCGGCCTTCCCTGCTTATCGGGATCGGCGTTGTCGGCGATGTGCCAACGCTGGATCATCGCAAACGGCTTTGCGCCGGCCACGCGCCATTCGACGGTGGTCTCGGACGAATTGAACGGCGCGAACCAGGTCTTGGCCGCCGGTTCCTCGGCGGCTTGCTTGCGATTGCGGCCGACCGACACGGTCTCGCGAAGATCATCCTCGGCAATCAGCACCATCAGACCGTCCTTGCCCGGACACACCCGCATGGTGCTGCCGTCGAGCGTGCTGGGCTTGCCGATTTGGCGGCAATCTTTTGCTGCCGTCGAGGTGTAGGTGCTGCCCGCGGATTGGGCGCCGGCGCCGCTTAGGCCGACGCAAGTCATCAAGACAGCCAAGCCGGTGCTGACAATGCGGTTCATATGCGGCTTTCGATGCAGCGGGAACTCGGTACCATCAGACGTCTTGATTGTGGGCAAGGTTCAAACAATGACAGGATATACCTGACAGCGGCGCGGAATCGTTCTAGAAGAGCGGCTTCGCTTGAAGCCGATCCGGCCTTGTTCGCGTTCTCATTCCCTTGATCATGCCAGTCACCTCCAACAAACCTTATCGCGTCGGCCGCTCCAAGACCGGGCTCGGCCTCTTCGCCACCAAGCCGATCAAGAAGGGCACCCGGATCATCCGCTATTTCGGACCAATCCTGGACTCGCGGATTCCCGAGCAGGACGAGATCGAGAACAAATATCTGTTCGAGCTCAACGGGCGCTGGACCATCGACGGCTCCGTGCGCAAGAACCTCGCCCGCTACATCAATCATTCCTGCCGGCCCAACGCCGAGTCCGACGTCCGCCCACGCGAGCGCAAGGTCTATATCCGCGCCATCAAGAACATCGAACCGGGCGACGAGATCAACTACGATTACGGCACCGACTATTTCAAAGCCTATCTGAAGCCGATCGGCTGCAAGTGCGACTCCTGCGAGAAGAAGCGCAAGAAGCTCCGCGCCGAAGCGCGGGCCGAACGGGCCAAGGTGAAGGCGCGCACCGAGCGTAAGGCGACCAAGAAGGCGCCGACAAAAACGGCGAAAAAGAAGAAGCTCAACGGCCACGCCGTCGGCAAGCCCAACGGCCGCGCGCGGGGGTAGCCCGCGCTTGCACTCTAGCTCCGCTGTCATGCCCCGGCTTGCCGCCTTCGCCAAAGCTCCGGCGTGCCGAGCACCTTTGTGGCCCGGCGTAGCCTTGGCGGACACGGGACCAGGGCATCCAGTACGCCGCGGCTTCTCCGCGTATGACTACGGCCTCTGGAATACTGTCGTCGCCCGGTCGAGCCGGGCAACGACAGCGCGTGGTGAAGGACGAGCGGGGTCTCACGCCGCCACCACATCCGCGCTCTTCCGCAATCCCAAAAATTGCAGCTCCGCAAACACGCCGGTCGCGATCGCCTGCGCCACGACCATTAGCGCGCCCGCAAGGTTCGGCGACACCGCGCCAGAGAGCAGCAGCGCGATGCTGCCGACCGTCCAGGCCCCGTTGCCGATCACGACCAGCAGGATGAGAGGTTTCGCCACTGTGGCCCGCGAGGCGAGCCAGCCCACCAGGGCGGTGTAGGCGATCAGGAACAGGCCGGTCTCGCGCAGCAGCGCTTCGGGCAGATTGAACAGCATTGCGACCGCGCTCGCGCCGAAGGCGAAGCCGAGAGCGGCAACGCCGCTGAAGATGGCGTCGGCGAGCAGGGCACGGCGCAGGAAGATGGATGCGTCGATCATCGTAGGTCTCCTTTGGGCTGGGGTGGAATTCAGTGCCGTCCGCGCCACCATGCGCGGAGCAGGCGGGCGAGGCGGAATGGGCAGAGGCTCTTTCCGACGCCGTGCTCGAAGGCGATGACCTGCGCGAGGACATAGTCACCGGTCGAATGCACCAGCGGCTCGGGCATGTTGAGGCTGCGCGCCAGCATCCGGGCTGCGAACGCCATGGCCCAGGGCAAGACGTGGTCTGCGACGGTCCGATAGAGCAGCAGCGCGATCATGGGTCTCTCCTGTTGCGACCCAGGATGCGCGCGCCGGCGCCCCATTTCGATTACCTCGTGGGTAATGGAAGGACCGAAATCCGCATGTTAGGTTTTCGGTCATGAACGCACATGCATCCACGGCACGGACCGAACGCAGCCAGCCGATCCATATCGGCGATCACCTGCGCGAATGGCGGCAGCGCCGCCGCATGAGCCAGCTGGATCTCGCGGGCGAAGCCGAGATCTCGGCGCGGCATCTGAGCTTCGTCGAGACCGGCCGGGCCGCGCCCTCGCGCGACATGGTGCTCAGGCTGGCCGAACGCCTCGACGTGCCCCTGCGCGAACGCAACGTGCTGCTGGTCGCGGCCGGTTACGCACCGGCCTTCCCGCAGCGACCGCTGGAGGATCCCGCCTTGAAATCAGCCCGTCAGGCGATCGACCTCGTCTTGAAAGCGCATGAGCCCAATCCCGCGCTTGCGGTGGACAGGCACTGGAACCTGGTCTCAGCCAACCGCATGGTGGCGCCGCTGCTCGACGGCATCCCGCAGCATCTGCTCGGGCAGCCCTTTAACGTGCTGCGGCTCGCCTTCCATCCCGAGGCGCTGGCGCCGCGCACGGTCAACCTCGCCGAATGGTGCGGGCATCTGCTGGAGCGGCTGCACCGCCAATGCGAGGCCACGGCCGACCCGGAGCTGATCAAGCTCTACAACGACTTGAAGAGCTATCCCGTCCCGGCGCGTTCGGCTCCGCTGTCGAGCGACAATGTCGCCATTCCATTCAAGCTGCGTCTTGGCGGGGAGATACTAAGTTTCTTCTCCACCACCATGGTGTTCGGCACGCCCGTGGATATCACGCTGTCGGAGCTGGCGCTGGAGACGTTCTTTCCAGCGGACGAGCGCACCGCCGAGCGGCTGAAGCAGATCGCGGCAGCCATGACGTAGCGCCCTCATGCGGCGCCCTTGCCTCGGCACGGGTTCGGCTTATCTTTGGGCCAACCTTTACCGCCAAGGAGGCGCCTGACATGAGCACGCTGAAGCCGCTGCAGATCGACGTCGTCTCCGACGTGGTGTGCCCCTGGTGCTACATCGGTAAGCACCGCATCGAGAGCGCGCTGGCGCTGGTGCCCGACGTTCCGGTCAAGCTCAACTTCCGTCCGTTCTTCCTCAATCCCTGGGTGCCGCGCGAAGGCATCAGCCGTGAGGAGTATCTCACGAAGAAGTTCGGCTCGGTCGAAGCCTATAAGGGCATTGCCGGACGCGTCGTTGCGGCCGCGGGCGAGGAGGGCCTCGTCTACAAGCCCGAGCTGGTGGCGCGCCAGCCCAACACGATCGACTGCCATCGCCTGATCCTATGGGCGGACGCGATCGGAAAGGCGCCCGAGATGAAGCAGCGCCTGATGGAGCTCTATTTCCGCGACGGCGGCGATCTCACCGACGTCAACGTGCTGGTGCAGGCGGCCGCTGATATCGGCCTCGACGCGGAGGATGTGCGTAAGCGCCTTGCCACCGACGAGGACGTCGCACGCGTTTCCGCGGACGCGCAGGAAGCCGCCGAGAAGGGCATCTCCGGCGTGCCGACTTACGTGTTCGCGCAGAAATACGCCGTCTCCGGCGCGCAGGATCCGAACCTGCTCGCCCGCGCCATCCGTCAGGTCTCGGAAGAGATCAACGCGCAGGCGGCTGAGTAGTTTTGGCTATTTGCGGAGCCGACGGACCACGCGTCGCGCGGTCTGATGCGCGGCGTTTAGGCCGAGCAGCGCCGCATGAATGAGCGTCACCACCGGATCGTGCCGCCGCAGCGGGATCAGCACGTCGCCGATCGCGAAGCGTCCGCGCCAGATCGGGTTGATCATGGGGTGGTCGGCGCTTGCCGTCGAGTCCGCGCTGGCGATGGCGGGATCGGCGCAGAGATGGCGGGTGAGGTCGAGCGTGAGCTGCACGCCCGGCGAATATTTCGCGAAGCGCTCGTCGATGCCGAGCTTGAAGAAGAAGGCGCGGTCCTGATGGCGCAGCACGATGCCGCTGGCGACCGGCGTCGTGCCGGCGCGAAGCGTGACGATCTCGCACTGCGCGGTTTCTGCCAGCGCCGGCACGGCGCGACGGATGAAGGTCGCATCGCCCGCGTGCTGGACCAGCGCGGTACCGCGCTTGCCCTTCCAGCCGCTGGCTTCGAGCTGCAGGAAATTTTCGAGCGCCCGTCCGATCTCGCCGGAGCTGCGCGCAACCTCGAACGCGACGGGGCCGTGCTCTTCCAGGCGATGGCGCTGGCGGCGCAACTCCTTGAGCTTCTTGGCGCCGAGCGCGTCTCGTAACAGCGTTTCGCCATCCTGCGTCGCATCGAGGCTGGCACGGATATAGGAGCTGAGGATTCTCGGCTTCAGGCCGTCGCGGTTCAGGATCTGCTCGAGCGCCTTCATCGCAGCGCCGTCGAGCGCGACGTCGTTCAGCACGAGCGCATGCGCGCCGGCCTCGCGCGCCTGCTGCAACAGATGCGTGGCCGCCTCGAGCGGAGCGTCGCGGTCGAGCAGCGGGCTGCACAGCGTGCCATAGGGATGCGCGCTCACCAGCGCGGGCAGGGGAATCTTCCAGGCGCGCCAAAGCGAGATCACCGGCATCAAGCCGATCAGCCGGGTCGAAGATCCGTCGAATGCAGGCAGCGCCGAGGCATCCGTGCGGCCGCCCGCGGTTGCGCTGACGGCGAGCTCCCAGTCGGGCAGGTAATATCCGTTGGGCTCGATCGCGCGCTGTGCAAGCGCGCGCCATTGGCCGGTGTCAACTGCGGCAAGCGGGATGCGCGCGGGCGCGGCTCCGGCGTGCCTTGCCGATGCCGGATGGATCGTCGCCTGCTGCGCGGTGTCGACCACGTCCCGTTGTCCCCAAGCACGCGGACCAAGCCCGTGCTGCCTAGTCATGCTTAGCGCAAAGAATGGAAAATACAGTTGGGACGCTGCTTCAATTCGAGTGGTAGTATTAACGTCTCGTTGAGCGTCCGGCTGGCAGATCGGCAGTTGGACGATTGATGCGCAGGATCGCTTCTCGACCCGGAGGATCTAGATGATCGCCACACCTTTCACACCGCTGGCCTCACTTCTGGGCGGCGCGATGATCGGCCTCGCCGCCGTTCTGCTGATGTGGGCTACGGGGCGGATTGCCGGGGTCAGCGGCATCGCGGCTCGACTGTTTCCGCCCTATGAGGACCGCGAATTCGCCGGGCGCCTCGCCTTCGTCGCCGGTCTCGTCGCCGCGCCCGTGCTGGTGCGGCTCGTCACCGGAGACCTGCCGGCGCAGACCATCGCGGCGGGGCCGGCCGTCCTGATCGTTGGCGGATTGCTGACGGGCTTCGGTTCGGTGTGGGGCAGCGGCTGCACCTCGGGACACGGCGTTTGCGGCTTGTCGCGGCTGTCGGTGCGCTCGCTGGTCGCGACCATGACCTTCATGGCGGCCGGCATGGCGACCGTCTTCGTGATGCGGCACTGGAGCTGATCGCGATGGTAATCCTCGTTCAATTCGCGATCGGGCTGATCTTCGGTGTCGGCCTCATCGTCTCCGGCATGTCGAACCCGGCCAAGGTGCTGAACTTCCTGGACATCGGCGGCATTCCGGCGGGGACATGGGATGCGAGCCTCGCCTTCGTGATGGCAGGCGCGGTGGCTGTGACCTTCATCGGCTTCAGCCGCGTCCTGAAGCTCGCGCGCCCGTTCTTCGCCGATCGATTTTATCTGCCGACACGGCGAGACATCGATCCCAGGATCGTCGCAGGTCCCGCGATCTTCGGCGTCGGCTGGGGATTGGTGGGCTTCTGTCCGGGACCGGCGCTGACCGCGCTCGGATTCGGGTCGCTCTCCGCGGTCATCTTCGTTGCGGCGATGTGCGGCGGCATGGTGCTGGCCCGTTTCATTGCTCACCTGCCGCCAGTGTCTCGCTTCGTCACGCCGGCCGATCCGCTAGAAACCTGAACGACAAGAGCTAGCTCGTCAGGCTCGGTGCGACGCGCCAAGAGATCGAGGAGACGCTCGGCATGGTCGTCTACATGGGCGGCGGGCCATCGCTGTATGCCGCCGACGCGATCGCGGCCTACGAGCAGTTCCAGCAGCACGCTGTGCCCGCCTGACGCTGGTCAGACCGCGCACGTGAACAGGACCGGGCGAATCCGCCCGGTCCCGCTCATCATTCGTCTTGGAGCGACTACCAGCGATCGTCGCCGACACCGACGCCCACGCTGACGCCCGGTGCGCGAATGCCGACACCGCCGCGCGGACCGTCGTCCCAATCGCGGTAGGTGCGGCGCTCGTAGTAACGGTCGCGCGGCATCGTCGCGTAGGAGTCGCGTACGATCACGCGCCCGCCGCGGCGACTGCGATAGCAATTGCCGGCATCGTCACAGACCAGCCGCACCTGCTGGACGAGATCGGGATTGGTGTATTCGCTGCTGGTATAGATATCGGAAGCCTTCGCCCCCGAGGCGGCTGCCAAGGCACCCACGCCCGCCAATAGCGCAACAGTCAACGTCCTCATCATGTCCTCCTCGAATCTGCCCTCGGCGGTAACAAGAAGGGCAGGCGGTGATCGTTCCCGGCCAGGACGCTGGTTTTTCCCGGAACCGCATCGTCAAGGGCAGGTTCCTAGATCGGCTCGTACGTCTCGGTCCCGCAGATGTCGTCGGCTTCCGCCCGCCGGCGGTCCACGACCTTCCCGCCGTTGATGGTCACGATGTAGGTCTGAGCGCCGAGCGGCGAGCCGGTCGCGGAGGTGAGCTGCGCGCGGACGCAGGCCGTCCAGCCCGGTCCTCGCACCTCACGATGGGGCGGCGCGACGTGCACCTCGCGCGGATAGGACGTTGCGAGAAAGACGACGTCGATCTGCTCGCGCACCACGCGCTTGACGTCGGGAGGCGCCTCGGGCGGCGGCTGCTCCGCCTCTTTCATGCGCATGAACTCCGGCACCGGCGCGCGGCTGTCGGCAAAGCCGCAGCCAGCGAGCGCAAGGGCGCCGGCGAGCAGCGCCGCATGAACAACAATCCGCAACATCCGTGGAGGCCCCCTGCGGGCCAACACATAGGCACGAATGCGATCCGGCGAAGTCCCTGCCGATCAAGATTTGCTGAAGCCTTGGAGCCCGCGGCATTGCTATTCCGCGATTGCCGGCTAGTTTGTGCCCCAGATGAGGGGGATTGCACCAATGAGGATTCTGGTCATCGCGGCCGTGGTCTTGGCACTGACAGCGGCTTCGGCGCAGGCGCAGGGCCGGCGCCAGCCCAGCGACGGAGCCAAGCCGGCGGACACCACGCCCAAGATCGACGAAAAAGCCTACAAGGCCGCGCTCGAGCGCATTCCGGAGCCCAAGGACAAGTACGACCCGTGGGGCGGCGCCCGCCCAAGCGAACCCTCCAGGAAGCCGAAATGAAGTGATGTGGATGTTGCGGACCTGCCTGTGGGGTTCGGCCGCGCTCGCACTTCTGTTGTCTGTAGTGCGGCCGTGCTCCGCCTGGGAGAGTTGGGGCGGCGATATCGGCGGCTCGCGCTTCTCGCAATTGCGGGAGATCACGCCGGACAATGTCGGGCAGCTCGTCCGCGCCTTCGAATTTCACACCGGCGATCTCACCGCGCGCCCGCCTGAACTGATGCGGCGGACCAAATTCCAGGCGACGCCGCTGTTCGTCGAGGACAGCCTCATCTTCTGCTCTCCCTTCAACGAGGTGATCGCGCTCGATCCCGGCACGGGTGCGCAGAAATGGCGTTTCGATCCCAAGATTGCGACCAATCAGCGTCCTGCCAATCGTTATGTCTGCCGCGGTGTCACCTACTGGGTCGATGATCAGGCGCCTGCGAATGCCGTCTGCCGCTCGCGCATCTTCATGGGCACCAACGATGTCCGCCTCATCGCGCTCGATGCGAAGACGGGAATTCCCTGTACCGATTTCGGCAAGGGCGGTGAGATCAAGCTCGAGATCGACATGCAGCTGGAATGGCCTGGCGAATTCCAGATCACCTCGCCACCGGCCACCGGCCGCGGTATCGTTGTGGTGGGCTCCGCGATCGGCGACAACCGCCGTGTCGACGCGCCGAGCGGCGTCGTGCGCGCGTTCGATGCGCGCAGCGGTGAGCCGCGCTGGACCTTTGAACCGCTCCAGCGCGACGGCATTGAAGCCGGCCACGCCAACGTCTGGGCGCCGATGTCGGTGGACGAGACGCGCGGGCTCGTTTTTCTGCCGACGACCTCGCCGTCACCGGACTTTTGGGGCGGCAGGCGGCGGGGCAACAATGAGCATGCCAATTCAGTGATTGCGTTGCGCATCGAGACCGGCGAGCTGGTGTGGGCCTTCCAGACCGTGCATCACGACGTCTGGGATTACGATCTGGCGGCGCAACCGACGCTCACGCGCATCGACACCGGCGAGGGGCAGCGCGATGTCGTGATCCAGCCGACCAAGCAGGGCTTTATCTTCGTGCTCGACCGCGACACCGGCAAGCCGGTTTGGCCGGTCGAAGAGCGCGCGGTGCCGCAGGGCGGCGCGGAAGGCGAGGTGCTGTCGCCGACGCAGCCATTCCCGACGCATGTGCCGGCACTGATGTCGCAGACGATCTCGCCCGATGATGCGCTCTCGCTGTTGCCGGGCCTCGGCCGTTCGTCATGCGAACGTCAATTCGCGGAAGCACGCAACGAGGGTCTGTACACGCCGCCCTCGGTGCAGGGCACGCTGGAATTTCCATTCACCGGCGGAGGTGTGAACTGGGGCAGCGCGGCCTTCGAGCCGGTCAATCAGATCCTCTATGCCAACACCAGCCGCGCCGCTCATCTCATCAGGCTGATCCCGCGCGCTGAGGCGGCCGGATTCAATCCGCCGCCCGGTCACGATTTTGGCCAGCAGCGTGGCGCGCCCTTCGCGATGTCGCGTGCAGTGGTGATGTCGCCGCTCGGGCTGCTCTGCAACAAGCCGCCCTGGGGTGAGATGGTCGCGGTCGATCTGAGGGCCGGAAAGATCCTCTGGCGTTCGACCGTCGGCACCACCGAGGATCTGGCGCCGCTCGGGCTGCCGCTGCCCTGGGGTGCGCCGCTCGTCAACGGGCTGGCGGTCACCGCCGGCGGGCTCGTCTTCACCGGCGCGATGGACGCTTACTTGCGCGCCTTCGATGCGCGCAGCGGCAAGGAGCTGTGGCAGGGCCGGCTGCCGGTGCCGGGCGTCGCCAATCCCATGACCTATTTCTGGAAGGGCGAGCAATATGTCGCGATCGGCGCCGGCGGCCATTCCGAGGCAGGCACCTCGATCGGCGACAGCGTGGTGGCGTTCCGTCTGGCGCGCGCAGGCGAGGCGCCGTCGCTCTGGTCGCGTACGATCGATCGTCCAGGCGGACGATTTGTTGCGGGTTCATCATTGATCACGCTCGCGATCATCACGCTCGTGATCGCAAGTCTGCGCTGGCGCCGCTCTCGTCGTACCACGCAATCATGATCGTGTTGTGCATGTGATGCGAACGCTCGTTCACATCGCGAATGCTTCCTGTCCCGACATGATTGCATCGAGAGCCGCGCTGCGTTTTGCGCTTCCGCGGTTCTCTCATTTTTCAGATCGCGTTCACCCCGGCAGCATCGCGAACGCGCTCGACACCATCGCGACCGGCTTGTTGTCGGCGGCGGAGAGCAGCGTAACACGGCCAAAGCTCATGGTGCGCCCGAGCCGCACCACGCGCGCGTCCGCCAGCACGTCCGTTGAAGCGACCGCGCGCATGAAATGCGTGGTCTGGTCGACCGTGGTCATGGGGCGGTAGCCGCGATTGGCGGCGAGGATCGCGATCACCATCGCGGTGTCGGCGAGCGCCATCAGGGCCTGGCCGCAGACCACGCCGCCGTTCCGGCACAGTCGCTCCGAAAACGGCATGCGCAGCAGCGCCCCCGGTTGCCAGTCCGCTACGTCTGCCGGCTGCGCGTGCTCGATGCGCTCGACCGCGAGGTTGAGGTCCTGGACCCAGGGCGCAAAAACCTCGCCGAGGATGCGTCGGGCGTCGGCGAGGCCGAACTCGGCTTCTGGCTGCATTTGCATTGCTGTCGCGCTCTCCTGTGTTGCCGGATGTTTCGCCTCATTGTGCGCCCATCGGCGCGGCAAAGTCACCCGGTCTCGCGCCGGCCCCCTCGGCTTGAAAATGCCTGACTTGGCCCGGTATGATGCCGCGCTTGGTACGGGTGGATGATGTTGCGTCGGTGTGTCCTCGTCTTTTGCATGGCCACGCTCGGTCTCGCGCTGAGCGGGTGCACCAAATGCGGTCCGATCTGGGACGACTGGCTGCATGCGCCCAAATCGTGCAGATCGGATCGGCTCTAGCGTGCCCACGCGGCCTCGAGCGGCTCCGGATCGCGACCGGGCTGCGACAAGGATGACACGGCGCGGGACGGTCCGCGCCTCATGGATGATCAAGGAGTTGACGATGAAGCTTTTCCGTTTGGCCGCGGTGCTGGCCGTGCTGGCGGGACCTGCCTACGCGCAAATGCCCAATCTCAATTTGCTGCAGGAAGGCCCGGGCAAGACCCCCGAGGAGAAGGCTGCCGAAGCCGAGCGTGAAAAGGCCTACAAGGAAACGCTGAAGAAGATTCCGGATTCCAAGGCGTCCAACGATCCCTGGGGCGGCATGCGCTCCGATCCGCCGAAGCAGCCGGCGGCACCGAAGGCGTCGGCCGCAACCAGCGCGCCGAAGAAGACCAAGGGCGGCACGGCGGCCAACTGACCGTACGCGCCGTTCGGGGGGCGACACACGCCTTTCGGACAGGACTCCTCTTGATCCGGCCCGCGCCCTACATGTGGCTGAGCGTAGCGCGTAGAGGAGGGCATGACATGGCCGATCGTCCGCGGGATCTCGCCGAGCGGATGGCGCGCCGGCGCAAGATGGCCGGCAAGCCGGGCCAGACGGCCGGCGACGGCTATCTGCGCGAGACCTTCACGCTGCCGCGTGCTGAGGCGCGGGAAAGGGCGCAGGCCTTCTTTGCCCGCTACCCCAAGGCCGGCTATATGAGCGCGGTCGAGACCTGGCGCGAGCTGCCCGGCGGCGACATCGAGTTCACCATGCGGCGGCTGCCCAGCGCGGACTGACGCGGGCCTGATCCGAAAGGCCTTGCTAGTCGAAGGTTTCGGCAACGATGCGGATCCGGAACACCGGCTCCTTGGCCTCGTCCAGCAGCTCCATGTGCCATTCGGAGTTTTCCTGGAGCTTGCGGGCAATGCCGGCGCTCATGTCGGCGCAGACACTCGTCATCTCTTTCCAGGCCGCATTACGATCGGCAAACTCCGTCGCCTGCTCGGCGCAACCGGAATGACGGCCGTTGCGGATTCGGAAGAAATAGAGCGGCATGGCTGGCACCGATCGCGCACATGGTGCCTCGCCCCCAAGGCCCTGGGCGCGTACAGTGCAATCCCAAACCACCGTCAGATCAATTCCGGGTGGCTACGGACAAACCTCAGAAAACCCCGTGGCGCGCTGCTTCGCTTGGGAGCATTGCCGATCTCTCCCGGCCGGTTGAGGCCGTCTTTCGCGCGATCGCCTTCAGCTCCCGATCGATGTGCAGCTGCACGCGCCGGATCGCCAGCAGGTCAATCTTCGTCGCGGTCCTGCCGGTCTCGACCTGCTCGCCGATGCGGAACTGCCACTGCCAGACTCCGGGAATCGCTGTCTTGGCCACGGTGAACTCGACGCCCCCGTGATTCATGGTCGCCTCCCACGATTCACCTTCCATGCCTGCAAACACGTTGGGCGTCACAATAGTCACAATATTCCAGAGACAAGCAAAATCTGCCGCAAGCCGCGAATCACAGCCGGCGGGCGCCGGTATTCCGTGGTTCTCCGACCATGAACAGAGTTCCTGAATTCCGTCCAAAAGCATGCGGGCGCGGGCAGGGGGTGCCTGCAAGGTGGCGTTCCAGAGGTGACGGCATGTGCCTTGCTTGCCTGATCACGGCAAGCAACCGTGGACGCCTCATGCTCGGCATTCCCCGCCGCTATTCTCATTTCGTTTTCGGAGTCATCCAGTCCGGACTGACCTCGCTGATCGCGGCGGGCATCGCCAGCTTTCCTGCAGGCAGCCCGATGATCTTCGTTCGGCACTGGATGGTGTCGTGGCTGATCGCATGGGCCGCGATGCTGCCGGTCGTGCTGCTGGCCGCGCCCGCGATCCGCGCCTTCTCGCTGCGCCTGACCCGGGAGGAGCGAGACCCGCGCGCCGCCGGCTGGCGTGAAAAGGCCCCGCCTGGGGAGAGCCAAGCGGGGCAGAGAGTTATTGGAGGCTGAGGTGCTGGGCTGCAACACCATAGCCGGGCGACCCTAGCCGGTTCAGCTTACGGCAGCCTGACACAGGCGGCCCGTCCGGATCTGGCCTGGTCTGGCGGCTGGCCGGATCGGCCGCCGTGAAGGTCGCGATCGAAAGGCCGCAGACAGGCCCCGCACCGGTCCCAATTTCGACATCCGCTCGCACCACTGCGGACACACGCATCGGCAAGATCTGATCCGTTCGGCGCAACCATGGGGGAAACGTGGCGCGCCGAAAACGGGGTGGCATCATGGATAACGTAGAGCGGTCATTCGCCGCCGCGACGGCGGCTGGCTTCGTCGTGCTGGTCATCGGCCTGGTGCTGCTGGCGGTGCTGTAGAGGGGTATGCCCGCCGGGGAATGGAGGCCGTGCCTTCCAATGGACGGCGCTGGGCACAGCGCGACTTTCAAAAAATTGGAAAACAACCCCATGCACAGTAGGGTGCTGGGAAATTTCCTTGATCTGCCAATAGCTTGCAGGTAGTATTTAGATACCTTAAGTGTCCGCGCGCCCGTCTTTTCGACCATGCAGCCCGACGCGCGAGGCCGGATCGAGATCTGGCGATCCCCCTTGGACCGGCCGCCTGCCGCCCCACCGCGGGGCGGGGCGCTCCGGAGGCCGGTCCTGGCGGAGGCTAGTGGATCTTGATTTCGTTCAGGGGAAGATGGAGCTCGGCGGCGCGCTCTTCACGGTCCTTCTTGCGGAATTCGTTTTCCTTGCGCTCGAACTTCACCATCTCCTCGCGCGCTGCCTCCAGCAGCGGATTGCGCCTGATCGCATCATTGTGCGTGTTGTCGTCGGTCATGGTTACGATCCCCAGAGTTGCGGTCCCATCCCCCAGAAGCCGGAGACCGCGAAAAGGTTCGGTGCCGTAGGATTACGGAAAGATGACGACACGCCGGCCGCGCGTTCTTGATGCGGGTCACGGATCGAGCGCCGTCGGTGGCATTGAGGGGGGGCCCAATCGGGTACTGTCCTAATTAGGGCACCCGCGAGGGCAGACTAGGACACCCCCACAGCAACAACGTCGCCCGCTTGCAATACGGCGGGCGACGTTGGTCCAGCCCCGGGAGGGAATCGCAAAATCCCGGATACTGTCACTCTGGCTGATAGCTCCGGAATAGTCTGTTCGATATCCGACACCCGCAGAGGCGGATTAGGAAAGTCCGTTATGCGCCAGTCTCTCTGGACTCGTTGTGAGAGGTTAGCCCATCCGTCAGATTTGCAAGACGTTCAATATTCTCGTCTGTTTTGCAGGCAGCAAAAAGGAACGTCCCAGCTATCGGGCCATCATCAAGCATTCTCTTGAAGACTGCATAAGCATCCCTTTTTGCCCCGCGCGTCCGCAGAGTTTCCGAGTCAAGATCGCAAAAGAACATATTGCGAACCTGGAACAAATAGGGTACATTGTTTTTATCGCCGGCCCGCCTCTCAATCGTTTGTCCCCCTAGCGAATCCTCGCCATAAGGAGCACGACCCAATGTCCGCAACTGCCCTGCGTATCGTCGAAGGATCTTCCATGGACAAGAGTAAAGCTCTGGCCGCCGCGCTCTCTCAGATCGAGCGCCAGTTCGGTAAGGGCTCGGTGATGAAGCTCGGCAAGAACGACCGGTCCATGGACATCGAGGCGGTGTCCTCCGGCTCGCTCGGGCTCGATATCGCGCTCGGCATCGGCGGCCTGCCCAAGGGACGCATCGTCGAGATCTACGGGCCGGAATCCTCCGGCAAGACCACGCTGGCGCTGCATACGGTGGCGGAAGCGCAGAAGAAGGGCGGCATCTGCGCCTTCATCGACGCCGAGCACGCGCTTGATCCGGTCTATGCCCGCAAGCTGGGCGTCAACATCGACGAGCTCCTGATCTCGCAGCCCGACACCGGTGAGCAGGCGCTGGAGATCTGCGACACCTTGGTGCGCTCCGGCGCAGTCGACGTGATGGTGGTCGATTCGGTCGCGGCGCTGGTGCCGAAGGCCGAGCTCGAGGGCGAGATGGGCGATGCGCTGCCGGGCCTGCAGGCCCGCCTGATGAGCCAGGCGCTGCGCAAGCTGACGGCCTCCATCAACAAGTCCAACACCATGGTGATCTTCATCAACCAGATCCGCATGAAGATCGGCGTGATGTATGGCTCGCCGGAAACCACGACCGGCGGCAATGCGCTGAAATTCTACGCCTCCGTCCGTCTCGACATCCGCCGCATCGGTGCGATCAAGGAGCGCGACGAGGTGGTCGGCAACACCACGCGCGTCAAGGTGGTCAAGAACAAGCTGGCCCCGCCGTTCAAGCAGGTCGAGTTCGACATCATGTACGGCGAGGGCGTCTCCAAGATGGGCGAGATCCTCGATCTCGGCGTCAAGGCCGGCATCGTGGAGAAGTCCGGCGCCTGGTTCTCCTATGACAGCCAGCGCCTCGGCCAGGGCCGCGAGAACTCGAAAGCGTTCCTGAAGGCCAATCCCGATATCACCGCCAAGATCGAGACCGCGATCCGCCAGAACTCCGGCCTGATCGCCGAGCAGATTTTGGCCGGCACGCCCGAGCGCGACGCCGACGGCGAGGAGCCGGCGGACGAGTAAGCCTTAACGCGGAAAGTTTTTCGCGAGGAGCGGGCACTGAGGACGTTGAGTTGCCGACGTCTTCGGTGCCCGTTTTGTTTTGCAGTTCTAGTCCCCGATACATTCTCAGGTTGCATCGTCACGTTGACCAACACTAGGCTTGGTCAACGCTTGCTAGCGTCAGTTCATGAGTAAATGGGGCAGGTCATGCTTGTTGTTCAAACGCGGCACGCCAAGCGCACGCGCAAATATTCGATGCTGATGGCAATCGTTCTGTTGGGAATCAGTTCGCTCGCCGGGCTCGGCGCGCTTCTCACGCTGCGCTGGGATTCTCTTCCGGGGAAAAAGTAGGACCATCGGGGAGAGGGCAGCGTCATGACACGACTCATTGTCACGACAGACTCGTCCATCGCTGGCGCCATTCAACGAGCCGGCATCGCCGGCCTCGTGATCGCGATCGAGCGCCGGCTCGTTTGGGGACAATTGCCGTCTGATGCGGAGCTTGATGCGTTTTTCGCGCCACGCACGACGCAGTCGCACGGGCTTCATTGGCTTGACGATACGCCGCCCTGGCGCCTCGAGGAATCAGGTGCGAAGGATCGAGGATTCATCGAACTGCTGGGAGAATACGACTCGGTTGAGTTTTGGCGGGGACCAGGGCCAAATGGCCAATTAATCCTGCTCTGGCTGCTCGATCATTGGTGCCGCCGACGCGATGCGAATCCCGCCTTTGTCGTCCGCGCTCTGTTCTTGGGCGTCGGGGACGTCGACCCACCGCGAAGGGAATCCTACCCGCCGGTCGTCCGGATCACACCTCTCCAACTCAAATCGGCCAGCCGTGCATGGCGGGCCTATTGTGCGCCGACCCCGCAAAGCTGGTGCAATCTCACGAATTTGAGCTGGCTGCCTAACCTTGCTCCTGACAGGACAGCTCTTCTCGAAGAGCTGCCGCGCCCGGCTTCGGGCCTTGGAGCCACGGAGCTGCGGATACTCCAGCTCATCGCCCGGGGGCGGCCTGCAGCCCTTCGACGTCTTTCCGGGACATCACAAGCGCAACGAGCGTCGCGTCTTCGACTATTGGGAGGTGGGCGCGCTGCTCGACGGGCTCGCGCGCTGTCCGGTGCCGGCCGTATCCGGGCTGGAGGAGGGGCCGTTTACGCTCGACATGCACAACGATGCTGTCCGTCACGCCCGGTACAAGCAATCCCGCCTGTCACTTACGGATCTCGGGAATGTGGTGCTGGCAGGAGAGGCGGATTTCCTCCAGCACAACCCGATCCATCGCTGGTGGGGTGGGACGGAACTCACCAACGAAAAGCTTTGGCGGTGGGATCCTGAGACTCGCTCGTTGATCGCGCCTCGCTAAGGTGGGTGCGCGTGGCTCTCAGTCTTCGTGAATTGCGCATCAATTTTGAGAGGCGTCCGTGTCCCATTTGATCTTATCCACGAACCATCTTGACGAAGACGTGCTTCGCCAGTCGCGCCTCGCGAATGTCGTGCTTGGATTCTATCTACGCTTCGTGTGGAGGAAATTGCCTCCCGAGGAACAGCTCTTGATGGGGCTGGAGCGCCGTTCGGCAAAGCACGGCAATTCCGGCGATCATTGGCTCGATGATTCCTGTCGTGGTTCGCTCGACGGTTTCGGCACGCGCGATATCGGTTTCTTCGAGCTGTGCGCCAAGTTCGATTCAATTGAAATATGGGTCGATTCTCGCCCTAACGATCAGCTGGTGCTGGTCTGGTTGCTGGACCTACTTCGCCCGTACAAAGAAATCACGACGAAGCTGAGCCTAGTGCACACGGACGATCATGTTGCGCACTATGCTCCAGAATCCGTCGCAAAGTGGAAGCTGCCGGCCTTCGAGGTGACCGAGACCCATTTGGTGACGGCAAGCCGCGCCTGGCAAGCCTATCGGGCTGAAACGCCAAAGCCCTGTTTCGATCTTCTGATGACGGATCTGACGATCCTGCCGAGACTTCGGCCGGCACTCATCGCGTTGCTTGAAGAGCTTCCGGACAGTGTGACGGGCCTAGGTGCCAGCGAAATGGATATTCTGGACTTCGTGAACGATGGGCGCACGGACCCGAGGCGTGTCACCGAGGCGTGGTGGATGCGCGATGTGTTCGACGAAAACGACGCGCGCGATGCCTTGCTGGAACTGGGGGCGTATTCGGCGCCGCCGGTCTTGTTAGGCGATCCGGCGTTCGACAATGAGGATCGTTACTTCGGCAGGAGCGAGTGGAACGTCACGCTGACTGAACTCGGGCGCTCCATCTTTGCGCGCGAGGACGATATGTGGCGCCACAACCGAATCTATCGCTGGTGGGGCGGGACGGAGCTCACCAACGAAAAGCTCTGGCGATGGGATCGCGAAAGCCGATTGTTGATTGCGCCCTAGCGGCGCATTCGATGTAGGGTAGGCAAAAGCGCACTTGCGCCGTGCCCACCATCGTCTAACGCAGCGAAAGGTGGTGGGCACGCTCGCGCTTTGCCCACCCTACGAGACCTCCGTCGCGGCTTATTCCGCGGCTTCTGCATAATCGCTGACCGGCGGGCAGGAGCACACCAGGTTACGATCGCCGTAGACGTTGTCGACGCGGCCCACGGGGCACCAATATTTGTCGGTGCGCGAGACGCCGTCGGGGAAGCAACCCTCGCTGCGGGTGTAGGCGCGCTTCCAATCGTCGTCGGCGATGTCGTGCACGGTGTGCGGGGCGTGGCGCAAGGGCGAAGCCTCGATTTTGAAGCGGCCGGCCTCGACCTCGGCGATTTCTTTCCGGATCGCGATCATGGCATCGCAAAAGCGGTCGAGCTCGGCCTTGGATTCCGACTCGGTCGGCTCGATCATCAGCGTGCCCGGCACCGGGAAGCTCATGGTCGGGGCGTGGAAGCCGTAATCGATCAGGCGCTTTGCGATGTCGTCGACGGTGACGCCGCTGGTCGTCTTCAGCGGACGCGGATCCACGATGCACTCATGCGCGACGCGGCCCCTCGCATTCTTGTAGAGCACCGCGAAATGCGGATCGAGGCGCGCTGCGATGTAATTGGCGTTGAGGATCGCGATCTCGGTGGCGCGCTTCAGGCCTTCGCCGCCCATCATCAGGATGTAGATGTAGGAGATGGTGAGAATCGAGGCCGAGCCGAACGGGGCGGCCGAGACCGGACCGACCGGTGCGTCGCCGTTCGTTGCCGGGTGGCCGGGCAGGAACGGGGCGAGATGCGCCTTGACGCCGATCGGGCCCATGCCGGGGCCACCGCCGCCATGCGGGATGCAGAAGGTCTTGTGCAGATTGAGATGGCTGACATCGGCACCGTAATCGCCGGGCCTGCTAAGGCCGACCTGCGCGTTGAGATTGGCGCCGTCGAGATAAACCTGGCCGCCATGGCCGTGCACGATGTCGCAGATCTCGCTTATATGCTCCTCGAACACGCCGTGGGTCGAGGGATAGGTGATCATCACCGCGGCGAGATCGTTCGCATGCTTCTCCGCCTTGGCGCGGAGATCATTGACATCGACGTCGCCGTTCTTCTCGCAAGCCACCACCACGACGTCCATGCCGACCATCGCGGCCGAGGCCGGATTGGTGCCGTGGGCGGAGGAGGGGATCAGGCAGATCTTGCGATGGCTTTGCCCGCGAGCGGCATGATAGCCGCGGATCGCGAGCAGCCCGGCATATTCGCCCTGCGCGCCCGAATTCGGCTGCAGCGAGATCGCGTCATAGCCGGTGATGTCGCAGAGCCATTTTTCCAGCCGCGCGAACAGCGCGTGATAGCCGCGTGCCTGCTCGCGCGGGGCGAACGGATGCAAGCTGCCGAATTCCGGCCAGGTCAGCGGCATCATCTCGGTGGTCGCGTTCAGCTTCATGGTGCAGGATCCCAGCGGGATCATGGCGCGGTCGAGCGCGAGGTCGCGATCACTGAGCTTGCGCATGTAGCGCAGCATCTCGGTCTCCGAGCGATGCGCGTGGAAGACCGGATGGGTCAGGAAGGCCGTGGCGCGCTTCAACGCGTCCGGCAGCGCCTCGCGCGTCTCGGCGTCGATCTCGGCATAGGCGAGCGTGCCGCCGAAAGCGCGCCAGACAGCTTCCACGGTCGCGGGCGTCGTGGTCTCGTCGAGGGCGATGCGCAAGGTGCCATGGCCGAGGCCGAGATTGATCTTCTCAGCGGTCGCGCGCGCGATGATCTCGTCGCGCTTGCCGCCGGCATCGACCGTCACAGTATCGAAGAAGCTGTCGGATTGCGGCGCGAAGCCGAGCGTGCGCAGGCCGGCCGCGAGCACGGCGGTGCGGCGATGCACGTTGCGTGCGATCTGCATCAAGCCTTCGGGGCCGTGATAGACCGCATACATCGAAGCGATGACGGCCAGCAGCACCTGCGCGGTGCAGATGTTGGAGGTCGCCTTCTCGCGGCGGATGTGCTGCTCGCGGGTCTGCAGCGCGAGACGATAGGCAGGTGCCCCGCGCGAATCCACGGAGAGGCCGACGATACGGCCGGGCAGCGAGCGCTTCAGCGCATCGCGCACCGCCATATAGGCCGCGTGCGGGCCGCCATAGCCCATCGGCACGCCAAAGCGCTGGGCAGAGCCGATGGCGATGTCGGCACCGAGCTCGCCGGGCGAGGCGAGCAGCGTCAGTGCCAGCAGGTCGGCGGCAACGATCGCGAGCGCGCCCCTGGCCTTCAACGACGCGATCGCGGGCCTGAGGTCGCGCACCGCGCCGGAAGAACCCGGATATTGCAGCAGCGCGCCGAGCACGTCTGATTTGTCGAGATCGGTGAGGGGATCGCCGACCACCAGATTCCAGCCGAGCGGCTCGGCGCGGGTGCGCATCACCGCCAGCGTCTGCGGATGCACGTCCTTGTCGACGAAGAAAGCTTTTGCCTTCACCTGCGAGTGCCGCTCGGCCAGCGCCATCGCCTCGGCCGCCGCGGTCGCTTCATCGAGCAGCGAGGCGTTGGCGACGTCGAGCCCGGTGAGGTCGCAGATCATGGTCTGGAAGTTGAACAGCGCCTCCAGCCGGCCCTGGCTGATCTCGGGCTGGTAGGGCGTATAGGCCGTGTACCAGGCCGGGTTCTCCAGGATGTTGCGCTGGATCACCGCAGGCAGGATGGTGCCGGAATAGCCCTGGCCGATCAGCGAGGTGAAGACCTGGTTCTGGGCTGCGAGCTCGGCCATATGCGCGATCGCCTCGGTTTCGCTGAGCGGCTTGCCGAGATCGAGCGGCGATGCCTGCCGGATCGAGGCCGGCAGCGTCTCCGCCATCAGCGCATCGACGCTCTTGGCGCCGACCGTTTCGAGCATTGCGGTGACATCGCGCACTGAGGGGCCGATGTGGCGGCGAACGAAACTGGCGGCGGTGTCGCCATTGGATTTGCGGTGCGCGGTCATCATGGGTCCTCGCTAGGAGTTGCTGTCATGCCCCGCGAAGGCGGGGCATCCAGTAAACGCAGGCGTTTCGGCTAGGGCCGATGGGCCGCGGCGTACTGGATCACCCGCCTTCGCGGGTGATGACACTGAGAATGAGGTTAGAGTTCTCGTCATCTCACGCCGTGTGGGCCTTGTAGGCGGCTTCATCCATGAGGCCGCCGAGCTCGCTTTTGTCGGCGATCTTGATCTTGAAGAACCAGGCCGCGCCTTGCGCGTCCGAGTTCACCAGCGCCGGTTCGGCGGCCAGCGCCTCGTTGGTCTCGAGCACTTCGCCGGTAACAGGTGCGTAGACGTCGGAGGCGGCCTTCACCGATTCCACGACGGCGGCGGCTTCGGCCTTCTTCAGCGCGCGGCCGACCTTGGGCAGTTCGACGAACACGACGTCGCCGAGCTGTTGCTGGGCGTAGTCGGTGATGCCGACCGTAGCGGTATCGCCGTCGATGGCGAGCCATTCGTGGTCGGAAGTGTACAGCGTCGTGGTCATTGTCTCGTCCTCAGCGTTTGTAGGTGTTTTTCACGAATGGCATGGCGGCGACGGTGAGCGGCAGTCGCTGGCCGCGCACCTCGGCGAAGAGCTTTGTGCCGAGCGCAGCGAGCTGCGTGGGCACGTAGCCCATCGCGACCGGTGCGCTCAGGCTCGGACCGAAGCCGCCCGAGGTGACCTGTCCGATCGGCTCGCCGCCCGCGCTATCCGCAAACAGCAGCGCGCCCTCGCGCACCGGCGCGCGGCCCTCGGCCCGCAGGCCGACCCGGCGGCGGGATGCGCCGTTATCAAAATGGGCGAGGATCTTCTCTGCGCCGGGAAAACCGCCGGCGCGCATCCCGCCGCTGCGGCGGCTCTTCTGCACCGACCATTCCAGCGCGGCTTCGACCGGCGTAGTCGTGGTGTCGATGTCGTGGCCGTACAGGCAGAGCCCGGCTTCCAGCCGCAGGCTGTCGCGGGCGCCCAGGCCGATCGGCAGCACGTCCGGATTATCCAGCAGCATCTTGGCGAGGCGTTCGGCATCGGCGGCGGGAACCGAGATCTCAAAACCGTCCTCGCCGGTGTAGCCTGAACGCGAGACGAAGCACTTGATGCCGGCAACCTCATGCGGACCGGCGTCCATGAACTTCATCGCCGGGGCCTCTGCACAGAATTTCGCCAGCGCGGCCTCGGCCTTCGGGCCCTGCAGCGCGATCAACGCGCGGTCGGCAAGGGAATCGATGATGCAGTCGTCCGCGAGATGCGCGCGCATATGCGCCTCGTCCGCGTCCTTGCAGGCGGCGTTGACGACCAGGAACAGGTGATCGCCGAAATTGGCGACCATCAGATCGTCGAGAATGCCGCCGTCCGCATTGGTGAACTGGGCGTAGCGCTGCCGCCCCGGCGCGATCGCCACGATATCCTGCGGCACCAGCCGCTCCAGCGCGCGGGCGGCGTCCTCGATCCTCCCGGATTTCGGCCGGAGCGCGATCTGGCCCATATGGGAGACGTCGAACAGGCCGGCGGAGGCCCGGGTATGAAGGTGCTCCTTCAGGACGCCCGCGGGGTACTGCACGGGCATGTCATAGCCCGCGAACGGCACCATCTTGCCGCCCAGGGACACATGGAGGCTGTGGAGGGGTGTACGTTTCAGGGAGTCTTGGTTGTGCGCTAGCATCTAAGGGGCCCTCGGCGGTTCCCGGGGAGGATTCCCCGATGGACACCGGTCGAAGCCCCATCTGTCGCTGTGCCTGAGAGTATTATCCCGTCGGCGGACGCCGTCCGGGTCTTATGCCCGTCGGCGCCTCTTTCCAGATGCTGTCAAAGCCACGCGGTCCTTTTGCCTGAGAGTTTCCGGGGCGGTTGCTCCTTCGGCGCCGGCACCAGTGCCGGTCTCTCCCGACGTGGCCGTACGATACAGATGGGTAGAGACCACAGGCCGGCCAAGCCTGTCAACGCGACTTCTGTGCCTTTCAACGGGATTGCGCGCCTGCGGCAACCCTCTGATCTCCTTGCACAGTTTCTGGACAGCGAAGCTGGCCTTGTCTAAAAGCGCTTTGGCCCGCAGATATCAGCCTTAATTTCCGGTTTGGACGGCGGCAGCGGGCCCAAGCATACCCGATTGGATGAACATGAGCGGCGTCAACGAGATCAGGTCGACCTTTCTGAACTTCTTTGCCGAGAACGGCCACGAGGTCGTGCCGTCCTCGCCACTCGTGCCGCGCAACGACCCGACCTTGATGTTCACCAATGCCGGCATGGTGCAGTTCAAGAACGTCTTCACCGGCGTCGAGAAGCGCCCCTATCAGCGCGCCACCACCTCGCAGAAATGCGTGCGCGCCGGCGGCAAGCACAACGACCTCGACAATGTCGGCTACACCGCGCGCCATCTCACCTTCTTCGAGATGCTCGGCAATTTCTCGTTCGGCGACTATTTCAAGGAGCGCGCGATCGAGCTCGCCTGGAAGCTGATCACCTCCGAGTTCGGGCTGAAGAAGGACAAGCTGCTCGTCACGGTCTATCACACCGACGATGAGGCGGCGGGCCTGTGGAAGAAGATCGCGGGCTTCGCCGACGATCGCATCATCCGTATCCCGACTTCGGACAATTTCTGGGCGATGGGCGACACCGGGCCGTGCGGCCCTTGCTCGGAGATCTTCATCGACCGCGGCGAGCACATCTGGGGCGGGCCTCCGGGCTCGCCGGAGGAGGACGGCGATCGCTTCCTCGAATTCTGGAATCTCGTGTTCATGCAATACGAGCAGGTGACCAAGGAGGAACGCGTGGATCTGCCGCGTCCCTCGATCGACACCGGCATGGGCCTGGAGCGCATGGCCTGCATCCTCCAGGGCGTCGAGAGCGTGTTCGAGACCGACCTGTTCCGTAACCTGATCGACGCGACCGCGTCCGCGCTGGGCAGCGGACCGACCGAGCAGAATGCGGCCTCGTTCCGCGTCATCGCCGACCACTTGCGCTCCTCGGCCTTCCTCGTCTCCGACGGCGTGCTGCCTTCGAACGAGGGCCGCGGCTACGTGCTGCGCCGGATCATGCGGCGTGCGATGCGCCATGCGCAGCTGCTGGGTGCGAAAGAGCCCTTGATGCACCGGCTGGTCTGGGCGCTGGTGCGCGAGATGGGCCAGGCTTACCCCGAGCTGATGCGCGCGGAGAAGCTGATCGAGGAAACGCTGCGGCTGGAAGAGACGCGCTTCCGCAAGACGCTGTCGCGCGGCTTGGCCATCCTCGACGAGAAGAGCGCAGGTCTGAAAAAGGGCGACATGTTCGACGGCGACGTCGCCTTCACGCTGTACGACACCTATGGCTTCCCGCTCGATCTGACGCAGGACGCGCTGAAGTCGCGCGGCATCGGCGTCGACCAGGCTTCGTTCAACGACGCCATGGAGCGCCAGAAGGCCAAGGCGCGCGAGTCCTGGAAGGGGTCTGGTGAAGCGGCTTCCGAGGCAATCTGGTTCCCGCTGCGTGAGAAGCTCGGCGCCACCGAATTTCTGGGCTACGAGACCGAGGGCGCCGAAGGCGTCGTCTCCGCCCTGGTCAAGGACGGCCAGGAAGTTGCCAGCCTCAAAGCCGGCGAGACGGGTTCGATCGTGCTCAACCAGACGCCGTTCTATGCGGAGTCCGGTGGTCAGGTCGGCGACACCGGCGTGCTGACGGGCGAGGGCGGCCTCAAATTCCGCGTCACCGACACGCAGAAGAAGCTCGGCGATCTCTTCGTTCACATCGGCGCGGTCGAGAGTGGAGAGCTGAAGCTCGGCGCTGCGCTGCAGCTCGAGGTCGATCATTCGCGCCGCTCCTCGATCCGCGCGCATCACTCGGCGACGCATCTGATCCACGAGGCGCTGCGCCAGGTGCTCGGCGACCACATCGCCCAGCGCGGCTCGCTGGTCGCACCCGACCGGCTGCGCTTCGACTTCGTGCATCCGAAGCCGATCACGGCCGAGGAGCTCGCTCGCGTCGAGGATATCGCCAATGACGTGGTGCTGGAGAACGACGAGGTCACCACTCGCGTGATGGGCGTCGACGAGGCGCGGGAGGCGGGAGCGCGCGCGCTGTTCGGCGAAAAGTATGGTGACGAGGTCCGCGTCGTCTCGATGGGCAAGACCGCGCGCGAGCGCGGCGCCAACGCGCTCGGCTGGTCGGTCGAGCTCTGCGGCGGCACCCATGTGAGGCGCACCGGCGACATCGGCCTGATCACGCTGACCAGCGAGAGCGCGGTCGCCTCCGGCGTGCGCCGCATCGAGGCGCTGACCGGCAATTATGCGCGCAGGCACGCCAACGAGACCATGGCGCTGGCGAAGACCGCGGCGAACGAGCTGCGCACCTCCCTCGACGACGTGCCGGCGCGCATCGCCGCGCTGATGGAGGAGCGCAAGAAGCTGGAGCGCGAGCTCTCCGACGCCCGCAAGAAGCTGGCGATGGGCGGTGGCGCTGCCGCCGCCAGCAATGGCGCTGCCGCGGGCGTGCGCGAGGTCGGCGACGTCAAGCTGATGGCGCGCGCCGTCGAGGGCATCGAGATGAAGGATCTCAAGAGCCTTGCCGATGACGGCAAGAAGCAGCTCGGCTCGGGGGTCGTCGCCATCGTCGGCGTCACCGAGGACGGCAAGGCCGGTGTCGTGGTCGGCGTCACGCAAGACCTCACCGCGCGCTTCAACGCCGTGAACCTCGTGCGCATCGCGTCCGAAGCGCTCGGCGGCAAGGGCGGCGGCGGCCGGCCCGACATGGCCCAGGCCGGCGGCCCCGATGGGGCCAAGGCGGCCGCGGCGCTGTCGGCGATCGAAAAAGCGATGGCGGGCGCTTAAAGCCCCATGTCCACCGTTCCGCGAGGACGTGGGCTTCGCGATCCGAACTTACGGGATCGCCTCTACGAATTGCTGGAGCACGATCCGCTGGCCTATTCGGTCGGGTCGCGCTTCATCCAGCTGATCATCGGCGTGGTCGTGCTCAATGTAGCCGCGATGATCCTCGCCTCGGTGCCGGAGCTCGACGCCCGGTTTGGCGCGCTGTTCGCAGGCATCTCCATCCTGTCCGTGCTCGTGTTCGCGCTGGAATATGCGGCGCGGCTGTGGACGGTGGCGGGGCATACCCAAGGCAGAGGATCGGCGCTGTCCGACCGGCTGGGCTATGCCTTTTCTGCACTCGGCATCATCGATCTCATGGCGTTCCTGCCAGCGGCAATCGTGCTCGCGACCGGCCGGCACGCGACGCTGGCAGCCCTCGGCGTGCTGCCGTTCTTCAAGCTGATCCGTTATTCGCCGGCGATGCGCTCGCTGCTCGCCGCGGTGCATGCCGAGCGGCGGGCGCTGATCGGCTGCATCGTCATCCTGATCGGCGCGGTGCTGACCTTCGCCTCGCTGCTCTATGCCATCGAGCGCGACGTGCAGCCGGACAAGCTCGGCACCATCCCGCAGGCGATGTGGTGGGCGATCGTAACGCTCGGCACCGTCGGCTACGGCGACGTCGTGCCGCTGACGCCGCTCGGCAAGTTCATCTCCACCTTCGCCATCATCTCGGGCTTCGCCATGATCGCGCTGCCGGTCGCGATCATCTCGACCGCATTCGCGGAAGAGGTGAAGCGGCGCGATTTCGTCGTCACCTGGGGCATGCTGGCGCGGGTGCCGCTGTTCTCGCATCTGGCGGCCGCGGAGATCGCCGACATCATGCGGCTCTTGCGGGCGCGCACCATCGAGCAGGGCGAGATTCTGGTGCGACGGGGCGATCCGGCGTCGTCGATGTATTTCATTACCGCCGGCGAGGTCGAGATCGCGCTGCCGAGCCAGCATGTGCGGCTATCCGACGGCACCTTCTTCGGCGAGATCGCGCTGCTGCACAAAACCAAACGCAGCGGCACGGT
>Ga0209389_1000125_pt1 | contig 68494 bp, 63 predicted proteins | sample CowpearedBW_FD_187526 | JGI IMG/M metagenome (GOLD analysis project Ga0209389, IMG submission 187526) | Root nodule microbial communities of legume samples collected from California, USA - Cow pea red BW (SPAdes) (version 2) | ecosystem: Host-associated > Plants > Roots > Nodule | place: USA... | reverse complement strand
GGCCAAAGTAACCAAAACCGTCGGCTCCCATCATCCGGCCCCTACGCTACGCTCCGGGGTCCCCTCGCTCCGGGCTTGCTCCCGGGAGGACCGCGCTGCAGGCCCCATCCTGGGGCCCAGCGCTTGAAGGGCATCCATGCCCGTCACCTCCCTCCGCAAGCCCTGCGCTCGGCCTCCTGAAGTCGCAATCTGCGTCGCCTGAACTACCGCGCGCTTAGAAGCAGAAGCAGAAGCAGAAGCAGAACAACAGCACGAACGCTGGGCATCGTGGCCAGCCTGGGGCGAACCCTGCGCGCGCAGTGCGGTCTGCATAGGCTAAGCGTAGCTTCATACCTTCGCAGGTGGGTTTGCCTACGCGCTTGTGTCATCATGCTCCGACCGCCGGTGAGTCCTCCTAATAAGCCTTTCTATGAACAAACCATACGCATTGCTGCTTGCCTTCGCCCTGCTCCAGGGCTGCCAGAGCCTGGCCCCGCAAAAGGCCGAGCCTCCCGTCGCCGAAGCTGGCAAGGCAGAGGCGGAAAAGCCCGTGGTGTATGGTTCGTTCAAGCAGGACACACTCTATAGCCTGTTGGTGGCAGAGCTGGCCGGCCAGCGCAACCGTTTCGACATCGCCCTGGCCAACTACACCGATCAGGCGGCAAAAACCCAGGACCCAGCAGTTTCCGAGCGCGCCTACCGCATTGCCGAGTACCTCGGCGCCGACGAGCCGTCACTGGAGAATGCACTGGTCTGGGCGCGCAACGACCCGCAGAACCTCGACGCCCAGCGCGCCGCCGCCATCCAGCTGGCCCGCGCCGGCCGCTATGACGAGTCCATGGCCTACATGGAAAAGGTACTGCAGGGCCAGGGCGACACCCACTTCGACTTCCTCGCCCTGTCCGCAGCCGAAACCGACCAGAGCACCCGCGACGGCCTGCTGCAAAGTTTCGAACGCCTGCTGGTGAAATACCCCGACAACGGCCAGCTGATATTCGGCAAGGCCCTGCTGCTGAACCAGGACGGCAAGACCGAAGAAGCCCTGGAACTGCTTGAGTCGCACCCGGCACAAAACGGCGAAGTCGCCCCGATCCTGCTGCGCGCCCGTCTGCTACAGGCCCTGGACCGTGGTCCAGAGGCCCTGCCACTGCTGCGCGGGGCGATTCGCGACAACCCGGACGACAAACGCCTGCGCCTCACCTACGCTCGCACCCTGGTCGAACAGGACCGTATCGCCGATGCCAAAGGCGAGTTCATCAGCCTGGTCCAGCAATACCCCGATGATGACGAATTGCGCTACTCGCTGGCGCTGGTGTGCCTGGAGAACAAAGACTGGGATGAAGCCGAAGGCTACTTGCAGGAGCTGATCGAGCGCGACAGCTACGTTGACGCCGCGCACCTGAACCTGGGCCGCATCCACGAGGAGCGCCACGACCCTGCTGGCGCTCTGGATGAATACGCCCTGGTCGGCCCAGGCCCAGACTACCTGCCGGCACAGCTGCGTCAGGCCGACATCCTGATCGCCAACGGTCGCGGCAGCGATGCCTCGCGCCTGCTGGCCGAAGCACGCGAAGCCCAGCCAGACTACGCCATCCAGCTATTCCTGATCGAATCGGAAAGCTACAGCAACAACAACAAGGACGCCCAGGCCAATCAGGTGCTGCAGCAAGCCATCCAGCGCTACCCGGACGACCTCAACCTGCTTTACACCCGCGCCATGCTGGCCGAGAAGCGCAACGATTTGACGCAGATGGAAAAAGACCTGCGCGCCATCATCGCCCGCGAGCCAGAAAACGCCATGGCCCTGAACGCCCTGGGCTACACCCTGGCCGACCGCACCACCCGCTATGCCGAAGCCAAGGCACTGATCGACAAGGCCCACCAATTGACCCCCGATGACCCGGCAGTGCTCGACAGCCTGGGTTGGGTCAACTATCGCCTGGGCAACCTCGACGTCGCTGAAACCTACCTGCGCCAGGCCTTTGCCAACTTCCCCGACCACGAAGTGGCCGCCCACCTGGGCGAAGTACTGTGGGCCAACGGCAAGCGCCGCGAAGCTCGCCATGTATGGGCCAAGGGCTTCGAGGCCCAGGCCGACAGCCCTATCCTGCGCAAGACCCTTTTGCGCCTGACCGGATCCGAGACTCTTTAACGCCATGTTCCTGCGCCATTGCATCACCTTTACCATGATCGCCCTGCTGGCCGGCTGTGCCGGCTTCGGTAGCCGCGAGGCCCTGCAGGGCCACGGCGACCCGCAGCAGTGGCGCGCCCACAAAGCGCAGCTGAGCAGCCTCGATGGCTGGCAGATCAACGGCAAGGTCGGTATCCGTGCCCCGCGCGATTCCGGCAGCGGCACGCTGTTCTGGCTGCAACGTCAGGACTATTACGACATTCGCCTGGCCGGCCCGCTGGGCCGTGGCGCCGCACGCCTTACCGGCCGCCCGGGTGGCGTGGTGCTGGAAGTGGCCAACCAGGGCCGCTACGAAGCCACCAGCCCAGAAGCGCTGCTGGAAGAGCAACTGGGCTGGCAACTGCCGGTTTCGCACCTGGTCTGGTGGGTGCGCGGCCTGCCCGCCCCCGACAGCAAGAGCAAGCTGACCCTGGATGGCGACAGCCGCCTGGCCAGCCTCGACCAGGATGGCTGGCAGGTGCAGTACCTGAGCTACACCGAACAGAACGGCTACTGGTTGCCCGAGCGCCTGAAGCTGCACGGCAAAGACCTGGACGTGACCCTGGTGGTCAAGGACTGGCAGCCGCGCCAGCTGGGGCATTGATCGCATGCAAAAGCTCACCCTGCCCGCCCCGGCCAAGCTCAACCTGTGGCTGCACATCATCGGCCGCCGCGCAGACGGTTACCACGAACTGGAAACGGTGTTTCAGTTTCTAGACCATGGCGACGAACTGAGTTTTGCCCTGCGTGACGATGGCGTGATCCGCTTGCACACCGAGATCGAGGCCGTCCCCCACGACAGCAACCTGATCGTACGGGCCGCGCGCATGTTGCAAGCACAATCGGGCACCACGCTTGGCGCCGACATCTGGCTGACCAAGGTACTGCCCATGGGCGGAGGTATCGGCGGTGGCAGCTCGGACGCCGCGACCACCCTGCTCGCCCTGGCCCACCTGTGGCAACTGGACTGGGACGAAGACCGCCTGGCCGCACTGGGGCTTAGCCTGGGCGCCGATGTGCCGGTGTTCGTACGCGGCCACGCAGCATTCGCGCAGGGCGTAGGCGAACAACTGACCCCGGTCGACCCGATCGAACCCTGGTATGTCGTGCTGGTGCCGCAAGTGTCTATCAGCACAGTAGAAATTTTTTCACATCCACAGTTGACACGTGATTCTCTCCCCCTTAAGATGCGCCCCGTTCCCGAGGGAAACAGTCGAAATGACTGCCAACCGGTGGTAGAGCAGAATTACCCAGAAGTTCGCAATGCGTTGAATTCACTGGGAAAATTCACTGAGGCTCGACTAACCGGCACTGGGAGTTGTGTGTTTGGGGCCTTCCCAAGCAAAGCCGAAGCTGATAAAGTTCTGGCCCTTCTTTCAGCGACCCAAACAGGGTTTGTGGCGAAAGGAAGCAATATTTCGATGTTGCATCGCAAGCTGCAAAGTCTGGTCAAGAAGTCGAGCGCATGAGCGTTCGCAGCAACAGATACAGGGGCGTCGCCAAGCGGTAAGGCAGCAGGTTTTGATCCTGCCATGCGTTGGTTCGAATCCAGCCGCCCCTGCCATTTTCCTTATACTCATCCAGGTATACCCTCAGCCTTCAGGTACTGCGCGTGTCCAAGATGATGGTCTTTACGGGGAACGCTAACCCCGATCTGGCTCGGCGTGTCGTACGTCAGCTGCATATCCCTCTCGGTGACGTCTCTGTCGGTAAATTCTCCGACGGCGAGATCAGTACTGAGATCAATGAAAATGTTCGCGGTAAAGACGTTTTCATTATTCAGCCGACCTGTGCCCCGACCAACGATAACCTGATGGAACTGGTAGTGATGGCCGACGCCTTCCGCCGCTCCTCAGCATCCCGAATCACCGCCGTGATTCCCTACTTCGGATATGCCCGCCAGGACCGCCGTCCGCGTTCGGCACGTGTAGCCATCAGCGCCAAAGTTGTTGCTGACATGCTCACTGTCGTAGGTATCGACCGTGTACTCACCGTCGACCTGCACGCTGACCAGATCCAAGGCTTCTTCGATATCCCCGTCGACAACATCTACGGCTCGCCCGTACTGGTTGACGACATCGAAGACCAGCGTTTCGAGAACCTGATGATCGTCTCCCCGGACATCGGTGGTGTCGTGCGCGCACGCGCTGTCGCCAAGTCCCTGGGCGTCGATCTGGGTATCATCGACAAACGCCGCGAAAAGGCTAACCACTCCGAGGTTATGCACATCATCGGCGACGTCGAAGGGCGCACCTGCATCCTGGTAGACGACATGGTCGACACCGCCGGCACCCTGTGCCACGCGGCCAAAGCCCTGAAAGAGCACGGCGCTGCCAAGGTTTACGCCTATTGCACGCACCCTGTCCTGTCGGGCCGCGCCATCGAGAACATCGAGAAGTCGGTACTGGACGAGCTGGTGGTGACCAACACCGTTCCGCTGTCCGCCGCTGCTCAAGCCTGTGATCGTATCCGCCAGCTGGATATCGCACCGGTTGTCGCTGAAGCGGTACGCCGCATCAGCAACGAAGAATCGATCAGCGCGATGTTCCGCTAAGCGGGACACGTGTTGATGTGAAGCGCCCCGCCCCAACCTGTGTTGGGGCGGGGCTTTTTTGCCATCCCCGTTGGCGCTGGTCGCAAACGCCCTCGGGGGGCTATTTTGGAGAAACAAAATGACTGATTTTATTCTGAACGCCCAAGCGCGTACTGACCTGGGGAAAGGTGCGAGCCGCCGCCTGCGTCACTCGCTGAGCATCCCAGCCGTTGTCTACGGTGGTGATAAAGAAGCTCAATCCCTGACCATCCTGGCCAAGGAAATCACCAAGCTGTTCGAAAACGAAGCTGCCTTCAGCCACGTTATCGAACTGAACGTTGACGGTGTTAAGCAGAACGTCATCATCAAGGCCATGCAGCGCCACCCAGCCAAGCAGTTCATCATGCACGCTGACTTCGTTCGCGTCGTTGCTGGCCAGAAGCTGACCGCCAAGGTTCCGGTTCACTTCATCAACGAAGAAGCCCCGGTCAAGAAAGGCGGCGAGATCTCCCACGTTGAGTCCGAGATCGAAGTTTCCTGCGAAGCCAAAGACCTGCCTGAGTTCATCGAAGTTGACCTGGGCAACGCCGAAATCGGCACCATCATCCACCTGTCGGACCTGAAAGCTCCGAAAGGCGTAGAGTTCGTCGCTCTGGCCCACGGTGATGACAAAGCTGTTGCCAACGTTCACGCTCCACGCGTTGCTCCAGAAGCAGAAGGCGCTGCCGAGTAATCCACTCGCACGCCGGCGTTGATCGGGTTACAGTGCCGCGCGCACTGTAACCCACCAACTCCAAGGAAGAGCCCCTGACGTGACCGCCATCCAGTTGATCGTTGGCCTGGGTAACCCCGGCCCCGAATACGAACAGACCCGGCATAACGCAGGGGCTCTTTTCGTTGAACGCCTTGCCAGCGCCCAGCGTGTTTCGCTGACCGCTGACAAAAAGTATTTCGGCCTGACGGCTAAATTCAGCCATCAGGGCAACGACGTTCGTTTGTTGATCCCCACCACCTACATGAACCGCAGCGGCCAGTCCGTAGCGGCCTTGGCCAATTTCTTCCGCATCAAGCCGGAAGCGATACTGGTGGCACACGACGAACTCGATCTGCCCCCGGGCGTTGCCAAGCTCAAGCGCGGCGGCGGCCATGGTGGGCACAACGGCCTGCGCGACATCATCGCGCAGCTCGGTAACCAGAACGACTTCCACCGCCTGCGGCTTGGCATCGGCCACCCGGGTGACGCCAAACTGGTATCCAACTTCGTCCTGGGCCGCGCGCCGCGCGCCGAGCAGGAGAAGCTCGACGCCAGCATCGATTTTGCCCTCGGCGTGCTGCCGGACGTGCTTGCCGGCGATTTCGCCAAGGCGATGCGCGAGCTGCACAGCCAGAAGGCCTGATTTCCTTTAGAGAGGGGAATACCCATGGGTTTCAATTGCGGCATCGTCGGCCTGCCCAACGTCGGCAAGTCCACCCTGTTCAACGCCCTGACCAAGTCTGGCATCGCGGCGGAGAATTTCCCTTTCTGCACCATCGAGCCGAACAGCGGCATCGTGCCTATGCCCGACGCTCGCCTGGCTGCGCTGGCTGAAATCGTCAAGCCAAACCGCATCCTGCCGACCACCATGGAATTCGTCGACATCGCCGGCCTGGTTGCCGGTGCCTCGAAAGGCGAAGGCCTGGGCAACAAGTTCCTCGCCAACATCCGCGAGACCGACGCCATTGCCCACGTGGTGCGCTGCTTCGAAGACGAGAACGTGATCCACGTTTCCAACAGCGTCGACCCCAAGCGTGACATCGAGATCATCGACCTCGAACTGATCTTCGCCGACCTCGACAGCTGCGAAAAGCAACTGCAGAAGGTAGCCCGCAACGCCAAGGGCGGCGACAAGGATGCCTTGGCGCAAAAGGCCATTCTGGAAAAGCTGATCCCGCACTTTACCGAAGGCAAGCCTGCGCGCAGCCTGATGAAGCACATGGCTGACGACGAAAAGGCCGTCATCCGTGGCTTCCACTTGCTGACCAGCAAACCGGTGATGTACATCGCCAACGTGGCCGAAGACGGCTTCGACAACAACCCGCACCTGGACGTGGTCAAGGCCATTGCCGAGGAAGAAGGCGCGGTCGTGGTGCCGGTGTGCAACAAGATCGAAGCGGAAATCGCCGAGCTGGAAGACGGTGAAGAGAAGGACATGTTCCTCGAGGCCCTGGGCCTGGAAGAGCCTGGCCTGAACCGCGTGATCCGCGCCGGTTACGAGCTGCTGAACCTGCAGACCTACTTCACTGCCGGCGTGCAGGAAGTACGCGCCTGGACCGTTCGCGTCGGAGCCACTGCCCCGCAGGCAGCCGGCGTTATCCACACCGACTTCGAAAAAGGCTTCATCCGCGCTGAAGTGGTGGCCTATGACGACTTCATCCAGTTCAAGGGTGAAGCCGGTGCCAAGGAAGCCGGTAAGTGGCGTCTGGAAGGCAAGGATTACATCGTCAAAGACGGCGACGTGATGCACTTCCGCTTCAACGTCTAAGCGTTAGCCTGCTGTAACTACAAACCCTTGAGGTCTGCACCTCAGGGGTTTTGTTTTTCTGGGATGCAGGGTGGGAACATTCGTTCTACCGTATTCCCATGGGTAGCCGCCTGCCCCCAGTCATCAAAGACCGCTGCGACCGATAGAGGCGCCACCATCTACGTAGATTGTCTGCCCGGTAATGAAAGCACTGCGATCCCCGAGCAGGAAGGTGACTGCCGAAGCGACCTCGTGTGGCTGCCCGAGCCGCCCCATCGGCACGCCGTCGATATAGGCGGCTTCGCCAGCACTGCCTACCGGGTTACCACTGCGGAACAGTTCGGTCTCGATCGGCCCTGGAGCAACTGCATTAACCGTGATTCCTGTCTGGGCCAGTTCCAGCGCCCAACTGCGAGTGAAACTGACCAGCGCTGCCTTTGCAGCGGCGTAAGAAGTGCGCTGGCGAATGCCGAGCACGGTCAGGCTGGAGATATTCACCACACGGCCCCAGCAGCGCTCGCGCATCCCTGGCAGCAGCGCTTGGGTCGCCTGCAGCGCGGGGTGCAAGTTAACCCGCATTACTTCATCGAAGCTTGCCAGGTCAATTTCGCCCAGTGGCTGGGGACGGACCAGGCCCACATTGTTTACCAGGCCGTCGAATGCATAGCGGTTGGTCAAGTCGGCCAGTGTCGCAATCAAACGCTCTGAGTCGCTCAAGTCGGTGGCGATCAGTTCGCCGGGGAAGCTGGCATCCGCAGCCTGGCGGGCGATACCAACGACTTGATGGCCCTCCTCCACCAGTTGCTCGGAGATTGCCCGGCCGATGCCTTTGCTGGCTCCTGTAACAAGAAAAGTACGTTGCGTCATGGTATGTCTCTACCGTTAGTGTTTCTGCAGACGATGCAATATGGCTTGGCCCACCTGGGCCGCTGACGCCGGGTTCTGCCCAGTGATCAATTCGCGGTCGATGACAACATTAGGCGCCCACGGCGATGGGTTGCTCTGATACTGCCCGCCGGCGCGCTCCAGGGCGGTCTGCGGATAGAACTTCATCTGCCCTCCGCCGAGCAGGCCCTTGGCCTGTTCTTCTTCCTGATTGCTGATGACTGTCATGCGATAGCCGGCATAAATCCAGTCTTCGGGCGTTGCTGTCCGGTTCCTGCTCTCCAGTGCCTGGATCAGCTTCTGCGGCCGTTCCAGCGCCGAGAGCAGAGCAATGGGACCGTGGCAAACCAGCGCGGTGGTTTTACCCTCGGCGTGGAAAGCGCGAAGCAGACGCCCCAGCGCCGGGTCGGCGAGCAGGTCTTGCATCGGGGCGTGGCCGCCAGGCACATAGACTGCATCGAAGTTGCCATAACCAATCTGCTCCACGCGGGACAGGCTGATCACTGGCGAATGCTTCGCAGAAGTAAGCTGCAGCTGATCCAGCAGCGCCTGATATTGCTCCAGTTGCTTCGGATCGTTGCCGAAGTACTGGGCCGCGGCCGAGCTGCGGTCCAACGTCGGCGCGCGACCGAGGGGAGTAGCGAAGGTAACTTGATGGCCTGCGTCCAGCAGCGTTTTGGTCGGCTCCAGCAGTTCGTTGAGGTAGAAACCGGTTGCAAATGCCTTGCCGTCGCGAAGCTCCAGGTGGCTCTCGTCAGACAGTACCACAAGGACGTTCGCCGCATGAGCGCCCAGACTCGCGCTGCCTATGACAGCAGCCAGGGCCAGTCGTTGGTAAGTGCGCATAGCATTCCCTCCATTCAGGCACAGGCGGGATGCCGTGCACTGACCGACACTTTATTGGCGATCAGACAAGCGATAAATTGGGCCTGTAGAAAAGCATTTTTGCTTTGGAGAACAAAATGGCGCGACGGTTTGGTCACCTGGGGGATGTCGAGGCGCTGCTGGAAGTGGTCGAACGTGGCTCGCTCAGTGCGGCAGCGGTGGCCTTGGCGACCACCCCGTCGGTGGTTAGTCGGGCCATTTCGCGGCTTGAGTTGCACCTGGGGGTGCAGTTACTACGCCGTACCACGCGTCGCTTGAGCCTCACCGACAGTGGCCTGGAATACGTCGAGCAGGCGCGCGCTGCGTTCCAGCAGATCGCCAGCGCAGAGCAAGCCCTGAGCGGCCATGGCGAAGTACAGGGCCGTGTGCGCCTGAGCGCACCAACCACTTATGGGCATCACCGGTTGCCGGCCATGCTGGCAGCCTTCGCCCTGCGCTATCCGAAAGTGCAGGTCGAGTTGAACATCACCAATCGTAATGTCGACCTGGTGGCCGAAGGGTATGACCTGGCTATTCGCCTTGGCGACCTGCCGGACAGTAGCCTGGTGGCGCGTCGGCTAGAGGAGGCTCGACTATGCCTGGTCGCCGCGCCAGCTTACCTCGCGCGTGCCGGCAGGCCGCAATCACTGGCGGAACTGGCCGGACACAACTGCCTGCCTTTCATCATGCCCAGCAATGGCAGGCCAGGCGTTTGGCAGTTCCGTCAAGGAGAGGAGGAACTGCTCTTCGTTCCGCAGGGAAATCCGGTGGTGGCGGACGATGTGCTGGGGTGCATCTCACTGGCCGAGCAAGGTGTCGGGATCTGCCAGACCTACGAGTTCATAGTCGCAGAACGCCTGCAGCGGGGCCGGTTGGTGCGCTTGCTGGAGGATTACGAGGGGGCCCGACGGCCCTTCTCGGTCATCTATCCGCCACATCGCCAGCTGTCGGGGGCCAGCAGGGCATTGATCGATTCTTTGATGACAACGGGCCGCAAAGCGGCACTCGATCCCAGCATCTAAGCTGAGGTTCAGCGCCCTTCTCGCCCAGAGCCGACACCATGCCCCACCCCACTCGTTTCGACTGGCAACGCTGGTTACCCGGCCTGGTCACCCTGCTCCACTACAAGGCAGCCTGGCTACCCAAGGACATCGCCGCCGGCCTGGTACTCACCACCATGCTGGTGCCTGTGGGCATCGCCTACGCCGAGGCTTCCGGCGTCCCCGGCATCTATGGCCTGTACGCCACCATCATCCCTCTGCTGGCCTATGCCCTGTTCGGTCCCAGCCGTATTCTGGTGCTGGGCCCGGACTCGGCGCTGGCCGCGCCTATCCTGGCGGTGGTGGTGCAATACGCGGCCAGCGACCCGCAGCGGGCGATCGCCATCGCCAGCATGATGGCCTTGGTCGCCGGGGCGTTCTGTGTGATTGCCGGGCTGCTGCGCCTGGGCTTTATCACCGAGTTGCTGTCCAAGCCCATCCGCTATGGGTACATGAACGGCATCGCCCTGACCGTATTGATCAGCCAGTTGCCCAAGCTGTTCGGCATCAAAGTCGACAGCGAAGGGCCCTTGCGCGACCTTTGGTCCTTGGGCCAGGCGCTATACGCCGGCCAAGGGCACTGGCCAAGCTTTGTCGTGGGTGCCGGTAGCCTGGCGCTGATTCTGCTGCTCAAACCGTTCAAGCGCCTGCCGGGCATCCTGATCGCCGTGGTACTGGCGACGCTGGCAGTGAGCGTGTTCAACCTCGATCAGATGGGCGTCAAGGTACTCGGGCAATTGCCCCAGGGCCTGCCCGGCTTCGTCTTCCCCTGGGTCAGCGGCATTGACCTGGTCGAGGTGCTACTGGGCGGGATCGCAGTGGCGCTGGTGTCGTTCGCCGACACCAGTGTACTGTCACGCTCCTATGCCGCGCGCCTCAAGATGCGGGTAAACCCCAACCAGGAAATGTTCGGCCTGGGCGTGGCCAACCTGGCCTCGGGGCTGTTCCAGGGCATACCGATCAGCAGCAGTTCGTCGCGCACCCCAGTGGCCGAAGCTGCCGGCTCGCAGACCCAGCTCACCGGCATCATCGGCGCCCTGGCGGTAACCCTGTTGCTGCTGGTAGCGCCCAATCTGATGCAGCACCTGCCCAACAGCGCTTTGGCTGCGGTGGTGATTGCCGCTGCACTGGGGCTGTTCGAGTTTGCCGACCTCAAGCGTATCTTCCGCATGCAGCAGTGGGAGTTCTGGCTGTCGTTCACCTGCTTTGTCGGCGTGGCAGTGTTCGGCGCCATTCCCGGTATCTGCATTGCCGTGGTGGTGTCGGTGATCGAGTTCCTGTGGGACGGCTGGCGGCCGCACCACGCGGTGCTTGGCCGGGCGGATGGGCTGCGCGGTTACCATGACATGCAGCGTTATCCACAGGCCCGGCGTATTCCAGGGCTGGTGCTGCTGCGCTGGGACGCGCCGTTGTTCTTTGCCAACGCCGAGCAGTTCCAGAACACAGTGATGGCGGCGGTAGACGCGTCGCCAACGCCGGTGCAGCGGGTGGTAATTGCCGCTGAGCCTGTGACCAGTATCGATATCACTTCGGCGGACATGCTGGCCGAACTGGACCGGGCATTGGAGGCGCGGGGGGTGGAGTTGCAGTTTGCCGAAATGAAGGACCCGGTGAAGGACAAGATGCGGCAGTTCGAGTTGTTCGAGCATATGGGGGAGAAGGCTTTTCATCCGACGGTGGGCGCCGCGGTGGATGCCTATCTGGAGGAGAGTGGGGTTGATTGGCAGCCCTGAATGGCCTGGGGGGAGCGGGCTTAACTGCGAAGAAGCCCGCGCCGACTCCGAAGCCGGTCAATCCAGATCAACATGGCGCTGGCATACACCGACACCGCCAGAAACAGCGCCATACGCACCGCAAATGCCTTGTACACATCTTGCCCACCTGCACTGTCCTGCACCGACTGCCCCAGCAAGATCAACATGGTCGTCAGGCAACTGACCCAGTACGCCGGGCTCTGCCGGCTCGGCACCGCCTGGTACAGGCGCCGAGCCTGCCAGAGGGCGAACAGCAGTACCCACAAAAAGAACATCCACAGGTGAACGAACAGGCTCAGCGCTACCCACAGCGCTATCGCCAACACCCCGGCAAGCAAGGTTGAACCGATCAGCTCCCGGCTGGCGTGCCGCGCGCGCGTTTCACCGGCTTGTTGCCCCACGCTCACGGCCTTCATGATCAACGGCATGTACTGGTCAGGGGCGATCAATGCCAGCAGAAAAGCCGGCATCACGATCAACGTGGCACGCAGCGCCACCCAGCTGACATGCTCGCTGCCCAGCAGCGGCGGCACCGGCGGTGCTGGCGCATTGGCAGGTTCGGGGAACAACCTGTGCGCCACTGACGTGCCCAGCACTGCCAGCAGCATGCCTTTGGCCAGCGCTTCGACCACCGACAATGCCAGGGTGAAGTCACTGGTGCCGGCAGCGGCGATCATGGTCAGGCCGACCACCAGGAGGTTGGCCAGCAGGCCGTTGCCGCCCTTCAGTGCATAGCGCAAGGTCAGGAAAACACCCACCCCGACCAGTAACACCCCGGCCAACGGAGCATGGCGCAACAGCGGAATCAGCAGCAACCCGCTGCCGCAAGCGAGCAGCACCAGTAACGCCAGGGCCGGTGCCGCACGCAGGGGCAATGGCTGACTGCGCATGGCCAGTAACAGCACCGCAAACACCGGCGCCAGGATCGGCACCGGCAAGCCGATACCAAAGCTCACCGCCAGGCACAACGCCACACCCCAGGCCAGGCGCAGCGCCCGCAAGCGGCGCCATTCAATAGGCATACGACAGCCAGCTCATCAGCCACATGAACAACCGGCCCAGCAGGTTCAGTGGGTTGCCTTCGCTGGGCAGGGCCATGACCTCGGCCTGACCACCGACCCGCAGCACGGTCTTGTCCTGAAGCTGGTCGCGCTCCAGCTGGACAATCACCGGAAAGCGCTGCGCCGAACGCAGCCACTCGCGGCTATTCTGCACGGTCGGCAGCGTACCCGGCGGCGTGCTCTGGCCCACGCTCACGCCATAGCCAATGCTGCGTATACGCCCTTTCAACACGGTGCCCGGCAGCGCATCGAGCACCACCAGCACCGGGGTTTCAGGGCGCAAGCGACCGAGGTTGTTCTCGGTCATGTCGGCACTTATCCACACATCATGGATACTGATCAGGGTCATCATCGGGCTGCCTGCCCCGACATAGTGGCCAACGTCTGTGCGCAGGTCGGTGATCAACCCGTTCGCGTCGGCACGCACGACGGTACGGGCAAGGTCCAGGCGGGCCTTTTCCACATTGGCCGCAGCACTGCGCAGCTGGGCGTTGTCTTCCTGTGCCCCGCCCTGCTGCTCACGGGCGCGCTCTACCTCTGCGCGGGCTGCCGCCACTTGGCTGATGGCCTGGTCGCGGGTGGCCTGGGCGCCTTCCAGGCGGCGCACCGACACCGTACCGGGGTCCTCGTCAATCAGCCGTTTGAGGCGCTCGGCGTCCTGCCGCGCCTTACGTTCGTTGGCCTGGGCGGCCACCAGCGCTGCCTGCGCCGAATCGATGCCGGCGGTACTGGCGCCGATCTGCCGGCGCACGGTATCGAGGTCGGCTTCGGCACGGGCCAAGGCAATGCGGTACTGCTCCTGATCGAGTTCGAACAGCACATCGCCCTGGCGCACCTCCTGGTTGTTGCCTACGGCCACACGCTTGATCTGCCCGGCCACTTCGGCGGCCACCGGGACCACGTAAGCCTGCAGGCGAGCTTGCTGGGTGTACGGCGTATAGCGGTCAGCCAGCAAGTACCAGAGCAGGCTGACGGCAATCAGCAGCAGCACCCAGCGCATGCCGCGATCCGGGGCTGACGGGGGCGGCGTGGGCGTGGCGTCGCTCATTCGGTTTCACCTTGTGCATGTGCGGAGGGGGCTGGCTCGTCGAGCAATTCGCCCCAGTCGGTGCGTTGCTGCATTTGCTGGCGGGTCGCCGGGTCGATCGGCGCGCGGCTGGCGTCCCAACCACCACCCAGGGCCTTGTACAACGTCACCAGGCTGCTGACCGCGTTGCCACGGCTGACCAGGTAACCGTCCTGTTGCTGCAACAGCAGTTGCTGAGCATCGAGCACCCGTTGAAAATCAGCGAAGCCTTCGCGGTATTGCGAGCTGGCCAGATTCAGCGAGCGCTGCGCAGCCTGAGAGGCCTGGTCGCGAATGGTTGCACTCTGCAGCGAGCGCACCAGCCCGCTGGCAGCATCGTCGGCCTCACGGGCGGCTTCGCGCACGCCCTGCTGGTACAACTCGATCAGTTGCTGCAAGCGGGCATATTCCACGCGTACGGTGTTCTTGCGCCGGCCATAGTCGAACGGGTTCCAGATCAGGCTTGGGCCAGCCGCCAGGCCGAAGGTGTCGGGCAGATGATTGGCCGATAAAAAGGTCCAGCCGATACTGCCAAGCAAGCTCAGCTGTGGATAAAGATCGGCCTCGGCCACCCCGACCAGCGCCGACTGCGCCGCCACTGCCTGCTCGGCGGCACGGATGTCCGGGCGGCGCTGCAGCAGGCTGGCCGGTACATCCTGCAACACTGCCCGGTCTGGCAAGGGCAGTTGGCCATGGCCGGCCGCCAGCTGCGGCAGCGGCCCTGGCGGGCGGCCGAGCAGCGAACACAGCACATTGCGCAGGGCATTGAGCTGGTTCTCGAACTCGGGAATGGTGGCCTGGGTCGCCAGGTATTGAGTACGCGCCTGCTGCCAGTCGAGTTCGTCATTTTCACCGTGGCGGAACAACCGCTCGGTGATCTCCAGGCTACGCGCCTGGCGCTTGGCGTTCTCTTGTGCAATAGCCAGCCGCGCTTCGGCAGTGCGCAGGGCAAAGTAGGTGTCGGCCACCTGCGCACGTAGCAGCAGCATGGCATCGGCGTAGTTGGCCTGGGAGGCGAAATAGACGGCATCGGCGCTTTCGATGGCGCGACTGAAGCGGCCCCAGAAGTCAATTTCCCAGCCGATGCCGAAGCCCACGCTGGATTGCCAGAACACCGAATCACGGGCGGAGGGCGTACCGGACTGGTGCTGCTTCAGGTACAGGCTCTGCGCGCTCAGTTGCTGCAGCTGTGGATAACGCCCGGTTTGCACGATGGCCAACTGGGCACGGGCTTCAGCGATACGCAGGCCAGCCACGCGCAGGTTGGTGTTGTTGGCATCGGCCTCAGCTATCAGCGTATCCAGCGTCGGGTCGGCAAACACCGCCCACCACTGGCGCAGGTCGGGCGCCGCCGCGCTGCGCTCGGCCTGCTCCAGCATTGGCGTGCTCCAGCCGCCCAACCACGGCGTTTGGGGCTTTTCATAATCCGGGCCGACTTGGGTGCAACCGGCCAGCACGATCAGCAGCCCCAGGCCACAGCAGCGGTTGGGCATGGCTCAGGCGGCAGGTGGCGCCGGTTGCTCCGGCACCTGCAGCGCAACCCATTGCCAGAACAATACGTAGGCCACGCCAAGGATTACCGGGCCGATGAACAAGCCGATGATGCCTTTGACCACCATCCCGCCCAATGCGCCGATCAGTACCACCGGCATTGGTACATCGACCCCGCGTCCCAGCAGCAGCGGCTTGAGCACGTTGTCGGCAAGGCCGGCGACAAAGGTGTAGACGGCAAAAATGATGGTTGCCACCGTGAAGCCTTCGGCGTTGAACACATAGATGATCACCGGCAAGGTCACCAGCGTCGCCGGGGCCTGTGCAATGCCCAGCATGAGGATGACGATGGCCAGCATCCCGGCACCGGGAACCCCTTTGACGATAAAACCAACACCGATCAGCAGCATCTGGATGAAGGCAATGCCGATCACCCCTTGTGCCACCGCGCGAATGGTAGCCGTACACAGCGTGGCCAGGGGTTTACCGCGCTCTGCGCCTGAAACCCGCATGGCGATGCGCTGGGCAGCGATTTCACCGCGTTCACCGAAGGCCATGATGACCCCGGAAATGATGATTGCGCCGATGAACAGAAGAAAGGCCCCACCGGCGCTGGCCGCAGCGCCCAGCACCGTTAGCCCGGCCCCCTTCATCTGGGGCATCCACTGATTCAACACACTGGCCATGTTTTCGGAGGCCGCCAACCACAGCGCATGCACCTTCGGCCCGATCAGTGGCCAGGTCGCCACGGAATCAGGCGGGACCGGCACGCTCCAGGCGCCGCTCTTGAGCAGCGTCACCAGGCTGTTTACCGATTCGCCAATCGACATCATCACCAGGTAGATAGGCACCAACAGCAGCACCAGAACCAATAGCACCACCAGCGTCGCCACATAGCCTTGCTTGAGCCCGGTGCGGCGCTGGATACGGCAATGCAATGGGTACAACGTAACCGCCAGGATCACCGCCCACATCATCAACTCCAGGAACGGCTGAAACACCTGGAAGGCGAAGATCACCAAGGCTGCCACCAGACCGGCCTTGATGAGCACATCGAGCAAGCCCCGCGAAAGGGCGCTGTCCAGCTTGAAACTCGACTGCATGACTCACCTCCCGATACCCAATGCGCCAGCAAGGCGCAATTCACTGGCCCGTTTCAGGGGATGCCTGTAAAGGGCTGTCATCGCGTAGCTGCCGCGCCAGGGCCATCATGACCAAGGGCACCACCGCCATCGACAAGGTGATGGCCAGCACCAGCAGGTCGTGTACCTGCTGGGTGAGTACCTGGTGCTCCAGCGCCAGCTTGAACACCACGAAGGCAAACTCGCCACCCGAAGCCAACACCACGCCCAGGCATAACGCCTGGGCCTGGTTGAGCCCTCCGGCCGTATGCCCCAGGCCATACAGCAAGGGCAGCTTGATGGCCACCAGCAGCACGGTCAGGCCCAGCACCATCAGCGGCATGCCGAACAGCAGACGCAGGTCGGCGCTCATACCTACGCCAACGAAGAACAATCCAAGCAGCAGGCCTTTGATCGGCTCGATCTGGGTTTCCAGTTCGTGGCGGAACGGCGACTCGGCCATCAGCACACCGGCCAGAAACGCCCCCAGCGCCATCGACACACCCACATGCTCCATCAACCAAGCGGTGCCCAGCACGACCAGCAAGGCCGTGGCGGTCGACAGCTCAGGCAGGCCCGAACCCACCGTCCACTTGAATATCGGGGTCAGCAGATAACGGCCAAAAACAATCAGCACACCAATGCCGACAACTACAGCCAACAAAGGCCAGGCACCTTCGTCAGCAGTGCTGACATCGCCACCGAGCAGCGGCACCACGGCAATCAAGGGAATGGCGGCAATGTCCTGGAACAGCAGGATGGCCACGGCCAGGCGGCCATGAGGTTTGCCCAGGTCCTTGCGCTCGGCCAGTACCTGCAAGCCAAAGGCGGTGGACGACAGCGCCAGGCCCAGCCCCAGCACGATGGCGGCGGGTTTCGATTGGTCGAACAACCAGAATGCCAGTAGCCCAAGCAGCACGGCGGTCAGCCCCACTTGCAAACTGCCGACGCCAAATAGCGCCCGGCGCATGGTCCACAGGCGCCTTGGGGACAACTCCAGGCCAATCACGAACAGCAGCATGACCACGCCCATTTCCGACAGCCGCGCCACGTTGTCCGGGTTGCCGAGCAGGCCAAACACCGACGGACCAATCAAGATACCCGCCAAGAGGTATCCCGGTACTGCGCCCATTTTCAGACGCTGCGCCAGCGGTACCAGAAGCACCACAGCCAAAAGGAATACCACCGTCGCCTGCAACAGGCTGCCGTCATGTGGCATGAGCTCGTACCTTCAGCTCCCTGCAGGGAGGGGTTCAGAAACGTTCTTCGACGAACTTGAACGGGTAGGCGACAGCCTTGTACTTGCCGATCTTGCCGCGTTTGGGCAGCTTCACGTGCTGGTCGCGGGTTATATCCTTGTAGGGAATACGGCTGAGCAGATGGCTGATGATATTCAGCCGGGCGCGACGTTTGTCGTTGGAGTTGGCCATGAACCACGGCGCCCAAGCGGTATCCGACGCCTGGAACATGTCATCACGCGCTTGGGTGTATTCATCCCAGCGGCTATACGACTTGACGTCCATTGGCGATAACTTCCACAGCTTGCGGCCGTCGTTGATGCGATCCTGCAGGCGCCGAGTCTGCTCATCGGCGCTGACTTCAAGCCAGTACTTGATGAGGATGATCCCTGAATCGACTATGACCCTTTCGAACCCGGGTACTCCGGTCAGAAACTTGTCCGCTTGCTCGCCAGAGCAAAAGCCCATTACCCGCTCAACGCCCGCACGGTTGTACCAGCTGCGATCGAAGATCACCACTTCACCCGCCGCAGGCAGATGGCCCAGGTAACGCTGCAGGTACATCTGGGTCTTTTCCCGCTCGGTCGGTGCGGGCAGCGCCACTACACGAAACACCCGCGGGCTGACACGCTCGGTAATGGCCTTGATGGTGCCGCCCTTGCCGGCGCCATCGCGGCCTTCGAAGACAATGCATACCTTCAGGCCCTTGGCGACCACCCACTCCTGTAGCTTGACCAACTCTACATGCAGGTTCTTGAGCGCTTTTTCGTAGGCCTTGCCGCCCAGCTTTTCTGGCTGTTTTTTGGGGGGCTTCCTGGACGGCTTCGACATGACACGCTCCTGAAGGCGAATGAAGAGTGAGTATGGTCGATTAATGCCAGTTTGCCGCTTCGCTTGCAGATTGATGTGGGGGGCTGTCGTGCAGCCCCCGGGAGGCACTATTTGGCCAGCTTGTTGTAACTGGTCATCAGGTTGCGGTAGTCCGGGATATGGTTGGAGAACAGAGTACCCAGCCCTTCGATGTCGTTGCGCCAGTCACGGTGCAGTTCGCAGGCCACGCCGAACCAGGTCATCAGCTGCGCCCCGGCAGCCTCCATGCGTCGCCAGGCCGAATCACGGGTCAGTTCGTTGAACGTGCCAGAGGCGTCGGTGACGACGAATACCTCGAAGCCCTCCTCCAATGCCGACAGGGCCGGGAAGGCCACGCATACTTCAGTAACCACACCAGCAATCAGCAGCTGCTTCTTGCCGGTGGCTTTTACCGCTTTGACGAAATCTTCGTTGTCCCAGGCGTTGATGTTGCCCGGGCGTGCAATGTAGGGGGCATCAGGGAACTGCTCTTTCAGCTCTGGCACCAGCGGGCCGTTGGGCCCCGTCTCGAAACTGGTGGTGAGGATGGTCGGCAGCTTGAAGTATTTGGCCAGGTCAGACAGGGCCAAGACGTTGTTCTTGAAGCGGTCGGGGTCGATGTCCCTTACCAGCGAGAGCAAGCCGGTCTGGTGGTCGACCAGCAGTACGGCTGCGTTGTTCTTGTCCAGTCGCTTGTATTGGAAGGTCACAGTGGATCTCCTTGCTTCGGGTTGGGAGTATCAGCGTAGGCAAGGATGGAGGGTGGGAGAGACCGTCAGTCGGCTTGCCTGTACTGCCATGTGCCCCATCACTTCACAAATTCCTGAACTGATTATTTGCCGCCAGCGATTTTTCCCCTCGCCAACCGCCACCAGAATCGCTTCACCACAATCACAAAAAACCGTGAGGCCACTCCCGTGGACCAGACACTCCAAGTGCGGCAAGCTGCCGCCGACCTCGTCGCGGCGTTCGCCAGCAACGACACCGCACGCTATTTCGCTTGCTTCAGCGAAGACGCCACCTTTCTGTTCCACACCTTGCCGTATCCGCTGCTGTCGCGTCGCGCCTATGAAGAGCTCTGGGCCCAGTGGCAGGCCGAGGGCTTTACCGTGCTTGCCTGCGAATCGGGCAACGCCCATGTAAGCCTGCAAGGCGACGTGGCTGTTTTCATGCACGATGTGGCCACGCGTATCCGCATCGGCGGTGAAGAGCACCCGTTGAGCGAGCGCGAGACCATTGTCTTCCGCCGCCATGGTGACCAGTGGCTGGCCTGCCACGAGCACCTGTCGGTCGTAACACCGGCCTGATCACCCTTTACGCGGCGCTGCCGCCCTGCCATCGCACCCACAAAAAGGCCCGCGCACTGCGCTGGCTACAACAACCGCGCTGGAGCACCACCATGAGCCACTCGACCGGTATCGAGACCAACGGCGTCGAACAGATCCCCGCCGATCAACGCGACGCCTCCCCGCTGGACCTGTTCCGCCTGATCTTCGGCGGTGCCAATACCTTCGCTACCGCCGTACTGGGCAGCTTCCCGGTGCTTTTCGGGTTGTCATTCCAGGCGGGTGTGTGGGCGATTCTGCTTGGCGTTGGCATCGGCGCGCTGATCCTTGCACCGATGGGGCTGTTCGGCGCGCTTAACGGCACCAACAACGCCGTTTCATCGGGCGCGCACTTTGGCGTACACGGGCGTATCGTCGGCTCGTTCCTGTCGCTGCTCACGGCGGTGGCGTTTTTCTCCCTCTCGGTGTGGAGCTCGGGCGATGCATTGGTCGGTGGTGCCAAGCGCCTGGCCGGTCTGCCAGAGACCGACCTGACCCTGGGGCTGGCCTACGGTGTGTTCGCGGTGCTGGTCCTGGTGGTCTGCATCTTTGGCTTCCGCTTCATGCTGTGGGTCAACAAGATTGCCGTTTGGGCCTCGAGCCTGCTGTTCCTGCTGGGCATCGTCGCCTTTGCCGGGCCCTTCGATGCCGGCTACGCAGGCAGCGTCAACCTTGGCCAGGCAGGCTTCTGGGCTGCGTTCGTCGGCGCGGCGATCCTGGCCATGAGCAACCCGGTGTCGTTTGGCGCCTTCCTGGGTGACTGGTCGCGCTACATTCCACGCGAAACCCCCAAGGCACGCATCATGCTGGCAGTGATCGCGGCACAGGGGGCGACGCTGATTCCGTTCCTGTTCGGCCTGTGTACGGCCACCCTGGTCGCCACCCAGGCTCCAGACTACATCGCCGCCAACAATTATGTGGGCGGACTGCTGGCGGTAGCGCCAAGCTGGTTCTTCCTGCCGGTGTGCCTGATTGCGGTGATCGGCGGCATGTCCACCGGCACCACCGCGCTGTATGGCACCGGCCTGGACATGTCCAGCGTGTTCCCACGCTTGCTCAGCCGAGCCGGCGCCACCCTGCTGATCGGCGTGCTGGCGATCGGCTTCATCTTCATTGGCCGCTTCACCTTCAACCTCGTGCAGAGCGTATCGACCTTTGCCGTGCTGATCATTACCTGCACCAGCCCGTGGATGGTGATCATGATCCTTGGCCTGATTACCCGCCGCGGCTTCTACCACGCCGACGACCTGCAGGTATTCACCCGCGGCCAGCGTGGTGGCCACTACTGGTTCCTGCACGGTTGGAACTGGCGCGGCATGGGGGCGTGGATCCCCAGCGCGGCGGTTGGCCTGTGCTTCGTCAACCTGCCGGGGCAGTTCGTCGGCCCACTGGGTGACCTGGCTGGCGGCATCGACCTGAGCCTGCCGGTCACGCTGGGGCTGGCTGGCGTGCTGTACCTGCTGTTGCTCAACCTGTTCCCTGAACCTGCTGGCGTGTATGGCCCCTTGGGCCCGCGATGGGTGCGTTGCAAAAGCACCGCGCATACGCCTGTGACCACTGCCGAAATGGCCTGACTGGAAACCGACCATGACCACTTCCCACTATATCGCCGGCCATTGGGTCGAAGGCCAAGGCAGCGACTGCATCAGTGTCAACGACCCTGCACTGGGGCAACCGTTCGCCGAGCTGATGGCCGCCAGCGTGAGCCAGGTCGACCAGGCCGTCGCCGCTGCCCGCAGCGCCCTGCCCGCCTGGAAAAGCACCTGCGCCAGTGAACGTGCCGCCTTCCTGCGTGGTTTTGCCGAACAGCTCGGGCAACGCCGTGAAGCGCTTGTCGCCCTGCAGATGCGCAATAACGGCAAACCGCGTCACGAAGCGGAAATCGACCTGGATGACGCCATCGCCACCTTTGGCTATTACGCCGAGCTGGCCGAGCAACTGCCATCGAAAAACCGCACTGTGCCCCTGGCTGCGCCGGGTTTCACCGCCCGCACCCGCCTTGAACCGGTGGGCGTGGTCGGCCTGATCGTGCCGTGGAACTTCCCGTTGGTGACCAGCGCCTGGAAACTTGCTCCGGCCTTGGCCGCCGGTTGCACCGTGGTGCTCAAGCCTTCAGAGGTCACCCCGCTGATCGAGCAGGCCTACGGCCAGATCGCCGACGCCCTGGGCCTGCCCGCCGGGGTGCTGAACATCGTCAACGGCAAGGCCGAGACCGGCGCCGCACTGAGCAACCACAACGGCCTGGACAAGTTGTCCTTCACGGGTAGCAACAGCGTCGGCAGCCAGGTGATGCGCAGCGCGTCGGCGCAGTGCCGGCCGGTGACGCTGGAACTGGGCGGCAAGTCGGCCATCGTGGTGTTCGATGATTGCGATGTCGACCAGGCGGTGGAATGGATTGTTGCCGGCATCAGCTGGAACGCCGGCCAGATGTGTTCAGCCACATCGCGGCTGCTGGTGCAGGACGGCATTGCCGATGCACTACTGCCGCGCTTGCAGGCGGCACTGGAAAACCTGCGGGTGGGTAATCCTTTGACCGAAGAGGTCGACATGGGGCCGCTGACCAGCCAGGCGCAATGGCTGAAGGTGGCCAGCTACTTTGCCACGGCGCGGGGAGAAGGTTTGCAGTGCCTGGCTGGCGGCCATGCACTGGACCGTGAAGGCTGGTTCGTCAGCCCGACGCTGTATACCGATGTGCCGAAAGACAGCCGCCTGTGGACCGAGGAAATCTTTGGCCCGGTGCTCTGCGCACGGCGCTTTGCCACCGAGGAACAGGCCATTGCCGAAGCCAATGACAGCCGCTTCGGGCTGGTCGCCACGGTGTGCTCCGCCGACCTGGAACGCGCCGAGCGCGTGGCCGATGCGCTGGAGGTTGGCCATGTGTGGATCAACTCGGTGCAGGCGGTGTTCGTCGAAACGTCCTGGGGGGGCACCAAGGGCAGCGGGATCGGGCGTGAGCTGGGGCCTTGGGGGTTGTCAGCCTATCAGTCGGTCAAGCATGTAACCCGCTGTCTGGGCTGATATCGCAAGGGGCCGCCTTGAAACTTCTCACCGGTGTCAGTCGACAGGCAGCAACCTGCAGCTTCAACGGCGGCAATGCCTGGAAAGGCTTTGAAATAGAGGTGATTAATCATCAAACCGTGGGGCAAGGCGAAATCTATGGTTTTCCGGCCTCCTCGCGGGTAAACCCCCACAGGTAATCCACAACACCTCAGGCCTGTGGTCATCTTGTGGGAGCGGGCATGCCCGCGAAGAAACCAACGCGGTGGATGGCACCGGCTCTGCCGGTGTTCGGGGGTAAACCCGCGCCTACAACGACCTGTGCGTGTGTAGGAGCGGGTTTACCCCCGAATACGGTGGCGGCTGCGACGGTGAGCGGCCGGTGGAAATTGGCCAGCAGGGCCGGCCCTTTCGCGGGTAAACCCGCGCCTACAGGCGACCGCAAAGGCTTTTCAACTGTTGAGCGCCCACGAGCAGTTCACCCGCGAAGAGGCCGGTACAGGCCATACAAACATTCCCCCCGCGTGACTTTCTCCAGTGCCCGCAAAGTCCCACTTCCTGGTACCCCCATAATCACAACACCAGGCCGGACCACCCATGCACCCTCAACGCACCGCCTTGCACAATGAACTGCACGCCCGTCCGTCACTCTATTTCGACGGCCCGGCGCATGTCTTCCACCTGGCCTTGCTCGGCGGCGATGCTGCCTGTACAGCATTGCTACAACGCTGCTGCCCTGATGTTTCGGACACCGGTGCCGCACAAGGCATCACTGACATGGATGGCCACCCGTTCAAATGGGAGCGGCACACCGAGTTCTTCACGTTGACGCTGGTTGTGCCATGCACCACAGCCGATACCACATGGCAAACCCTACCGCCGGTGCTGGCCGAGGCGATTGCGCCGCAGGCGGCGCAGGTGATCAATGCAGTGCAGGTGCTGGTACGTCACGAACAGGACCTGAACCTGGCCCACTACGGTTTCAAAGACCCGTGCGGCTCGTGCGTGGGTGGTGGCGATGCGGTGGTGTGGAGCGACTTCCGCCTGACCGAGGATGGCACCAACCGCTTCCTGTTCATCAACAGGCGCCTCAATGCCTACCGCCAGGGCCGCATGATCCGCCGCCTGCTGGAAATCGAGACGTACCGCATGATGGCTTCGCTGACCCTGAGCACGGCCAAGCAACTGAGCCAGGAACTGGATGCCTTCGACAAGACCCTGGTCTGCCTCTCCGAGCGCAGTGCCGGGGTCGATGGCCATGATTCCAAGGGGCTCTTGGAAGCCATTGCCCACCTGTCACGTCAGGTTGTAAGCCGCACAGTAAAAACCCGTCACCGCTTTGGCGCCACCCAGGCCTACGCACAGCTGGTGTTCGAACGCCTGGGGGAGTTGCGGGAAAGCCATGTGGGTGACTGCCAGCGCCTTGGGGTATTCATCGAGCGCCGGTTCAAGCCGACCGTGCGCTACTGCGCAGCCACCGAGCAACGGCTGGAGCAGTTGGCGAAGAACGTGGCCAACCTGGGCGACTTGCTGCAGGCGCGGGTGCAAGTTGAGATGGAGGAGCAGAACGCCGAGATCTTGCGCAGCCTCAATGCCCGGGCAGATGCCCAGGTGAAAATCCAGCGAGCGGTGGAGGGGCTGTCGATCATCGCCATCACCTATTACCTGCTGAATCTGTTCAAGCTTTTGTATGGCGGGCTGAATGTACTGGGGTTGGGACTGACGGCGCGCGATGGCTTGATGGCCATGGCGCCGCCAGTCCTGCTGGTGCTGCTGGTGATACTGCTGCGTATCAGGCAGGCCAAACAGCATTGAGTTGGGGGGCCTTGCCCCCCGATGCCTACACCGACTCGTCAGCCGGCCGCGTACCTTCCTGCACCAGCACCATGCTCTGCGGCGAAGACAGTGGAATGCCTTCATCACGCAAACGGCCAAGAATGGTGAACAGCAGGTCGCTGCGGGTGCCCGATACCTGCCGCGGCCCAGCCACATAGCCACTCACACCGATCACCATACCGCTGGCCGTCAGGTCCTTGAACGACACCGAGGTAGCTGGCGCATCCAGAATCGCCTCATGCTCATGGTAAGCCGCCAGCAGCAGCTCACGCACACGGTTGGCATCGGTCTCCAGCGGCAGTGTCAGGGTAATGCTGACCACGCCCAGCGCGTTGCCCATGGTCACGTTGCGCACGTTCTGCGAGATGAACTGCGAGTTGGGCACGATCACCGTGGAACGGTCAGACATCTGGATCTCGGTGGCGCGGACATTGATGCGGCGGATATCCCCCTCGACACCCGCCAGGCTGACCCAGTCGCCGACCTTCACCGGGCGCTCGGTCAGCAGGATCAGGCCGGAAATGAAGTTCTGCACGATCTGCTGCAAACCGAAACCGATACCGACCGACAGGGCACTGACCACCCAGGTCAGGCTGGTGAGGTTGATACGCAAGGTCGACATCACCAGCATGGCCAGGAACAGGAAACCCAGGTAACCCACCAGGGTTACCAGCGAGGCCCGCATGCCGGCGTCCATCTCGGTTTCCGGCAGCAGGCGGTCGCTCAGCCAGCGCTTGACCACACGGATGGCGAACAGGCCGCCGAGGAAGATGGCCAAGGCCAGCAGGATGTCCTGCGGCACGATGTTCAGGTTACCGAGCAGCTTGCCGCCGGTCCCATCCCAGTCGCCCAGACTCAACAGCAATTCGCTAGGGCTGGTGCCCGACGGCATCAACACCAGCAACAGTGCCAGGAACAGCACGACCGTGCGGCCAATGCCGGCCAGTATGGTACTGGCCTGGGCCTGGTGGCGAGGCGCCAGGCCCAGGGTCGACGCCAGTGCCAGGCCACCGGGCTGGCGGGGTGACAGCAGGGTTTCGCACAGGTCGCCGAAGAAGGTGGTCAGCAAGTAGGCACAGGTGATCACCAGGCTGACCCACAACAGCTTGGCGGTGAGGAAATAGGCGAGTGTCAGGTAGCCGGTGAGCAGTGCCAGCAGGATCAACGTCAGCCAGATGACCATCACGAACGGGATCAGCCCGGCCAGGCCCGTCGGGCGCTCCAGGCCATGCTTGCGCAGGGTGCGGCGGTAACACAGCAGCGCGCCTGCAAAGGTGAGCGCCACCACCAGCGCGGTCAGCCCGTTGACGGCCACCGTCAGCGCCAGGCTGGCGCCGATCACGCTGTTCATGCGCTCCATGGTCATCATGACCATCAGTGCCAGTGCCAGCACCTTCGGGAACCAGCCCAGCGCACTGGCGACTTCGTCGTGAATCGCCGGCAACCGCCAGGACGGACGCTGCAGCATCAGCATGGCGCGGCCCAGGCCTGTGATGAAGGCACTGAACACCACCAGGGTGAGAATGTGATTGGTCAGGCTGGCGATATCCGAACCCAAGCGTGCATTGCTTTCCAGCCCCCAGCGTAGCAACGACACCGAGCCGGCGATGGTGCCCAGGGTTGCCAGGCTAACGCCCAGAGCCAAGGCGCTGCGGCGCAGGCGGCCCTCCGGCAGCCAGTGAACCATGGCACTGGCCAGCAAGCGTTCAAGCACGCGCCGCACCAACGTCCACACCAGAATCGCCGCCACCAGGCTGGCAACGAACAGCCAGCGGTTTTCGGCGCTGAAGGCGCTGCTGATGGCATCGGCCGCCTCGCTGCGCAGGTCACGCAGGCGCGCCACGTCGTCCTGGGTGGGGCGGATGATGCTCTGCCAGAAGGCTGGGCTCAGCGGCGAGGCTGCACGGCTGGTGATTTGCGAGTTGAACTGGCTGCGGCGCAGGTTGACGATTTGCGTGGACAGGTCACGGGCCGACTGGGTCAGCTTGGTGGCCTGATCCTGCTGGGCTACCAGCGCCTTTTTCTCGGCCTCCAGCGCTTTGCGCTGCTGTGTCAGGGTAGCAGCCTCGTCCGGCTGGGCCGGGCCGATGACCTTCAGCTGGTCGTCGAGTTTTCCCACATCGGCAGTGCGCTGTGTACTCAGTGCATCAGCTTGACGCTGAACCTGCATCGCGCCCAGGCGCAGTTGCGACAGCACGTCGTCGTTGGCCTCGCTGGTGACGCCTTGGCGGATCAGGTCCAAGCGGTCACTCAGCTGTTCGAGGCTGGCGTTTTCGTCCAGTGCGGGCGCTTCGGCAGCCGCCAAGTTGGACAATGGCGTGGCCGGGGCCGACCAGGCCGGGCTGACAAGCAACAGCATCAGGGCCAGCAGGGCAATCAGACCTGGGCAATAACGGGCAAGGCTGACACGCCTCATCGAATATTCCTCTTTGCAATTCGATTTGGCGGGGGATTCTACGCGGCTTCGGGCCGTCAGGAGAGTGCCGTTTCTCGCTTCAGCAATTGCTGTTTGCGCTCCACGCCCCAGCGGTAACCGCTGATGTCGCCATCCCGGCGCACTACGCGGTGGCAAGGGATGGCCACGGCAATACGGTTGGCCGCGCAGGCCATGGCTACCGCCCGCACGGCCTTGGGGGCGCCAATGCGCTCGGCGATGTCGGTGTAGCTGACCCGGCTGCCGGCCGGCACCTCACGCAGCGCCTGCCACACCCGCTCCTGAAACGCGGTGCCTTGTACATCCAGCGGCAGGGCCAGGCCCAAGGCGGGCGCTTCGACGAAACCGATCACTTCGGCCACCCTCTGTTCGTAGGCGCTGTCGCCGCCAATCAGGTGGGCCTTGGGGAACTGATCCTGCAACTCGTGCAACAAGCCCTCGGGGTCGTCGCCCAGCAGAATCGCGCAGATACCCTTGTCGCTCTGGGCGACCAATATTGCACCCAGCGAGCACTGCCCAAGGGCGAAGTGAATGGTTGCCCCGGCACCGCCGGCGCGGTATTGCCGGGGGCGCATGCCCAGGCGCTGGTCGGCGCTTTCGTAGAAGCGGCTGTTGGAGTTGTAGCCGGCGTTGTAAATAGCATCGGTGACAGAGTGCTGGCCGTCTTCCAGATGCGCACGCAGGCGCCGGGCCCGGAAGGCTGTGGCGTAGGCCTTGGGGGTGACCCCAGTTTCGGCCTTGAACAGCCGATGCAGGTGGAAGGGGCTGACGGCCAGCTGTGCACTGAGTTGGTCGAGGCTTGGCGCGGGGTCGCTGGTTTCGATCAAGCGGCAGGCGTGGGTAACCAGCTGGCTATGGCGGGTGGCGCTGGCCTTGCTGATACAGCGTTTGCAAGCACGGTAGCCGGCAGCCTCGGCAGCCGCGGCAGTGTCGTAGAACTCGACGTTCACGCGCTTGGCCTGGCGTGATTTGCAGCCGGGGTGGCAGTAGACGCCAGTGGTACGTACGGCGTAGACAAAGTGGCCTGTGGCGGCAGTGTCGCGGCTCTCTACGGCTTGCCAGCGTTGGTCGGGGGTGGTGTAGGGGTTCATCTTTGTTTCCCGGATATGTTGTTGCCTGTACGGGCGATGCAAAAAACTCAGGCCCGCCACAGGTACCAGGCCGCCACGGTACGAAACGGCCGCCAGGCGCCGCCCAGCGAACGCATTTGCGCCGGTGTCGGCGCCGTCTCCAGCCCTTTGAGCCGCCGATACCCCTCGCGCACGCCAAAATCGTCCACCGGCAAAATGTCAGAACGGCCCAGGCTATAGATCAGCAGCATCTCCACCGTCCACCGCCCTACCCCACGCAGCGCCACCAGGCGTTCGATCAACGCCTCGTCAGCCATGGTTAACGCCTGCTCCCGCGTCGGTACCAAGCCCTCCAGGGTGGCTTGAGCAATGCCCTGGACCGTCACCAGCTTGCTCGCCGAAAAGCCGCAGGCACGCAGGGTTTCCGGGGATACCGCCAGCAACTGCTCTGGCTGCGGAAAATCATCTGCCGGGAACAGCGCCAGCAAACGCCCCAGGATCGCCTCGGCGGCGCGGGCGTGCAGTTGCTGGTAGGCAATCGCCCGCACCAATGCCTCATAAGGCTCACGTCCCGGCGTAGCCTGGTGCAGGCAGGGCCCGATCGCTGCGATATGCCGCGACCAGTCCGGGTCAAGTGCCGCCAGGTGTTGCGTGGCCTCGTGATAGGCCTCAGGCGAAAGGTCGGCCAGCATCATGGCACCTCCATCAAGTCGATTGCAGGTCCAGCTTAGCGCAGCCGTTCATCGGGCAAACGCCGGTTCTTGCGCAGCTAATCTTTGGCATGCCATTGCTCGGCGCCATCTTCCCCGCATAGAATTGAGAACTATTCACAATCGCACACATCACTGGACTGGGCCTTCTCTACGATGCAGATCAACGACACGCTCAAGCCCACCGAGGTCGCTCTGCTCTACCAGTCTCACCATGCCTGGTTGCGTGGCTGGTTACGCAGCCGGGTCGGTTGCAGTGAACATGCCGCAGACCTGGCCCAGGATACCTTCGTGCGGTTGTTGCGCGCCCGCCACGTGTCGCCGCTCAAAGAACCGCGCGCCTACCTCAGCAGCATCGCCCGTGGTTTGATGATCGACCAGTTCCGCCGCCGCGCGCTGGAGCGGGCCTACCAGGAGAGCCTGGCTCACCTGCCCGAAGCAGAAGTGCCCAGCGAAGAGGATAAGCTTGTCATCCTCGATAGCCTGGAACGCCTCGACCGCGCCTTGCACCAGTTGAAACCGCGCGTCCGCCAAGCGTTCCTGCTGGCCCAGCTAGACGGTTTGAGCATCGTGCAGGTTGCCCAACGTCTGGAGGTGTCCAGGGCCACCGTTGAGCGCGATCTGGCCAAGGCCCTGGGCGTCTGCTACCGGTTGCGCTATACCGATGCCTGATGGTACGCCCGCTCAAACGCAAGTCGATCAGGCCATCGACTGGCTGGTAAAGCTGCGTTTCGACACCCCCAGCCCGCGCACCGAGCAGCAGTTTCAACACTGGCTGGCCAGCCACCCACACAACCGCCTGGCCTGGCAGCGGGTCAGTCATCTGGGCGATGAACTGGCCGGGCTGCCCAAGGACCTGAGCCGGCGCACCCTGGACGCTAGCCAGCACCCCAAAGCCAGCCGCAGGGACCACCTGAAGTTACTGGGGCTGTTGGCCGTGGGCGGCAGCCTGGGCTGGGCCGCGCGCGAACCGCTAGGCCTGCCACAGCTGCTGGCCGACACCAGCACCGCCACCGGTGAACGGCGCCAATGGCAAGGCAGTGACGGCAGCCGCATCCAGCTCAACACTGCCAGTGCCATCGACTTGCACTACAGTGCAGACCAACGCCAGCTGAAACTGATCCATGGCGAGGTCAGCCTGGACAGCAACCCCAACGACAACCGCCCATTCCACGTCGCCACCCCTGTCGGCCCGCTGACCACCTTCGATGGCCAGCTGTTGCTGCGCGAAAACAGCCAGGGCCTGCTGCTGTCGGTGCGGCGTGGTGAAGTCACGCTGTTCCCTGCCTCGGCCTCAGCGAGGCAGGTGCTGCCCGGTGAAACCTTGCAAGTCAGCGCCAACGGCAGCATTCAGGCCAGAACACTGCACAACGACCCCTGGGGTTGGACCGAAGGTGTACTCAGCGTGCAGCAGATGCCGCTTGCCGAGTTTGCCAGCGAACTCGGCCGCTACCGACCGGGCCTGTTGCGCTGCGCTCCAGAAGTGGCGGGCTTGAAGGTTTCCGGCACCTATCAGTTGGCTGACACCGGGCAAATCCTGCAACTGCTCACCCGCAGCCTGCCCGTGCGGGTCGAGTACCGAACGCGCTATTGGGTCAGCATCGGCGCGGCGTAAAGGGGTATCACTGCGCCACAGCCCGCATCCGCCCACGGCGCCGGTATGACTGCCTGGCAAAGCACACGAACAGCCCGGCCATCAGGGCCAGCGCCATGGGCAAACCGTGGGGCGCGACATTCATGGCCGCCCCACTGACCAGCGGCCCGACCAGGCTGCCTACGCCCCAGAGCAAGCCCACACTGGCGTTGGCAGTGACCAGGTCCTGGCCCTTGAAGCGCTGCCCGATCAGCACCAGCGCCAAGGTATAGATGCCCCCCGCCACCGCGCCCAGCACCACCAGCAGCGGCCACAGCAGCCAGGTCAGATTCAGCAGCCAAGGCAAACCGATGCCGATCACCATCGCCACCAGCCCGCACGCCAGGTGCAGCCCCGTGCGCTCAACCCGATCGGCCAGCCAGCCCAGCGGCAGCTGGAACAGCATGTCGCCGGCAAACACCACCGTCACCATCAACGCTGCCACGCCAACGGCAAAGCCATGGCTGGTGGCGTACACCGGCAGCAGCGACAGCACCACGGCATCGAAGAACGAGAAGAACAGCACCGCCATGCACAACGCCGGTGCCACACGGAAGAACCCGGCCAGGCCGAAGCTTTTTTCGCCCTCTTCGTGCTCGACATGGTCGTTGGGCACCGTCAGCACAATGCACAGCAACGCCAGCCCATAACAGGCCGTGACGACACCCGTGATCCACGGGCTATCGGCGCCCAACACTGCCAGCATGGCCGGGCCCAGCACCTGAAAGCCCGTAAAGCTGGTGGCGTACAGGGCCATGATCTTGCCGCGGTTATGTTCGGGGCACAGTTCGTTGACCCACGACTCGCCGAGGATGATGGCGATCCCCATGCCAAGCCCCAGGCCCAGGCGCAGCAACGCCAGCAGCCACAACGAGCCGAACGCGGACTCGAGCAAGGCGATGCTGACCGTGCACAGGCTGAAACACAGCAGATAGATAGTGCGCCGGGTGAGATGGCGGCAGCAGATGTCGACCAGAAAAGCCGAGAGCATCATGCCGGCGGCAGGGATGGCCGAGATGATGCCGATTTCCAGGGTGCTCGCCCCCGCTTCATGCAGGCGCAACGACACCAGCGGCAAACTGGCCCCCAAACTGAAACCCACGACAGAAACGGCGAACAACAAGCCCGCCAATAAACGCATGTTCATGTACCACTCCTGGCAAACCGAAAAGACGTGCAGAAACAGGCGCGCACGCCGGAACGGCGAGCGACGCGAAAGCGCAGATCAGTTCAGGCGAGGTGTGGCGAGAAGGTGAAGGCAAACAGCACGCTGCGGCGGCGCTTGAGCACCGTGTCACTCGGCCATGCACGACGCAGTGCCTGGAAGGCAGGCTGGCGGGCGTGTGGGAGGGACTGGGTACGGCGCATTGCTTTGGCTACTACGCAGGTGATTGAAAAAAGAGGCGGCACTCTAGCCACCTCCGGGGGGCTCGTCAATTGCCCAGGGGCCTCTGCCAGGCCCCCGGCGCGTTCAGCGTTTACCTGTACTTGGCAGAAACACCGCCAACAACCCGAACAATGGCAGGAACGAGCACAACCCATACACGTATTCGATACCACGCAGGTCCGCTACGTACCCCAACAGCGCAGCACCAATGCCGCCAAAACCGAACATCAGGCCAAAGAAGATCCCGGCAATCATGCCCACGCTGCCCGGCACCAGTTCCTGCGCATACACCACGATCGCGGAAAACGCCGAAGCCAGGATAAAGCCGATCACCACGCTCAGCACCGTGGTCCAGAACAAGTCGGCATACGGCAGCGCCAGCGTGAACGGCGCCACGCCCAATATTGAAAACCAGATGACTGCCTTGCGCCCGATACGGTCACCGATCGGCCCGCCGAAGAAGGTGCCCGCCGCCACCGCGCCGAGGAACAGGAACAGATGCAGCTGCGAGCTGGCCACCGACACACCGAACTTCTCGATCAGGTAAAAGGTGAAGTAGCTGGTGAAGCTGGCCATGTAGAAGTACTTGGAGAACACCAGCAAGCCCAGCACGATCAGCGCCGCAATTACCCGATTGCGCGAAATGCCGTGGGTGGCCTGAACCGTCTTGCGCGCCTTGGCCTGATTGAGGTGCTCCTTGTACCAGCCGCGCAGCATCAGGGTAACGCCGAGGAAGAACAGCCCGGCCAGGCCGAACCAGGCCACATGGGTCTGGCCGAACGGAATGACGATGGCCGCTGCCAGCAGCGGGCCCAGAGCGGAGCCGGTGTTGCCACCGACCTGGAAGGTCGACTGGGCCAGGCCGAAGCGCCCGCCCGAGGCCAGCCGTGCAATACGCGAGGTTTCCGGGTGGAAGGTCGACGAGCCAATGCCCACCAGCGCCGACGCCAGCAGGATCATCGGGAAACTGCCAACGAAGGCCAGCATCACGATCCCCACCAACGTGCACAGGGTGCCTAGCGGCAACAGATTTGGCGTGGGCCGGCGGTCGGTGAAGAAGCCGACCCAAGGCTGCAACAGCGAGGCGGTGATCTGGAACGTGAGCGTGATCATGCCGATCTGGGCGAAGCTCAGGTCGTAGTTGGCCTTGAGCATCGGGTAGATCGCCGGCAGCACCGACTGGATCAGGTCGTTGATCAAATGCGCCAAGGCGCAGAAACCGATGATGCGCATCACCATCGGCGAGGCTTGGCTTGCCGCTGCCGGGGTGGATGCGGTGGAGGCACTACTGGTGGCCATTTGCCTGAATCTCCGTCCTCTGGTTTGGGATCCGATTATCAGGAATCAAATAGATACATAGCTACCTTTTTTATCCCCCTGTCGCCACGCACTTGAAAATGGTTCTCAATATAATTAGCATCCTCTGCCAATGACTCCTGTCATCGTTAGGCCAAACGGCCCCTATCGTGAGCAGACCGCCCCCATGAGCCCGATGTCCGCCAAGCAGCTGCAGCCCGACCCACAACAGGAAGCGTTGGCGTGGTTTTCGTTGCTGCGCCAGCCCGGTTGCGACGAAACCCAGCGCCAGGCATTTGCAGCCTGGTGCCAGGTACAAGAGAACGCCCACGCCTACGCCGAGCTGGAGACGTTCTGGCAACAGCTGCAACCCGCACCTGCCCGCCCTCACCCACGGCATGTCACTGTCCGTCGCAGTCACCTGGGTAAAGGGTTGGCGCTTGTGTTCTTGCTAGGGTTAGGCGCTGCTGCTTACCTGTACTGGCCGCTGATACAGCGTCTGGCCAGCGAGCTGCACACCGATGTGGGAGAGCGCCGCAGCATACGCTTGGCGGATGGCACGACATTGAACCTGGACAGCGCCAGCGCGATGAACGTCGACCTGCGCGGCCGCACCCGCCAACTGCACCTGGTGCAGGGCCAGGTGCATATGGAAGTCGTGCTCGACGGGCGGGCCATGGACGTGGAAGTGGGCAACGCACGCATCCAGGTATACGGCACTCGCTTGCAGATAGCCCGCCATGCAGGGCGTCACGAACTCGTGGTATTCAGTGGCAAGGCCATGGTCACCCAGGGGGGTGAGCAGCGAATGGTCTCGGCAGGTGAGCGGGTAACCTTCGATGACACACGCATCGATCCGGTGCGGAAGGCTGATCTGAAAAACGCTGACAGTTGGCGCAACGGCCGCCTTAAAGCCACAGACATGCCATTGAGGCAGGTGCTGGAGCGCCTTGCCGGTTACCAAGGGCAGCGTCTGTGGATGATGGATGAACACGTGGCTCATCGCCGTGTGAGCGGCGATTTCAACCTCGACCGGCCTGGCCAAAGCCTGCAATCCCTGGCTACAGCCCAGCAGCTGCAGTTGCTGGGTGTGCTCGGGCACTGGCTTGTGGTGCGCTGAAACCGGGGCTGGCCGCTAAGTTTTTGAAAGCGTGCAAATTTTTTTTGAAATGAGTGTTGACAGAGGGGGCGTTCAAGAGAATAATGCGCGCCATCGGCTACATAGCTCAGTTGGTTAGAGCATAGCATTCATAATGCTGGGGTCCGGGGTTCAAGTCCCTGTGTAGCCACCAAACAAGACGAAGGGCTTACCGCAAGGTAAGCCCTTTTTCTTTGCCTGCGAAAAAGTTGCTGGTGCCCGCGCGAACCCATCCAGCAGCAGCCGGGCGCCGAACCACAGGGTTCGGCGCTGCTATCGTCGCCTCAACGTATTCCGGTCACCGCCACAGCCAGGCCAAGCCCGATCAATGCCAAACCAATGGCCCGGTCCACCAGCACTTGCCGTTCGATCATCGCCTTGCGCAATGCCGTGCTGGAAAAAAATACCGCCACCAGGCTGAACCATAGCCAATGGGCAACGGACATGAACGCACCGTAGGCGAAGTTCAGCGTCAGCGGGCTGCCAGGCTGTACCACCTGGGTGAAGGCACTGATGACAAACAAGAGGGTCTTGGGGTTGAGGGCGTTGGTCAAAAAGCCGGTGCGCAGCGCTTGCAGTACGCTGGCAGCAGACTGGCCAACCCCGTCCAGGCTGATGCGTCGGGTGTTGGTCAATGACTTGTACCCGAGGTAGATCAGGTAGCCCGCACCCAGCACTTTCATGACGAGGAACAGCGCCGGGCTCTGGCTGATGATCACGGCAATGCCCAACACTGTGTACAACACATGCACCTGCACCCCCAGTGCGATACCTATGGCGGCCGCCAGCCCGGCCTTGCGGCCCTGCGCATAACTGCTGCGGGTGACCATGGCGAAATCGGCGCCAGGGCTGATGACGGCGAGCAGGGTAAACAGGGCGACGGCGATGAGTTCGGTCATGCTGATGGCTCTCGATAGGCGATGGAAATGCACAGACCGCCGATTATCGAGCGCTTACAGATGCGGAAAAATCGATTTATGCTGAGATGAATCTGATAGTTTTGCTCACAGATACGTACAACCTGCCTTGGCCTCTTCGCGGCTAAACCCGCTCCTACAGGGAACTATGTGGCCATGTAGCAGCGGGTTTACCCGCGAAGAGGCCGGCACAGCTGAGCAGGGAAATCATGAAACTGCCGCCACTCAACGCCTTCCGCTACTTCGACATTGCCGCCCAGACCGAGAGCTTCGTGCGCGCCGCCGAGCACTTGCACGTCACTCACGGCGCGGTCAGCCGCCAAATACGCCTGCTGGAAGAAAGCCTTGGCGTGGAACTGTTCGAACGGCGCAACAGGGCCATTTTCCTCACCCCTGCCGGGCGCGCCCTGCATGGCACCACCCAGGCGATCTTCGAGCAGCTGGAAGGCGCCGTGCAGCGTTTGCAGCACCAGGTCCGCGACAATGTGCTTGTGCTGTCCTGCGAACCGACCATCGCCATGCGCTGGCTGATCCCGCGCCTGCTGCGCTTCCATGCCACCCATCCCGACCTGCAGTTACACCTGGTGGCTGCCGGCGGGCCGCTGGACTTCGCCCGCAGTGGGGTCGACATGGCCATCCGCCGTGACGACTTCCACTGGAATAACCAGCTGTTCAACCAGAAGGTCTGCGATGAATGGATCGGCCCGGTGTGCCACCCCGCCGCCAGCGCCAGACTCGATGGCCAACGGCTGCTGCACAGCACCACACGCCCTGCTGCCTGGCCCACCTGGCTGCGCCTGAGCGGCCAACAGGCGCGGCACTGCGAACGCAGCGACTACGAGCATTTCTACCTGTCGATCCAGGCCGCCAACGCCGGCCTGGGCCTGGCCATGGCCTCAGCCCTGATGGTGTGCGACGAACTCGACAGCGGGCAGTTGCAGGCGCCGTACGGTTTTGTGCGCGATGGCTCGGCCTACCACCTGCTTAGCCCACAGCCTCTGGCCGACAGCAGCAAGTGCCAGCGCTTCGCAGAGTGGCTAATGGACGAATGCCGGGGTTGCCTGGCTCATTTGGGTTTGACGCAGAACGACGACCCCGCACTGCCATCGCCGCCCCAGGTGCGATAGCCGGCGGTATCCACATGAATGCGGCCTGATGGGTAGCGGCCCAGGCCCATGTTCCAGGCTTGGCCGTGCTGCTGCCAGAAACGGCACAGCGGATTGGGGTCGGCCCAGGCCGGCAGCAGTATATCGACGGCGAACGCGCGGGTATGCGCACTGTTGGCTGCCCCGCCCGCACAGGCGTTCAGGCGCGGCTCACGGTAAGCCGAAACCACCTCGAACTGGCGCAGGATGCCTTGATCGTCGAGTGCCCTGATCAACGCGAGGGTCGAGCGTACAGCCGCCCAATTGCCGGGGGGCGGTACAGCGAAAGGCGATGCGTGGCACAGTTTCCAGTCCGAAGCCGAGCGCAGCAACTGGTGAATTGGCACTACACCGTAAAGCCGGGCATCTACCAGCATTTCGCGGAAAGGGCGGGTTTGATGATCACCCGCCCACTGGGCGAACATCCACACGTCGCGCTCGTCAGCGTGGGCAACGCTCGCTAAACACAGGCCCGCTGCCAAAAGCAGTTTTCTCATTCTTTATCCGTCCCTGCTGAGAACAAAGCCTGCACTCCCACCGGAACTCATACTAGTTCAACGTGCAACCGTTACTGCAGCGTCAGCGGGTGGCCGAAGCAGAGGGGTGCCTGCGTGACGGGGTAAGCCGCTGGAAAGTCAGTCTTCGAACAGGGTACAGGCCATCACCAGGGCGTCTTCACGGCCGCCGGCGATCGGATAATAGTCGCGGCGGCGGCCAATTTCGTTGAAGCCGTAACGTTCGTATAAACGATAGGCCGACTGGTTGCTGGCGCGTACTTCCAGGAAGCATTCGCGGCCATTGAGCTGATAGGCCCGGGCCATCAGGTGTTCGAGCAGGCGCAGGCCCAGGCCGCAGCCTTGGTTTTCCGGTTTTACGGTGATGTTGAGCAGGTGCGCTTCATCGATGATCACATTGATCACACCATGGCCCACTTGCTGCTGGCCATCGAACATCAGCCAGACTTCGTACGACTTGAGCGCATCCTGAAAGATTCCACGGGTCCAGGGATGACTGAATGCGGCATATTCGATCTTAAGTACGGCATCCAGATCCGCCTCGGTCATCGGGCGGAAGCTGATCGAGTCACTCATTCAACGCTCTTCCAGCGCGCCATCAGCTGGCGCATGGCTTTCCAGACGTCCGCCTTGCGTTGCGGCTCGTCCATCAACAGTTCAAGGCCCGGCAATGCCCAGGCGTCGCCCAGGCTGTCGAGCGTCAGGGTTTGGTAATAGGCGTCGGCGTCGACATTGGCGGCAAAACGCAGTGCCGGCAGGCCGACCAGCCACAGACAGGTAGACGGGGCGTCTTCCAGGCGCGCCTGAACGAAGCCCTGGACGAAATCGCGCGCAGCCTCCGGCCCCTGGTCCATGTTGCCGCGCACCAACAGTGGCCAGCGTACCGGCTCGCCGATGATCTGCGGGGCGTCGGGCAGGCCGGCGGCGCGCAGCATGTCCTTGAGCAGCAGATAGGAGGGATCGCGGCTCTGGAAGGGCTGACCGGTGGCCAGTTCAACCAGCAGCAGGCAACTGCCGGCGCGCAACAACTGCAGCGAGAAGCGCGGTGGCGGCACCGGTGCCGGGCGCGGAGCAGCGGGCTGCTCTTGTGCCTCGGCAGGCTTGACGGCGGGTTTTGCCACACTGCCCGGGCGTGGGATCTCGATTTTCGGCCGCTCGCCGGAGCGGGCCTGGGGGGTGACAGGCGCTTCGTTGGTTACCGATGCCGGCCTGACCTCGAAATCGATGTCCTCGACTGGCACAACCGGCAGCAGCAGCTCGGGCCGCGACGGTGCGGCGAACGGCAGCTCGGCGCGCGGCAGCCAGTGCACCACTTGCATGGCGGAAAGGTAGGCGCGGCGACGGGGTTCGGTCAGCAAGGGGCGGATATCCGAGGGGGTGAAGGCAATTGGGCATTCTAACGTGTACGCCGTGGTTTTTGCAGCGCCTATCAGATCGAGCGCCGCGCGGGCGGCGCTCGATCTCACGAGTGCCACTAGAACAACGACATATACCCACAAACCTAAAGGTTATCTCTCATTACAGACCAAGGGGTAAAAACCACCCCCGCGAATGCAGTACAATCGCCCCCTTTTTCTTGGCAACGAGTCGAAGCCAATGATCGAACCCAAGCGCGTCCTGCGCGCCCTAGCCGAACACTGGGCCCTGATCGAGCCGCTGTGCGAGCGTTTCGACCAGGGCACCCTGAGCCTGGTCGAACTGCGCCAGCATGTGGCCCGCCAGCAGCTCGAAAGCACCCCGCAGGACATCACCCAGCTACTCGACGTGTGGATCCGCCTGGATATCCTGGTCCCAGTGGCCAAGAGCCCGAACCGTTTCGAGCTCAACGCGCAGATCCACGACTTCCTCGCCTACCTGCGCCGCGAACACCGGCTGGGCCTGTGTCTGGAGATCGAAGCCTACTTGCGCCACCTGGAGCGCCTGGCCGGGCACATCCAGGATGCCTTCGACAACCGCGACAGCGACGACCTGGCACGCCAGTTGCGCCTGCTCGACATGCGTGTGCGCGATGTGCTGAAAAAGCTCGACAACGACGAGCAGGCACTGGTGGCCGTGGCCGAACGGGCCAAGACTAGCAACCGCCAGATTCCGCTGCGCCAGCGTTATGCCGAAGTGCTGGCCACCTGGGACGAATACGTCGAGCCGATGATCCAGCTGGTCAACGCCGACGGCGCCTTCGAACAGGGTGTACGCAAGGTCGAGACCGTGCTGCTGAAACTGCTGGGCGAACAGGCGCGCCTGGGCCACTTGGTCGACGACGACATGCTGCTGCGCACCCACGCGCGCATTCTGGAAATGCAGACCAGCGCCCAGTTGACCCTGCGCCACGCCCGCGAACTGCTGCTGCCGCTGCGCGAAGAAGCCCGCCGCCACAACGCCGTGACCCGCGGCGCTGCACTGGCCCTGTCGGTGATCCGGCGCAAGGGCATCGATGCCGTGCCGCAGGCGGCCATGCCGATGTTCACCCGCCCGCAAAGCACCTTCCTTGGCAGTGCCAGCCAGGTCGAGGCCTACGTTTACGCACTGGCCCGCTTCGAGCCCAAACCGGCGCGCTTCCCCAAAGCCCACAAGACCCAGTCCGGCGCCCTGCCCCGTGCCCCGCGCACGGTCAAGGAAATGGCCGAACGCTGCGAACAGGCCCTGCCACTGCCCGACTTGATGGTCTGGCTGCTGGAGCAGGAGCCCGAAGGCGCCACCGACGAGCTGCTGTACTGGTTCTCGCGCCTGTCGCGGGAAAAGCGCTTCAAGCGCGAACGCCTCGACCGCCGCGAATACACCACTCAGGAACATTTGGTCAGCCTGCATTCGTTCGCCCTGACCTCCAGCCGCGAAGACGCCCCTAGCGCGCCTACCGAACCCAACGCGAGCCCAGCCCATGCATCTTGATCTTTCCGAACTGTCCCAGCTCGCGCCGATCTTCCGCGAGCTGTTCAAAGGCTTCCACGTCAGCCGGCGCGACCCTGAGCTGTACGCCCAGCTGTCGAACTTCCAGGACCAGTACCGCACCCTGTTCAAGGCCCTGGGCTTCGAGCTGGTGTGCGATACCCGTGGCTTCTATTACTTCGTGCCCGACATGACCGCCGCGCAGGTCAACAAGACCGCGCAGCGCCTGTCGCTGTTCACCTTCATCCTGGTCGAGCACCTTGCTGACCAGGGCCGCGACCCGATGGCCGTGCTCGATGGCGGCAGCATCGGTCGCGACGAACTGCCCTCGCTGCTGGACAAGTACCGCGACCTGTTCCTGCAGGCCGAAGTGCAGACCGTGGACGAGCTGGAAGAAAAAATCCTGCGGCGCATGACCCAGCTCGGCTTCGCCCATGAGGAAGGCGGCATCTACCGCTTCCTGCCGCCCATGCACCGCTTCCTCGATGTGTGCCTTTCGGTGCAGCAGGACCGCGACCTGGCCGCCACCCTGCACAGCGCCCTGCCGCTGCCGACCCCGGTACTGGTCGAGGAAGAAAGCGCCGAAGAACTCAACCGTACCGACGACCCGCTCGACCTCACGCCTTTCCAGGGCGAGGAAAGCGAAGAGGACGCCCTGGCCCGGGCCATCCGCGAAGAGCAACAGGAGATTGACGCATGAGCCAGGAACGCTACGGCATCCGCCGCTTCGCATTGCTCAACACCGCCGGCTACAGCCTTGGCCTGTTCCCGCTGGAGCACCCGCTGTCGGTATACGGCGCCAACAACCTGGGTAAATCGGCTTCGATCAATGCCCTGCAGTTCCCGATCCTGGCACGTATGTCGGACATGAGTTTCGGCAAGTACAGCCTTGAGCAATCGCGCCGCTTCTACTTCGCCAGCGACACGTCGTACATTCTTTGCGAACTGAGCCTGCCCCACGGCACGCACGTGATTGGTGTGGTCGGGCGCGGCCCGGGTGGCGGTTTCGGCCACCAGTTCTTCGCCTACAAGGGCGAACTGGACCTGGCCCACTACCAGAAGAACGACACCTGCCTGCGTCAGAAAGAGCTGTTCACCAACCTTGAACGCCTGGGGATCAAGGCTTACGAACTGAAGCCGGACGAACTGCGCCGGCTGCTGGTGGGCGGACACACTTCGGTGCCGCTGGACCTGACCATGATCCCGCTGCGCTCCACCAGCGAGCAAAGCCTGAAAACCTTCCGCGCGCTGTTCATCAACCTGCTGCACATGCGTGAGATCACCGCCGCCAAGCTCAAGCAGCTGTTCCTCGACGCCTTCGAGCACAGCCTGCGCTCGGGCAGCGTCGACTACATCGCTGCGTGCGAGGAAGCCTTCCGCGACGTACGCCGCATGGAGCAGGACTACAACGCCCTGGTGGCTGCCGGCCCGTTGGTCGAGGCCCTGGCCGGTGGCGTGGCCCAGCGCGACATCCTGCGTGGCAAGCTGCACCGCATTTCGCCTGTGCTCGACACCCTGCTGGGCACCTGGCAGGAATACGCCATGGCGCGCAAGGAAGAGCTGGTCATCCAGTCCGAGCACTACCGTGGCGAGCAGGACCGCCTGCAGAACGACCAGCGCGGCGGCACCCAGGAGCTGATGCGCCTAGAGCGTGAAATTACCGGTATCCAGCGCTGGCTAGGCGAGCTGTCGGTGCTCAAGCACCGCTTTGCGCTGGTCGATGACGTCAAGGTGCTGGAGCAGCAACTGCTGGCAGCCAAAGACGCCCACGACGAGCTGGCCGGCGCCCTGGCCCAGTCACGGCAGTTCAGTGCCGAAGACCTCGACGAGCGCGTACGCGACCTGGAAAAACGCCTGAAGCAGGTCAAGCAGCAGCTGGATCACGCTGACAACAACAGCTATGCCCGCCTGCGCGAGGAGTTCTCGCAGCAGGACGTCGACCGCCTGATGCGCCTGTTCAACGGTGCGCTGTTCAGCCTGCCGCTGGGCGACCGCGGCATCGAGCTGGACGACAGCGACCTGTGGGTAAAATCGCTGGAAGCGGTGCTGGACGGCTTCAAGGGCGAGCGCTTCGAGGCCCCAGGCCTGGCCATCGACCTGACCCACATCGACCCACCGGCCCTGCAGGCCCTGGCCGACCGCGCCGCCCTGCGCGACCAGAAAGAGCGCCTGGAAAAAGAACTCAAGCAGCTCAAGACCCAGCAGGCCGTGGCCGCCGACCGCTCCGCGTCCAAAGCGCAGACTGAAACCCTGTACCAGGAAGTGCTGGACGCGCAGAAGGCGCTGGAAGACTTCCGCCGTAGCCAAACCCTCACCGCCGAAGAGCCCGAGAAGCTGGAACAGCTCTCGCAGCTGGAAGCGGCCCAGGACGAACTCAAGCGCTCCAGCGACGCCTTCACCGAGCGCGTCCAGCAGCTGTCAGCCAAGTTGCAACTGGTCGGCCGTCAGCTCGGCGACCTCGAGTCCAAGCAGCGCACCCTGGAAGATGCCCTGCGCCGTCGCCAGCTGCTGCCGGCCGACCTGCCCTACGGCACGCCATACATGGAAGCCATCGACGACTCGATGGACAACCTGCTGCCGCTGCTCAATGACTACCAGGACAGCTGGCAAGGCCTGCAGCGGGTGGACAACCAGATCGAGGCGCTGTACGCCCAGGTGCGCCTCAAAGGCGTGGCCAAGTTCGACAGCGAAGACGACATGGAACGCCGCCTGCAACTGCTGGTGAACGCCTACGCGCACCGTACCGACGAAGCCCTGACCTTGGCCAAGGCACGCCGCGCTGCGGTCACCGACATCGCCCGAACCCTGCGCAACATCCGCAGCGACTACGACAGCCTTGAGCACCAGCTGGCCCTGTTCAACCGCGAGATCAACAAGCGCCAGGTGTCCAACCTGGAAAGCTTCCGCGTGGTACTGGCGCCGAACAAGGAAGCGCTCAAGCACATCGACCAGATTATCCACAGTGCCGGCCAGTACGAAGAAGGCGAAACCCTGTCGGTCTTCGATCTGACCCAGAGTGCCGATCAGGACAACAAGAACGAAGAGGCCAAGGAGTACCTGGCACGGCTGGTGGCGGCCAACCACAACCAGCTGGGCCTGAAGGACCTGTTCGAGCTGGCGTTCGAGATCACCAAGGTCAATGGCCAGCCGATCATCCACGCCGACATCGACGGTGCGGCGTCCAACGGCACCACCATGACCATCAAGGCGCTGACCAACATGTACCTGTTGCTGCACCTGATGGACCGTGATCTGGCCGGGCGCATTCGCCTGCCGTACTACCTGGACGAAGCGGCAGACATCGACGAACGCAACCAGGCGGCACTGCTGGAAACCAGCCAGCAACTGGGCTTCGTACCGATCCTGGCGAGTGTGAAACCACAGGTCTCGGCGCACGTTGCGATCGACCTGGAAGGTGGCAGCGGGCCGAACGGCATCTACATCGACGAGGCGGACTGGAAGTTCATCAGCCGGCTGGATGAAGTGAAGGCGGTTGTGCGTGAGGATCAGGCCGAGGAGCTGGCCTGAGATAGCCGGGGCCGCGTTGCGGCCCTTTCGCGGGTGAACCCGCTCCTACGCCGGCCTGCGTCCAACCACCGAGCGTATGTAGGCGCGGGCTATCAATGAGCCCAAGGCAGGATCGGAATGGCAGTCACCGCATTCTGCGGGCTGCCTTCGATCATGCGGTCGCTGTACACCAGGTACACCAGCGTATTGCGCTTCTTGTCGAGAAAACGCACCACCTGCATGGTCTTGAACACCAGCGAGGTGCGCTCCTTGAACACTTCCTCGCCATCCTTGAGCTCACCCTTGAAGTTGATCGGCCCGACCTGACGACAGGCAATCGATGCCTCCGCCCGGTCCTCGGCCAGCCCCAAGCCCCCCTTCACTCCGCCAGTCTTGGCACGTGACAGGTAGCACGTCACGCCCTCAACCTTAGGGTCATCGAACGCCTCGACCACAATGCGATCGTTCGGCCCGAGGAACTTGAACACGGTGGACACCTGGCCGATCTCTTCGGCGCCAGCCAACATCGGCAGCACGCACGCTGCCACCGCGATTACGCTCTTCAGCAGGCTCATACCAGCACCAGGTTGTCGCGGTGTACAAGTTCCGGCTCGGCGCTATAGCCAAGGATCGACTCGATGGCTTCGGACGACTGACCAATGATCTTCTGCGCCTCCAGGGCGCTGTAGTTGGCCAGGCCGCGAGCCACTTCAACACCGTCCGGGCCGACGCACACCACCATCTCGCCACGACGGAAGCTGCCCTGCACTGTCTTCACGCCAACCGGCAGCAAGCTCTTGTTGGCCTGACGCAGCGCTTGCACGGCACCGGCATCCAGCACCAGGGTGCCACGGGTTTGCAGGTGACCGGCCAACCACTGCTTGCGCGCAGCGAGCATGCCACGCTCAGGGGACAGCAAGGTGCCCAGGCGCTCGCCCGCCTTCAGACGGTCCAGCACGCGCTCGATGCGGCCACCGATAATGATGGTGTGGGCACCGGAACGGGCAGCCAGGCGCGCCGCACGCAGCTTGGTCTGCATGCCGCCACGGCCCAGGGCACCACCGGTACCACCGGCCACGGCATCCAGCGAGGGGTCGTCGGCACGGGCTTCGTAGATCAACTGCGCCTCGGGGTTGTTGCGCGGGTCGGCATCGAACATACCATCGCGGTCGGTGAGGATCACCAGCAGGTCGGCCTCGACCAGGTTGGCCACCAGCGCCGCCAGGGTGTCGTTGTCGCCAAAGCGGATCTCGTCGGTGACCACGGTGTCGTTTTCGTTGATCACCGGCACCACACCCAGATCGACCAAGGTGCGCAGGGTGCTGCGGGCATTCAGGTAACGCTTGCGGTCGGACAGGTCGTCATGGGTCAGCAGGATCTGCGCGGTGTGCTTCCCGTGCTCCCCGAAGCTCGACTCCCAGGCCTGCACCAGGCGCATCTGGCCGAGCGAGGCAGCCGCCTGCAGCTCGTTCATCGCACTCGGTCGCTTGGTCCAGCCCAGCTGGCTCATGCCGGCAGCCACGGCCCCGGAGGAGACCAGTACCAACTCCACGCCTGCATCACGCAGCGCGACCATCTGCTCGACCCAAACGGCCATTGCACCGCGGTCGAGGCCCTTGCCATCGGCGGTCAGCAGAGCACTGCCAATCTTAACGACCCAGCGCTTGGCGCCCGTCACCTTGCTTCGCATCTTCTTCCAACCTATGTCGAATCTGTAGATACCGTGGATACAAAAACGCCGCTCCAGAGAGCGGCGTTTAGTGTACTGCAACCGATCAGTCGCGCACGTAAATGATTTCCGGACCGTCTTCGTCGTCCTCGAAATCATCGTCCCAACCGTCATCGTCGCCAATGTCGTGCACGCTCTTGACGCCGGTACGGCGCAAGGTACGGGCGTCGTCCAGGGCCTGCAACTGGGCACGGGCTTCGTCTTCAATGCGCTGGTCGAGGTCGGCCAGCTCTTCGGCGTAGGCCGGGTCGTTGGCCAGGCGGTCGGCGCGGTCTTCGAGGTAGCGCATCAGGTCGTGGCTGAGCTTGTCGGTGCCCTGCTTGGAAATAGCCGAGATCACGTAGACCGGGCCTTCCCACTCCAGACGATCGATCACTTCCTGCACACGCTCGTCACGCTCGTCGTCCATGACCATATCGGCCTTGTTCAGCACCAGCCAGCGCTCACGCTCGGCCAGCGACGGGCTGAAGCGGGTCAGCTCGTTGACGATGACTTCGGCGGCATCGGCCGGGCTGCTTTCGTCCAGCGGCGCGATGTCCACCAGGTGCAGCAGCACGCGCGTACGCGCCAGGTGCTTGAGGAAGCGGATACCCAGACCGGCACCTTCAGAGGCGCCTTCGATCAGGCCGGGGATGTCGGCGATGACGAAGCTCTTCCAGCGGTCGACGCTGACCACGCCCAGGTTTGGCACCAGGGTAGTGAACGGGTAGTCGGCGACTTTCGGCTTGGCGGCCGAGACCGAACGGATGAAGGTACTCTTGCCAGCGTTCGGCAAGCCCAGCAGGCCGACGTCGGCCAACACCTTCATTTCCATCTTCAGGTCACGCTGCTCACCCGGTTTGCCTGGGGTGGTCTGGCGCGGTGCACGGTTGGTGCTCGACTTGAAACGGGTGTTGCCCAGCCCGTGCCAGCCACCTTGCGCGACCATCAGCTTCTGGCCAGGGGTAACCAGGTCACCGATCACTTCCTGTGTGGAAGCATCGATCACGGTGGTGCCGACCGGCACGCGCAGGAACAGGTCTTCACCCTTCTTGCCGGTGCAGTCGGTGCTACCGCCGTTGGAGCCACGCTGGGCTTCATGGTGACGGGTGTAGCGGTAGTCGACCAGGGTGTTCAGGTTTTCGTCGGCAATCATGTACACCGAGCCACCGTCACCGCCGTCACCGCCGTTAGGGCCGCCGTTCTCGATGAACTTCTCGCGACGGAAGCTCATGCAACCGTTGCCACCGTCACCGGCCTTGACCCGAATGGATACTTCGTCAACAAACTTCATTAAAACCGCCTCTCGTCGGTAGACGAGCTGAATGACTCAAAAACATGAGGCTCTTGCAAAAATGAGCGCGGCGGCCCCGTACGACCGTAGAAACCAACGCCGGCAACCCAGACAAACAGCTTTGCAAGAGGCTCACCACAAACGAAAAAGCCCCGTCGCATGACGGGGCTTCTGGAGCGACGTCGCGATTAAGCGGCGACGATGCTCACGTAACGGCGCATGAACTCGCCTTTCTTCTCGAACTTGATCACGCCTTCGATCTTGGCGAACAAGGTGTGGTCCTTGCCCATGCCAACGCCGTAGCCAGCGTGGAATTCGGTACCGCGCTGACGGACGATGATGTTGCCTGGCTTGATAACCTGGCCGCCATACATCTTCACGCCAAGGCGTTTAGATTCTGAGTCGCGACCGTTACGAGTACTACCACCAGCCTTCTTGTGAGCCATGGTTCAATTCTCCAAATAAATTCAGGGGATCTAGGGGATTAAGCCTGGATGCCGGTGATTTTGATCTCGGTGAACCACTGGCGGTGGCCCATACGCTTCATGTGGTGCTTACGACGACGGAACTTGATGATGCGAACCTTGTCGTGGCGGCCTTGCGAAACGACTTCGGCCACTACTTTAGCGCCAGCAACAACTGGAGCACCGATGGTGACTTCTTCACCGTTGGCGACCAGCAGAACGCGATCGAAGGTCACGGATTCGCCAGTGGCGACTTCCAGTTTTTCGATCTTGAGGAATTCACCTTCAGCGACTTTGTACTGCTTGCCGCCGGTAACGATTACTGCGTAAGACATGGTATTTCTCCGATAATCCTGCTCACCCAGCGCTTTATATGATGAGTATTGGCTGGCATGGCTGCACAGGGCTGGAACGGCCCGGCGCAATTGCGTAAGGCAGGTGCTGCCCAGGAAGTTAGGGTGCGCGATTGTACGCAACCGCGGTTTTGCTTGCAAGTGCCGCCCCCGGCCTGCGGGCACCGCGCCTTGACACACCGGGACCTGCGACCTAGCATGCCGCGCAACCTCACTGGAGCAGCCGATGCAACCCCAAACCTTCTACCGCGCGGTGGCTGATGATTTCAGCGCCGTCGACGAGATCATCAAGAAGCAGCTGACCTCGCGCGTGCCGCTGGTATCGAAGATCGGCGACTATATCACGTCCGCCGGTGGCAAGCGCCTGCGTCCCCTGCTGGTACTGCTGTGTGGCAAGGCCCTGGGCCGCGAAGGCGACGACCTGCGCCTGCTGGCCGCCACCATCGAGTTCCTGCACACCGCCACCCTGCTGCACGACGACGTGGTCGACATGTCCGGCATGCGCCGTGGCCGCTCTACTGCCAATGCCCTGTGGGGCAACGCGCCGAGCGTGCTGGTGGGCGACTTCCTTTATTCGCGCTCATTCGAAATGATGGTCGAACTGGGCTCGATGCCGGTCATGCAGATTCTGTCCAAGGCCACCCGGGTGATTGCCGAAGGTGAAGTGCTGCAACTGTCGCGCGTACGCGACGCCAGCACCACCGAGGAAGTCTACATGGAGGTCATTCGCGGCAAGACGGCGATGCTGTTCGAAGCGTCTACCCACAGTGCTGCGGCACTGGCCCAGGCCACCGACGAGCAGCGCGAAGCCCTGCGTACCTTTGGCGACCATCTGGGCGTGGCCTTCCAACTGGTCGACGACCTGCTGGACTACAAGGGTGACTCGCAGACCCTGGGCAAGAACGTCGGTGACGACCTGGCCGAGGGCAAACCTACCCTGCCACTGATCTACACCATGCGCGAAGGCACTGCCGAGCAGGCGGCGCTGGTACGCCAGGCGATCCAGAAGGGTGGCCTGGAAGATCTGGAACAGATTCGCGTCGCGGTCGAAGAGTCGGGCGCGCTGCAGTACACCGCCGAGCTGGCGCGCGATTACGTGAAGCGTGCCATCGCCTGCCTCGAAGTGCTGCCTGCCAGTGAATACCGGGATGCGCTGGTTGAACTGAGCGAGTTTGCGGTCGCGCGTACGCACTGACAGACCGAGTCGCCTTCATTCGCGGGCAAGCCCGCTCCTACACCATTTGTGGGAGCCGGCTTGCCCGCGATGCTTTTTGTCCGGACATAATCACTTCCGGGAAATTACCTTTTACAATGTGGGCTTTTAACCGCCCGTCTGTTTGTTTGAGGAACCGAAGTGAGCACTCTGCCACCCTGCCCAAAATGCAACTCCGAATACACCTATGAGGATGGCACTCAGCTGATCTGCCCTGAATGCGCCCACGAGTGGTCGGCCGGCGGCGATGCCGAGGCGGCCAGTGACGAGGTGGTGAAAAAGGATTCGGTCGGCAACATCCTGCAAGACGGTGACACCGTCACCGTGATCAAGGACCTCAAGGTCAAGGGTTCGTCCCTGGTGGTCAAGGTTGGCACCAAGGTCAAGAACATCCGCCTGTGCGACGGCGACCACGACATCGACTGCAAAATCGACGGCATCGGTGCCATGAAACTGAAGTCCGAGTTCGTCCGCAAAGTCTGATTACACAAAAATCCGGCAATTGGCGCTTGCCATTTACGTAATAAGAATTATTCTCATTGGAACTGCTGTCCAAGGAGAATAGCCATGACTTATCTGATCGACGCCTGGCTGGAACGCCCTCACCCCTACCTGCGCATTCTTCATCGGGAAACCGGCGAAGTGTGCGCGGTGCTTGAAGAAGAAGCCCTCGACGAACTGCGTGACCAGGGTGACCTGGACATGAGCGGGCTGAATTCGAGTGAGCCGGGGGTGCTCAAGGAACTGGTACGGAATCTGTTTCTGTTCTGCTATGCGCGGGCATTGCGCCCTGAGGGGACAGACTGGAATTGAGGCCGGCAGGGCCGGCCTCTAGGGCATTACAGAACGTCGAGCAGCTCGACGTCGAACACCAGTACGCTGTGCGGCGGGATGCTGCCAACGCCTTGGGCGCCGTAAGCCAGCTCGCTTGGCACGTACAGGCGCCATTTGCTGCCAGCGTTCATCAGCTGCAGGGCTTCGGTCCAGCCAGCGATCACGCCGCCGACCGGGAATTCAGCCGGCTGGCCACGCTCGTAGGAGCTGTCGAACACGGTGCCGTCGATCAGGGTGCCGTGGTAGTGCGTACGCACGTTGTCTTCGCGGGTCGGCTTGGCGCCTTCGCCAGCGGTCAGCACTTCGAACTGCAGGCCCGAAGCCAGCGTGGTGATGCCTTCACGCTTGGCGTTCTCGACCAGGAACTCCTTGCCAGCAGCAGCGGCGGCTTCGGCCTTGGCTGCAGCTTCGGCTTGCATCACCTCACGGATGACCTTGAAGCTGGCCGACAGGTCGGCTTCGCTGACGCGGCTGTCGGCACCGTTGAAGGCGTCGGTCAGGCCGGCCAGGATGGCTTCCAGGCTAACGCCTGGTGGCGGGTTGTCGCGCAGCTGGCCGCCCAGCTGACGGCCGATACCGTAGCTGACGCGCGTTTCGTCGGTAGACAGGTTGAGTTCGGACATTGTCGTGCTCCACTGCAGGGCGCAATGCAGCCGCGCCCTTGATAAAAAGGGCGAGCAGCCTAGCACACTGGGGCGCTGCGAGCAGCTACCAGGCCGAACGCTGGGAAATCGGCACCTTCAGGTCTTCTTCCGGGTGCGTACCCATGCCGCACATTTCGTCCTGCACCGACCAGTGCACCAGGTTCATCGAGAGCAAGGGAATGGTTTGCAGCAACTTGCGCGCATCTTCCACCGAGTGCACGCGCAAGCGTTCACCGCGGGTATCGGACAGGGGGTGAGGATGGCCTTTGACCCGAGCCTCGAGCAGGTAGTCACCGCCTTCGATGGCGATCAGGTTCAGTTCGTCGACATGGCCAGCCCTGGCCTCGGTATTGAGCTGATGCAGGTTCATGAGAGCACCTCGCGATAGGAACCACGCATGAGAGCTCATTTTTTGTACAGACCGGCTAAAAGCACAAGCCAGAAACGACACCGCCCGTCCGTTTGGCAACGGCCGAGCGGTGTAAGCAGCAAGCGGACTCAGTGCTTGGTCAGCTTGTCCAGGTAGCCCATGCAGAACGCCGAGACCACGAAGGTCATGTGGATGATCACGTACCACATCAGGTAATCGGTGGAGATGTTCTGCGCATCCATGAACACCCGCAGCAGGTGAATGGACGAAATCGCCACGATCGACGCGGCAACCTTCATCTTCAGCGACGAGGAGTCCATCTTGCCCAGCCAGTTGAGCTTTTCCTTGCTTTCATCAATGTCCAGCTGCGAGACGAAGTTTTCGTAACCGGAAATCATCACCATCACCAGCAGGCCACCGACCAGCGACATGTCGATCAGCGACAGGATCACCAGGATCAGGTCGGCTTCGCTGAGGGCAAAGACGTTGGGCAGGACGTGGACCACTTCCTGGAAGAATTTCAGCGCCAGGGCCAGCAGGCCGAGGGACAGGCCGAAGTAGATCGGGGCGAGCAGCCAGCGCGAGGCGTACATCGCATTTTCGAGGATACGTTCCATGGAGGGTTTTGAGACTCGTCAGGTGACTGAAAAACGACGGCGAGTATAGCCAGCCACCTGTTACAGCAAAAGCCCGGGGGCTGCTCCGCAGCCTGATCGCGACACAAGGCCACACTCCCACAGCAAGGCGATGCTGTACCTGTGGGAGCGGCCTTGTGTCGCGATGGGCCGCAAAGCGGCCCCGGCATTTTTCAGGTCTCAGGATGAAACTGGTAATCCCCCAGGTTGCGACACCGCTCACCATTGATCCGTCGCAACTGCGCCTGCAAATGCAAACACCAGATCTGCGGGTCCTCGGCCACCTGGTACCCATGCAGGGTCAGGCTGTCGACAATGGCATTGAGCACCGACTCGGCCACCAGTGGCCCATGAAACGGGCCCTGCGCCTTGATCGCGGAGGGTTGTTCACCGGCCATGCCGGCGGCGAACAGCAACGTCCACATGCCGTTGTCACCGGCCAGCGGGCGAATGCTGCATTCGATACGGGTCACCAGGCCCAGGCACTGGCGTGTGAGGCTGAGGTTGCGCATGGCCGCGTCCCCTCCAATGAGCCTTGTTCAGCCCGAAACCCTCAGGCTGTTTCCATCCTGAACGCTGTACCGTCCTTAAGTTCCAGCATAGAGGAACAGTACAGAAAGATGGAAAACTGGCGCTGAACGGTAGCACATCGCCGCCAGCGCCAGTTTATTGACTCAGGCCGGTTTGGCCTGGGCAATTACCTCTTCCAGGCGTTCCTTTTCTGCCTTCTCGATGTCTTCCTCGCTGATCATCTCGGCAATTTCACGCAGGCGCTCCACCACCCGAGCGTTGACGCTGCCCTCGGTGAACAGCCCCTTGTCGTCGAGTACCCCGGCCTCCTCGCCCACCAGCAGGCTCAGCGCCTCATCAGCCTGGCTGACCGCGTAGACGTGGAACATGCCGTTCTCCACCGCCTGCAACACGCGCTCATCAAGCATCAGGGTGGCGACGTTGGCACGCGGAATGATCACCCCCTGCTCGCCGGTCAGGCCACGCGCCTCGCAGAGGCGGAAGAAGCCCTCGATCTTCTCGTTCACCCCCCCCACCGCCTGCACTTCACCGAACTGGTTGATGGAACCTGTGATGGCGAAGCACTGCTTGAGCGGCGTGCGCGACAAGGCCGAGATCAGCGTACAGGCTTCGCCCAGCGAGGCGCTGTCGCCGTCCACGTAGCCGTAGGACTGCTCCAGGGCGATGCTCGCGGAGATCGCCAGCGGGAACTCCTGGGCATAGCGGCTGCCCAGGTAACCGGTGAGGATCATCACCCCTTTGGAGTGGATCGGCTGGCCAAGGTTGACCTCACGCTCGATATCGACAATACCGCTGCCGCCGGGGTAGACGGTGGCCGAAATACGCGCGGGCATGCCGAACGCCGAGTCACCCACTTCCAGCACGGTCAGGCCGTTGCACTTGCCGATGGCCGCGCCTTCTGTGTCGATCAGGATGATGCCGGCGAGCATGTCGTCCAGCACCCGTTGCGACACACGGCCGGTACGGGTGGCCTTGGCCTTGAGCGCACGCTCGATGTGGCCTGCGTCGGTCATTTCGTCACTGGCCAGCTGGCGAATGAAATCAGCCTCGCTGACCAGCTGGAACAGGTCGCCGATACGCGCCGACAGGCGTGACTGGTTTTCAGCCAGACGCGCACTGTAGGTGGCCAGACGCGCCACCGCGTCACTGGTCAGCGGCGCCATGCCCTCTTCGTTGGTGCGGGTGCGCAACAGCTGGGCGAACTGCTCCAGGTTCTCGTCGACCATCGGCATGTCTTCATCGAAGTCCACCAGCACGCGGAACATCTCCTGGAAGTCCGGGTCGTGGTCCTGCAGTGCGTAGTACAGCTGGCGCGAGCCGATGATCACCAGCTTGACGTTCAGCGGAATCACCTGCGGCTGCAGGCTGACAGTGGCAACACGGCCCAGCTCACCGATCGGCGACTCCATCTTCAGCTTGCGCGACTGCAGCGCACGCTTGAGCGCGTCCCATACGAACGGCTCGCCCAGCATTTTCTCGGCTTCCAGAATCAGGAAGCCGCCGTTGGCCCGGTGCAGCGCGCCTGGGCGCAGTTGGCGATAGGAGGTATACAGCGCACCTTGGTCGGTGCTGTATTCGATACGGCCAAACAGATTGTCGTAGGTCGGGTGCGGCTCGAACACCACCGGCGCACCACCGTCAGCGTGATGGCCCACCACCAGGCTGGGCGCGTACTGCTCTTCGAGCAGCTTGCGGGCCACGGCGTCGGACTTGCTGTCATCGACCAGTTGCTCGACCAGCGTACGCAACAGGTTCAACTGCACCGATTGCAGGTAGGCGCAAACCGCCGCGTTTTCGGCGTACTTTTCCGACAGCGGCGCCAGCAACGGCTGCAGCGCCAGGGTGATGGTTTCTTCGTTGAGCTGGCGCAGCTGGTTGTTCGATTCGCGCTTCCATTGCGGCAGGCTGGCCAGCTCTTCGTTAAGGCGCTCCTCAAGCAGGGCAATGTCCTCGTGGAACTGCTCGCGCACCTCCTCCGGCAATTGGGCAAATTCAGCTTCATCCAGCGCCTTGCCATCAGCCATCGGCGTGAAGGCGACGTTGCTGGCATCGCGGTACAAGGCCACGTCCTTTTCCAGCGACGCGCGCTCGATCACATCCAGAGCGCGGTCATAACGCTGGTTGAAAGCGCGGTCGATGGCGCCCTTCTTCTGCTGGTAGGACGGGTGTTCGAACACCGCCGGGAACGTCGACAGCAGGTTGTCGATCAATCCGCCCATGTCGCTGATGAACTCGGCGGCGCTTCCGGACGGCAGCTCCAGTGCGCGTGGTTCACGGGTGTCGTCGAAGTGGTTGACGTAGACCCAGTCGGCCGGGGTCTGCTGGCGCTTGCCCTCGGCCTTGAGGTAGCGCTTGACGAACGAGAAGCGCCCGGTGCCGGGCTCGCCCATCACATACACATTGTAACCAGGACGCGGCATGGCCACGCCAAACTGCAGGGCCTCGACAGCACGTTCCTGGCCCAGAACTCCGCGAAACGGCTCCAGATCGTCGGTATGGGTAAAAGCAAACTGCTCGGGGGAGAAACGCCGGGTCAGGGCTTCAGGCGCAAGACGCAGGCGCGCAGCGACAGGATCGGGCATTGGGTTTCCTTACTTCGGCGGGCAGATACGCAGCATTCTGGCGCTGCCCGCGCGCGCCTTGCAAGGCTCCACAGGACTTTATGTCGCAGCCGGTGCAGTCTTGTGACAGCAAATTTTTCGCAATCAACAACGCAACCTTTAGATCGTGCCTAAACTCCAAACTGCGCGGGTGGGTGAAACGCTTTCCCGACCTGGCAACCGAGTTGCCAGAAACCCTGACCCTTGGTTAAGACAAAGAGAACAAATGCTATGAAACGGATTCTTCTGGGTACTCTGTTCACCGTGGTCTCGCTGAACGCCATGGCCGAAGCGCCGGGCGGCCCGAACTGCGGCTGGGGCAACATGCTGTTCGAAGGCCAGCGCGGCACGCCGGCACACTTCCTGGCTTCTACCACCAACGGCACCTCCGGTAACGCCACCTTCGGCATGACCTCCGGCACCAACGGCTGCTCGACCAAGGCTTCGCTGACCTACGGCGGCAAGTCCTGGTTCGCCATGAACGGCATGATGAACGAGCTTTCCGAAGACATGGCCATGGGCCAGGGCGAAGCACTGACCACCTATGCCGTCGTTCTCGGCGTAGCACCGGAGGACCGCAGCTACTTCAACTCGGTCACCCACCAGCACTTCAACCAGATCTTCAGCAGCGCCGACGTCACTGCCGAAACTGTCCACAGCAACACCCTGGCCGTTCTGAAGAGCGACCCCCGCCTGGCCAAATACGCTACCGAGGCCTAAGCACAGCTGCTCCCGCCCCACCCGGGGCGGGTTTCGCCTTTTTCGGCATCGTCAAGAAGTAGTTGCCCGATATGCTCAAACGCCTCGCTGCCCTGGCGCTGTGTGCCTGCGCCCCTGTTCATGCCGCCCCCCTGCTGGATCCAGGCCGTCTCCAGCAATTGGCCAATACCCCTTACTGGCTCGCCATTGGACATTACGAAACCGCCAAGCTCGGCGGCTGGCGCAGCTATGTGGACGATGATGCGTTCTTCCTCGCCGAAGATGGCGCGCATCATCCGGACCAGGAACTCAAGGCTACGGTCGCTGCGCTGTATGCCCCGGCCAGCCTCGGTGACAAGCACGCCCAGTGCGTATTCCCCGCGCGCACCCGCTGGCTGCGCGAACAGCTCGATCTGCAAGACTTGCCACAACCGGACTGCCAGGAATTCAAGACCTGGTACCAGTCGATCGACCCGCACAGCGCCGCGTTGATCTTCCCGGCAGCCTACCTGAACAGCCCGTCGTCGATGTTCGGGCACACCCTGCTGCGCATCGACCAGTCCAACACCCGCAGCGACGACACCACGCTGCTGAGCTACGCCATCAACTTCGGTGCCTATATCGAAGGCAGCGACAACAGCATCCTGTACGCCTGGAAAGGCCTGATGGGTGGCTACCCGGGGCTGTTCGCGCTGATGCCCTACCAGGAAAAACTGTCCGAATACCGCAGCTTGGAAAACCGCGACCTGTGGGAATACCAGCTGGACCTGACCCCCGAAGAAACCGGACGTATGGTCGAGCATGTGTGGGAGCTGAAGCAGATCCAGTTCGACTACTTCTTCTTCGACGAAAACTGCTCCTATCGCCTGCTGGAGCTGCTGCAAGTGGCCCGGCCAAGCCTGGACCTGACGTCTCAGTTCCCGCTGACCGCCATTCCCACCGACACGGTGAAAGCCGTGAAGCAGTCCGGCCTGGTCGCCAGCGAAACCTACCGCCCCTCTCGCGAACGTGAATTGCTGGCCAGGGCCGAGCCACTCGACCCCAACGAAAAGCGCCAGGTGCTGGCTGTAAGCGCCGACACTGCGCAATTGCAAAGCCCTGAATTCCAGGCCCTGCCTCGCGAACGCCAAGCGTTGGTGCAAGATGCCGCGTATCGTCTTGAGCGGTATCGGGCCAATGGCCAGGAACGCGATCCAGGGCAGGCCAAACGCAGCTTCGAGTTGCTGCGGGCGATCAACAGCAACCCGCCGCCGCCCCTGCAGATCGAGCGCCCCGGCCTGCCCGAGGATGGCCATGACTCGCGCACCTGGCAACTGGGCGTGGGCACCCGTGAAGACCGCGCCTACGCCGAATATGGCCTGCGCATGGCCTACCACGACCTGAATGACAACGCCTATGGCTTCCCGCTGGGCGCACAGATCGAAATCCTGCAATTGAAGCTGCGCCAGTACGAAGGAAACGATTGGCAGGTGCAGCGCCTGGACCTGGCCACCATCCGTTCACTGACACCCCGTAACGAGCTGCTCAAGCCTTGGTCATGGCAAGTGGCTGGGGGGCTGGAGCGGGTGCCGGGCAAGCATGATGACGAAGTGCTGGTGAGCCATGTGAATGGTGGCGCTGGCGGCACCTGGCAGCTGGCCGACGGTTTGCTGGGGTTTGCCTTGGGCACGGTGCGGGTCGAGCATCACAACGACTTCGCTGAGTTCATTGCCCCGGCGGCTGGCTTCAATGGCGGGCTGCTGTGGCGCAACGGACTGGGCAACATGACGCTGGAGGCCAAGGGCGATTACTTCACCAACGGCGAAGTGCGACGCAGTGTGAGCCTGAACCAGCAGTGGGAAATCAGCCAGAACCTTGGGCTTCGGTTGAGTGCCTCGCGTGAGTTCAGCCACCTGGCCACGGCACAGAACGAGGTGATGCTCGAGCTGAAGTGGTATCACTACTGACGTGAATTGTGGGAGCCATCCGACTCTTTGACACTGTTTTGACACCTACCCGACAAACCGCCACCTAGACTTCCCATCATCAACTGGAGGGCTTTGTGGCTATGTCGCGGTACTGGTTCGGCGTGTGCATTGCGGTGTTGCTGTCAGGTTGCGAAACCACCCACGAGCAGATGGTCAACCACGGTTACCCGCCCGCCTATGCGGATGGCTTCCAGGACGGCTGCAGCAGTGGCCGCCAGGCGGCCGGGCTGATGGTGGGCAACTTTCGCAAAAACGTACCGCGCTACCTGCACGAGCGTCAGTACGAAACCGGCTGGGACGATGGCTTCCGCCAGTGTCACGCCATGCAGAACAGCGAAGAACAGCGCCAATACCACGAGCGCTTCTGGGACCAGCGCGACCGCGAGTGGGAACAGGAAAAGGACCGCGGCGCTGCCAAGGCCTATCGCCACAACTGAGTCGCAAACGGACATTCCTTTAAACCGGCGGCCTGCCATGATGGTCTCACGCACAAGGAGGCCCTGCATGAGCCGAGCATTCGTCAACGAAGACCAAGCCGCCGACCAGGCCGACCAGCCGGTCGAGCGGCGCATCAGCGAACAGCCCAACTATGTGACGGCCAGCGGCCTGCGCCAGCTGCAGACGCGGGTGGCCGAGCTGAATGCCTTGCGCAGCGAACTGCAGGCGCAGGGCGAACAGGGCGACAAACAACGGCTGGCCGATACCGAGCGGGATCTGCGCTACTTCAGCGCGCGGGTGCAAAGCGCCCAGGTGGTACCCGCGGCGACTTCGCATAGCAAGGTACAGATTGGTAGCCGGGTGCGATTTGTCGACGCGCAGGACCAGGAGCAGGTGGTGCAGCTGGTGGGCGAGGATGAGGCGGATGCCGGGCGTGGCTTGATCAACTGGGGTTCGCCATTGGGGCGGGCTTTGCTCGGGGCTGGGCCGGGGGATGAGGTGGTCTGGCGGCGGCCGGTGGGGGAACAGGTGATAGAGGTGGTTGAGATTCTGGGCGAGGGTTGAGGGCCCTGGGGGCTGCTTTGCAGCCCATCGCGACGCAAGGCCGCTCCCACAAGCTGGACTGCCACCGAGAAATTGGACACCAATCCAACCCTTGGTAGCCTGTGAGAGCCTGTGAGAGCCTGTGAGAGCCTGTGAGAGCCTGTGAGAGCCTGTGGGAGCGGCCTTGCGTCGCGATGGGCCGCAAAGCGGCCCCCTACGGTCTCAGATCAGACCACGCCCTGAGCCAGCATCGCATCGGCCACTTTCACGAAGCCCGCGATGTTCGCCCCTTTGACGTAGTTGATACGGCCATCCGCCTCTTCACCGTAGTGCACGCATGCATGGTGAATAGACTGCATGATGTTGTGCAGCTTGCTGTCCACTTCACCGGCCGTCCACAGCAGGCGCATGGCGTTCTGCGACATTTCCAGGCCCGACACGGCTACGCCGCCCGCATTGGAGGCCTTGCCCGGGGCGTACAGAATGCCGGCGTCCAGGAAGATATCCACAGCCTCGAGGGTAGTCGGCATGTTGGCGCCTTCGGCCACACAGATACAGCCGTTACGCAGCAAGGTGCGGGCATCTTCGGCGCCCAGCTCGTTCTGCGTGGCGCATGGCAGGGCGATGTCGCACGGCAGGCTCCACGGGGTCTGGCCCTTGCGGAACTCAAGGCCGAATTGCCCGGCCAGCTCGCTGATACGTCCACGCTTGACGTTTTTCAGCTCCATCAAGGCGTCCCACTGGGCGTCGGTCAGCCCGGCTTCTGCATACAAGGTACCTTCAGAGTCAGACAGCGAGATCACCTTGCCGCCCAGGTCCATGACCTTACGCGCAGCATACTGGGCGACGTTGCCCGAACCAGACACCGCCACGCGGCGGCCGTCGATACGCTTGTCCTGACGCTTGAGCATTTCTTCGGCGAAGTAAACGCAGCCATAGCCGGTGGCTTCCGGGCGGATCAGGCTGCCGCCATAGGTCATGCCCTTGCCGGTCAACACCGAGGTGAACTGGTTGGCCAGGCGCTTGTACTGGCCGAACATGAAGCCGATTTCGCGGGCACCCACGCCGATGTCACCGGCCGGTACGTCGCAGTCAGCGCCAATGTGTCGATACAGCTCGCTCATGAACGCCTGGCAGAAGCGCATCACTTCGGCGTCGCTCTTGCCTTTCGGGTCAAAGTCCGAGCCGCCCTTGCCGCCACCCATGGGCAGCGAGGTCAGCGAGTTCTTGAACACCTGTTCGAACGCCAGGAACTTCAGCACGCTGAGGTTCACCGACGGGTGGAAGCGCAGCCCGCCCTTGTACGGGCCAATGGCACTGCTCATCTGAATGCGGTAACCGCGGTTGACCTGCACCTTGCCCTGGTCGTCGACCCACGAGACGCGGAACAGTACGGCGCGCTCGGGCTCGACCATGCGCTCGAGGATGCCGGACTGCAGGTAGTGGGGGTTGGCTTCAAGGAATGGCCACAGGGTGCGCAGCACCTCTTCCACCGCCTGGTGGAATTCCGGCTGGCCTGGGTCACGCTGCTTTAGGCGTGCAAGGAAATTGTCGACAGATTCGATCATGGTAGACATCTCACCAAGAGGATTGGACTTATTGGTTTTTTTCAGAAATGTACCAAGAAGCAATCGCACCGGAATAGGGCGAAATGTCGTTTTTTTGAAATTATTTGGTGCGTTTTATGTAAGTGTATACAAAATACACCTTCGCCTCGCCCTTTATAGCGGCCCGCCAGGCACAAAAATGGGGCCCCTTGGGGCCCCATTCTTGTGCATCAGAAAACCGGCTTACTGGGCCAGTTTCTTGTGCCGTACACGGTGCGGCTGGGCTGCAGCATCACCCAGACGCTTCTTGCGGTCGGCTTCGTACTCGGTGTAGTTACCTTCGAAGAACACCACATTCGAGTCGTCTTCGTACGCCAGGATGTGAGTAGCCACACGGTCCAGGAACCAACGGTCGTGGGAAATCACGATCGCGGCGCCCGGGAAGTCCAGCAGGGCTTCTTCCAGCGAGCGCAAGGTTTCGACGTCGAGGTCGTTGGACGGTTCGTCGAGCAGCAGAACGTTACCGCCTTCCTTCAGGGTCAGGGCCAGGTGCAGGCGGCCACGCTCACCACCGGACAGGTCCTTGACGAACTTCTGCTGATCGCCACCTTTGAAGTTGAAGCGGCCAACGTAGGTACGCGAAGGGATCTCGTAGTTGCCGATGCGGATCTGGTCGGAACCGTCGGAGATCTGCTGGAACACGGTCTTGGCGCCGTCCAGGTCCTCGCGGCTTTGGTCAACACAGGCCAACTGCACGGTTTCACCGATCTCGATGCTGCCCGAGTCCGGTTGCTCCTTGCCCATCAACATGCGGAACAGGGTCGACTTACCGGCACCGTTACCACCGATCACGCCAACGATGGCGCCTTTGGGCATGGCGAACGACAGGTTGTCGATCAGCACACGGTCACCGTAGCCCTTGGTGACGTTCTTGAACTCGATAACCTTGTCACCCAGGCGCGGACCGGCCGGGATGTAGATTTCGTTGGTTTCGCTGCGCTTCTGGAATTCCTGCGACTGCATTTCTTCAAAGCGCTGCAGACGGGCCTTGGATTTGGACTGGCGGGCTTTGGCGCCTTTGCGCACCCACTCCAGTTCCTCTTTCATGGCCTTCTCGTGGGCGCTCTGCTGCTTGGATTCCTGCGCCAGACGCTCCGACTTGGCTTCCAGCCAGCCCGAGTAGTTGCCTTCGTACGGGATGCCGGCGCCGCGGTCCAGCTCCAGGATCCAGCCGGCGACGTTGTCGAGGAAGTAACGGTCGTGGGTAATGGCTACCACGGTACCCGGGAAGTCGTGCAGGAAGCGCTCCAACCAGGCCACCGAGTCGGCGTCCAAGTGGTTGGTGGGTTCGTCCAGCAGCAGCATGTCGGGTGCCGACAGCAGCAGGCGGCACAGGGCCACACGGCGCTTCTCACCACCGGACAGGTGTTCGATGCGCGCATCCCAGGCGGGCAGGCGCAGGGCGTCGGCAGCGACGTCCAGCTGGCGCTCCAGGTTGTGGCCATCAGCGGCCTGCAGGATGGCTTCCAGCTTGGCCTGCTCGGCGGCCAGCTTGTCGAAGTCGGCATCCGGCTCGGCGTAGGCCGCGTAGACCTCGTCCAGGCGGGCCTGGGCGTCCTTGATTACGCTGACCGCCTCCTCGACCACTTCACGCACGGTCTTGGTTGGGTCCAGTTGCGGTTCCTGTGGCAGGTAACCCACGTTGATGTCGGGCATCGGACGGGCTTCGCCGTCGAATTCCTTGTCGACGCCCGCCATGATCCGCAGCAGGGTCGATTTACCGGCGCCGTTCAGGCCAAGTACGCCAATCTTGGCGCCAGGGAAGAACGACAGGGAAATGTTCTTGAGAATTTCCCGCTTCGGCGGCACGACCTTGCTCAGCCGATGCATGGTGTAGACGTAAGAGCCTGTTTTGCCTGATTTGTCATTTTTTGACATGGTTTGATTCGCCTTTAATCCTGTATTTTCAGTGCTTTGAGGGTAGAGACAGGCGCTCAAACCCTGGAGAGTAAAACGTTAGGTTTTGCGTTGACCGCCCGATACCCCTGACTATACTTAGAAAAGTTATGTTTATGAGGGAGCATCATGGGTTTCCAGGTCATAGAGCAGGTAGTGAATGCTGCTCGAAGAAAGCTGTTGGTGCAAGACTACATCCCTGTGTACTACCCCAACCTATACATCACCATGGAGCACTCGGGCAGAGCCCTCGAAACAACCAAGAAATATCTTGAGCATCTAGCTGTGTTTGAGGAGTTTCTGGCGTTTTCCTCCATTGATCTGATTTCTCACCTCGAACAGCGCCCTCACAGCCGGTACCTAACAGACAGTGAGCTTTCCAGGTTTGTGTCGGACGCGGGGTTCAGCAAGGAAATCTTGGCCATGAAGTATGCGGGGATGCGATTGCATCCGACCGCCTACAAATCCGTTAGCAAAGTCCATGCGCAGCAGCGAATCGAGGCGGTACGCGACTATCTGGCCTTCCTCTATGACAAGTTGGGTGATCACTCAACACGATATGAGGCAGTTGACGATCTGAAGAAGCGCATAAACCGCAAGATCAAAGCGGCCAGGCTTGCGTGGAAAAAAACGCGAACGGACCAAATGAAGGGGCTTACTGCCCAGGAGCGAACCCGTTTGCTGGAAATCATGCATCCGGATAGCGCCGAGAATCCCTTTTCAGATGATGCCATCAGGCTGCGTAACTACATCATTTTGCTGTTGGGTCTCGACATGGGGCTGCGACGCTCCGAGATGTTGTTGATCAAGACCAAAGATATTCACTGGCACAGTCGTCAACTGGCGGTGGTCAACCTGGAGGATGAGAGCATCGATCCACGAACCATGGCCCCGCAATTCAAAACCCACGAGCGCATGCTGGTGATGACCGATGACCTGTATGACGCGATCACTGAGTACGAATCGAAATATCGCCACAGAAAGGCCCGTAGCGGCACATCGCAAGCAAGGAAGCATCCGTTTTTGCTTGTGGCGCACAAGCGAAATGAGGGCGGGCCTCTAACCATCAAGGCAGTGGATGGCGTTCTGTCGAGGATTCGAGTAATAGCGCCGGAACTGGCTCATGTCCACCCGCATATTCTCAGGCATGACGCGGTCTACACCATGCTGGAAAGCATGCGTGAGGAACTGGCAGCGCTCACGCCGGAGGATCGTACCACGCAAGTTCAAAAGACTCTGACATGGATGTTCGGCTGGAGTCCCGAGTCGAACATGCCCGGCCTCTACGGCGCAAAGTTCTGGAAGGAGGAGGCAGACAAAGCGATACAGAAACGGGCCGAGCGGTTTACGTCCAGCCGTCAGAAGGCCGGCATGACACCAGGAGGTTCAGCGTGAACATCGCCGTCGAAGCACTTCAGGCCCCCACGAAGGACAGCCTCGATGCATGGCTGAGCACGCCTCGCCTGGCGAAATGTGGGGAGGTGTTCACACCGACTCACCCCATGTGGAAACCCGATAAATCGGCCAGAAACCCAGTCAACTGGAAAGCGGCCCTTGCCTGTGTTTCGCCGGATTGGCAGCCCTGGTTGCACGCCGCCCTGGCCTATCGAATGGCTGATCATGCAACGGGCTCGGTTGCTAAAGTCGGCAGTGTGTTGTCGCGGGCTGCTCAGGCCAGTCTTGACCCGCTCAACGAGGATCACCTAATCGCTCTGCGGGAGCGCTTTAACGTCAGCGAGTTCAGTCAGTTCGCCGCTTTCATGGCGTTTTGGTGCGACTGCGAGTCCCTCGAACAACGTCCGCCACAAGCCCTGATCGAGGCCTACCAGGCACTGCCCAGAAAAAAGAAATCCAGCCACGATGTGATCCTCAGCCTGGACCCCGAACAGGGTCCGTTCACCCAGGTGGAGCAGGACGCGCTGCACCAATGGATACATGAGCGGTTCTGTCACGGTCAGCTAGATCCCGAGCAATACCTGTATCTGCGCCTGTTGATGATTTACGGGCAGCGTGGCGCTCAGGTGCGCATGATGGTTTTTGGTGATTTCACGAAGACCGATAAGGGCTGCAAGGTCAGGTTTCATTGGGCAAAGCAAAAAGACGGCGAGGCGGGTTGGCGAGCAAAGTCCGAAATCTTCAGTCTGGATGAAGACCTGTACACCACCGTGCAGGCCTACAAGGCCATGGTTCTGGCGAAACTCTGGCAAACCTATCCATACCGCGCCGACTGGGATGCAGCCATTGAGAATGTGCCGCTCTTTCGCCGGAAGATGGATGATGAAGCAGAATTTCCGAATCGGGTGAATCCCCCTATTTTACTCGATAGCCCCCTGCAAAAAGCCCTCGAAAAGGCGCCGCAGCCAATCTTTCATGTTGGAGCAGGCACGGTTCAGGCATGGCTTGATCGCATCGAGCGGATTGAGGGCTTTCCGATTTCGCCTCGCACCCATCAGCCGCTGAAAGTGACGCGGGGGCACCGGTTCAGGCACACCCTCGGCACGGACCTGTCCAATACCGGGCTGGATGAGTGGACGATGGCCAGCGCATTGATGCACAAGAATACTCGGACAGTGCGAAAGTACCGCCAGGTGTCGCCGGAGCTGCTGGCCTTGATCGACGCGAAGATGAGCGACCATCTGGCCTTGGTTGTGAATGCGTTCACCGGGATCATCGTCACGGATCGCACCTCAGCAAAAAACGGGGATCGAGCGGATCGACAAATCGAGGATCTGGCAGTGTGCGGTGCCAATGCCGCCTGCCATCTCGATGCGCCCTTTACCTGTTACGCATGCGGAAAATTCCAACCCCTTCTGGATGCCAATCACCGCGCTGTCCTTGAGCGACTGGAACGTCGGCGGGCGCAAACCATTGCCACGGATAAAACGACCGGCGTGCTCTGGGATCGGGCCATTCTGGCGTGCCGCAAGGTGATTCTGGATTGTGAGGCCACGCGCCAATCAGGGAGGAAAGGCGAATGACCGATGCGTTTGATTCTGAACTGACGAACAACATTGTTGATTTCGAGCCTAGGAGCCAACTGGCTGCGGAGGCTCAGCTCGCGGCGTTTATCGAATGGGCAAAACAGACCCTGCCGAAAGGCATTCCCAATCGCGTGCACTCGAGTATTTGCTGGGAGGACGGCAGTTGGCACAAGCATGGCGTCCAATTCTGTAGCTTCACGGCGCAGGGATCGACCAAGGCAGCCCCAAAGGCGATACAGGCACCCTTCACGGAGTTTGCCAAGGCTATCATGGTGTACCGACGGGTGTATTTGCAGAAAAAGGCAATTAAAGACTGGCTAAGTGCCCTGAAGGTGCTGGAAGCTGCCTTGGTCAAGCTGACCGGTACGCGGGATGTGACGCAGGTGTCCGCCGCTGCCTGCAATGAAGCGTGCGAGCAACTGAGTCGTCACTGGGCAAAAGGCAACAACGCATACTGTAGCAGCAAGGCACTTGAGGCCCTCATCTCACTGATGCGGGCCAAAAAACTGCTCAAGACCGATTTTCGGTGGACCTCTCCGCTGACGATGAAGCCGCGTGGCACGCTCAAGCAGCAAAAAGCGGATTGGGAACAGAAACTGCCCAACCCCGAAGCGATCAAAGCGCTCGGGGAAGTGTTCACTAACGATTTGACCCGCCCTCTGGATATCGTTGTGACATCCGCCTGTGCGCTGTTGCTGAGCGCCCCGAGTCGCGTGGGTGAGTTGGCGGATGTTGAATTGGATTGTCGGGTGTTCAAAGAGGATACCCACGGCAAACGGCGCATGTTCCTGCGCTGGTACGCGGAAAAGATAAACCAGGTTACGCTGAAGCCAGTCGTTAAGCCCGAGATGGAGCCGGTCGTCGAGCGGGTCATCACCTTGTTAAAACCGATCACCGATGAGGCGCGGGCTTACGCCGCCTGGCTGGAAGAGCATCCCGATGAGTTTCCGCCCCATGAAGGGCTGCCACCCAAGGGGCCTGATGAACCGCTCACCTTTGCCGAAGCCTGTGCCGCGCTGAAACTCAGTGTTCATGAGAACCACAACCCGCGAATTACATTCCAAAAGGGTTTCCTAAAACCCATGGAGCAGAACAAGGCTCTCAGCCCCGCCGCCCGAGCCCTTTTGGCCGAGATTCGTGATGGTTTGGATGCCATTAGAGGGACGCCGATATACGTGAAGGACAAGCCAGGAGTCCAGGGTGTTGAGTTGGACGGCCGGTGTGTGATCACGCTGCGCACGCTCAATGTGCTGCTGCGTGAGAAGTATCTCCCAAAGGATTTTCCCTACACCACGCCGTACACGGAGGGCAAGGCGCGGGTGAAGTTTCGTGATGCCTTATTCACCGTGCGCACGGGAGCGCTGGCTGAAGACGCAGGTGGCACTGCCGTGACGCACGGGTTTGGCGTAGAGATCGCGGCGAACCCTAACCGAATGAAGGCGCAATTAGCCAGTATGAACAACCCGGCAAGGAAAAGTCTGTTCGAGCGCCATGGCTACCCCGGTGTCAAGGTCAACACGCATGCGTTTCGACACGAATTGAACACGCGGATGCAACAGGCCGGTCTGTCGCAGCTCCTGATTGACGCCTTCTCCGGGCGCACGACGATGGGATCGGTTTACAACCACGAGACCATCGAGGAGCGCACCCAAGGAGTTGCGGCTTACCACCCCAAAACGAAAAACAGCACCGCTGCTCAGCGTCTGGACAAGGTAAAAACCAATCAGCCTCTGAATCTTGCTGATGTAATGGACCTACGCGAGGGTGAGCAGGACCGCATTATCCATCAAACCCATCTCGGCGTTTGTGTGCACAACTTTGCGTCCGAGCCCTGCCCGAAAATGGGTGCCTGTTTGGACTGCGGGCGGCTTGGCTGCGTCAAGGGGGATGACGTGAAGCTGGCCAACCTCAAGGAAGAACGCGACGACCTCAAACGCCGTTTCGATAAAGCCCTGGATGCGCAGTCTAGGGGTGTATTTGGGGCGTCGGAGTCGGCCAAAAAACTGGGTGAGAAGCTCTTTAAGTGCGAGGCGCTCATGCAAATGCTGGAAAACCCGGAGCTCGAAAACGGTGCCATTGTGTGGAACGCCGATAACGGCTGGACGCTGACCAAGAACGCCGCCGCAATGTCGGGACTGATCGAAGTCAAAGTAATTGAAGAGAACCAGGTGCAAAAGGCGTTGCCATCGTTGGATGACGTCTTGGCTTTGCTAGATGAGATCGAGGGCTAACGATGGGGCATTTAACGCCAAAGGATGAGAAACGCATCATTAAGCTAATTGAGGAATGGTCAGAGCCGAAGCTAACTTGGCCTTTGCTCGTTGAGGCCTGCAAAGAAAAACTGGGTATCAGTCGTGTTCGCCAGTCCCTGATGAATCTACCTGCCGTGGATTTAGCGATGAAGAATTCCAAGGCGGCATTGAAGGCTAAGAAGCTAAAGCCGGGCTGGATTGCCGATATACAAGCAGCCAACGAGCGCATTGAGGAACTGAAAGCGAGTAACCAAAAGCTGTTAGCTGCTGTTCGAGATATGCATAGCCGTTTTTTGATCTGGCAAGCCAATGCTGATCTACACGGTCTAACGCAATCGATGCTGGAGCGGCCGGTTTCACAGCTTCAAAAGAAGAGATGATTGCGCAATTGTGCGTAATTGCATTCACTTGGCCACCCGTTTGCATCGACTTGACCAGGCGCTCGCGTGGGGCGCAGCTTTCCCGTAGCGTCCCCGGTAATCGTTGGCCTGTTCCTTGGACGTCCACGCGTTGAAGATCTACCTCACTTTGCTCGCCTCTAGAGACCGCAGAGGGATTGCGACCTAGAGCTATGATCGCCTGGACCACTACACGGAGATGCTCAGGCATCAGGTAGCCGATGCCATCACCCGACTGTACGATTCCCGGCTGATATCGTTCAGGCCAGGGGAATTTCAGAGCGAGTAGGAATTTGACCGGACTAACCGCTATTTGGTGAGGGAATTTGGTACCCATTGGCCATCTTCTGATGATCAGCAAGCAGCTGCCGAGAAAGACACGGATGCGAGCACGGCTGCCAAGTGGCAAGAAATTCAAGGAAATAGCAGGGAATGAAAGGTTTCAAAAAGGACAACCATTACGTACCGCAGTCGTATCTGAAGCACTGGACGATAGAGGGCAAAGTCCTTGCCTATCGTCTGCTAGTGCCCCATGAAAAAAGCGCGGTTTGGAAGCCGCATTCAACCAAAAGCGTGGCGGTGCTTCGGCATCTTTATACTCGCTTGTCTGGTTCTGAAGCCAGTGACGAAGTCGAGCGATGGCTTGAGCGTGACTTCGAAACGCCTGGATTCGCATCCATCGAAAAGGTAGTTAGCGAGTCGCAGTTGACCCGCGAGGATTGGAACAACTTATTCCGCTTTGCTGTTGCGCAATCTGTCCGTACTCCTGCCCAAATGGAGAGCTTTTTCAAACGCCAAACTGAAACGCTTGAGGCATTTCTGTCAGAGACCATGGAGTGGTCAATCAGCCAAATCGAGGCAGCTTCAGCCGCCGGAGTTCAGTCTGAACCCCCTCCGGTTGTAGACCCTTACGGCAAGCTGCCGCTGAAAATTCACCGTGCGAAGAGTGAGGATGGCGAAGAAGGCATCAAAGCCGAAATCCTAATCGGGCGGAAATTTTGGCTCTGGCAGATCGAACATGTGCTCAAGAGCACCATCAATCGGTTGCCAAATCATCGTTGGACCATTCTACACGCTCCACCTGGAGTCACCTGGCCAACGTCCGACAACCCTTTCATGAGGGTAGGAGTTGGTACGAATGGAACAATTAGTCTTGAGGGCGGCTGGGATGTGCCAGGCACACAGCTGTTCATGCCACTCAGCCCCAAGCATCTCCTGTTCACGTGTGTGGGCTCACCGCCACCTCGGCGCGGCACCACGTTGAGTCTCGCTCAAGCAGCATTTTTCAGGACGATGATTTTGACCGGGGCCCATCACTATGTATTTGCAACAGATACGCGAGATATCGAAGAGTGCAGGCCACGTACGGTCTGTCCCGAGCAATTCAAAGCAGTGCGAAAGCATTGGGCGGAATGGCATGACAGCCAGTCGAGAGAGGAAGCCAATTACCCCGACCGCTGATTTTTGCGGCTCGCCCACGCTTTCATGAGCCAACTCGCCTTCACAATGGCGCCGTTGGGAGCGGTAAGCTGGGGCTGTTCACTAGCATTCCAGTAAAAAATAGTAAAGCCCGCCATGTGAGGCGGGCTATCAAGGATCGTGTCCCGGGAAGTGGTGTAACTCATCATGGCTCTTGCCATTGAGTTCGCCGTTTAGTTGATCACAGCTGACAGCTTGGCTTGTGGATTATCGCTGACCGCTTCGAAGGCCTCCAACTGCATG